>NPID01000885.1_pt2 | contig 82556 bp, 85 predicted proteins | sample 8637491 | NCBI WGS metagenome assembly NPID01 (sample SAMN07420843, study PRJNA396082) | bioreactor metagenome | isolation source: sample BA6 brine-fed electro-methanogenic bioreactor BA | place: Japan: Kochi | collected 2016-06-14 | reverse complement strand
GGCTATCGCCCTCGCAATGACATGTTAGTTTAGGAGATTGCCACGGGCTATCGCCCTCGCAATGACAGGGTAGTTTAGGAGATTACCACGGGCTAAGGCCCTCGCAATGACATGTTTTTTCGAAGCGAAAGCGAACTTATGTTCGCCTGAATTATACGCCTATTTCGAAAATGTCAAGGGCAAAAATTCACTTTTTTAGGAAATATTCTGAGGATTGGGAGAGGACGATTCTATTAACTGTCTATGTTCTGGCAGGCTTCACGGCGATGTCTGACTCGGAAAAGAATAATTGTGCCGCTATCCTTATCGACACGGTAGACAACTCGGTGATCTCCGACACGAATCCGGTAGTTGCGTTGAGAACCGCGTAGTTTTCGTCTTCCCCCTCGGATGGGGATTATCCTTGAGTTTTTCAACGGCATCGATAATCCTCGGGATAACCTCAGCCTGAATGTTGCGCAGGTCCTTCTCCGCGCCCTTTTTCCATTGAATGCTAAAGGACGCCATCGGCCCTTAATCGCTTCTTTAATTCCTCGAAGGGTATCGTCGGTTCGTCCCGCCGTTCGGCTATTACGGCCAGATCCTCGATGTCTTCCAGCATCTCTTCGTATTCTTCCAAAGGCAGTAATACTGCAGTTTTGCGGCCTTCCTCATCGACAAGGAACTGTTTTTGGGCTTTCGGCATGGTTCTCCTCGGCAAAAGCTTATTTCAAGGGAAATATACAATTACCATGATGCAAAGTCAAACTAATTATCCAAAGTAACGCCGACAACTTCCATATTCCCCTTGACATCCTTCCGCGCTATGAGCATAATTATAATATAATTTAGAATAAGCAAACGGGGAGAATTATGAGAAGATGGATATTTGTTTTGTTTCTGCTGTTTGTGGGTTTGAGCCTCGCGCAATGCGATTTCATTAAAATTGCGGCGGGGAGTGCACACACAGTTGCGCTTAAATCCGATGGCACAGTCTGGGCATGGGGAAATAATGCTTTTGGTCAACTTGGCAATGGAACGACGGAGGATGCTTATTTGCCGACTCAGGTCATTGATGCAACAGGATTCGGAGTGTTCGAGGGTGCAATAGATATAGCTTGTGGGGCAGGTCACACCCTTATATTAAGTTCAGATAGCACCGTTTGGACCTGTGGCAGTAATAGATTTGGTGAACTTGGAGATGGAACATCAACAGATTATTGGACTCCAAACCCATTACCAAGACAGGTTATAGGTCCAGATAGTGTAGGTTATTTAACTGGAATAATCGCAATTGCATGTGGCGATACCCATTCGTTAGCACTCAAATCGGACAGCACAGTATGGACGTGGGGTGCGAATTGGTGGGGGCAATTGGGTGACGGAACTACTTCGGAATCCGCAACAGCGAACCCTATTCCAAGACAAGTTGTAGGGACAAGTGGTGTTGGTTACTTAACCGAGGTAATAGCAATTGAAGGCGGCAATAGACATTCCATGGCTCTTCGAAGCGATGGAACGGTCTGTATGTGGGGCGCTAATTGGCATGGCACTTTGGGGGACGGAACATCAGTGGATACTAACACCCCTGTTTTTGTTGTAGGCATAGGAGGAGCAGGAGTTCTCTCTGATATTACCGAAATTGCCTGCAACATGAAACCTCTTGCTTTAAGAACGGATAATAAAGTTTTAAGATGGGGTGCCTATCAAAGAACTCCAGTGTATCAGAGCGGCCCAGTCGGAACCGGTGATTTCACAAACATCGTAAGCATAGCCACCGGAAGAAATCACCATTTTGCAATAAGTTCAGATAGTCTGGTTTACGCTTGGGGAGTAAATTACTTTGGTCAACTTGGCGATGGAACAGAAATAACATCATCGAGTCCAATCTTCGTGTTAAGTCCGGATGGAACAGGCATTTTATCCGGTATATCTTTAATCACAGGCGGTGAATATCACTCTGTTGCCATAAAATCCGACGGCACCCTTTGGGCATGGGGAAGAAATAACCACGGCCAACTCGGCAACGGGACGATTACTAATAGCTCCATCCCTGTCCGCGTTCTATGCGAGGATGTCGAAATCGATTTCTCCCGCGGATGGAATCTCGTTTCCGTGCCCACGGTTGAGCCACAGCATTCGTCGATTTTCAGCACATCGGCATTCGGTTACGACCCGTCTATGCTTGAATATTTCACCGCCGACTCCCTTCACCCCGGAAAAGGCTATTTCGTCCTATCCATGGATACCGACACGGTCGAGCTTCCGCGCACTTTGCATTCATATTCCGACACCCTCTACCGAGGCTGGAACCTCATCGGCGCGGTGAATATCCCTCTTCCGGCGTCATCGATAGAGACCGACCCGCCCGGTCTGATTGTCCCGCCGCTGTTCGGATGGGACGGCGCGGATTATTTCATCGCAGACACCCTGTATCCGGGCAGAGGCTACTGGCTTCTCTCCTCGGAGAACGGCAGAATCGAAGTCGGGCCGTAGATTGGAAGGAGAATTATGAAAAGTGCGGCAGTTGTTTCTTTCAGATCCTCCCGGTCGGTTGCCCATCGAGGAGGACTTCGGGCGAATCGAGATGGGATTCCTGCGGAAATGATATGAGATGAAGATGAAGCTCACAATGTTCTTTCTAATCGCTTGCACGGTTCTCCTCGCCCAGCCCTCGATTGTCGTGGTGCCGGAGATGTTGGAAAGCGAAATGATGGGCGTGGGTATGACTCGATTTCATGGCTATCCATCGGAACCCATATACATCAAGAATACGGGAACTGAAACTGTCGAACTCGGCTTATCCGCGGAATGGACATATCGCGTTGTCGATTCGGTCGATGCCGCGCGAGATACTGTTCGTATGTGGGGCTATTTCTCAGACACTCTCGCTGATCCGCCATTGGGCGATACGATGGATTACATTCTCGAAACTCCAAGGTTTTCCAGCGAGGGCTTCTACGGTTCTGCCGGTTTGAGCCTTGCGCCGGGGGATTCGGTGTTTCTGAGCTATAAAATCACACTGCATTATTTTTTCTCCGTGCCCACACAAGATACCTCCCAAGTCTTTATCTACGCTCGTAGCGGCGCGGAAATTGACACGGTTAAAATAAGCCAGGAGCTTTTTGTTATGTGGCCTGGAATGCCTCCCGTCGATAGTTTGGTTATCGATTCAATTTCTGCCACAGCCGGTTCCGAGCAGATAAGTATGGAAGTCATGGCCGCGCCGTTCGACTATGGAGTCGATTGGTTTCACGTCTATAGAGACACAACCGCGTTCTTTTATTCGACTCAACTGGACTCGAGCAAACTCCTTCCCGAAAGACTCTATTCGACAGCTTATGTCGATAGCTTCAGCGATACCCTCTGGGAGGACTACTGGATGTCCAGCAAGGGAATTGAGGATACCCTCGTTAATCTCTTTTATGTCTGCACGTCTGTCGATTCGGGACCGACCGCTCCCGGAAGTTTTGCGGAATCCTCTTATCTCAGCTGGTGCGTTTGCGAATACGACCAGAGTTTGAAATCCCATCCAATTATAGGCTCAGTTAATCTCATCTCAATTCCCTGTTACGACGAGCGATACACGACAGCCTCCGACCTCGGTGAGTTCGGAATCCACACAGTTCAGGAATGGAACCCGATTACCCAAGCATGGTCTTTGCGTGGTTCAAATATTCTTCCGGGCGTATGGTTCCCTGATGAGCCACTGCAGGTTTCCCATGTCTATCGGTTGAGCGGCGCAGATATGGATGCCTTCCAGCTTTTCTCGACATTCAAACCGGGGATAATACCGCAGAACGACACCTCTTATGTCCTCCATTCAAATGGTATTCGAGGCGGCAGGAACATAATCATGCTTCCTTTCAAAGTGGCCTATATCGACAATATCATATACTGTAGCGACCTCGAAAACTCCCTGGTGGCCGCGGGGGCGTATGAACTTTATCGTGTTGAGAGATGGAACAACACGACCCAGACCTGGTCGGTAGTCGGCGAAAAGCTCTTCATGGGATGGATTTCCGACGGCAGACTTCGTCCCGGAATGCCCTACCGAATATCGATAGACGTCCCTGTGCCGATTTATTGGCCTGTCAGTTAGGGTAAAGCTCGGGTTGCCCGGTATAAACGATTACTCTTCCAATAACCGCGCTATGTGGCTTCGATACGGGCTATCGCCCTACTCAGCCACCGGGCACTTCGACCCGTAGGGCCTGAGGGCAAGGCTCAGTGACCGACCGCTACTCTTCCGTCGGATGAAACCGTCGGCAATGAATGGGGGGCGGGCTGGTCGTTGAGTAGAGCGAAGCTCGTTTCGAAACGACGTTGCGCGGGGTGGCTTCGATACGGCTAGCGCCTACTCAGCCACCGGGGTGGTCGAAAAAGATTGCCGCGCCCTGTGAGCTCGCAATGACGAATAATCCCCAGTCATTGCGAGGAGGGCGAATGCCCGACGAAGCAATCTTCTATAGTTAGTCGTAAAAGATTGCCGCGCCCTACGGGCTCGCAATGACAGGGTAGTCGAAAAAGATTGCCGCGCCCTTTGGGCTCGCAATGACGAATAATCCCCAGTCATTGCGAGGAGGGCGAATGCCCGACGAAGCAATCTTCTTAGGTAGTCGAAGAGATTGCTTCGGGCTGAGGCCCTCGCAATGACAGGGTAGTCGAAGGGATTGCCGCGCCCTGTGGGCTCGCAATGACAGCACATTTGATCATTGCTCATAGCAATTGTAAATTGACAATTATTCGCGCCCCGCCATTAGTCATTGGGATTTAGTCATTAGTCATTATTCATCTTCCTTTTGCCTTTACTATTTGACAAATAGTTATCCGATGGATATATTCCATCGACTTGTTTTGAGAAGAACAACTTAGCAGGCAGGGAACATGAAATTCTATATCGTTGCTATTGCAATACTTACGGTCGCACTGACCGCCCTCTCCGCCGACGACCCGGATCGATGGGCGCCCGGCATGATTCTTATCGACATCGAAGATAACGACTTCGGCCCGCCCGATTTCGGCCAGGACGGCTGGATAAATACCGGATGGGAAGAGATCGATATCGCCCTCGAAGAGCTTAAAGTAAACGGCTGGCGGCAGATGATACCTATCGCGCCGAACCCTAAATACCGCGACCGCTGGCGTTGGACCGAACGCTGGTTTGTCCTCACTTTCGATCCCGATGTTACCGATGTTCCTACCGCTGTGAATACCCTTTCCGGCCTTCCCGGAGTGAATTGTGTCGAGCCGAATTATCGCGGCAGACATTACCGCACACCCAACGATCCATTTTATGCCGGCCATCAGTGGTATGTCCGCAAGACCAATGCTCACCGTGTATGGGATTTTACCACCGGACGTCCTGAAGTTATAATGTCCGCGGTCGATTCCGGTGTCGATTATCTTCATCCCGATTTGACCAACAGGATTTGGCAGAATTTGGGCGAAGACGCCAACGGCAACGGCTACACCCTGATTCCCGGAGTCGGGTTCGACCCGGGGGATATCGACACAATCGACAACGACGGCAATGGCTATGTCGATGATTTCATCGGCTGGGACTGGGTGGACGGCGCATGGTCGGACGCCTACCGTCACCCCACAAACCCCGATTCCATTCACGAAGACGGCTACATGCCGGACAACGACCCTTCCGATTTCGTTTATAACGGCCACGGAACTCACTGCACAGGCACAATGACATCCGAGGGCAATAATGGAATCGGTATCGCGGGCATGACCTGGGACGCAAGCATTATGTGCTCCCGTGCGGGTTATTATTCCCGATCCTGCAATGGTTATAACCAGAACGACGCTGTTGTGCAGGCTTTGCCCTATGGTCTAAATAAGGGATGCATGATATTCAATTTCAGCTACGGCGGAGACGATTCGTCTCATTTCGTCCATGTGATGATAGATTCGGCAGTCAACAGCTGGGGAGCGGTCATCACCGCCGCGGCAGGCAATGATGACCATGATCTTACCCATTATCCCTCAGCCTACCCCGAAGTTATCAATGTTGCCGCGACAGACCAGAACGATTACAAGACATACTTCTCGAATTTCCACCCCACCGTGGATATTTCCGCACCGGGTATAGACATCGGCGCGACTGTTCCTCAGGAATACTCCCGTCCGCCTTCGCCTTGCGATATGGGTTTTATTGCTCCCTTCTCGCCGGGATACGCCGATTTCCAGGGCACAAGCATGGCCGCGCCGGTAGTCGCCGGAGCCGCGGGACTTCTCATGAGTTTCCATCCCGACAGCTCGAATGAATGGGTGCGCCGGCGTCTTCTGGATAATGCAGTGGACATTTATGACCGGAACCCAAGTTATGCTCCGGGCGAGCTTCTCGGATCGGGCAGGCTCGATGTCTATCGCGCCCTCGGAGCCGGAATTTTCCCTGTTGTCAATATGGACAGCGTAGTTGCTTCCGATGACGGCGGCGACGGCCGTTTCGACCCGGGGGAGGATGTCGATATTTACGTTCACTTCTCTAATACAGACGACCCGATTTGGGCGGACGCACAGAACTGCACCCTCTATTTCTCGTGCGACGATCCGCTGGTCGAGATAATTCAGGACGAAGCCTATGTCGGCAATATTCCCCTTGGTGCAAATGCTTCCAACAGCATACCTGTAACTTTCAGAATGCATGCAGATTCGACATACGGGCATTATGTCAAATTCATAGTTACCCTTCGCGGTGCGGAGAATTACACATATGTTGCCGAGTTCATCACCATGGTTGGATATCCGGAAATCGTTGTGGCATCGCAGGATACGAATTCGGTTGTGATTGGAAAAGTAACGGAAGCCTTCGATATGGGGCAATATATTTACGATGTTGTGCGAATTCCGGAAGAGGGATTCGATCTTCAGCGCATGCGCAAACATCGTGCGATAATATATATGGGCGGCAAAGATGACACCCGTCCTCAGATGAACACAACCATGGAAAGCAATCTGGAGACATGGCTAACCGAGTCGGCCGACGGCAGGATTCTACTGCTCAATGGTCAAGACTTGCCCGAACAGTGTTCTCCGAGCTGGCTCGAGGACAATTTCGGCGCTGTGCACGAGGAAGATTCACTGGGAATTAGCCTTGGAATGAACGTTACCGGCTATGACGGCGACACCCTCACCGACGGCTACGACGGTATGAACATCGTATTCGGCGGCGGCGGCGCGGGCAACCGCAAATTCGGAAGCTGTAGCACAATCGGCGACGGTGTGCCGATTTTCTTCTACGATTTCGCCGGCGCGACGGATTCCGTTTGCGGAGTTCGTTATCAGCATTCGGACGGCTGGCGTTCTATCATGCTTGAGTTCGGCGTGGAAGCAATTCCCGACAGCCAGCGTTACCTCTTCATCGAACGGGCGATGACCTGGGGCGAAGTTCTGCAGGACATCGAGGAGACCGAATTCCAACGGCAACCGGCGAGGCTCGAGATTCTTCCGGCTTTCCCGAACCCCTTTAATTCTGCTGTTTCGATATGCTTCGCCCTTCCGGAAGAAGCGCCAGCAAAGGTGGAAGTATTCGACATTTCCGGTCGTGTCGTCCGTCAGTTCGATTTGAGTCCCGCCGCAAAGGGCACGAATTTCCTCCGCTGGGACGCCAAAACCGAGGGCGGAGAGCTTCTTCCCACGGGGACTTATCTCTATCGAGTAGAATCCAATGGACTTTCGGGATTTGGTAAGTTAATTTATATTAAATAAGTCGAAAACCGCATTTATCGAAAGGAAATTATGGAGGGAGTATTCAGCGTATTTATCACCGGAGTCGGCGGGCAGGGGATTCTGCTTGCAAGCGAGGTTCTCAGCGAGGTCGCCAGACTCTCCGGCGCGGATGTCAAAAAGAGCGAAGTTCACGGTATGGCGCAGAGAGGCGGAAGCGTCGTAGGCCACGTAAAATTTGGTCCGCAGGTTCATTCGCCCCTAATTGCCGACGGCGAGGCTGACGTAATCCTTGCTTTCGAGAAAATCGAGGCTCTTAGGCACATCAAAGCCCTTAAAAAGGGCGGCATGGTAGTCGTGAACAAGCAGGAAATCCCCCCGGCGCCTGTCGCGGCCGGCCTCATGGATTATCCCGAGGACGCCTGGGATCGACTGAAAAAGATTTCGGATACTGCTGTTATGGTCGATGGCGGCGGGCTCGCCAAAGAGGCGGGCACTATTCGCGCGGTCAATATCGTTCTTCTCGGCGCTCTTAGCAACTATCTGCCCTTCAGCGACGACTTATGGGCGGAAGCAATCAAACAGAGAGTCCCCGCGAAATTTATCGATGTCAACATGAAAGCTTTTCAGCTCGGCAAGGAATCCGTTTCGTAATGACGGATTGTCCTAATCTGAAAGCGAACATGGAGATGTGCAACTGCAGTTACCCTTGTTCAAAAAAGGGCTACTGCTGTAAATGCGTCGCATATCACCGTAGCCGAGGCGAACTTCCCGCCTGCTACTTCGACGACGCCATCGAAGCGACTTACGACCGGAGCGTCGAGCGCTACCTTAAATCGCGAAGGTAATTTCGACGTTTGCACCGCGCAATTCCGGCGTCGGCGCCCTGATCGGGCGCGGGCTGAGGGAGATTACACCGAGATACCCAAAACTCTCAGCCGTCGATGTCCTATCGTAATTTATAAACTTCTTTTCCCGAACCCTCAGCCCTGGATTTCTTCAACGGTTGAGGGTTTTGTTTTGTTTTTTGAGGGCTTGTCCTCCGTTGAAGAAATCCCGACGCCGGAAAAACCGAGCTTGCATATTTGAAGCTTGAACATTATTTTGTTTTCGATTATGCCCATCAAAATTCTACATACAGCGGATCTTCACATCGGCGACAGACGTTACGGCAGGTTCGATCCGGAGAGGTCGATAAACACGAGGCTCGACGACCAGCGGGAATCCCTATTGTATCTCGTGCGAATTGCCGTTGAGGAGGAGGTGGACGCCGTTATCATCGCGGGGGACATTTACCACGGACGCTCGCCAAACGCCGCCGAGGAGGATGTTTTCGCGGAGTTTATCTCCGGGCTGGCTGAAACTGGGGCGCATATTTTTGTTGTTGAGGGCAACCACGAACGGCCGGTGGTTCCGGGCAAACCTTCTCCGCTGACTCATTTGGCCACTCTGCGGATCGATAGGTTTCATCACATCGACGGACCTGCGGTTGTGAATGTGGCAACGAAGAATGGCGAATTGGCTGTTGCTGGCATGCCGTGGCCTCTGCGCAGAGAGCTTGTGGACGGTGGCTACATCGCGAAAAATGTCTCGCCGACTCCGGAAATTTGGGACGCCTTCATCGGCGAACGGATCGATGAGCTTATCGAGGACATTCCAACGGGCGCAAAGTCATTTTTCACGGGGCATCTGTGGACTTCCAACGTGATGGGAATCAGCGCGAAACAAACCCGCGGCGAACCGGTATGCCTGCCGCAAACCCTTGCCCGAAAGCCCTTCGATTATATCGCCCTGGGACATATCCATCGACATCAGCAGGTCTGGGACGATCCGCCGGCAATATATTCGGGAAGTATCGAACGGACTGATTTTACCGAGGCGAACATCGCGAAAGGCGCCGTGGTAGCCGAATTGGGCGATGAAACTTCCTGGCGCTTTATTCAAACACCGGCGCGGAAATTCGTCGATGTCGAGATGAACCTTTCCGGCATGTCCGACCCCATCGACGCCGCGGTTACGAAGCTTGCAAACAGAAACCTGGACGGCGCCATCGTTCGATTGACCGTTACCCAGATGAAGGGCGACCGCAGTTTCGACGCCCGCCATATTCGGCCGAAGTTTCCCGAGGTCTTTTACATGCGCGTTTCGCGAATCGAGATGTCCGAAGAGCGGAAGATTGCTGGCCTGCACAAATACTCGCCATTAGAGGCTCTGGGCGAATTTATCGACCAAAGCGAGAAACTCAGACCCCATAAGGCAGAGCTTATCGAACGCGCAAAAGCAATCGCAGAGGAGATCCGCGGATGATTCCCCTCGAGTTGACCATCACCGATTTTCGAAGCTACAGCGGGCCGGAAACTCTCGATTTCAGGGGGCTTCGTCGTGTATGTATCGTCGGGCCGAACGGTGCGGGGAAATCTACAATTATCACGGCGATGCTGTGGGCGTTATACGGCAAATCCACAGCGCGCACAAACAGCGATCTGGTGCGGCGCGGCGCCGATTCATGCGAAGTCCGGTTGACATTCGAAGCCGACGGCAATATCTATCGAATCGAACGGGAAGTCAAGGCGTCCGGAACCTCAAAAGCCCAATTATCAAGCATCACCGAGGATTCGGAAGAGATGATTGCCGAGGGGGTAAAAAACGTCGGCGGATGGATAGACTCCAACCTCCGCCTGAATTACGACACTACCACCAACGCCAGCGTGCTTTTGCAGGGCAAGTCCGACCGGTTTTCCGCCATGACTCCCTCCGAGCGAAAACAATTTCTGTCCGATGTCCTCGGGTTGTCGATTTGCGAAAAAATCGCAAAAACCGCACGGGGCAAAGTCCGCGACATGGAAACCCGCCTGGACATGAAATCCTCTGAAATCGGCCGGCTGGACGACAGCCTCGAAACCCTCGGCGAAGTTCCAATCCTCCTCGAAGAAGCAAAGACCGCCCTCGCAGAAGCCGAAAAGGCCGAAAAAGAATCGGTAAAAAAACTGGGCGAAATCCGCGCCCGCAAACAACAGCTGGATAAGCTTCTCAGCGAAATACGCATCCTTGAAGAGCGCAGTAAAAACCTTCGAGATGACATGACCGAAGCACAAACCCTCCTCGACGAGACCCGTGAGCGGAAAAATTCCCTTCAAAACCTTTTAAAACGTGCCGATGAAATCGAGAAGGGCTACGAAAAAGTCCTTAGACTCCACGAAAAACGCGAACAGTTAATTCGTGCAAAATCCCGCAAACTTGAGCACGAAGGGAATCTGGCGCGGCTCGAAGCCGAAATAGAGCGAGCAATAAATTCGATAAATCTCGCTATAGAGCGCACAAAAGAAACTCGCAAAGGGCTAATAGGTCAAATCGCTGAAATTGATAAATCCCTCGCCCGTGAAAGCTCTATCAGAAAGGATTACGCCGAGTTACTTAAAGCCCGGAAGGCCCTTGATAGCATCGAGGAATCCCGCGAAGCCGCTACGGAAATCTCGAACCAAATCCAAAAACAGAAAGCTATCATAGAAAAAGAAAAAGCAAGCCTTCAATCTACTCTTGATGAAAAGCGCAATACCCTGTCCCATATGAAGATAGAAGACATCTCCCTTCTGAAAAACAAGCTCGAACAAGTTCAGGAAAAACTCCAAACACTCCCGAATTTGCGAACTCGACGCGACAAGCTTCGCGAGGAATATCAAGCCGCAAAGGCCCAAATAGCAAGCCTCGAAAGGGAAAAAGCAAATGTTTCCAGTCTTCTTGAAGAAACCACTGAAAAAGTAGGCCTACTCGAAAGGGAAAGCGCCTCAGAATGCCCCCTCTGCGGCCAATCCCTCGATGGCAGTCATCGCAAGAAAGTCCTCGAAGACCTGAATTCAGAAATTTCCGCAAAGGAAACCCGCATAACTGAAATCGAACACAGTATTCCCGAAATTAAAGCAGTGCTGAAGAAACTTGAAAAGGCCGGAAAAGTGCTTTCCGACGATATCGAACGCCTTGAAAAACTCGAATCCGAACGTGCCGCCCTTTCCAGCCGAATCGAAATCGCATGCCAGTCAGAAAAGCGCGCAGAAGCCCTAAGAGAGGNNAACTTCGCCCTCGAAAATCGAAGGGAAATCGAAACGCTTACCTTACAATATGAGAATAAGAAAATCCCCGCCGAACTATATGATTCTGCTCGAGATCGAGTCCAACAGCTCACCCAGAGCGAATATGAGATATCCAAACTCGCCGAAATCAAAGATAAAGGAGCCGGCCTAAGGGAAAAAATTGCCGACCTCGATTCTAATATTGAACTGCTTCATAGCGAACTCGAAAATGGGGAGGCAATAGCCGAAAAAAGACGAACAGCCGAGGATTTGCGCGAAGAAATCAGTCAAATCGATTTCGCCCAGGAGAACCTCGACCAGACCGAAAAAGAAATCGAAAAACTCTCCCATTTCGAAGACGAACACCAAGGGCTGAAATCCGCGCAGAAAGAGGATGGGCAGCTAAATATCCGGATTGCCGAGCTTGGCGAAAAACTTCAGAAGTTGACCGGAAAAGCTGAACAAGCCGAAAACGAAACCGCGGCAAAGAAGTCCGGCTTGCCGGAAATCAGCGGAATTGAGGAAGAACTTAAAATCGCCGAGGATAGAGTTACAATGGCCTCCCACGCCCATAGATCCGCCGCCGTGGAATTCTCTCAAATAAAATCTATGTCGGAGACCCGGGAAAAACTTATCCGCCAAAAAAAGGACGCTGTCGCTCAGAAAAAGACTTTCGAGGCGGAGGCCCGAATTGACAGGCTCCTCGCGGAAGCCATGGGCAAAAACGGCGTGCCGGCTTTCGTAATCGCCAACGCCCTGCCAGAAATCGAGCAGGAAGCAGATCGCCTTCTCGCGCTTCTAACCGGTGGAGAGATGTCCCTGCGCCTCGTTACAACCCGAGGGGAAAAGGACAACGAGACCCTCGAAATCCACATATCAACCCCATCCGGCGAAAGCTCCTACGAAAGCTTCTCCGGCGGGGAGGCTTTCCGGCTGGACTTCGCCCTCCGCGTGGCCCTGTCGAGATTTCTCTCCCGAGGCGGCGGCGGAATTTCCACCCTTATTATAGATGAAGGCTTCGGCACACAGGACGAAGAAGGTCTCGCCCTCCTCGCCGAAGCCATCCGCGCCATCGAGGACGAATTCGAGCTGATTCTGGTTATAACCCATCTGGAGCGGCTCAAAGAGGAATTCGACCAAATTATCGAAATCTCAAAACTTCCGGCAAAAGGAAGCAGAGCCGCGATTTTCGCCTGATACACACTAAATAGCCGCTTATTTTGATTTTTTTAAAAATAGTCCTTGACAACGGGGGTCTGTAGGATTACATTCACGAAGCTTTTTCCGATGGAGGGGCGTCTTGAGAGTCGAAGCAAATCTGTGGAGGCTCGTTATCAAAGCGCCCGCGGAAAAGGATAGGAGTTTTTTAGCTTCTATTTTTTAATTGAAAACAGATGCAGATTCACAGGAGGTAATATGGCCCAGCGTATCAGAATAAAGCTGCAGGCCTACGACCACGTGATTCTCGATCGGTCCGCATCCGAGATCGTCGAGACAGCGAAGAGAACCGGAGCCACAATTTCCGGCCCGGTGCCGATTCCGACGCACCGCCGTGTTTACACGGTTCTTCGTAGCACGAATGTCGATAAGAAAAGCAGAGAACAATTCGAAGTCCGCACGCACAAAAGGCTGATCGATATTATCGAAGCCAGCCAGGACACAGTGGATGCTATGATGAAAATCGAGCTTCCCGCGGGCGTCGATATTGAGATAATTGTTTAACCCCACTGCCGATTGAATTGGAGATAAAATGATCGGACTGATTGGGAAAAAAATTGGAATGACCACGATTTTCGCCGAGGACGGAAGAGCCGTTCCCGTTACCATACTTCAAGCGGGACCTTGCGAAGTAACTCAGGTCAAAACATCTGAAAAAGACGGTTACACGGCTATCCAGCTCGGTTTCGACCCGACCAAAGAGTCGAAGGTTACGAAACCTCTGCAGGGACATTTCAAAAACGCCGGAACCAAAGTCTATAAGAAACTCAAAGAGATTCGTCTCGATAAGAAAGGCGATTACGAAGTCGGCCAGGTGCTGACAGTCGATCAATTCCAGATAGGCGACAATGTCAGCCTCTCAGGAGTTTCTAAGGGCAAAGGTTTTCAGGGCGTCATCAAGCGCTGGGGATTCCACGGCGGGCCGAAAACTCACGGTCAGTCGAACAAATTCCGCGCACCCGGTTCTATCGGGCAGTCATCTTCGCCGTCCCGTGTTTTCAAAGGCATGAAAATGGCCGGCCACATGGGCTCCCGTCCCATAACGAGAAGCGGTAGCCATATTGTCGGCATCGACCCCGAAGAGAATCTGATTCTCGTCCGCGGAACCGCGCCGGGGCCTCGAAACGGCTATATCATTATTAGGAAGAGGTAACCGAGATGCCTAAAGGAATACTATTAGACCGCGAAGGCAAAAATATCGGACAGGCCGATTTGCCCGAAGGCATTTTTGGTTTGGAACCGAATTCCGCGCTGGTGCATCAGTATCTACTGTATTACCGCGCTAATCAACGTCAGGGAACTCACAAGGTCAAAGACCGTTCAGAAGTCTCAGGCGGCGGAAGAAAGCCCTGGAGGCAGAAGGGCACCGGCAGAGCACGAGTAGGAACAATTCGCTCTCCCCTCTGGCGTCACGGCGGAGTAACCTTCGGACCCGAGCCCAGAAGCTACCGTATGAGGATGCCTAAGAAGATGCGCAGAAGCGCCCTGACTTCGATACTCTCGGCGAGGGCAAAAGACGAGAAAGTCTTCGTCCTCGAAGATATCGACAGCCAGAGCCATCGCACAAAAGGTCTCAAAAACCTGCTCGATACCGCCGGTGTGCATGGGCAGAAGGTTCTTATTGTAACCACCGCCCCCGAAAAGAATCTGGTCAAAGCCGGAAACAACATTCCCGGTGTTAACGTTACATTCACTGGCGAGATCAACGCATATCAAGTCCTCGCAAGTGACAACGTGATTTTAACCAAGGGCGCTTTGTCCAAAATCGAGGAGCTTCTGATAAAATGAGAGATCCGAGAAAAGTAATCATAAAGCCCCTTCTGACCGAGAAGATAAACGACGCCGTCGAAAAGGAAAACACCTATACCTTCAAGGTTCTCAAAGATGCTACCAAGGCAGAAATTCGCCACAGCGTCGAGGAACTGTTCAAGGTTCACGTTATCGACGTTCGCACGGCCAATATCCTCGGCAAACCCAAACGCCAGGGGCGCTGGGTAGGAAGAACATCAAGCTGGAAAAAAGCCGTTGTTAAAATCGCAGATGGCGATACAATCTCCATTTTCGAAGGCTTATAAGGAGTTACCATGGGAACGAAAAGATTTCGCCCGACAACACCATCACTGCGAACCCGTGAGATTCTAACCTACGAAGAGCTCACCAAGGGCGTTAAGCCGGAAAAATCCCTTCTCGTAAAGAAAACGAGAACGAGTTGCCGCAACAACAACGGACGAATCACAGTCCGCAGACGCGGCGGCGGAAATAAGCGCAGGTTCCGTCTAATTGATTTCAAGCGGAACAAGCACGACATTCCGGCCATCGTCAAATCCATAGAATACGATCCTAACCGTTCGGCTTTTATAGCCCTTCTGGCATACGCAGACGGCGAAAAAAGATATATCCTCGCACCCCTCGGTGTTCGTGTCGGCGATAAGCTTATGAGCGGCACAACAGCGGAAATCCGCCCCGGCAATGCTTTGCCAATGGGAGCAATTCCGGTCGGTTCGCGTGTTCATAACGTCGAATACAAACCCGGCAAAGGAGGACAGGTAGTCCGTGCCGCTGGCGCAGTTGCCCAAATAGTCGGCAGAGAAGAGCGGAATGTTCTTCTCAAGCTCCCCTCCGGCGAGATTCGCAAATTTCCCAGAAACTGCTATGCTACCCTCGGGCAGGTCGGCAATCTGGATCATTCAAATACAAATTACGGCAAAGCCGGAGCAAAACGCTGGGACGGCAAAAGACCCAGAGTCCGCGGAGTCGTGATGAATCCCTTCGACCATCCCCATGGCGGCGGCGAAGGAAAACAGAAGGGCTACAAACAGCCCGTTACCCCATGGGGACAGCCTTGCAAAGGCTATAAGACAAGAAAGAAGAACAAGAGTTCTAATAAACTCATCGTGAAACGGCGTAAGAGGTAATAATGACAAGATCCCTCAAAAAAGGACCCTACGTTGACGAAAAACTGCTGGCCAAAATCGAGCAGATGAACGAACGCGGCGAGAAAAAGGTCATCAAAACCTGGGCACGCAGATCAACTATCTCTCCAGAATTCGTCGGCCACACCGTCGCTATTCACAACGGCCATAAATTCATTCCGGTCTATATCTCGGAAAACATGGTCGGGCACAAACTCGGTGAATTCGCCCATACAAGGATGTTCCGAGGGCACGGCGGCAAAAAGGCCAAAGAAGCGAAGAAAGGTTAAGGGACATCATGATATCAAAAGCACAGGCAAAATTTCTGCGTATATCCCCTTATAAACTAAGGCTGGTCGCAGACCTCGTCCGCGGCAAACAGGCCGAAGAAGCCATGAAAATGCTCCCGTTTTTGAACAAAAAGGGCGCTGTCATGATCCACAAAACCCTCAAAAGCGCCATCGCCAACGCGATGAACCACGAGGGCGAGCCTGTCAAAGAAGACGAGCTGATAATAACCAAGATAGAGATAAACGGCGGCCCCACTATGGCAAGGTTCAAAGCCGGAGCTCAGGGAAGGGTCAAACCGTTCAAACATAGAACAAGTCATATTTTGATTGAACTCGACAAAGTCGAGAAATAGAAACGGGAGGACAATTTGGGACAGAAAACCCATCCAACCGGCCTTAGAACAGGCATCATCCGCACCTGGGATTCCAAATGGTTTGCGCGTAAAGGCCAATATCGCGAAAACCTGCTCGAGGATATTCAGCTGAGGAAATTCGTAAGGAAAGAATTGGCAGACGCCGATGTTTCCAAAATCGAAATTCTCAGAAGCCCGAGCAGAGTAAGCATCAATATCTATACCGCGAGACCCGGGGTAGTTATAGGCCAGGGCGGCCAGAGAGTAGAAGATTTCAAGAAGCAAATCGAAGAAATCTCGTCTAAGGCTGTCCAGCTCAACGTTCTCGAAATTCGCAGACCGGAAGTAGATGCGGCCCTCGTAGCGAAAAATATCGCCCAACAAATCGAAGGAAGAATTTCCTACCGAAGGGCTATGAAACGTGCTATTCAATCCGCAATGCGTCTCGGAGCCGAAGGAATCAAGGTAAAATGCGGCGGAAGACTCAACGGCGCAGAAATCGCCAGAGCCGAAGAATACAAAGAGGGAAGAATTCCCCTTCATACCCTTCGCGCTGATATCGATTTTGCAAGAGATACAGCCCATACTACCGCAGGATGCGTTGGAGTAAAAGTATGGATATTCCACGGCGAAGTCCTCGGCGGAATGAAAGCCTATTGGGATAAGTCCTTTGCCGAAGAAAAAAGGCAGAAGCAGAAAAGTTCTGCCCCCAAAGGAAAAGGCGACCAGAGAGGCAAAAGACCTCCGAGAAGACGCTCGAGTAAGTCCTAATAAGCCTCCTATCGGGAGATTACTATGTTAATGCCAAAAAGAACAAAGTATCGTAAATCGCAACGCGGGAAAAATAGAGGCGCCGCAACAAGAGGCACTCAGCTCGCTTTCGGCGATTTCGGTATGAAATCCGTCGAAAACGGATGGATAAAATCCAATCAGATAGAAGCCGCCCGTGTGGCTATGACCCGCCATATGAAAAGAACCGGACGAGTCTGGATTAATATCTTCCCTCATAAGTCGGTTACGAAAAAAGCCGCGGAAACCCGTATGGGTAAGGGAAAAGGCGCACCGGATCATTGGGTAGCGGTCATCCGCAGAGGCAGAATACTGTTCGAAGTCTCCGGCGTCGATGAAAGCATCGCAAAACAGGCATTCAAACTCGCCGCAAGAAAACTGCCCCTGAAAACCCGATTCGTTACAAGAGATAAGAAACCCGGAGGGTTATTGTGAGCACTACCAAAACATGGCAACTTCGGGAAATGAGCAAAGATGAACTCATTCAGAGGTTCCGCGAACTGTCCGAAGAACATTTCAATCTCAGGATGCAAACCGCGGTTTCCCCGATGAAAAACCCGAAAAGAATCCGCGAAATCCGCAGAGAAATCGCACGTATCAAAACCATTCTTCACGAAGATAAGTTGGGAATACGTCCAATAGGTGTATCTAATATATAAATCCCAAAAGGGAAAAATTGGGAGGGCCTAAATGTCTATCGAATCAAGAGTAAAAGAAATTATCGTCGAGAAACTCGGCGTAAGTAATGATCAGGTCTCAGCCGACGCCCATTTCGTGGACGATCTCGGCGCAGACAGTCTCGATCAGGTCGAACTGGTCATGGCTTTCGAAGAAGAATTCGACATCGAAATCCCCGATACCGACGCCGAGAAAATCGGAAGCGTCGGATCCGCGATTAAATACATCGAGGAAAAACAAGAGGCCTAATTATGGAACGACGCGTTGTTGTCACTGGACTCGGCGCGCTCACTCCACTCGGTTTAGATGTCGATTCGACCTGGGCGGCCCTCCTGCAGGGCCGTTCCGCAGTTAAAAAAATATCCCGATGGGACCCTTCCGATTTGACAACACAAATCGCCGCACAAGTCCCTGACGATTTCGACATCAATAACCTGCTGGACCCAAAAGAAGCGCGCAGAATGGACCCCTACACCCATTACGCTTTCTGGGCCGCTGATAGCGCAATCAAAGACGCAGGTCTCGATGGCAACTTCGACCCCGATCGTGCGGGTGTAATCATCGGCACTGGAATCGGCGGTATTGGAACTTTCGAAAATCAGCACAAAGTCTTCATCGAAAAAGGCGTGAGAAGGGTTTCTCCCTTCTTCATCACAATGATGATAGCCGACATCGCTTCCGGAATGATTTCCATCAACTACGGCCTCAAAGGCCCAAATTTCTCAACTACAAGCGCATGCGCTTCCGCAGGCCATGCCATGGGATGCTCCCTCGATATTATCCGATACGGAAGAGCGGACATCGTCATAACCGGTGGCGCTGAAGCTCCTATAGTTCCAATCTCCGTTGCCGGTTTCTGCGCGAACCGCGCCATGTCAACCCGTAACGACGAACCCCACCGCGCCAGCAGGCCTTTCGATATAGACCGCGACGGCTTCGTTATGGGCGAAGGCGCTGGAATCCTCGTCTTCGAAGAATATGAACATGCCATAGCCCGCGGCGCAAAGATTTACTGCGAAGTCGCCGGTTTCGGTGCCACCGGAGATGCATACCACATAACAGCCCCGCCCGACGACGGCGAAGGCGCCCGACGTGTGATGGCAAAATCCCTCGAAGACGCCAAAATATCTCCCGGCGAAATCGGATACATCAACGCCCACGGAACTTCAACTCCAGTAGGGGACATCTCCGAATGCGTCGCTATAAACTCAGTTTTCGGAAAAAACGGCCCAATGGTTTCTTCGACGAAAAGCTCGATGGGGCACCTCCTCGGTGCCGCCGCCGGAATCGAGGCAATAGTCGCAATAAAAGCCCTAAATGACAACATCGCCCCGCCCACCCTGAATCTGGATAATGTCGATCCCGGGTGCGATTGCGTAAATCACATCACCGAAACTGCAAAAGCGGAAATCACCGCAACAATGTCGAACTCTTTCGGTTTCGGCGGCCACAACAGCTGTCTGGTCTTCCGAGAAATCGGCTAAATGGGCATTCTTCGAAAAAAATATCCGACTCAACTCGAAGAACGTGTTGGATATAAGTTCAAAAACAGAAATCTTTATATCAAAGCCCTGACCCATCGCTCTTGGATACCCGAGGACGAAAACGCTATACGAGAGGATTCCAACGAAAGACTCGAATTCCTCGGCGATGCCGTTCTGGAGCTTGTCGTAGCGGAATATCTCTTCAGACTTTTCCCCGGAAGACCCGAAGGGGAGTTAACCGAATACCGGCGCATTCTGGTCAACGGCGAAATCCTCGCCATGAAAGCCCGTGAAATAAGTCTCGGACAGGAACTTATCCTCTCTCCCGGAGAAGAAGATTCCGGCGGACGCGATAAAGATTCCATTCTCAGCGATGCCTACGAAGCCTTAATCGGAGCCATTTACCTCGACGGCCATTTAAAAGCCGCCAGAAATTTCATTCACGGCTTCCATCTTAGCGATTTGCATGAGCAGATTAAATCTGAAAGGCATATCAATTACAAAGGAAAACTTCTCGAGTTTATGCAGGCGCGTGGTTCCCGACCAAATTACACAACTCTACGAACCACCGGCCCCGACCACGAAAAATTTTTTGAAATCGCTGTAATAGTGGACGAAACTCAAATCGGGTGTGGATCTGGAACCAGCAAAAAAGCCGCAGAACAGGCCGCTTCCAAAAATGCTCTCGAATTTTTAGAAGGAAGTCATTCAGAAAACAACGACCCCTTGGAGGAATAAATGGAAAAGAAAAAAACATCTGTCAACATCCGCTATATCTTCAATTTTTGCAATGATATAGAAGAGATACGAGAATTCTACTCCGATCTCATCGGCCTTGAAGAAGTCAGCTTCAAAGACGACGACGAATGGGGCTGGGTCGTTTATCAGAGCGAGGGATTCCAGTTCATGTGGTTCCGTTCCGACGAGGAACTCCCCGTCATCGACGGATGGGCTAATCAGCCCGGATACGAGGGAGGAGAGTTCGCCCTGATATCCTGGTCCATCGAGGTGCCTAAATCGGAATTCGAAGCCGTCGTCGAGAAACTTAAAGCCTCAGGAAGCAAACTCCTGAGCATGGAGCCGGAATGGCGCCAGGATTCATACTGGGGATTCACCGTCATGGATCCCATGGGAAATACCGTTGAAATATTCTACGAAGAAAATGAAGAAAATAACACCAAGGAGAAATAAAATGGATGAAGTCAAAGCATACACCCTCGAATATTGGCGCGAAGACGACTGGTTCGTCGGGCGCATTGTAGAAATTCCCGGCCTCTTCAATCAGGGCAAATCCCTCGATGAGCTAATCGGCAACCTATACGACGCCTATTTCCTCATGATGGAAGAAGGTGTTCCGCCCGAGGGCGTCGAAACAGAACTGATGGAGTTCGAAGTAGAAGAATAGGAGCAAAAATGCCCGTTATAACCCTCGAAGGCCCAAAAGTCCAAGACATCGACAGAAAAAGAGACTTCGCCGCACAAATCACTCAACTCACAGCGGAGTTCTACAATATCCGCCCAGAGGCCATCGTGATATTGATCAAGGAAAATTCTCAGGAGAACGTAGCATCGGGAGGCAGGCTGATAATCGACCTCGCCAAACCCGCCGATAACGAATAGGAGGCAACCATGCCGGTATTCACCGAAGAGCAGTTAATGATTAAAGACCTCGCGCGAAGAATAGCCGAGGAAAAAATACTCCCCGTCCGCGAACACTACGACCGAACAGGCGAATTCCCATGGGAAATCGTCGAAGAACTCCGCGCCAGCGACCTTTTCGGAGTCTATATCCCCGAGGAATACGGCGGTTTCGGCGGCGGAATTACCGAAATGTCCATCGTTACCGAAGAGCTCTCCCGCGTTTGCGGAGGAATCGCCCTGGCCTTTTCCGCGACCGGTCTCGGAACAATGCCGATTCTCCTGTCCGGTTCCGAAGAGCAGAAGGCCAAATATCTTCCAAAAATCGCAACCGGCGAGACTTTGACAGCCTTCGCCCTTACCGAACCCGACGCCGGCTCCGACGCCGGAGGCATCAAAACCACCGCAATAAAAGACGGCGACGAATACATCCTAAACGGCACCAAGCAGTGGATAACCAACGGCGGCGAAGCCAAAGTTTACACCGTAATCGCCCTGACCGACCCGACACGCGGCGCACGCGGCGCATCGGCGTTCATCGTCGAGGACGGCACCCCCGGATTTTCCTACGGCAAAAAAGAGGACAAGATGGGAATCCGCGCCAGCACTACCCGCGAGCTAATCTTCGAGGACTGCCGAATTCCGGCGGAGAATCTCATCGCCCGCGAAGGCATGGGCTTCATGGTCGCAATGAAAACCCTCGATTCGTCCCGCCCCGGAGTAGCTTCACAAGCGGTAGGAATCGCCCAGGGCGCTTTCGAGGCCGCTGTCAAATACGCCCGCGAACGTGTTCAGTTCGGAAGACCAATAATTTCCAATCAGGGTCTTCAGTGGATGATAGCCGATATGGCCACTCAGATTCAGGCCGCGAGAACCCTCGTTTACGATGTCGCCGCGAAAATCGATGCCGGCGAGACCAAAGTCGGCAAAGAATCCGCAATGGTGAAACTATTTGCCAGCGATGTCGCCATGAAAGTTACAACCGACGCAGTTCAGATTCTCGGAGGCTACGGCTATATGCGTGAATATCCGGTAGAAAAGATGATGCGCGACGCTAAAATTACCCAAATTTACGAAGGCACAAATCAGATTCAGCGCAATGTTATCGCGACCGCGGTAATTCGCGAATCAGCTTCAAAAAAATAGCTTGTAGAAAGGCTTTCCATGCGATTCATAATCGGCCTGCTCCTTCTTCCCATTCTACTATTATCAGCCGGAATGGATTTGCCCTGTATAGGCGCAAAAGCCCTGGGGATGGGGGGAGCATTTCGAGCCATCGCAGACGACGGAACATCGATTTTCTGGAATTCAGCCGGCATAGCAACTATTGACAGCAATGAGATTATAATCCTCGGCCAATTCATTTTTCCGATCAATAACTATACCCCCCACGACACCCTTATAGCGCTAAACGGCCTCTTCCGCGAGGGCAATCAGGAAATGCGGGATAAATTCTTTCTCCTCGGAAACGCCTTCGCCGTCTGGAAACCCGATTTCCTCCCCGACGGTGCTTTTGGAATCGGAGTATATTCCCCGACAGGAGTAGGCGCCCGATGGGATATCCTCAAAAATGATTACGACAGCACCGTAGCCCAATATTTATCATGGGAACTATCCGTTTCGGAAGAACTTCCCGAGGACGATTTTTTCGCAAGAATCGGGGCGTATAACATAGTCCCCACCTTCGCTTACAAGCCGGCGGATTGGGTTTCCTTGGGCGTTGGATACATCGGCGGCTACGCCCTTCTGGATGTCGATCTGGTGTCGAATAATCAGGAGAGGATGATGGAGGAGATGGGCGTGATTTTTCAGCATGCTGTTCTCACCGGATGGGAACACGGCCTTCAGCTGGGACTTCACTTAACCCCGCGTGAATGGCTTCGAATAGGCCTTTCCGGCAAATACGAATCCGCCGTCCGCTTCGACGGCGACTATTCCGAGACGGCCTATAAATTCTACTCCGCCTCCGTGCCAAGCCTCTTTCCCGGTGGGGTGGAGGAAAAACCCGCAATAGGAGCCAAGGCCGAACTGCCCCGTCCTATCTCCGGCGGAATCGGCCTTGCGGTCGATCCCATCGAAAAACTCACCCTATCGATAGATTTCTCTTACACAAACTGGTCTGTGATGGATTCCATCCGCCTCGAAGCCGACACCGGCGGCGTTCTCGTAGGTCTGCCCCTCATGTGGGAGGACAGCTACCGGCTCTCTCTCGGCGCGGAATACCGATTCGGACAATATTCCGCCCTCCTCGGCGCTTTCTACGAACCCAATCCTCCCGTGCCCGAATATCAGAATCTGTTTTTGCCGGATCTCAATGACGGAATAGCTTTTTGCGGGGGGTTTGCGGTCCACCGGAAAAACCTGACCGCCGAGTTGTCAGGCGAGTTCGAGTTCTTCGGCGAGAAAAATGTGGAACCAAACATCATCGACGACGAGATAGTCAACATGCCCGGCAGATTCGACAATTCCGTGGCGGACATTATCCTGTCGTTAACATATAGGTTTTAACCAGAATAAGAAAACGAATCGATAAAAATTAAAAAAATCCCTTGACAAAAGGTGTTTAAGGATTAAATTGAGCAAATTATGGGCGACTCATCGCCCTATAGATTGTCATCTATGAACCAATTTGGAGGTTAAATGCCAAGGCGCAGACGTCCGGAAAAGCGGGAGATAGAGCCCGATTATAAGTATAACTCGAAAGTAGTCGCGAAATTCATCAACAGCGTGATGAAACGCGGCAAGAAATCCACAGCCCAGACCCTCGTTTACGATGCTCTGGAAATAGTCGAAAAACGCACTAAAGAGCGCGGAATCGACGTTTTCGAGAAAGCCCTCGAAAATGTCAAGCCCCAGCTCGCCGTGAAACCCCGCCGTGTAGGCGGAGCCACATATCAGGTGCCAGTCGAGGTCCCCGAAAAGCGTCAGGTAACCCTCGCTTTCAGATGGATTCTCCAGTTCGCCCGTGCGAGAGGCGACCACGGTTTCGCAGGCAAACTCGCCTCCGAGTTAATAGCCGCCGCGCAGGGCGAAGGCAACGCGGTCAAAAAGAAGGTCGATACCCATAAGATGGCCAAAGCCAACCGCGCATTCGCTCACTATCGCTGGTAAGCTTCCGAGATAGTTCTTTAAAAAAGGCAGGCGTTTTCGAAACGCCTGCCTTTTCTTTTCCTTCTATTTTCCCCTTTATTACCAGCGCCACCAGAGGCCGATGACCGGCATTATGTAATCCCAGCCGTCGCCGCTTGAATAGTGAGCCCCAACCTGCAGATTGAACTTCTCCCACGAATGAAGATACGAAGCACCGAAAGAGACTGCCTCGAAGGATAAATCGTATCCCGCGCCTGCTAAAATAGCTGAGTGTTCATTCAGATTCAGCTCGATATTCACCGGGACACTTGTGCCGCCGGCCGGACTTCCCGTAACCTCGGTGCTGTCGAGGTCGAAATCGGGAATAATCGCGTAATTCGCACCAAGGTGAATCTTAAAAGTCTCGCTCAGAAGAAACGAGGCATTTGCAGATAAGTTGATCGAGTTGAAATTATCATCGCCAAGCTTGAAATAGGACCAGCCTGCTCCCCCTGCAAGCCCGAACCCCGAGTTATCGATAAGATTATATTTCAAGTTCGCGTTGAACACGCCCAAAATGTCCGCCAGCAGATTTGTGCCGACCTGCATGTTGTCCGTGATGCCGTATGCCAAAGGCCCGATTCCTATCAGAATTTCGCCCTCGTTCAAAGTATAGGCCGTTGGAATGTTATGGGCATTGGTCAGCCTGTGCTCTTCGTCGATTATCGCGAATGCAGATACGGCAATCACAAAAATCGAAAGGATAATGATTCTGGACTTTTTCATTTCTCTCCTTGTTTATGGTTTATCATCGCTCTAATATAATACTCCACAACCAATTACGCAAACTGTTTTTTCTTTGATAAGCGTGTTTTTTAATCAGGTTTTAATATCATTTACCCTTGACGTCTGTATGTTCAAACCTTATATTACTAAGTCGTTTCCTATGATTCAAACAAGTGTAAATATCACCAAGCAAAGGGGTAATTATGGCACGTAAGAAGATCGCGATGGACGGCAACAGCGCCGTCACCCATGTGGCGCACGCATGCAACGAAGTCATCGCAATATATCCCATCACCCCGTCCAGTGGGATGGGGGAGATCGCCGATGAAAAATCGGCCAGGGGAGAAACCAATATATGGGGAACAATTCCCGAAGTAGCGGAATTGCAGTCCGAGGGAGGCGCGTCTGGCGCTATTCATGGCGCATTGGCCTCCGGAGCCCTCGCAACAACTTTCACCGCGAGCCAGGGCTTACTCCTCATGATACCGAACATGCACAAGATCGCCGCAGAACTCCTGCCGGCAGTATTTCATGTCTCCGCAAGGTCCCTCGCATGTCAGGCACTCTCGATTTTCGGCGACCACTCTGACGTCATGAACTGCAGAACCACAGGCTACTGTATGATGCCCTCAGGAAGTATTCAGGAAGCCATGGATATCGCGATGATTTCAACAGCCGCAAGCCTCGAATGCAGACTCCCGTTCCTCCATTTCTTCGACGGCTTCCGCACTAGCCACGAAATTCAGAAAATCGAAGTTCTGGACAAGGACGATATGCGCGCTATGCTCGAAGAAGAATTCGTCATCGCCCACCGCAAAAACGCCCTTTCCCCCGATCATCCAATGATTAGCGGAACCAGCCAGAACCCGGATGTTTATTTCCAGGGACGCGAGACTGTGAATCCATACTACATAGCCGTCCCGGAAATCGTCGAAAAATATATGCGCAAATTCGAAAAACTCACCGGCAGACATTACGAGCTTTTCCAGTATGTAGGCGCTCCGGATGCCGAAAAAGTCATTATCCTCATGGGTAGCGCAGTGGAAACCGCCGACGAGACAGTTCAGGCGATGAACGCCGACGGCGAAAAAGTCGGCGCCCTGAAAGTCCGTCTATACAGACCCTTCAGCGCGGAACATCTGGTCAATGCCCTTCCTAAAACGGTCAAAAAGATAGCCGTTCTCGATAGAACCAAAGAACCCGGCGCCCTCGGCGAACCCCTATACCTCGATGTCGTCGCCGCTATCGACGAGATGATAGTCGCAGGAAAATCCACCCACTTCGAGGACACAATCATCGTCGGCGGACGCTACGGTCTTTCATCTAAAGAATTCACCCCCGGAATGGTCAAAGCAGTCTTCGATAATCTCGATTCCGACAACCCCAGAAACCATTTCACAATCGGCATCGACGACGATGTTACCGGAACAAGCCTCGAGTGGAAAGACGATTTCGCCACAGAGTGCGGCGACGCATATCAGGCAATGTTCTGGGGCCTCGGTTCCGACGGCACGGTCGGCGCGAATAAAAACACCATCAAAATCATCTCCGAAGCGACAGATAAATACGCTCAGGGATATTTCGTTTACGACTCCAAGAAAGCCGGAGCCAGAACCACAAGCCACGTCCGCTTCTCCGACAGGCCAATCAAATCGACATACCTCTGCCAGGATGCCGATTTCGTGGGATGCCACAATTGGTCTTTCATCGAGAAATACGACATGCTCGCAAGCCTCAAAGAAGGCGGAACATTCCTTCTGAGCTCACCTTTCGATACGCAGGAGACCTGGGACAAACTCCCCCGCAAGGTTCAGGGACAGCTCATCTGCAAAAAGGCCAAATTATTCGTAATCAACGCCGTCGATCTCGCCAAAGAACTGGGTCTCGGCGCGAGGATCAATACCATCATGCAGACCGCTTTCTTCAAGATCGCAAACATAATCCCCGAAGATAAAGCGGTCGAGCTGATAAAATCCCACATTCAGAAGACCTACGGCGACAAAGGCGAGAAAGTTGTGAACAAAAACTTCTCCGCGGTCGATGCCGCCCTGGTGAACATTCACGAGGTGAAAATCCCCGACGAACCAACCTGCGACATCGAAATGCCTCCAGTAGTTCCCAAACACGCGCCTAAATTTGTCCAGGAAGTTACTTCCCAGATTATCGCCCTCAAAGGCGACGACGTCAAAGTCTCCCAGATGCCTGCCAACGGCCAGTGGCCGACGGGAACGACCCAATATGAAAAGCGCAATGTCGCCATCGATATTCCCGTATGGGACGAAGAGCTCTGTATTCAGTGCGGTCTCTGCAGTCTCGTTTGCCCCCACGGCACGATTCGCATGAAATACTATGACGAGAGCCTTCTCGCCGACGCTCCCAAGGCTTTCAAATCAACTGATCCCAGAGGCAAAGGCTTCGAGGGCAAAAAATTCACGATTCAGGTGGCGCCGGAAGACTGCACAGGGTGTTCCCTCTGTATGCAGGTTTGCCCCGGAAAGGACAAACAGAATCCCGAACGCAAGGCCATTCACATGGAACGCCAGTTCGAGCTTCGCGAACAGGAAGTCGAAAACTGGGAATTCTTCCTCGAACTTCCCGAAGTCGATCCCGCTGACATCAAGAAGGAAACGGTCAAGGGCAGTCAGCTTATTCGACCCCTATTCGAGTTCAGCGGCGCATGCGCAGGTTGCGGCGAAACTCCCTATGTCAAGCTGGTAACCCAGCTCTTCGGAGACAGGGCGATTATTTCTAACGCCACGGGATGTTCGAGCATCTACGGCGGCAACCTGCCGACTACTCCATACTGCAAACGCTCCGACGGCCTCGGCCCGGCATGGACGAACTCCCTGTTCGAGGACGCCGCTGAGATAGGAATGGGTTTCAGACTAACTGCGGACAGGTTCGCTACTCAGGCCACCGAATGGCTGGAGAAAGTCGATTATGTCCCGGCTGAGCTAAAAAAGGAAATCCTATCTGCCGACCAATCGACCGACACCGGAATCGAAGCCCAACGGGCTCGCATAATGCAATTGAAGAAAATCGCCCTCGATAACGGCGATAAGTATCTCGAATCCCTCGCCGATTACCTCGTCCGCAAATCAGTGTGGATATTCGGCGGCGACGGATGGGCATATGACATCGGCTACGGCGGTCTCGACCACGTAATGGCGTCCGGCAAAAACGTCAACGCCCTAGTGATGGACACCGAAGTTTATTCCAACACAGGCGGCCAGATGTCCAAAGCCACCAGCAGAGGTTCGACGGCGAAATTCGCATATGCCGGAAAACCCATGCCCAAAAAGGACCTCGGCATGATGATGCAGAGCTACGGCTACGTTTACGTCGCCCAAATCGCCATGGGAGCAAATCCCAATCAGGCGGTCAAAGCTCTCGTCGAAGCCGAAAGCTACGACGGCCCGTCTATTGTCATCACATACAGCCCCTGTATCGCCCACGGAATCAATATGTCCAAACAGCTGGACGAGCAGAAAAAGGCCGTTGATTCCGGCCACTGGATGCTTTACCGCTACGATCCGAGGCGTTTAGAGCAGGGACTCAACCCCCTCCAGCTCGATTCGAAGAAACCGAGTCTGCCGGTCGAGGAGTTCATGTATGGCGAAAACCGCTACCGCGTCCTGAAGGATATCAATCCGGAGCGGGCGGAATTCCTGGCCAAACTCGCCCAAATGGACGTCGATAAACGCTGGAACCTCTACAAACAGATGGCGGATATGGATTACTCCTGGGCTAAGGAAGAATAATCAGCCAAAAAAGGCAATGAAAAAAGGCGGGAACTTCGGTTCCCGCCTTTCTTTTGTCAGCCTAAGACCAAACTATCTGGGCACAATAATCTCTTCCGGATCGATAAGACCGCGTTTGGGATCGGCCAGATAAGTTCCGTCGGCTAAATCGAGCTGAGCTTTGATGTCCTCAACTCCAGTGTGATGAACAAGGGCGCGCGCAAGGGAAAAAGCTACAACTGCTGGATCGCCGTCCACTTTGCTTTTTACGAAACGAACGTATATCGGATAATGGCTCTCCACAGCGAAACCCTCTGCTCTCAAAGAATCAATTACGAAAGCCAAGCCGGGATCCCTGCGAATCTTAGCGCGTGCTTGAGGATCAACATACGACGGCTCCTGGCAACGAGGTGTAATAAGCAAAAAAAACAACCCGATGGCAATTCCAACTACAACCGCCTCGCCGTATTTTGTTTTTCCCTTCTTTCGCAAAATCCCTTCCTTTATAGCAAACTATGAATAATTACATCTTCGGGAACGTCAAGTTCGAAAATCTTCTTGGGAAGCTCCCTGCCTATGAACTCTTTGTCTATTGTTACCGTAACTTTCTCGTTACGCATCGGGTTCACTATCGTGATTTCGCCGGCGCGGGTAAAACCGTCCCTCTCAACGAAGGCACTGTAGCCGATGTCCAATAGGGATGTCCCCGATTCATTGTAAACCTGCTTGCTCGACAGAACCCATCTGCTCGGCAGAACCTCGACTCTTGTGAATTCGCCGTCTCCATAATACAGAAGCTCATATGAACCCCGGAGATCCTCGAAGGAAACCAGCGAGTCGCTACTTTCGTTCCCAAAAATGCCGGAGACCGCGCGAATCAAGTCCTTGAACTCGATATCGAGGCCCAGAACCGGATTTTCGGCCATGGAATCCGCCACTGCAACGAATAATGTCCCTTTACCCGGAAAATACGCAACCGTCGAATCGCCAATACTAACCAGCGCGCCGGGTGTAGTGCCCAAAAGGCCGCGAATATTAGCCCGGAATGAATCCGGCGCGGAAAAATAATAATCCGCGGAGAAAGATGATTCCATGGTAGGCGTTTCGATTGCGATACTCATCCGTCCCATAATATCATCGAGACGCTTATCCTTTTGCGCAAGGGAGTCCTGAAGGGCTTCCTGCGAAATGGTCGCCGGTTGAAAAACCAAGATTTCTTTGCTTCCGGCACAAGCCAAAAGCAGAAGAACGGGCAATATGGCTAACGCACGAAGGATATCCGTCTCCCAGCCATAATTCTGCCGTTACTGCTCCTCACCACAGCCAGATATATCCCCGAGGGAAGTTCTCGCCCGAACATATCCCGCGCTTCCCAAACCGTTTGGACGCGATTATCGTTAGACGCCGCGAAATGAGAAACAAGCTGGCCTGTAAGGCTGTAAATCTCGACATCTCCGCCGGCCTCGATACGACAACTTGCATTGAATGGATTGGGATGAACCGACAATAACTCCATCTCCCGCGGAAGTTCCTTTTCTTTGACATTTGACCAGCCGAGAAGATCATAGACTAATGAGTATATATGCGCGTCCCTAAGCCCCGCGTCGTTGATTGCCGTGGAATAAACACTGCTGATTATCCGCAAGGTCCCATCGGCATCATTCTGCGCGATACGCGGATAACCGGCGCCTTCATAATCTCCGCTAAGGCTGAAACCGCGGGTCGTTGAGGTGATGTTCTCGAAAACATCGATGTAATGGTCGGCTTCGGTGCGGTAGAAGTAAGGCATCGTGTCGGCTAAACTGAATTGCGTAGAAATCTGAAGCTCTTCGATGTTTCCCGTAGCGGCAGATTCCCCCTGATCGGCAACATCGACACCGAACAGATAGAACAAATTCTGCTCTGCCGTAGTGCCGCCGGCATAATCCGTTCCCGCGTCGGGGCCTTCCCAGTAAATGTTACCGCCGCCCTCGACGAACTCGCGAAGAGCCACGAGAGAAGCATTATCGATATTAGTATTAACTCCCAGCCGATTTCCCGTAACCAGCAAAACAGCATCGACGCCCAGAAGATTAACCTCGGCAACATTAGGATCCTGTTCGGTTATTCCGACATCATCGGTAATACTCATTACCCGCTGATACAGTAGTTCCGCAGGCCCAATTCCGCCGGGGACAGGCGTATCGCCGTTATCCCAGTCGATGACTACCAGCGCTGGCGTCTCGGCGGATTCCAGCGCAAAATCTATCGTCGTATCTGCGAAGAACATCAGCGCGAATGCCGAATCGGGCAGATAACCGGTATGGCTTGCCGTAACTTTGTAAAGCCCCGGGTCCAGCCCCGTGAAAGTGTAATATCCTATTATGTTCGTCGAGGTCGAATACACGGATGAATCCATAGTGCTCATCGCGACAACATCCGTGCCCGAAAAATCCGAAGCCCCCTCCAGCTCGACCGTTCCGCTTATCGAAAGCCCGCCGCCGCCCCCGCTGGTATCTTCCATAAGGGCTATCATAATCGTAGTGTCTCGGGAAATTGTCGCTAAAGCTCCCCCCGCAAAATACTCCGGACGCAGAGCGACGATGTTGTATGTTCCGCCGGGAATACCCGGGAACTCTACCATGCCAGTTGCATCGGTAGTGTCCATTATTCCAAGCTCCGTGAAACTTATCTCGGTGCCGGACATGGAGGGGGGAGGAGGAAATCCCGTAAGCATTGCCCAAACAGTAACGGTAAACATCGTGTCAGGCGCTGTCGAACTGACTCTAAAGGTAATAGTATCAGCGGTAACATTCGGTGGAGACGCGAAATCCTGCACCTGCGCGATTGCCGTATATGTATGCCCCTCGGTCAGAGGCAGAAATGGCGTATAAACGACCTGCATCCCGCCGGTAAAGGGCATTCTCGAACAGAACCAGCTAACGTCCATCGTATCCAGCCAGAGATGGGTGTTCCACAAAGTTGTGTCGATTCCGCCGCTGTCGTATGCCATGAAAGAGATGGTGGTTGTCGGGCTGACGTTTGTATCGCCATCGGCGGGAACCCAGCTTGTGATTTCCGGCGCCACCGTATCTGGATCCGTCGGAGTGACCGACTGCTCGAAGCGAACGAAACAGAAATATCCCACCGGAATTGTTAAGCTGTCATCCGCGGTCATATCCACCCAGTCGAGGGTAGAATCGGCCACAGTGCCATATGCGATAGACATCTCTCGCGTAGTATCCGATGGCACCATCGAGGGGCTCCACCTTGCCACGATATTCGGAGCGGTATAGTTCAAAAATTGAATCTTCCAGATATGCAAAGAATCAGTGTCAGAACGAATGTCGTTGCGAAGATTCGTAAAACCGCCTTCCAAAACGCATTGCGCATCGAAAGTCATCGTGAATGGAATCGCCGGGAAATCGAAAGTCAAATCGTAGCCATCCGTCGCCCCGGGCTCCACACCAAGAGTGCAACTGGACATAGTCGCCGGGTCATCCCAAAAAACTACGGGCAGTCTGAAAGAATAGCCCATCAGAATAGACCCGAGGATGAGCATCAAAGAGAGTATTTTCAGCATTTTCATAACAAAGCCTCCATTTGTTGTTATTTATTCTAATATAATCAGCCGTTCCACAACTGTCAAGCCCCCTATCGGCCCATGAAAAAATAGTTCCCCAGCCCCTTTCGACTTATTCACATTCCTCAGAAAAACCTTGCATTTATGGACGTTAACAGTTAATTTAAGTGGTCTAACACTATGTGGGCGAAAGGCCCGTTAACGCCTTCAGAGGTAATCGAATTGACGAGAAAAATAGCAATAGCGAATCAAAAAGGCGGGGTGGGAAAAACTACAACGGCGGTAAACCTCGCGGCATCCCTCGCCGCCGCCGAAGCCAGAACCCTCCTCGTAGATATGGATCCGCAAGGTAACGCCGGAAGCGGTTTTGGCGTGAGAGTTGGCTCCCACACCCCATGCGTTTACGAGGTCATCCTCGGTAGCGCAGAAGCCGAGGAAGCAATCCAGAAATTCCCCGATCTCGAGTTTCTTAGCATCCTGCCGAGTCACATCCGTCTGGTCGGCGCCCAGGTGGAACTTGTCGAGGACCCCGACCGTGAATACAAACTGAAAGAAGCCCTCGCAGAAGTCGAGAAGGATTACGATTACATCATAATCGATTGCCCTCCAAGTCTCGGTCTGCTTACTCTCAATTCCCTCATCGCCGCAGATACTGTTCTTATACCGATTCAATGCGAGTATTACGCCCTCGAAGGCCTCGGACAGCTTCTCACTACCCTGCGGCTCGTCCAGCGGGAACTCAACCCCGAACTTAAAGTCGAAGGCGTTCTGCTGACAATGTTCGACAAACGTTTGAACCTCTCGAAACAAGTAGCCGACGAAGCGAGAAGCTATTTCGGAGATACCGTTTATAAAACCGTCGTCCACCGCAATGTTCGCCTTTCCGAAGCTCCCAGTTTCGGAAAACCGGTAATTCTTTACGACGTAGGTTCCAGCGGATCAAAAAACTATCTGGCTCTGGCCAAGGAGATTTTGAATGGGCAAAAGGAAGGCACTCGGAAGAGGACTTGAGGCATTACTGCCCGGGTCGGTAGCGGAAGTTCTTACCGGAGACGAAATTCTCAGTCTGCCGGTAAATCAGGTTCATCCGAATCCGGATCAGCCCCGTAAGGAGTTCGACCAGGAGGCTCTCCAATCTCTCGCTGACTCGATAAAAGCACAGGGGGTGCTTCAGCCGATCCTCGTGGTAAAAACCGATGACGGCTTCGAACTCGTAGCGGGGGAGAGACGGCTCAAAGCCTCCATCCTCGCCGGCAAGACTCGTATCCCGGCCCTTGTTCTCAAAGAAAAAGACCCGACCGCCCTGTTCTTCTTCTCCCTTGTCGAAAACCTCCAGCGCGAAGACCTCAACCCCATCGAGGAAGCCTTCGCTTATAGACATCTTATCGAGGATTTCGGCCTGACCCAGGAACAAGTTGCCGCGAGAGTCGGCAAATCCCGTTCGGCAGTGGCCAACACCCTGCGCCTTTTGACTCTGCCGATGCAGATTCAGGACTACATCTCCGACGGCAGTCTCTCGGCGGGCCACGCCAGAGCTATCCTTGCATCTGACGACGAAGAGCGTATGATGCGCCTCGCAAAACTCGCCATCTCCCGCGGCTTGTCCGTTGAAAGGCTTGACATCATTGCCCGCCAGGAAAAACCCTCTCCGCGTCACAGCAAAGGCGGCACAAAATCCTCCGCGAAAAAAGCCCTTTCCCCCGAAATTAAAGCCCTTCAGGAAGAGCTGGAAGAATACTTTGGAACGAAGGTTGTTATAGAAAACCGAGCCAAAGGGGGCTCGATTGTAATCGATTATTATTCAAAAGACGACCTGATGCGTATCATAGAACTTCTATCGGAAAACTGATGCCGACAAAAAAAGGCATAACGATATTCCTGGTGCCCCATACCAGAAAAAAATCTCTCTCCCTTCATCTCGAGGGATGGCAGGTAACGGTTGCCATTATAGTGTCTGCCGTCGCCGTTCTGCTCTTTGTTTTCGGTGTGGTCGCAGGCGGCAGAAGTGTGAAACTCATGGCCGAAAACCGCTCCCTGCGTCATCGCAACGAGATGCTTTTACAGGAAAGAATGAAAATAGCCATGCTCGAACGAGAGCTGTCCGAAACAAGCAAACTCCGCGATTGGATGGAAAGCCTTATCACGACAGAATCCAAGGCCGAGGGCGAAAGAATTCAATCTGCAAATGCCGGCGGAATGGGTTTTCTGTCAATCCTCGACAAACCCTTTGAATACAGGCTCATGCCCGAACTCAAAGAAGAAGCCGACAGCCGACGCAGAAAACTGGACTTTATTCCCCGCGGATTACCGGTCAAAGGCCCGGTAACAGCCGCTTTTGGCGAGATGGGCGGAAAATTCCTCTCCCCCCATACCGGCGTTGATATCGCCGCGCCCGAGGGCACCGTAGTGATGTCCACCGCCGCAGGAATTGTGCTTTCGGTGGAAAAAGACTACCAACTCGGCCTCGTCGTTACAATCGACCATATGAACGATTATAAAACCAGATACGGCCATCTGAAAAACGCCGCCGTTTCCCCCGGAGATTGGATTGAAAAAGGCGCCAGGATAGGCATAGTGGGCGAATCCGGCCACGCCAGAGGCCTGCATGTTCACTACGAAATCCTCCACGATGGCGACTTAATCGACCCATTGAAGGACAAACCAACAGCAAAGGAAACATCGAATAATGCCTAAATCAAACGGAAATACAGTTGATAGAGTTCTGAACACTATTATCGGCCCCGGATGCAATATCGAGGGGGATATCTGCCTCGACGGCGGCCTGCGCATCGACGGCACTGTCAAGGGAGCTATCAAAGCCGGCGGACCGCTTACAGTCGGAAGCGAAGCGAGAATCACCGCACCCACAATCGATGTCCTAAGCGCCACAATAGGAGGATATGTCCAGGGGGACATAAATGCGCCCGAAAAACTCCATCTCGAATCTTCCGCTCACATCGTCGGAAATATCGTAACCCAGGTCCTCGTGATTGACGAAGGCGCGAAATTCGAAGGGAAATCGAGCATCCCCGTGGAGAAATCTTAACACCCGATGTTAGTAAGTTGAAAAGGCGAAAAATCTATGATTTTCAATTAGTTAGCTATACATTAACACGTTTGGAATAAAAGTTATCAACATTCTGTTATCAACAAATCGAAATTCGGGCATCAGCCGAAGGACGGAATAAATGGAAAAAGTCATCGAAGAAATCAAAAAAGCCGAAGAGGAAGCCAAAACTCAAATCGCGGAGGCGAGAAAAGCTCAATCTGCGAGGCTAAACGACGAAAAAGCCGACGCCGAAAGCCGCAAAACCGATATTCGCAAAAAGGGCGAGGGTATAATCGAAAAAGCGATTCAGACAGCTCAACAGAAAGCTCAGGCGGAAATCGACGAACTGCAGAAAAAGCACGACGACCAAAACTCCAAAATGAGAACCGATGTCGAATCCAGAATGGACAAAGCCAAAGACCAAATAGTGGAGGAATTCCTCAAATGGCAATAGTTCCGATGACAAAAGTGGGCATCCTCGCCCACAAATCCGATTTCGAAACGGTTACCTCAAAACTCGGCGAACTCGGAATCATGCAGATTTCCGAACCGGACAGTTTCACCGAAGAATCGGGCAGGAAAATCGAAGACCTCATAGTCAGAATTCGCCGGGCATGCGAACTTAACGAGTCTTTTCTGAAAAAGATTCCCCCCCGGCTCAAACTCACCGCCCTGGAACTTCGCGCCCTTATCGACTCGACCGACATCGAGGAAATTCTGGCCAAAATCGATTCCGGCAGACATAGCCTTGAAGAAGCTAAATCCCGCGCTCTGGAGGTCAGAAAGACCCTGAACGAGTTAATGCCGTATTCCCAATTGCCCTATCGGTTCGAAGACTTGCGCAATACTATTCGAGTGGGCATCAAACTGGGCTACATTCCAAAGATAGTCAACCCAGAATCTTTTTGCGAGGAAAAGGCAAAAGACCTAAAAGACCTTATCGAACTAAAAAAGATAAGCGATGATGTCGATGGTTCTTACGTAATTATATTTTATCATAAATATATCGAAGAGGATATAGAAAAACAGCTGGCGGACTGCGATTTCGCCGAATTCCATCCCGGTGGTTTCGATGAACATCCGAGCCTCGAGTTAAAAAAACTGAAAACGGAACTCGCTGAAGTCGAAGCGAAAATTGAAAAAACAGTTGCCCATTTCAAAGACACAGCCGGCGAAACACTCCCAAAACTCCGCGCAATAGAGGGTTTTTACCGCGCTGAAATGGCCGAACACCGCCTTAAAGATATCGCCTCATCCACCGAACAGACTCTCTATCTCACTGGATGGACAAAAGAAAAAGACCTTGGCAGTCTTCGCGAAAAAATATCGGGCGAATTGGCCGCAATGGTAGAAGTTATTAATCCTGATGAAAACGAGGCTCCGCCGGTAGCGTTGAAAAACCCGCCGGTAGTCGAGGCTTTCGAGGTAATAACCGACCTCTACGGGAGGCCGCGGCAGGGCATGGTCGATCCGACTCCCTTCATAGCGCCCTTTTTCCCGTTGTTTTTCGCCCTATGTCTCACCGACGCCGGTTACGGCCTTCTTCTGGCGCTTCTCGGCGGAGGCTTTTTGGCCTTCGGAAAACTGGGGGCGGGAGCCAGAAAATTCATGCGCTTCATTCTGTATTCCGGAATTGCCACTGTTGTGGTAGGCGCCCTTGCCGGCGGCTGGTTCGGGGTCGATCTCGAAGCCATGGGCGGGCCGATTGCAAATGCGCTACTTTCAATCAAACTCTTTGACCCCCTCGGCGATGCAATTGAATTCTTCGCGGCAAGCGTGTTTTTGGGCGTGATTCAGGTCTCGGTAGGATTTGTAATCAGCGGCTATGTCGGCGCGAAAGAGGCGGAAAACGTAGCGCTCAAAATTCGAGCGGTGCTTTTGGCTATGTCGTGGATAGCAGTAACTATCGGCGCAGGCATTTTCATCGCGAACTTTCTTGTGCCGGATTTCATGGCGCCTTTCACATCAATCGGCACAGCGGGGCTTAAATACGGCGCTCTCGGAATAGTCGGCTTTTCCCTGATTTTAGGAATCGCGGGCAAACGGGGAATCGGCGCGTCCCTCGGCGACGGCCTGGCCTTCGACGGCCTCTACGGCATCGTCAACCTATTCGGCGATCTGCTTTCTTACGCGAGAATCCTTGCCCTCGGCCTCTCGACCGGCGTTATCGCCGGCGTGATAAACATCATCGCCGGCCAGCTCGTGGAGATGATCCCCGGTGTGGGAATCATAATCGCCGGGCTGTTGGTTCTGGTCGGCCATGTAGCATATACCGGGCTTTCGGCGTTGGGGGCTTTCGTCCATCCGGCGAGGCTCCATTTCGTCGAATACTTCACAAAATTCTACGAAGCCGGCGGCGAACCCTTCGCCCCCTACAGCAGAAAAGTCGATGGCGTGGAGATAGTGGAGTGAGAGAAAATTATTCTATAATTCAACTAGATTAATCAAATTTCAAAATAAACCAACTCCCCAAGGAGGAGAGGATGTCGAAAAAAGTAGTTTTAGCAATGGTGATTATGGCTGTATGCACTGCAGTTACAGCCTTTGCGCAAGAAGCACCCGCCGAAGAGGCCGGATGGTTCACCCTCGACGCCGGAGCTCTCGCGCTCATAGGCGTAGCGATTGCCGTGGTCATCGCCGGCTTCGGGTCCGCCATCGGAATCGGTATCGCCGCGAATATGTCCATCGGCGCAATGCACGAGCACCCCGACCTGTTCCCCCAGTTTCTGCTCCTGTCGGCGCTTCCGGGCACTCAGGGCATCTACGGCTTCGTCGCGGGATTCCTGATTATCCTCTGGACAGGCCTGCTCAATGATCCCGGCCAGCTCGCATCGCTGTCGCCTGTTCAGGGATGGCAGTTCCTGTTCGCAGGCATTCCGGTCGGACTCGCTGGTCTGGTCTCGGGAATTCATCAGGGCAAAGTTTGCGCATCCGGCGTAGCGCTCGTGGTCAAAGACAAATCCAACGTCGCCAAAGCCATGACCCTCGCCGCTTTCGTCGAATTCTACGCGATTCTCGGCCTGCTGGCAAGCGTCCTCGTTCTGCTCTCAATACGATAAGGCGGCCAGATGAGCATCGAAGGTATCCTAAAAAAAATTCAGGCGGAGACCGACGAGAAGATTGCCGAAATCAAAGCCGAAACCGACAGCGAACTTCGCGAACTCGAGGCCGAATTGAGCGAATTTGAAAAGAGCGTCCTCGCGAAATCGGAAGAGAAGGCACAGGCAGAAGCCAAACGCGCATATGAACAGGCCATAAGCCGCGCCGAAACCAAATTCCGAATGGAAACCCTCGCGGTCAAACAGGAGCTCGTCAAAAAGGCTTTCGATAAGGGTTTCGAGGCGATTCTGAACCTTCCGGCTGAAAAACTGCGCCGAAGGTATATCGCCATGCTCGAATCCTTCGGCGAAAAAGAAGGCGAAATTGTTTATGGTAAAGAGGATAGCGCGATTTTCGACAGCGAATTCGATTCCCTCGCCAAACAAAAAATCGAGGGCGCGAATTTCTCGAAACGCCAGTCCGAAGATTTCGACCACGGATTCATGCTGTTTGCGGGCAAGATTCAGTTCGACGCCCGTGCCCAATCGGTTTTCAGCCAGATAATCGACGATTTCACCGACGACGTCTCAATCGCTTTGTTCGGCGGAGGTGAAAAGTGAGTTTGAACATTCCGCCGGTAGTTCATGGCGACCCGCAATACGCCTTCGCTACAGGCGTTGTGCGGGGCAAATGGGTCAAACGACCCGGGCGCGCCGAATTCCTGCGTCTAATCGATGCTGAAGTTGGCGATATAGGCAAACTCCTCGCCGAATGGGGATTTCCCGATGCCGGCGAGGGGCCGGAAGAAGCCCTTGCAAAAGAGTGGCTCGCAACAATCGACCTGGTCGAAAATCTGACTCACCATCCCGAACTGACCCGCCTTCTGCGCCTATTCACCGATTTTACAAACGCCTCGGCGGCGGTGAAGGCGGAGATTTTCGATTACGACTACGCACCCCTTCATCTCCCCGGTGGATTCGCTTCAGCAGAGGATTTGATGAAAGTGGCTTCCGGCGATTCCAATCTTGGTTCCGTGCCCGATGAAGTCGCCGAGTCAATCCGCGTCGCCCGAGAAACCTACTCCGACGCCCAGTTGCCAATTGTAGTAGATCTCGCGTCTGATCACTTCTTCGGCAAATTTTATGTCGAACAGATGGTTGGAAGCAACCGCGAGTTTCTCGATGAATATGTCCGCAGATGGACAGACAGCAAAAATCTGACATCATATCTCCGCATGAGAATCGGCGAAATCCCCACGGAATATTTCGACCGCTTCTTCATCGAGGGCGGCCATCTCGAAAGGCAAAAATTCACAAAGTTCGAGGACATGGAACTCGACGGCATCCCCGCGCGGCTGGTCTTCTCATACTACGGCAAACCCCTCGCCGACGCTGTCTCCAAGCTCGTTCACGACGACGACTTCGAGCCGCTGGCAAAATTCTTCCACTACAGCCTCGAAGACTACCTGCGTCTCAATGTCTATATCAGCTTTGGGCTGGAAGTCCTTTTGGCGTATGCTTTTCTCGTTTGGCGCGAGCTTCGTGCGATAGGCGCGGTCGTTCGGATGAAGAAAGCGAAAATCGACCGAGATACAATTATCGAAAGGGTGCGCTATGGCGACCTATAAAACCGCAGTGGTAGGCGATATCGCAACATGTCTGCCTTTCCGCGCGATGGGCGTAACGGCCATCGTCGCCGAGGAAACGGAAGACCTGAACTCCGCTGTCCGAGAGCTGGTCAAATCCGGCGAATACGGCGCTATCTTCGTAACCGAGGCCATCTCGGACAAAATCGAGACGGTCATCGACGAGGCAAGATACGGCACTCTGCCCTCGATAATCCTCATACCAACCGTGCAGGGAAGTCTGGGCAAGGGCCGCAACGCTGTCCGCGAGACAATGAAACGCGCCGCCGGACGCGATATCATGGGGGAGGAGTGACCAAACTTCTCATCGACATACGCACCGCCCTCGAATCCCGCGTGGACAAAGCTTATAAAGCCGGCGCCGAACGCTACTTCAAAGAGCCGATAAACATCCTCGGCGTTCGATTGCCGGAAATCCGTAAGGTCTCCCGCGAGTTTTATCCCCAAGTAAAAAAGCTCCCAAAGGCCGAACTATTCGCAATCTGCGAGGATATGCTCGATACAGGAATCGGCGAGGAAACCACCATCGCCTTCGATTGGGCGTGGCGAAGAAGATCCCAATACGAGCCGGAGGATTTTCGGCGCTTCGAATCATGGGTGGAGCGATATGTCAGTAACTGGGGGCATTGCGACGATATATCAACCCACTCCATAGGGTTTATGCTCCACAAATGGCCAAGATTGGCCAAAAATATGCCCGAGTGGGGGAAATCAACTAATCGATGGCTGAGAAGATCGTCGGCAGTATCCCTTATTTATCCGGTGCGCCGTGAAGTCCTTGTCGATATGGCTTTCGATGTTGCGGACATCCTCATCGAGGACGAAGACGACCTTGTCCGCAAAGGCTATGGATGGCTGTTAAAAGAGGTTGGCAACGCCCATCCTGAGCGGGTTTACGACTATGTAACCTCGAATGTCGAACGTATGCCCCGCGTGGCCTTTCGCTACGCGATAGAAAAACTCCCCGATGAAATGCGCGAAAGGGCTATGGGGAAGTGAGATACCGACTATATATAGATGAAGTTGGCAACCAGGACCTAAAAAGTGCCGACAACCCTAATGAACGGTTTTTATGTTTAACCGGTATAATTTTGAAACTTGATTATGTCGCTGAAGTTGTAAATTCAGTGTTGATGAATTTTAAAAAGGAGTTCTTTCAAATTGATCCAGACGAAAAAATTATTCTTCACAGAAAAGAAATTGTGAACTGCAAAACACCATTTCACAAACTTCGGGATCATTCTATTCGAGAATCATTTGATAGAAAGCTACTTAAACTGATCAGCAGTTTGGAGTTCACTATTGTTTCTGTTGTTATCGACAAGTTGGAACATCGAGAACGTTACCAGGTCTGGAAGTATGAACCCTACCATTACTGTTTAGCTATGCTGATTGAACGCTACTTTTATTTTCTTAAAACAAACAATGCTGTAGGCGATGTTATGGCTGAAAGCAGAGGTGGGAAAGAAGATATGAAATTAAAGGGTAGTTTTCACAAACTCTATGCCGAAGGAACTGAATTTTTAAAGGCAAGTAAAATTCAAGAGTGCTTAACTTCATCACAATTGAAAGTAAAGCCAAAAAGTGCTGATATTGCTGGTCTTCAAATTGCTGATTTAGTAGCATACCCTTGTAGAGAAAAGATTTTAGAAGAGAATGAACTTCTCGAAAAAAATGGGATTGCCCCTTTTTCGCAGAAAATTCTTTTTATCATAGAAAATAAGTTCTATAAACACCCCAGAACAGGAATCATTCAGGGATGTGGGCGTAAGCTGTTACCATAAAAAAAGGGGCCTTTCGGCCCCCGATAGCTTCGCTATCCACCTCCAGATAACTGGATTAAAGACAATATAATGACGAAATAAAAAAAGTCAAGCATAAACAGGAGTTTCCAATGGCGGAAGAAAAAATTGGAAGGATCGTAAAAGTCTCCGGACCCCTCGTGGTCGCGGAAAACATGACCGGCGCGAAGATGTATGACGTCGTCCATGTCTCCGACAATCACCTCGTCGGCGAAATTATCGAACTTATCGGCGACACCGCGTCGATACAGGTTTACGAGGAAACCGGCGGCCTCGGCCCCGGCGAACCGGTGTATCTTACAAATGCGCCCCTGTCGGTCAAACTCGGCCCGGGACTGCTTACATCCATCTACGACGGCATTCAGCGCCCGCTGGACATCATCGCAGAGCAAGCCGGAGATTTCATCACCCGCGGAGTTACTGCCGAACCTTTGCCCCTCGAGAAAAAATGGGATTTCGTCCCCAAAGTCGAAGTCGGGCAAAAGGTTACAGGCGGCGACATCTTCGGAACAGTGCAGGAGACCACAATCATCGAACACCGCCTGCCAATTCCCCCCGGAATATCCGGCGAAGTAATCAAAATCGAGTCGGGCGAACATGTAATCGAGGACATCGTCTGCGTAATCCGCAGTGAGGACGGCAAAGAGCACGAACTCAATATGTATCAGAAATGGCCGGTGCGTCTCAGCAGACCCTTCCGCAAAAAGTTCCTGCCCAAAACTCCATTAATTACCGGCCAGCGAGTCGTGGATACTTTCTTCACCGTCGGCAAAGGCGGAACAGCATGTGTCCCCGGTCCCTTCGGAAGCGGAAAAACCGTCATTCAGCATCAGCTCGCCAAATACGCCGATGCCGAAGTCATCGTTTACGTCGGTTGCGGCGAACGCGGAAACGAAATGACCGATGTGCTCAATGAATTCCCCGAACTCATCGACCCCCAGACCGGCGAGCCGCTGATGAAACGCACCGTCCTCATCGCAAACACCTCGAACATGCCGGTTGCGGCGCGCGAGGCCTCCGTTTACACAGGCATCACCATCGCCGAATACTACCGCGATATGGGCTATTCCGTCGCGCTGATGGCCGACTCGACCAGCCGTTGGGCCGAGGCCATGCGCGAAATCTCAGGCCGTCTCGAAGAAATGCCCGGCGAGGAAGGCTACCCCGCCTACCTCGGACGCAGAATCGCGGAATTTTACGAACGTGCCGGATGGGTCGAGAACATCGGCACAGAGCCTACCGATGGCGCACTTTCGGTAATCGGCGCTGTTTCGCCCCCCGGCGGAGACCTCGCAGACCCCGTGGTGCAGGCGACTCTTCGCGTCGTCCGCGTTTTCTGGAGCCTCGAAGCCGAACTCGCATACCGCAGGCATTATCCCTCGATTTCGTGGCTGAACAGCTACTCCCTCTACGGCGACGCTTTCGATGAGTATCTCAAAGAGGCCTTCTCCGAAGAATTTCCGGAAAACACAAGCAAGGCGATGATTATTCTTCAAAAAGAAGCCGACCTCTCCGAAATCGTGAAGCTGGTAGGCGCGGAGGCTCTGGACTCCTCGGACAGGCTCACCCTCGAAGCCGCGCGAAGTATCCGCGAGGATTTCCTCCAGCAGAACGCCTTCGTCGAGGAGGACACCTACTGCTCGCCTCAGAAACAGGATCTGATGCTCAAAGCCATCCTGAAATTCGAGGACGAAGCACGCAAAGCCCTCGACCGCGGCGCACCCTTCGACGCCATCGAAGACCACGATATCCGCGAGGAAATAGCGCGTATGAAATACATCGCCGAGGACGACGTCCCAGCGAAGATAGGGGACATCATCGACCGCCTTCCGAAGATAATGAACGAAATGGTTTCGGAGGGATAGGGAAACGCACCCCTTCTGAAAGGGAAGACCAATGACCAACGACATAATCCTCATCGACGGAATCCGCTACTGCCGCTACACGCCGAAAAGCGAAGCTGAGTTCGAGCGCATGATAGTCGAAAACGCCGAACAAATTTTCGGCGAAGAAGCGATCTATCTTGACATCAAGAAAAAAATCGCCAACGCGCTGGGCGAGGGGACTATCCCCGACGGTTTTTTGTTCTACCCCGAACAGAAGCGCTTTGTGATGGTCGAGGTCGAGCTTTCAAGCCATCCGGTCTATGAGCATATCTCGAAGCAGGTGAATAAGTTCATCAGCGCCTTCTCGAATTACCGATCGCGCCAAAAATTGGCGTCGATGCTCAAAGAATACATCGAGGAGGAACCGGCGTTGGCAAAACGAATGAAACCTTTGCTTGGCACGAAAGGTCTTTACGAGTTCCTCGAGTTCGATGTTTTCGAGCCCCTTGCGGAAGCGAAGAATTTCGAGGTTATTGTTATAATCGAGGATAAAACACCTGCAGTATGCGAAGCTCTCAGCTGGCTACACCCTTCACCGAGTCTCATCGAAGCCGCCGTTTACGCCCGCGAGGGCGCGGAGATGGTCAAAGCCCTAAGGTTCGAACCGCAGTATGAGAAAGCTGTTAGCAAAAGCCCGGATATTGAAGTGGAAGAACCACTGCTTTCTGAATATGGAAAATTCGCGCAAGAAAAGAGACTCGAAGGGCTTCCATTCACTGAAATCGGCAAATTGTGGAAGAAGAAAAAGGGAACGACCGGCAAATTAGACGAAAAATCCTTTCTTGCTTTAACCGATAAAAACGGCAAACGGATTTTCGAGTGGATATTAGACTTCGCGAAAGAAAAGGGCTATTTAATAAGGTGGGGCACAAAAGGTTTTTCTTTTAACTTAACCACAGAGAAAGGATTTATAGGGTTATTTTTTGCATATTCACCCGGAAGCGTCTACAAGCAAAGTATTTATACTGGATTTGAGGAGTTGAGGAAGAAAGCTAAAAACGCAGAAGTGATTATCAAGGAGATGAGAAGCAATCTACTTGAAATGAGTATCTTCCAAGAGCTTTCAGGTCAGAATAGTAGAGAAAATATCAAATGTGTTATTGATTCCCCTATCAAAGATGATCAAATCTCAAGCTTCCTGAATATAATAGAAGACGTCGCAAAAAAAATCGAGTGGAAGTAATCGGCGCATGGTCTTTTGTAAAAACTGTTCTTTAAAATCGGGGGAAAATGTTTTGAAAAAGCCGATGTTGGTCTTGAAATCGCCGTTGTATCTCGTGAAAAAGCCATTGTAGGCCTTGAAAATATGGTTGTATGTCTTGAAAACGCCGGTGCAGGTCTTGAAAATGAGGTTGTATCTCTTGAAAACCTCGTTGTATGTCTTGAAAATGACGTTGTATGTCTTGAAAACGAAAAAAAAGTCTTGGAAAACATAGGACGATAACGACTTATCAATTTTGACAAGATAAATATAAAATGGAGATATCATGACAAAAAAACACTCAATAAGTTACCTGTCAATTCAGGTCGAATCCAACGATGACGGCTTCCTCGCCCGTTGTGCCGATATCGAAGGCGCATTCGCTGAGGGCAATACCATTCAGGAAGCGATTTTTAACTGTATAGATGTCATCCAAATGATATTCGCATACAGAAAAGAACGCGGCGAGAAAATTTCCGAGAGGGTGGAGGAATTGCCCGAAAAATACGGTTTGACATTAGCTTTCCCTATCGAGGTCTAAATGCCGTTAAGACCGCTGTCATATAAAGAATTGACCGCACGGCTGAAAAAGTATGGCTTTCGATTCTATCGCCAGGGCAAAGGTTCCCATGAATTGTGGGTTCGCGATGATGACGGCAAAGTCGTTCCTGTCCCCAGGACGAACAAGGATATAAAAAAAGGCACCGTCAGAGCAATTATCCGCCAGATCGGCGTCGATTTTGAAGAATTTATAAAATAACAACCTACGGAGGCTTAAATGCTGAAAGAATACCGAACAATCACCGAAGTCGCGGGGCCGCTACTCATTGTCGAGGGGGTCGAGGGCGCGACTTTCGAGGAGCTCGTCGAAATTACCCTTCCCGACGGCTCCCAGCGTCGAGGCAAAGTCCTCGAAGTCAACCGCGACAAGGCCGTAGTCCAGCTTTTCGAGGGCACCGACGGCGTCGATGTTTACAGCTCCCGTGTCCGTTTCCTCGGGCGCGGAATCGAGATGGGGCTTTCCGAGGATGTCCTCGGACGCGTTTTCGACGGTTTCGGCAGACCCATCGACGACGGCCCGGAGATACTTCCCGAAAAGCGTCTCGATATCAACGGCGCGCCGATTAATCCCTTCGCGAGGGCATTTCCAAACGAGTTCATTCAGACCGGAGTGTCCGCAATCGACGGCCTGAACACCCTCGTCCGCGGCCAGAAACTGCCGATTTTCTCGGCATCGGGACTTCCGCACAATTTGCTTGCCGCGCAAATCGCCCGTCAGGCGAAAGTCCGAAGCTCCGGCGAATCTTTCGCCGTGGTGTTTGGCGCTATGGGCATCACCTTCGAGGAGGCCGAGTTCTTCCGCAACGAATTCGAGAAAACCGGCGCGCTGGAAAGGGCGGTGCTTTTCCTGAACCTCGCCAACGACCCGGCAATCGAGCGTATATCAACCCCCCGTATCGCCCTGACAACAGCGGAATACCTTGCTTTCGAGAAAGATATGCACATCCTCGTTATCCTCACCGACATGACTAATTACTGCGAGGCATTACGCGAAGTCGCCGCGGCACGTAAAGAAATTCCGGGCAGGCGCGGTTTCCCCGGTTATCTCTACACCGATTTGGCGATGTTATACGAGCGCGCCGGCAGAATCAAGGGACGCAACGGCTCGATTACCTTTATCCCGGTGCTCACCATGCCCGAAGGCGACAAAACCCATCCGATTCCCGACCTCACCGGCTACATCACCGAGGGGCAGATTTATCTTTCGCAGTCCCTTCACAAGCAGGGCGTCGCGCCGCCTATTGATGTCATGCCCAGCCTCTCGCGTCTCCGGCAGAAAGGGGTCGGCGAGGGCAAAACGCGCGTCGACCACGACGACCTTTTCAACCAGACCTACGCCGCCTATGCCCGTGGCAAAGAAGCTCAGGAATTGGCCGTAATCCTCGGCGAGGCCGCGCTGTCTGACATCGACAAGCTCTATCTCGGGTTCGCTCAGGATTTCGAGGCGGAGTATGTCGGACAGGGATACTACACGAACCGCGACATCGACGAAACCTTAGACCTTTCGTGGCGGCTTCTCGCACGGTTCCCGCGTCGCGAATTAAAGCGCATCAAGGAGAAATTCCTCGATGAGAAATTGGAAAAATTCGCCATTCCAGATACTAACCGCAATGGTTTTAGTGGCGATGAAGACAGCTAAACAGCTTTTTGAGAAAAAAACTTGAAAAATACACACATATGTGTAAATTGAGATGAAGAGGACAGATCTCGAAAAGCTTTTAACCAAACTTGGATGGGTTCTTAACCGGCATGGCGCGAAGCACGATGTTTGGTCAAACGGAGAGCGTAAAATAGCGGTTCCACGGCATAGCGAGATAAACGAATACACTGCGCAGAGTATCCTAAAGGATGCGAAAGGACTTGAATGAGAATTGCCGGAAAGGTATTCAAATCTGGAAAATATTGGGCGATAGAAGTCCCAATGCTGAGCGTTGCTACTCAGGGCAGAACTAAGCGCGAAGCCTACGAAATGATCGCCGATGCAATCGAGATGCTCATAGACCGGGATGACATACGAATCGACATTTATCCCGGACGGGGTGAATATTTCGAGTTAAGCTCGCCCAATCTCCCTGCCCTGGTGGCTTTCATGCTGAAACGCAAACGCATCAAACAAGGATTTACCCTCGCAGAAGTTGCCAGACGTATGGGAAGTAAATCCCCTAACTCCTATGCCCGTTACGAACAAGGGAAATCCGTTCCCACTATCGATAAACTGAATACCCTGCTGAGGGCTGTTTCACCTCAGAGTGATTTCGTGATTATTGAAAGCAAGAGTGATTCGACTCTCAACCCTCTTCGCTGTAGCACAGAAGTAACTGGATAACAGCGAAACCCTGGATTGGCTTTGCAGAAACCCATAGGAAGGCATTGATGCCGAAGAATAAACAAAAGAAATCTCGTAAAACCCGCGTCGTAATTTTTTCAATTGCGGGTCTTATGATACTTCTCGGTATTACGATATGGATAACCGGCGGTTGGCGCTGGGAACTGCTCGGCAATGAGGTAATCCTCGAACGCGCCAATCATCCCTTCGCCTATGCCCTCTATCTGATTCTCGCAGGTATAATCTTTACCAAAGACCGTCTCGGATTTCGCGCCCTATGCGATCGAACCGCCCGGAAGCGAATCGTCTTCACGGTAGCTGTGCTGGCAGGTTTGTTCATTTTCTTGCTCGCGGCACACTTCATCGCGCCCCATAACCATGCCCTCTGGAATCTCGACACTCAGATAGACCTCGGGACTTATTACCACAGTATTCTGCTGTTTGCGGGAGGAATGTTCATCCTCACTATTTACGATTTCGAAAAGTCAGCGAAGAAAAAAGCCCCATGGGGCTGGGTTCCTATTCTCGCAGTGTTCTGGGGCATCTCCATCGACGAACTAATCAGCTTCCACAACGGCATACCGAGTTATCTCGAAAAAACGGGACTCTACAGCGGCATCGGCGACTCGAATCTCCCCGAATGGCCTATTCTGCTTGCCCCCGTCGCAATCTGTTTTGCGATATACTTTGTCCTGTTCGCAAAGTCAAGACTTAGCGGCAACCGCAGTCTGATTGTCCTCGGAGGTTTCGCCCTCCTTATATGGATATTCGCGTTCTCTGCCGAAATGCTATTGGCGCTGGAAATGAACCACAAGCTTCAGGTGGGCATCGAGGAGGGCGCGGAGTTGATAGGCTCGTCGATGTTTCTAATACTCTTCATCGTTTATTATCGCAGGGCAAAGGAAAATCGACCTAATTGAAACATAAAAACAGCATCTGCAAGAGCACAACAAAATTTATTGCCTATTTGAAATAATCCCCTATATTATTGAACAGTCGAACAGGTTCACAAAGGAAACGAGTTAGAATGGCCAAAATGAAAGTATCCGCGAACCGAATGGAAAATCTCTCGAATTACCAATGTGCTGAAAACTTGTAGATACAAATATGGACAAAGAAACTATCATTAAAATAAAAGCTGTCAGGCAAAAGTATATTGAGGAAGGCTTCGTGATAGAGGGTGTTTTCGGGTCATTTGCTCGCGGAGAAGAAAACGAGGAAAGCGACATCGACATAATATTCAGTTGCACCGATGTCTCTTTCGAGAGATACCCCGGACTAAGCTATTTCTCCCTGTATGAGCGAGTGAAAAGCGAGTTAGAGAGGGCTTTGAACCGCAAAATCGATCTTGTCGATAAAAATGGTCTTAGCGAAATAGGGCGAAAGTATATCCTGCCCGAGGTGGTTTATGTCACATAAATCGGACATTGCTCGGCTGGAATATCTCATTAAAATAATCGGGGATATCGAGAAGATAGAAACCCGCCATTGCGGTATTCAGAGAGCCATCGACGACTTCGAGGGATTTCACGCTATAATGATGTGCTGTTTGCAGATAGGCGAAGTGATGAACAGGATAGACGACCTTTCAATAAGGGCGAAATTACCTGTTGCCCTCTCCTACACTATGCGTAATATTATAGCCCATGACTATATCGGCATCGATCCAAGACGAATTGTCGATACTATCGAGACGGATATTCCTGGGATTAAAGCCCTTATAGAAGAGATTTTGAACGAGGAAAACGCCTGATTTAAGGCTAAAACGAAATTGACACATACAAACACGGACTTACTATGGCCAAAATGAAAGTATCCGCGAACCGAATGGAAAATCTCAAGCTCAAGAAGCGTCTCGGGCTTGCCAAGCGCGGACATAAGCTCCTCAAAGACAAGCAGGACGAGCTTATGCGCAATTTCCTCGAGCTTATCGATGTCATCAAAGGCTTGCGTGCCCGCACCGAGAAGGCTACCATCGATGCACTTCAGCGTTTCACAATGGCCACATGCGAGCTTTCGCCCAACCTGCAGAAAAATCTCTTCGCCCACCCGGGAGCGAGATTCCAGCTCGAGGTCGAAACCCAGCGGTTGATGAACCTTCGTGTTCCGGTTTTCAAAGCCCACATCGAGGGCAATTCCCTCGCTTATTCTCTGCGCGAGACCGATCCCGATGTCGATTACGCCCTTCGCCAGATTACTCAAGCTTTGGAGCTTCTTCTGAAACTCGCCGAGGCCGAGAAAAAAATGGCCCTCCTCGCCGACGAACTCGACCGCACCCGCCGAAGGGTAAACGCCCTCGAATACACTCTAATACCCGATTTGCAGGAAACAATAAAGTATATCCAGCAGAAACTCGACGAGCTGGAACGCGGAAATTTGACCCGCCTTATGAAAGTCAAAGAAATGATCGAAAACAAAAGATAAGGAGACAATATGCAACACAAAATTGACAAGATTCTGCTTCCCACCGACTTTTCCGACCACTCAAAAGTCCCGGTGCCCTGGGCCGTCGATCTGGCAAAAAAATACAAGGCCGAACTTCACATCATCCACGTCTTTGACGAAGCGGCTTTCGAGGCCTTCTTCTTCAACTACGCGGGTGAAACTCAGGAATACTTCGAAAAATTCCGCGAGGGTTTCCAAGCCGAAGTCGATGATTTTCTCGATGGCGTGAATACTTCCGGCGTTACGATCGTTCCGGTTCTCTCCAACGGCAACCCCTTCGTGGAAATTGTCCAATACGCCAAAGACAACGGCATCGACATCATCGTTCTCGGCACCCACGGGCGCACCGGCATGGCGCATATGCTTATGGGAAGCATCGCCGAAAAGGTAGTCCGCAAAGCGCATTGTCCGGTCCTCACAGTCCGCAGTCCGGAATTCGAGTTCGTCCCGCCGGTGGCGTAGAGGCGAAACATTTATGCTCCTGCAGTTTGCTTTGACGAATTGCAGTCTTTATGTTCCCCGGTGATCACACGTGGTCGCCGGGTTTCTATTTCCCAAAAAAAGCGGGAGGTTCGCTGACCCTCCCGCTTCTGCGTTTCGTTTGTATTTGTGAGTTCTAAATGCAGTCCGCAAACAGCATTTTCGCTATCTCTTCGGCAATGGGATTGGCGGATTTGTAACAGACCTTGACTCCGCGACGTTCGCTTTCCAGAATTCCCCTGTCCGTCATGACCCGCAGATGCTGACTAACCGTGGATTGGGGGAGTCCCATCTTGTCCGCGAGGTCTTTAACGTAACACTCCTCCCGAAGCAGGCAGACGAGAATCCGCAGTCTATCGGGATGTCCGAGGACATGAAGAATAGCGGCGGTATCCTCGATTTTTTTCTGTTTTTCCTCGTTCATCATTTCATCAACACCGCCTTGGACGTCTTCGTTCGGGAAGTGTTGCTTCGAATGAGATATACGCCATTCGGAAGCTCGCCGCCTGCGTTGTCTCTGCCGTCCCAGATAACGGAGCCGGTCTCCGAAGAAGTTTTGAGAGTTCTAACCAAACGCCCGCCTATGTCGAAGATTTCTATCTCCGCTTTATCTACTGCGGATGTAAAATCTATTCTGCATGCCGAGTTGAAAGGATTCGGATATGTTTCCAGTGTGGCCGTATTTGGCAATAAGTGCTCCCCTGCCCCGAAACCTGTGCTGACGTAATAAATAACTGCGACATCGTCGATATACCAACCCGGAGCGCGGACATAAGGATCCGCGCCGAAAGCGAAACGAATCTCAACCGAAGCTCCTTCGTAATCGGACAGGTCGAAAATTTCGTAGCGCCATCCGCCGCTGGAGCCTGTGAACACGCTGTCTCCGCCAACGTGAGGATTATAACTGAAAGCCACGCCGTCATAGCCCGAGACAGGAGATAGAATATTCCAGCTCGAACCGCCGTCGGTAGATATCTGCACGTTGCCGCCGTCGTAAATCTCGTCTTCCGAAGGCATCTCGAAAGAGAACCAGTGGTAGAAAGTCAAACTCGGCAGAATTCCCTCGGTGGGCACGGTGAAAGGCGGCATGGATAGGATCGAAAGGGTATTGTTTGTGTAATCACCATCCAGATTTGTTCCCCAGAGCTTGTCGCCGGAATATGCCTGATCCGGGCCGACTTCTGGAACTCCCCATTCCCAGTCGTTCGTGCGCGAGAACCCGCCGTCGCCGGCCTCGAAATCATAAAACTGCACGAACTCGGGAGTTCCCGCAAAGAAGCTGGTCGAATCGAAGGTAAGATGACCATCAATATCGCGAATCTCGAAATATATCGTGATCTTTTCGCCAGCTTCTATTCGTGCCGGGTCAAGATAAACCTCGAAACTAGTCGTGTCGTAACCCTGAGATAGAATCTCCCCGCACCATGCAGTATCGCTCAATATACCGACGCCCGCAATCTCAGTAAACGCCAAAGCATAGGCTGTCGAAGGATCCCATCCAAGGTTCTCTATCTCAAGCATAAGGTTGAATGTCTCTCCCGGATCCGCGAAACCGCTGGAATCGCCCACGCCAGAATCGTTTATCCATGCTTTGGTCAAGAAAGGCGCACTGCCTGCGACCTGACAGCAAACCACACATGCCTCGTGATTTTCATCCACCAATGGTTGTTTGCGCTCGATATCCGGCCAGAAGCCATCGCCCGATCCGCCAACCTCAGGAGTTACAGCCAGGATTTTGGAGTGTTCTGTTGTATCGCCATAAAACCAGTCGTCAGTGTCGCCGTTGGTGGGATAAATCGTCGCCGCCGCGGAGCCGTAAACATAACCGTTGTTCCTCGCATAACGGTAACCGATGCGCAAGAACCAATCGTGGTCATGGCAGAGGTCGTAAGTGTATCCCCATGGCGTCAAATAAAGGTTGCTGTAGCTGTGGAAACTAAGTAGAGTTCTAAAATTGCGGGAATTAGTAAAGTCGAGTATTGCCTGAGTTTCCGGCTCGCTTCCGGCGCTGGGACCTCTGTAAGTCTCATCTGAAGGGGTTGGGGAACTGCCGGTGTCGTCATATCCCCACATATGGGGGAAATTTCGATTCAAATCGACTCCCCAAGTCCCTCCGCCATTGTTTCTGCGGTTTTTGCGCCACATTCCGCCGCCGCCGGGAGAAAGAAGCTCGTTATGCTTATACCCGTCGGGATTCATCATGGGCACGAACCAGACTTCGCGAGTATCTACAATATGCGTAGCGCGCTCATCGATTCCATAATTCTCCATAAGCCACTGGGCAAACTGGATAATTATCTCTGGCGCGATAACTTCCCGTGCATGAATTCCAAGCCCGATGCAAACTTCCGGTTCATCCTCGTCCGCTTCGACATTATCCGATATTTTTATTGCAAGGATCGGGTTTCCGTTGTGTCCGTATCCCAAAGTCTCTGGTTCTGAGACAAAGGAGGGATAGTTTTCGTGGAGTGAGTCAAGAGCCGCGGTTATCATATCGAATGTCCGCCATCCGCCCATGTCCATCGTCGTGTTCAGCCGGGAGCGGTAATGTTCCGTCATATCCGGTATAATAACCTCGTATGGAATCCTGTCGAATTGAAGATTTGCGATTTCACTTTCCGGCAGGGCATATTCCGCCCAAACTCCCGGACGGGAGTTTACCACATCGCCTGCAACTCCGGGTGTCCAGTTCCAATCGACACGAATCAGAGAATAAACCTCCGGGTTCTGGGCGAGAAGAGCCACGGCTAATACCAATAATAGAATATACTTACGCATCTTTGCACTCCGTTAATTTTTCCGGTTCGGGAATAGGTTCACACTCCAGAGCCGCGTCGATTACCTCGTCCATTCGACGGACGAAGATGAATTTAATCCTGTCTTTGATTTCATCGGGGATATCCTCCATATCCTTCTTGTTCTGGATTGGAAGAATAATCCGCTCGATACCCGCCTGATCCGCCGCCAGAGCCTTTTCTTTGATTCCGCCAATTGGCAGAACCTCGCCGCGCAAGGTGATTTCGCCGGTCATGGCCGTTTTCTCGCGCATGGGTCTTCGTGTAAAAAGCGATGTCAGACACACTGCGATGGAAATCCCCGCCGACGGTCCATCCTTTGGTATCGCTCCGGCTGGAACATGCAGATGAATATCCGTCTTCTCGAAATTCCGGTCAATTCCGATAGCGTCTGCCTGCGACCTAAGCCAGCTCAACGCCGCCTGAGCCGATTCCTTCATGACATCGCCCAGCGAACCAGTTAGAATAAGGGATTTGCTTCCCTGCATCGCCGTTGCTTCGATCACCAAAATAGTCCCGCCGACCGGTGTCCACGCAAGGCCTATCGACATTCCGGGACGCATCTCATCCGGAAGCCGGTCTTCGAGATAATGTTCCGGGCCGAGGTATTCTCGTGCCCTGCCTTCGGTTATAACAGCGGCTTTGCGCTCTCCAGCCGCGATTTCTTTGGCTACTTTGCGGCAAACCGTAGCGATAGTCCTTTCGAGATTGCGGACTCCGGCTTCCCGAGTGTAGCTGTCGATTATCAGATCGATTGCCTCATCCTCGAAACGGAGCTGACCGTTATCCAAACCATGGGCATCCAACTGTTTCGGGACGAGGTAGTTAATCGCGATTCCCAGTTTTTCCGCGGGGGTATATCCGGGTAGCTTTATCATCTCCATTCTATCCAGCAGAACTCGGGGAATTGGATCCATATAATTCGCCGTCGCGATGAACATTACCCGCGACAAATCGAAGGGCACCTCGAGATAATGATCGACGAAACTGTTGTTCTGCTCGGGGTCGAGCACCTCCAAAAGCGCCGACGACGGGTCTCCGCGGAAATCCTGGCCGATTTTATCGACCTCGTCCAGCATGAAAACGGGATTGTTCGCGCCGCACCGCTTGATTCCCTGAATTATTCGCCCTGGAAGAGCACCAACATAGGTTCTCCGATGGCCGCGAATCTCCGCTTCATCGCGCATTCCGCCGAGGCTCATTCGGAAAAACTCGCGGTTCATAGCTCGGGCAATGCTCTTGCCCAAACTCGTTTTCCCGACCCCCGGAGGCCCGATAAAAAGCAGTATAGGCGATTTGGCGTCCGGTTTCAATTTGCGCACGGCCAGAAATTCGAGAATGCGTTCCTTGATTTTTTCGAGATCGTAATGATCCTCGTCGAGTATCTCCTGAGCCTCGCGAATGTCTATTTGGTCTTCGGTGCCTTCCATCCAGGGCAGTTCCAAAATCCAGTCTATGTATGACATCGAGACGGTGTATTCCGCGCTGGCGGGGTTCATCCGTTCGAGACGCTCCAGTTCGTGTTCTGCGGCCTTACGGGCTTCGTCGGGCAGGTTCTTCTCGGCGATTCTTTCGCGAAGATCTTCGATTTCCGCGCCGTCTTCCTCTCCAAGCTCTTTTTTGATAGCCTTCATTTGTTCCCGAAGAACATAATCCCGCTGTCCCTTCTTTATCGACTCGTCCGCCTGCGACTGAATATTCTTCGAAATGCGCAGAACTGAAAGCTCTGTGGCCAAATAACTCTGGAGGGTTCTCAGACGCTTGCGGACATCGGCAATTTCCAGAATATTCTGTTTTTTGGGAATGCTGATGTTCAAAGCCGCCGCGATGGAATCCGCTACGCCGCCAGGATCCGATTTGTCCATGGAGTCCACGGGTAAATCGTCCGGCAAATAAGGGGCGATTTCGACGATTTCCTTAAACTGGTCCAGAACCGTCCGTGTGAGGGCAATTACCTCGGGAGAATCGTCATCCGTCTCCTCTATACGTCTGAAAAGTCCTTTTAGATAAGGTTTGTCCGATAATTGTTCGTCGAGAGATATTCGTTCTTCGGTCTTCGCGAGAAGCCTCAAGGTGCCGTCGGGAAAACGGAGCATCTTGATTACAGTAGCTCTCACGCCGACTTCATAAATATTCTCGAAATCGTCCGTTTTCTCCGTTCCCGGTTTCGATGCGACCAGAGCGAAAACTTTGTCATCGCCGACCACATCGTCCACCAGCTTGATATGCGGTTCCTCGTTCAGGACGAGGGGGATAATCAGCCCCGGAAAGGCGACATTATCGACCAGAGGTATTATCGAAAGAGTTTCCAGTTTATTCTTGCTTGATTTGTATTTATTCTTAATGTCAGGCATTATTCTACTTTCACGTCAACTTCAGTTCGCACAATTGTTTCTGCTACGGGGATTCTGAGGGTGAGAAAGCCTTCCGAATAATTTGCTCGCGGTTCCGAACCGACGAATTTTCTCGGAATACGTATATTCCGCTCGAATGGTCCGAAATTGATTTCCAGATTGTGAAAAATGGTTCTCTCGTTCATGACCCTTTTATGACGGATTCCAGAAATGGTTATCACATTTTCATCGATGTGAACTCGAACATCTTCTTTTTTGACCCCGGCAAGTTCGCAAATTACGCAGAACTCCCCGTCTGTTTCACATACATCCGTTGGCGGATGCCAGACGTTAACCGCCCGCAGAAGGCCACCGTTTCGCATCTGGGAGAAAGCCGAGAACAGACGTCTCATCTCTTCCTCGATATCATTGCTTCGTTTGGTAAAAATCTCTTCCCTCATAGTAACTCCAAATCGGAGGTTGCAATTAACTACTCTTCGAATCTGATCCTCGGGATTATCTCTGCGACGAGACTGGAAAGTTTCGCATCCGCTTTGTCCGCAATAGCGAGGATGCTTTCCAAAGTCGCCGGCTCGAGGGCGTCCGGAAGACACATGTCCGTTACCAGGGAAAATCCCAGAACGCGCATTCCGCTATGCACCGCCACTGTAACCTCAGGCACCGTGCTCATCCCCACCGTGTCCGCGCCGATAGAGCGCAGGAACCGGTATTCCGCGGCGGTTTCCAGATTCGGTCCCATAAGTCCGACGTAAACGCCCTGCACCATTCGAGTTCCGGTTTCCAAAGCCACCTTCTCGGCAAGTTCGCGAAGTTCGGGAGTGTATGCCCTGCTCATATCCGGGAAACGGACGCCCAGCTCGGGGTCATTCACTCCGCGAAGGGGATTGTCGCCCATCAGGTTGATATGGTCTGTCATCAGAACAATGTCCCCGGGGCGGAATAGGGGGTTTAAACCGCCGGCGGAGTTGGAGACTATCATCGTGCCGATTCCAAGAGCCTTCATCGTCCGCACGGGGTAGGTTATCGTGTGCATGTCGTAGCCCTCGTAGAAGTGGAACCTGCCGTGCATCGCCATCACCGGAACACCGCGCAGATGCCCGAAAATCAGGTTGCCGTCGTGGCTTTCGACGGTGCTGGTGGCGAAATGAGGGATTTCCTCATATGGAATCACCACATCCTTTTCGATAAGTTCGCCCACCTTGCCCATTCCGGTGCCCATGATGATTCCCAGCTTCGGCTCGATAAGCGTCTTCGACTTCAGAAACGGTATCGTCTCCTCGAGTTGTTTTCTTATTGCGAACATTTTTGTTCCTTTCTACTATAGTTAGCTATTGATTGTTATTCAAAATTAATCCTCGAACAATGCCTCCCGACGCCGTCTGTGGACAGCATTTGAGAAAGCATCGGTATCCGGAATCGGAAACTCCACCCGCGAATCCATGGGAAGCTCGGATACGGTCTTGTTTACTCGCCTGGCTTCATATTCTTTGTCGAATTTTTTCAGAGCATCTTCCTGAAGCTCCAGCACCCGCAGGAGTTTACGGAAATAGGCATCTTTGATTGTGGTGAGTTCATAAAGCTGTTGCTTGGTCTCGTTCATCTGCACCGAATACTGGGCTATGATTCTCTGAGCTTCCGCGTCCGCCTTTTCGCCTATTTTCGATGCTTCCTCTTCGGCTTGGGCTATAATTTGTTGCCCCTCTTTCTTGGCCAGTTCGAGGGCCTGCCCGATAGCACCGGACTGGGATTCCAGCTCCCCGATGCGTTTCATCAGGCCGTCCATGCGCCGTGCAAGATTCTCTTTTTCCCTTTGTAATTCTGCTACGGATTCCGCAATCTGCCCCAGAAACAGCTTGACGTCACTAGTTTTATAACCCAATGCCGATTTCTGGAATTCCTGATTACGAATTTCGAGGGGCGAAAGTGCCATGATGAACTCCGTGTTTATTCAATTTAAAGAAGAAACTGCTATAATAGCCTTGTCCAGACTTTTTCTTAAGAGAGTTTCCCTTGCTATCTGAACATCCCAATGTTTCCAGACGAATTCTTTGAGTCTGCCGTTATAGTTTTTTCCAATTCTTGCTTTGCTCTCAGGCTCAGGTGGTATATCTTCACGAATTGCTTTTTTCTTTGATCTTCGCGCTATGTTAAAAAGAAATTGTTTTGGGTCGTCGATTTCTTCTGGTTGCTTTGGTAATAGAGCTATTGCGACCCCAAGATACTCCGCGAAATTTTTCCTATCCGCAAACAGCCAAGCCTCGATCTCGCGAACCGCAATACGGAAAATGAAATTTCGATTTTTTGGGAAGTCAATGAAATCGCTCATCTTCGTTGGTGCACAATCTGTATTATCCAAATCGACAAGAACAAAAACAGGGTAGTTTTTAGCGATTTCATTATATTTCCTCATGTTCCTTTTGATATCACCATAGCCTCTTTTTGCGAAAGCTAATTTATGTCCAAAGCAACGGTTTTCCTCATGTTCGATAAAAGCGAGAATTTTTAAGGCTACAGCCTCACTAAGTTCGTCCTCTACAAAAAGGTAAATCATTAGATCTTTTATGTTATATTTGGTTTATGAACAAGTCCAATTTCTCGATCGATTCGGGTTTTGTGTGTTGTTCGATAATCTCGTCATATTCCACATCATTTTCAAGAAGGGGTTTTGAATCTTCTATATCGGTCATCTTCTCAATGTTTGTAGCTTCTTCCCCCTGTTTTAACAAAAGGATTTCTTCTGGTCCGATGCCGTTTGCCTTTAACAAAAGCTCTGGGCTATGAGTAGTGATAACAACCTGTCTATTGCCAGCACTTTTCTGTAATCTATGAATCAATCTTGGCAGTTTTCGGATAATGCTGGAATGAAGATAAAGCTCCGGTTCTTCCATCAGGAGCAATCCTTTGCCGTCCAACAAAGCCCAGAAGAGCCCGATAAGCCTCAATGTGCCATCCGAAAATTCCATTTCGTTTTGCCGAGCACCTTTTTCCCTCCAATGTTGAAATCGAACTTCGAGGTGTCTATTGCCATCTGAGTCAGGTTCCGTCAGATTCAATTCCTTTAAATTCGGGACAATGTCCGTGAGTGCTCTTTCAATTTTTTCGAGCTTTCTTTTTTGAGTTTTCAAAGTTGTTGAAGAAATTTTCTTTACGAGGGTCCAACCGAAATAATCTTCACCGTCGCCCTGCCATGGGAAGAATTTCGGATGTCTGATTATCTGCGGAATGATGTGAAGATAAGAGATTTCTTTGAAAAACTTGGCAAGCTCTCGAAAATCGGCATTACTGCTTATCTGTTCGAGAGCGGTTTGGGTTTTCAATTCGGGATCTTTCTTTTCGTCCCTTCCCGGACGTTTTAAGATTTCTTGGCCGTTCTTATGAACAAATTCTTTTGTAATGATAGGCCTATGGATTCCCCCTTGCTCCTGACCTATACCGATTTCGTATTTCCAACTGGCTTTTCCGTCTTCGATTTCAACGGCGATTTCGATTTCCGAAGGCCGCCTTGCATATAAACAGCGAACCTTGCTAATCCCCCCTCTTTTTTCCACAGCCTCTTTAAGACCGCTGTTCGCGAGGTCTTTCAAGAACCTGAAGGCGTCGAGGAAGTTGGATTTGCCAGAGGCATTTGCTCCGGCAATAAATGTCCGCGATGTCAAATCTATTTCTGCCTTTTTAAAGTTGCGCCAATTCTGTAAAGCAACATGTTTGATATGCATGGCGACCTTCTTTCGTTTATTCCTACCCGAACTTTATCCCCTGCGCCAGAGGAAGGTCGGATGAGTAGTTGACTGTATTGGTCTGACGGCGCATGTATGCTTTCCAGGCGTCAGAACCGGATTCCCGGCCGCCGCCGGTTTCCTTCTCGCCGCCGAATGCGCCGCCGATTTCCGCGCCGCTCGTGCCGATATTGACATTCGCTATGCCGCAATCGGAACCCACGGCGGAAAGGAACTTGTGCGCTTCCTTCACATTATTCGTGAAGATGGCAGAACTCAGCCCCTGAGGAACATCGTTGTGAATTCGAAGGGCCTCGTCGAAATCCTCATACTCGATGATGTAGAGAATAGGCGCGAAAGTCTCTTCCTGCACGATTTTGAACTCGTTCTTCGCGATGGCGATACAGGGCGAAACATAGCATCCACCCGGCTTGTCCAGCTTCTCGCCGCCGATAAGGACCTCGCCGCCCTCTTCTTTTAGGCGTTCGATAGCGGTCATCATCTCGTCCACGGCGCCGGTGTCGATCAACGGCCCCATGAGGGTGTTTCTGTCCAGAGGATCGCCGATTCGAACCTGCTTATAAGCCGAAACCAGCTTTTCGACAAGCTCTTCACGCTTCGATTTATGAACGATGATCCTTCGAGTCGATGTGCACCTCTGACCCGCAGTGCCGACCGCACCGAAAAGAATGGCTGGCACGGTAAGCTTCATGTCGGCGTCCTGGGAAACGATAATCGCGTTGTTGCCGCCAAGTTCCAGAATCGTTCGTCCAAGCCTCTCGCCGACGACTTTACCAACATGGTAGCCAACGCGGCAACTGCCGGTAGCGGAAACCATGCGCACGCGGTCGTCTTTGATAAGAAGTTCACCCACCTCAGAACCGCGTCCGATAAGCAGGGATAAAACTGCCGGGTCCATGTCCGTTTCGCGGCAGACTTCCTCGGCAAGTTTGGTGCATGCGATGGCGGTCAAAGGAGTTTTGCTCGATGGCTTCCAGATGTTCGCATTGCCGCAAACCACCGATAGGGATACATTCCACGCCCAAACAGCCACCGGGAAATTGAATGCCGAAATGACACCGACTATTCCCAGCGGATGCCACTGCTCCATCATAAAATGAGCCGGCCTTTCGGATTTCATCGTGAGGCCGTATAGCTGACGCGATAGTCCCACCGCAAAATCGCATATGTCGATCATCTCCTGAACTTCGCCCTCACCCTCGGCTACGATTTTGCCCATTTCCATAGACACGAGCTTGCCCAGGTCCGCTTTGTGTTCACGGAGCTTATTGCCGAGCCTGCGGATGAACTCTCCCCGTTTGGGAGCCGGCATTTCCCTCAGTTTGAGGAATGCCGCCTGAGCCGAATCCGCGATTTTTGCGTAGTCATCGGCATTGGCCTGACGAATCGTGCCAAGTTTAGAGCCGTCTATAGGCGAAAAAACATCCAGAGTGCTTCCGTTGCCGAACCACTCGCCGTTGAAAGCCCCCGGCATTTCTCCGGTTAGGCCGAATTTTTCGAGAATTTCCTTCATTTTTTTTCCTTCCTTGTTTTCTTATCAGTTAAGTTGTTATTCCCAGCGGTTGACTTCGACAAATGGCTCTCCGGTGCCGTAATATGCAATCTTGATCTCCGCACGTCTTCTGAGATAATTGGTCGAGTCCGAGTGAACGGCCAGATTTGCCCGTTTGGTATCCGGATTCTTTTCGATATGCTGTTTGAGAATCTCGATACCTTTCTGCCCGACAACTTCCTTGTCCGCTTTGCCCGTTACCCATAAATGAACTACATGGGGCGGATCGCTGAAAGCCGGTTTAGTGGTGTCCGGGCCGGCATAAAGAGTTACCACTTTCAGTTTGCTCTCATCTTTGGAACATCCGAAAGCGAAAAGGGCCGCCATTGCCAAAATCGCAATAAAAAAGATTGCTTTTTTCATATCACTCCTCGTATCTTTTCCCGTTTTCTGTGTTAACCCGATTTTCAATATATACGAATATATATAATTGCGAATTCTGTGCCGTAAATCAAGTCAAAAACATACAACTTGCGAAACTCCCAAAATATTCTTACTATTTGCGGATGCATTGGATAGCCGAAATAATCTTCGCACTTCGCGACACCCTTAATCAGCACGTCATCTTCGGCGTGGGCGTTCTTCTGCTTGGCGGATATTTTTTGGGGAAACTGGCGCAATGGTTAAAACTGCCCGCCGTGACAGGATATATCGTTGCCGGTCTTCTTCTCGGAGATTCCCTAACCGGTCTCGTGCATGTCAGAATGACTCCTAATCTGCGGATTATCACAGATATTGCCCTTGGCATAATCGCTGTAACCATAGGCGGAGAGTTCAACCGCGCCAAACTTCGCAGGCTCGGCATTGATATTGTCATAATAACTTTTGTCCAGCTTGTTGCTACCTTTGCCTGTGTTAGCGCCGCGCTGTTTGTTTTCAAACTTCCCCTGGTCTTCTCTCTTCTCCTTGGAGCAATAGCCAGCGCAACGGCACCTGCCGCAACGGTTGTGATTATCCAGGAGCTTCGAGCACGGGGCGATTATGTAGATACCCTCTACGGTGTAGTTGCCCTCGACGATGCCGGATGTGTGGTTTTGTTCGCTTTAGTATTTGCCTTCGTAGCAAGTTTTTCCGGCACTGGCGCTGAGATTCCAAGTTTCTCAGCCACTGTCGGCTCGGCTTTGTTGGAGATATTTTTTTCCCTGCTCGTGGGTTTTTTCGGAGGACTGGGATTACACCATATCACATTCAAAAAGACGAACCAGAACGAAATTCTGATTCTTTCTCTGGGCATGGTTCTTCTGACCACAGCCGTTGCTGTATCCCTTCATCTTTCCCCCCTCCTTGCGAACATGATGGCAGGCGCGGTGGTGATTAATATGTCCCCACGGGGTATTCGAGCCCTTCGAGCCCTTGCCCCATTGACTCCGCCGCTCTATGCCGCCTTTTTCGCAATTGCCGGAACCGAACTTAATCTGGGCATGATAAGTAGCAAAGCAGTTGTTATCTGGGGAACCGTTTATGTCCTCGCAAGAGCCGCCGGAAAATATGGAGGAGTTTGGGTTGGTGCGGCGATGGCGAAATCTGACAAGCGAATACGCAATAACCTCGGATTGTCCATGTTGCCTCAAGCCGGAGTCGCCATAGGTCTTGTCCTTTTCATACAAACGACTCAATTATACTTAACTTCATTGCCGGACATGAAGTTTATTTTCGATCAAATGGTCAATATAGTTTTGTTCGCCGTCCTAATCAATGAATTGGTGGGGCCGCCCCTCTCGAAATATGGCATCTTGAGAGGTGCAGACATTTAGGAGCATTATGGATGTCTTTCAAACTCTAAAAAAATCCCTCTGTATTCCATCGCTGAAATCTCGGAAGAAACACGCCGTGATAGAGGAAATTGCGGAGGTCCTCGCGGAACAACCCGAGATGAATGGAATCAGTGCAAAGGAAATCGCCAAAGGGTTTACCGAACGGGAAATGCTCGGCTCCACCGGTTTTGGCGGCGGCCTGGCCATTCCCCATTGCAGGTTTGAGGGCATCGACAAATTTTTTATCGGTCTCGCCGTGTCCCGCAGGGGCGTGAATTTCGACGCCATCGACAACCGCAAGGTTCATCTGTTCTGCTTCATCGTTGGGCCGGAAGACCAGCCGCAGGGGCATGTTAAGCTGTTGGCCGAGGTTTCCCTGGTGCTTCGCGAGGAATCCGTGCGGCGCGCCCTTATCGCCGCGCCTACCCAAACAGCCCTTTTCGAAGAGTTCACCCGACATTGTATGGGCGAATGCAAAGAAATCAGCAGGGAGCGAAAACTTCTCCTGCTGGTTGTTCAAGGGGAAGATATGACGCTGTCCATAATCGAGCTTTTTGTCGAACTCGGCTTGAGGGGAGCTTCGGTAATCGAATCTACGAGCATGGGACGGATGCTCTCCAAAATCCCCCTATTTGCGGATTTCATAAACTTCCTCGGCTCCCAGGGGGATTATCACCGCACAATCCTGACCACGATCCCCGCCGACGAAGCCGACGATATCGTCGCGAAAATCGAAGCAATCACCGGCGACCTCGACAAACACAGCGGAGCGATGCTGATGATCCTCGATGTTCCCTTTATGAAAGGCTCTTTGGAAGCGATTTAGCAAAAAGCCGCGAAATTCTTCGAAAAATGTCTTGACACTTGCGGTGTCGGGATATATTATTGGGTCTTGTTCTTTTGACTCTTTTGGCGCCCTAGCTCAGTCGGTAGAGCAACGGACTGAAAATCCGTGTGTCCGCAGTTCAATTCTGCGGGGCGCCACCATTTTGAAAAGCCCTTCATGGGCTTTTTTGAAATATGCCAGCATAGCTCAGTTGGTAGAGCAGCTCACTCGTAATGAGCAGGTCAACGGTTCGAATCCGTTTGCTGGCTATATTTTGAGGCGGTCGAAGGGCCGCCTTTTTTTATATCTCCAGAACCCCGCCCGGCTTCATTATCTTCACTTCGACCCCCTCCGTATCGACCATGTCCGCGAAATCCTCCGGCGAGCTGTCAATTGGGGGCCAGGTGCCGTAATGCATCGGAACAACAATCTTCGGATCTATCATATCCACCGCGATTGCCGCGTCCCGAGGACCCATGGTGAAATTATCCCCGATAGGCAAAAGCGCCAGTTCGATATCCTCGAAATCGCCGAGGAACATCATCTCGGCATGAAGTCCTGTGTCGCCGGCATGATAAATCGTTTTGCCGTCGATATCGATAAGAAAACCGCACGGCATCCCCGTATAAACGATAGTTCCATCCTCCTCGACTATCGCGCTTCCGTGGAACGCCGGCGTCAGCTTGACTCTGCCGAAGGGAAACTCGAAAGCTCCGCCGATATGCATCGGATGGGTCTTCAGTCCCTTCTGTCCGGCGTAAACCGCAAGCTCGTTCGGAGCGATTATGGTCGCGTCGCATTTTTTTGCGATTGCAAAACCGTCCCCGACATGGTCGCCGTGGCCGTGAGTCAGCAGGATGTAATCCGCGCAAATATCCTCCACAGCGCAATTTGCCTGGGGGTTTCCCGTAATGAACGGATCGACGAGAAGGGTAAACTCGCCGCTCTTTATCTCGAAAGCCGAGTGCCCTAACCATTTTACCTTGACCATTTGAACCTCCTGTATTAATTTGAACACATGAAACGTTCATCTAATTTACAGGATTTGGGCCAAAAAATCAAGGAAGCTATTCTCGGTTCGGATGCCGAGGACCAGAAATATTACCTTTATTTCTACGTCATTGGAACTATCGTCTTCTTCGGCTTTCTCATTGTCTTCTCGTCCCTTGGATCCATAGCCTCCAGTGTAAACAACATAAAGCCCGCAGTCAAGGGGATGACTATCATCGGGATGTATTTCTTCGCCATGCTTCTAATCCGCGGTGCACTGGCACTAACTAAAAGCAGTCGCGAATTTTACATGGGGCACAATTCCAAAGAAATTCAAGCAGACGATTTTTCGGAGATCGAAGCCATGATCGCCCGCGGCGAATTCATCCCCGCCATCAACGCCTACCGCAGGGAGTTTCGCGAACGCGAAGGAAAGGACGAACGCCCCCGTCTGCGTATTGCCGAAATCTATCGTCTCGAACTGAAAGACTATAAATCCTCCCTCAACCAATATGCTCTAATCGCCCGCACAACTCAGGACGCCGACACGCAGTTAACCTCATATATAAGCTTGCTTGAACTTTATCGGGAGCATTTCCCCCAAGAAGAAAGTTTCCCGGCGCTTTGCAGAAAAATAATGCAGGAATACCCCAATACCATGGCCTTCAGGCTCGCGCAGGATTGCCTGATTTCCATGGCGAATTCCGATTGAACTCAAAACTCAAAAACATGGAGAAGAAAATGGCATTCTCAGAAGTTTTTGTTCATTTCATAATCAAAATCGATACCAGCGAAGGGCCGCTTCACAATCTCACCCGCAAAGTTGTCGAAACTAAGTTGGAAGAAGAAATTACGGGAATAGGCGGCGCGAACATCGCCCTCGCAATGCTTACTGACCATGTTCACATCCTCGCCCAGATACCCCCCAACGGAGCGCCGGACGATATTGTCCATCTTCTGATGGAATCGACATCCGAACTCGTTTCCGGCATGGGGCGCAACGAAAAACTCATCTGGCAACCGGATTTCGGCGCTGTTTCAGTGAGCAAATCCCATCTGGAAATCCTGACCAAATACGTCGAGACGCAGGAAGAGCGCCACTCCGCAGGCAACATCAACGATACCCTCGAAAGAACGGTCCCGGTGGAATAAGCATTTCGGAATGCGCGGAAAGTAGGAGCATCGATTCGCAAACAGCCCTTGAAAATTTCCGCCGAATATATATACTGAAACAAATTGAAACGACAGGATGTTGATGTTCGATAAACGAAAACATAAAATCCGCTACCCGTAAGCCCTTCGCTCCTAAAGAAGAGGAGCTTTGCTCCTTGCTTATTGCTTAACTATCAAATAATTTCATTATAAACGAATCAATATCGAAAGGAATAACTATGCCTATCGTTCTCGATGGAGCAAATTATACTATTGAAGATGTCGTCGCGATTGCCCGTCATGGCGAGAAAGTCGAACTCTCCAAGGATGCCGAAGCCAGGATTAACAAATGCCGCGATCTTCTCGAAGATAAGATAGTCGCGAAAGAAATTATGTATGGCGTCAATACCGGCATCGGAGAATTTTCCGAGGTGGTTCTCGACGATGAACAAATCAAGCAGTTCCAGAAATATCTCATATATAACCACGCCGCCGGTATAGGCGAACCCGCGCCGATTGAGCACGTCCGCGGCGCGATGGCCGGCAGAATCAATGTCCACGCCCACGGCAACTCCGGTTGCAGGCTGATAATCACCCAAACCCTGGTGGAGATGCTCAACAAGGGCGTAACGCCGGTGGTTTGCGTCAAAGGTTCAGTTGGAGCGTGCGGTGATTTAGCACCCATGTCCCAGATAGCCCTGCTTATGATGGGGGAGGGCGAGGCGTTCTATAAGGGCGAACGCCTTCCGGGAGCAGTCCCTTTCGAAAAGGCCGGAATAGAAGTTCCCGGACTCAAAGCTCGCGATGGTCTTGCGGTCATCAACGGCTCCAATCTCCTCACCGCTATGAGCGCGATTCATCTCTACGATTTCTACCGCTGGCTCAAACAGGCCGAAATAGCCTGCGCGATGACCCTCGAAGCCCTCTTTGCCAACATGAAACCCTACAACGAAAAGCTTCACCGCGCCCGCGGGTTCAGCGGAGCGATTCGTTCGGCGAGTAATATAATGAAGTGTGTCGAGGGCAGTGACCTGGTTTCCGGCAAGCTCAAAGTCAAGGTGCAGGACGCTTACTCCATGCGCTCGACTCCGCAGGTTCTCGGTGCCGTCCGCGATGCCCTCGATTGGGCGCGTTCGCAGGTCGAAATTGAGCTTAACGGCGTCGGCGACAACCCCATCTTTTTCCCCGATGAAAAACTCGCCCTAACCGGCGCTAATTTCCAGGGAACTCCAGTCAGTCTGCCTATGGATATGGCCGGGGCGTCCATAACCATGGCCAGCGTAATTTCCGAGCGCAGGCTGAACAGGCTTCTCAATCCGGCTCTCAGTGTTGGCCTGCCGCCCTTCCTCACCAAAGGCGCGGGAATGTTCTCCGGCCTGATGCTCAGCCAATACACCGCGGATATGCAAATTGTCGAGCAGAGAATCCTCTCCACGCCGGCGTCTATCCAATCGATACCCGCCGCGGCGGATCAGGAGGATTTCGTCAGTATGGGCATGAACACTGCGTTGAAAAACGGCATGATTCTCGACAACGCATATGGCGTTCTCGGTATCGAGTTCATGGCCGCCGCTCAGGCTCTCGATTTCCGCGAATTCACACCCGGAGTCGGAGTCCGTAAGGCGAAGGAAGTCGTCCGCAAGTATGTCGATTTCCTCGACGAGGACAGACCCCTCTATCCCGACCACAACACGATGAAGGCACTCGTCAAATCATGCGAGATTCTGGAAGAGGTCGAAAAAACCGTCGGCTCCCTTCAATAGGCGACGAATAAAAATTCTCCAAAGGCGGTCTTTTGCAGGCCGCCTTTTTTTATCTCACCGTCAACCAGTCATTGCGAGGGCCTCCGCCCGAAGCAATCTCCCGCTCAACCAGTCATTGCGTCGGCCTCCGCCCGAAGCAATCGCCCATGAAACAATCTACACATCTTAACTTCTTTAACTAACTCTCCACTCTCCACTTTCAACTCTCAACTCTCATCTCTCATCTCATTCCATTTCTTCCTTGCAAAATTGCCTTTCATCGACTAAATTTCATAGCTATTTAGGATGAATCAATATGAAGCGTAAGCAAATAGAAAAACGGCTAAATTATGCCATGATGGTTGTGGCTGTCCTCGCGGTGATTTCCCTCGTGGGCAAAACCGGTTTCGGACTGGGCGAATCCTTCGTCCGATTTTTCTATGTCCTCGATGCCGTCATCATCGTCTTGTTCATTGCCAATGCTGTTACCCGCCTGCTTGTCGCCCCGAATTGGTGGAAGTTCGTGAAAGAGCACCCGGTTCAATACATTCTGATTCTCCTTTTTCTCTCGCAGGTATTGATTGCACGCCTTCTGCTGACCGATGTCGGTTACAAATACGTTTTAAATCAACTGAATCTGGTGGGCATCACAAAAATCTACATCGTTCTGATGCAGGTCTATATTCTAATCGAGCTACTGGTGGAGGTTGGCAGGATAAACTCTCGGATGGCGAGTCTGCCACTTCCTCCCGCGGCGCTTTTCGTGGCGAGTTTTTTGATTTTGATTTCCTTTGGCACTTTGCTTTTGCTCCTTCCCGGAGCTACCGTAGGCGGAAGTATGAAGTTCGTCGATGCCCTGTTCACCGCAACCTCCGCGACCTGTGTTACCGGTCTCATCGTAGTCCCAACGGGAACCTTCTTCACTCGATTCGGGCATATTGTAATAATGATGCTCATTCAGTTCGGCGGTCTCGGGCTTATGACTTTCGGGACATTCTTCGCTCTGGTTTTCCGCCAGGAATTCGGCCTTCGCGAGCGGATGCTCCTCGGCGACGTTCTAAATGTGCAGGTGTTCAGCAAAATCAAGACCTTACTGGCATCGATAATCGGCATAACCCTCGGCATGGAGTTAATCGGCGGGCTTCTGATTTATTTTTCGGCCGGTCCCTATGTCGATGAAATGGGCTCGCGGGTTTTCTGGTCGGTATTTCACTCAATAAGCGCCTTTTGCAACGCGGGTTTCTCCCTCTGGAACGATAACATTATCAAATTCACATCCGATTGGAAGATGACCCTAATTTTCGCAGGACTGATTATCTTCGGCGGCCTCGGTTTTGTAGTGCTTAGCGATATTGGCCGCTATCTTTTTGGTTCGATAAAGCAAAAACGTCGCAAGGTTCCCCATTTCAGCCTTCAGACAAAAATTGTCCTCTCGACGACCGCTATTCTTCTCCTTGCTGGAATGGCCCTGCTTCTTCTTGGCGACACGAACAAACAATTCCTCGGTTTAGAATGGCACACAAGCCTTCTGACAGCCTTCTTCCAGTCCGTAACCGCGAGAACTGCGGGGTTCAACACTGTGGATATAGGCGCCCTCGCACCCGCGGCATTGCTCGTTTTGATAATTCTAATGTTCATTGGCGCTTCTCCCGGCTCGACCGGCGGCGGAATCAAGACAACAACCCTCGCTGTCGTAATTTCTGCTATCAGAAGCAAGTTACAGGGGCGGGATAAAATCAGTGTTTTCAACCGTTCCATGGCCCCCGGGATTGTAACTGTATCAGCGATGATAATCGTGCTTGCCCTTATTGTCGTATCAGCAGGCACTTTTCTTTTGAGCATCTTCGAGCTGGGCGACAGTTCGAAATGGACATTCCTCGATATTTTGTTCGAAGTTGTCAGCGCCTTCGGAACTGTCGGGCTTTCAACCGGCCCTACTTTCGAGCTGTCTTCAGCGAGCAAGCTGGTTATCACTGCGATAATGTTCCTCGGCCGTGTCGGCCCTCTGACCTTCTTGTTCGCCGTGTCGAGGCACATCAAAATCAAGCGGATGGAATACATCGAAGAAACGATAATGGTTGGTTAATATGAAGAAAATTCTCATAGTCGGTGCCGGCAGATTCGGATATACAGCCGCGAACAGACTCTCGGAGCTGGGCGCTGAAGTTGTAGTTATGGAGCGGGACGAAAAACGCTCATCTGCCCTCCGTTCCATGGTTTCCGAAGTCCTCATCCTCGACGCCGTGGACAGAGACACTTTTTTACCCGAAATCCAAAAGCGCAAGTTTGATACCGGCGTGGTGGCCATCGGAGACGATTTTTCCACCGCCCTGCTTATCTGCCTGTATATGAAGCAGGCCGGAATCCCATACACTGTAGCCCGAGCCTCATCGCCCCGCCAGGAAGCGATTTTCAAAAGAATTGGCGTGGACTTGGTAGTAACCCCGGAGGACGAAGTCGGCCACAATCTTGCCGAAAGGCTAATCCTGCATGAATCAGAACAGATCGACCTCTCGCCGGATACATCGGTGGTTCGAGTTATCGCTCCTCAGAATTGGGTGGGCAAAAAGCTTTCCGAAATAGGCCTCGAAGGCAAAGGCTTCAACTTCCTTTTTGCGGCGAGACGTTACACTGAACAAGGTTTCGTGAAGATGGCATTCCCCGGAGAGAGCGATTTCGAAATTGCCGCGGGAGATTTCTTCCTATTCGCTGGCGACACGCGTAGAATAGCCGCATATTTGGAGTCAGTGAATGATTAAGCTGTCGAGAGACCGGTGCGTATCCTGCGGCGGGTGTGTGCCGGTATGTCCCGAGGATGCCCTGCAAATCGACCACTGCCGTCTTGCAATCCAAACCGCCTGCACCGAATGCGGCCTCTGCATTCCAGCTTGTCCCCACGGCGCCCTCGGCCATAATAAGCCATCCGCCCTTGATGAAATCCGCCCTGCCGACGATGAATACGATATAGCAGTGATAGGCGGCGGGCCGGCAGGATCCACAGCGGCCTATTTCGCGGCATCTTCCGGCGCGAATGTCCTCCTTATCGAAAAAAAACCGGTGGTGGGCGTCCCTCAGCTTTGCGCCGAAGGTATCAGCACATCCGGCTTGCGCGATGTTTTTCCCGATGTCCATCCCAATTGGATTTCCGCAGGTATCGAGGGCGCGACACTCGTTTCTCCCTCCGGAAGAAGGATAACCGTTCAGCATCCAAAAGCCGGCTATATCCTCGAACGCCGGGTTTTCGACAGAGACATTTTCGCAAAAGCCGCTCAGGCTGGCGCTACTACAGTTACATCGGCTCAGGCGAGATCCCTCGTTTGGAAGGACGATTACATTACAGGCGTCGAATACGAACATCTCGGCACAAAACGAACCGTGAAATGCCATGCTATTATTGCCGCAGACGGCATCGAATCCCACATCGCCAGATGGATTTTTCCGAAAGATAGATTGACGCAAAAAGAAATCCACGTGGCCGCTCAGGTGGTCATGGCCGGAGTCGATGTCCACCCCGGATATCCCGAGTTTCATGTGGGTAATGATGTCGCGCCGGCGGGCTACGCATGGGTCTTTCCGAAAGGGGAGGGGGTCGCGAATGTCGGCCTCGGAATCAATCCATCTGTGAAAAGCGCGGAGGATAAAACCGCATGGGAGCTCCTTCGTAGTTTCATCAACTTCAGGTTCGGCAACGAGGGCAGGATTATAGAGATTGCATCCGGCAACGTGCCCACAGCTAAGCGTCTGCCAAAAATAGCCTACCGTAATGTCCTATTCGTAGGCGATGCCGGAAGATTAACCGACCCGATCTCCGGCGGAGGAATCGCCACCGCTCTGCTATCCGGCAAAATAGCTGGTGAACTGGCCGCCGTCGCTATCGAGAATAAAAAACCAGAGCGCATTGAGAGCGCTCTGGATGAATATTCCCGCTTGTGGGACAAGGCCAAGGGAAGGCAGATGGCCTTCTACTCGCGCGGAAAAGAAGTCTTCACGCGCCTGCCCGATTCAGAACTGGAGGGCATTTGCGATTTCATCGACGAGCAGTTCGGCCACGATAGCTTCGACGCCATCGACATTCCGGCGGCTATCGGGGCTATCCTTCGACGTAAGGGACTCGTTTGGAATATCTTCAAGTCCCTCTTTCCCGGCGGCAAATAGCTATTCTACGCCGAGTTTGTTAACGTATGAGGTAAGCCGGGATTTACGTCTCGCCGCTGTCCTGTGGTGCATGACGCCCTTTTTGACGGCTTTATCGAGACTGCTGTAAACATGGGGCAACATGGCCTTGGCTTTCTCCGGGTCGGTCTCCTGGATAAGCAGACGGACGACGTCGCGGGTAAAGCCTTTGACAATGCGGTTGCGGGCACGTTTACGCTTGTCCTGGCGGACGCGTTTCTCGGCTGATTTGTTAATCTGTGTGTTTGGCACGAACTACTCCTTATTACTTGTCTATTCTTCTTCTTTTTCCTTCTTACAGGATTTTGCTTTGATAGCCTTCTCGGCCATCTCGGAAATTTTGTCGATCGTCAGAGGAATCGCTTGAGCAAATGATCCGATCATGTTCGGCTTAATCGGCAGAAGGTTGACCTCATCGCCCTGAATCACGAGGAATGCGACCGGCTCGACACTGAAACCGCCGCCGCCGCCGCCCGAAGCTGTGTCGCTTTTATCCTTCTTTTCGTCGCTTCCGCCGGCTCCAAAGCCTACTCCAACTTTGCAGACCGGAATAACGGTTTTGTCGCCCAGCTCGATGGGGTCGCCCAGAATTGTTTTTGCCTTGGCAACAGTTTCCACATTGCTAAGGATTACTTTCAGCAGGTCTTCAGCAAACATCTTTCCTCCAGGTTTTGATATTTAATAACGCCTGTTAATACACTCGGGCACCGGGTTTATTCACTCTTCGTGAGCTTTTTGTATTCACGATAGAACGAAATCATCTCCAGCTTCGGAAGCCGCCACAGAAGTTTTGCGAGCGGCCAAATCAACAATCTAAAGAGCGAATTCCTCACCCTTACACGCCCGGAATAATCCCATGGCGCGAAGGGGGTGAAATCGTAGTCAAAATCAAACTTCAAGTTCGGATACCAGGCCTTAAACGCCTGCAACCAGCCATATAGCGCTCCCGTAACATCGGGACTGCCGTTGCCGATTTTCAAATAAAGGTGATAATCCGCGATTCGAAAACTCGTGAGAACTTCAAACACGAACCGCAGAACCAGCGCGACTATTCTACTTATCAAATGCCTTCTGCGCAACCAAAATTTCAGCGGCGGCTCTTTTTGTGCCTTCTTCGCCTTTTCGGATTCCGTCTTGTCGGCTTTCTTACCGGTCTTTTTCGATTTGTCCGGTTTTTCAGCCTTCTCTTTGCTTTCTTCGGGTTTCTTCCGGAACTCTCTGAAGAGGAATCCCTGGCCCTCTCCATCATTATCTTTGCGATACCAGAATCCCAGGAAGCGGAGCTTCAGCGAATAATCCCTTCCGTGAATTTTCGCGTCAAAAATAAAGGGCGAAAAGAGCAAAATCGCGACAATAAAAGTGATTGACGCGAGAAGCGCAAGAAAAATATACAAGAACACAACCAGAATTCCTCCTCGCTTGTGAAGCCATAAATTACAAACAAATCTCGACTTGTCAAGTAAAAAAATGGTTAAGATATTTTCTCGGTAAAACTCCCTATTCGATTCCGTATTTTTTCATCTTGCGATAGAGAGTGCGAAGGCTTATTCCAAGGTCCTCTGCGGCGGCTTTCTTATCGAATCCGCTCTCGGCCAAAGCACGGCGAATAGCTCCTGCGGCGGCCTCTTCCTCGGTTTTCGGAACTTTGTCAGATAGTGTTTGGGATAACTCCTCTATTCGGTCTTCCAGACGTCTCAGCTCTCTGATAATAAGGGACAACGCTCTTTCGACGCTCCTCCCGTCAGCATAATCCGAGTCTTCGCCCTTCGTTTTGGGGGCAATAATAGGCAAAGCCCTTCCGATTCGGTCGTGGTCGAGAAAATAACTTTCCAAATCTTCAGGAACAACGTGACGATTTCCAGCCAACAGCACTGCGTTTTCCACCAGGTTCTTCAGTTCGCGGACATTACCCGGCCAATGATAATCCATCATCGCCGAAATTGCTCCGTCGGAAAAGCCGCCGAAATCATCGCCATGGGTCTTGCGGACTTCTGAGACGAATTTGTTGACAAGGACAGGAATATCCTTTCGCCGTTGACGAAGGGGCGGTATATTAATTTTTACAGCGGAGAGCCTGTAATAGAGGTCTTCACGAAAAATCCGACGAACAACCGCAGATGTCAAATCTATATTCGTTGCGGCGAGAAGTCGGACATCGGCGTGAACCGTTCCACTTCCGCCGACGCGTATAAAATCGCCTGTCTCGAGAACCCGCAACAGCCGTGCCTGAATGTTCTGGGGAAGCTCTCCGATTTCATCGAGGAAGATAGTTCCGCCGTCGGCCTGCTCGAAATATCCCTCATGCTTGGACACAGCACCGGTGAAAGAGCCTTTTTCGTGGCCGAAAAGCTCGCTTTCCAAAGTTCCCTCCGGAATCGCCGCGGAATTGACCGCGAGGAAGGCGCGGCGAGACCTTTTGCTGTGTTTGTGAATTGCCTGGGCGACCAGTTCCTTCCCTGTGCCAGATTCTCCGATAATTAGCACAGGCAAATCCGTGGGCGCAACCCGGTAAATCAGTTCTGATATAGCTTTCAGCTCGGAGGATTTCCCAACGAGGTCACATTCGAGCTGAAGGTGCCGGGTTTCGAGAAGGCGGTTAATCTCGTCGCGAAGGCGCTCAGATGTTACATCTTCGGGCAGGATAAGATCTACCAGGGTTTCGGCGATAGTGTCCGAGGTGCACGGTTCGCCAATCAGGACAATTGCGAGCAGAGGGGATTTGGCCAAAGCCCTTCTAACAAGGGATTCTCGGGGGATAGCCATCTCGCCGGGAAAAACCGCCATCAGAGCGTAATCCCCGTCCTTTATCAACCGAAGAGCCTCTGCCGCGCTGGACACGAAATCGGCATTATCGCCAAATGCATATTCCTTTCCCGAAGGATTGACTACTAGAACCGAATCCATCATCCACCAGCCACGAAGAATATATCATTGACCGTTACGTAAATCATTAGTGCGAATAGAATCAAGAAACCAATTTGTTGGGCTACAAGTTTTGCCTTTATTGAAACTGGTTTCTTGCGGATTGCTTCGATAGCAATGTAAACCAAATGTCCGCCGTCGAGAACGGGGAAAGGCAGGAGATTCAGTATCGCGAGATTAATGGAAAGAGCGGCCATGAAGAATAAAAGCGCCGCCCACCCGGCTCTGGCGGACATTCCGGCCATTTTAGCTATAAGCACCGGCCCGCCGACATCCCCCTTTTCCAGCCCCGACGAAAAGAGCCGGTCAAAAAACAGCCCGATGGAAGCAAAAATCTCGCCGAACATGGCGAAAGAGGCCGGAATAGCCTTGAATACGCCCATCGCGCGGTATCGAATGCCCGGTTGAATACCAATAAGGCCGATTGCTATCTCGCCGCTGTCGGTTCTGGCCGTATTGAGCGCAGGTGTAATAACAACGGTGAACGCCGAGTCGTCCCGCACGAGAGCAAACTCGGTCTGCTGAGACACCCGGGGGTGAACCAGTTTGGACATATCGCTCCAGTGATACACATCTACTCCAGCCACCGAAACGATGCTGTCTCCCGGCATAAGTCCAGCAGAATCTGCGGGAGCATCCTGAAAAATGCCCCCCACAACCGGCGAATCGGATATCTCGCCCATGCCGTGGAAAGCCAGGACTGTCCAGAAAAGCACAAAAGCCAGAACAATATTCATCAGTGACCCGGCGGAGATTATTACTACACGAGCAAAGATAGATTTCGCCGGCAAATCCCTTTCCGAAGGCTCATATCCTTCCTCCATGGGATTCTCGCCCGCCAATCGGACGTATCCTCCCACCGGAATGGCTCCTATGGCGTATTCTGTCTCCCCGACTTTTTTTGACAAAATCGTCGGCGGAAAGCCTATGGAAAACTTCTCCACCTTAACACCGAAAAATTTCGCCGCGAGAAAATGTCCCAGTTCGTGGATGAAAACCAGGGTGCCTAATACTATTACTGTAGCTAATATCGTAGTCATAAAACCAATTTTTATTATGATGGCGGTTGCGTTTTTGTCTGCAATCCTTATTATATAAAGATATTTTCAAAACGCAACAAGTCCGTGAATAAATGCCGATTAAGATACACAAAACCACAAGCGAGAACTTCCCATCGAGGGTAGCTGTTTGCGGGAACGGCCTTTTCGAGAAGCAACTGATTTCGGCCTCATGGTTTCGGAGGACGGAGTGGGTTTACGGCAAGCTTCGTTGCGGAATAATGATACATACCGCCATCGCGAACAGCGAGGTTATCGGCCAGATAACCGCGCTACCTCTCGACGAAAGCCCTGTGGAACTTTCCGGCGAAAGACTCTGGTATATCCCATGTATCTGGATGGCGAACAAACACGCTTCCCCGATGCTCGCCCACCAGCTCCTCGAAAGCCTGTTTTCCGACCTCGAAGGCACCGCCGGAGGCGTGATAACCCTATCCGACGATATCTGGATGTCCCACAAAAGTATTCTCGAGAGTTTCGGGTTTGTTCAAGTAGGAAATCTTGAACGCTTAAAGGACCGCAATAATAGCATAATGCTCCTTAAACTCGAAAGCGACTGCCCTCTCCCCGAAAGAATACCCAAAAACTCGCCTTCGAAAAACGACGAGAGGCTTCACTTTTTCTATTCATCCCATTGCCCGGCTCATATTCTCATCAATTATAGGATAAGCAGAGAAATATGCGTTTCAGGATGCCCTTTGAAACTTGTGAAACATGACTGCGGAGAAAGGGAAAAAGTGCGAAGATACGGGGTGAGCCTGGGTTTGTATTACAAAGGCGATGAAATTCTTAAAAGGTATCTCTACGGCCCTTCTCTCGCCGACTTAATCGAAGAAATGGGCTGATTTTATTTCAGTAGGATAATCTTTGCCGCTTCGCCGGTTTCGCCGGTTTTAACAAGATAAATACCCGAAGAAACGCCAGTTCCGGAATCGTCGAAGCCATCCCATCTGGCTATTCCCTTGTTCAGTTCGATATGGGAAACAAGTCTTCCCTGCAAATCATATATCAAAGCGGTCTCATTCCCCGGAGCATATATCACACAGCTTGAATTGAATGGATTTGGCGAAACGTGAAGGCCGATATTTTCGGGCAGAACACTTTCGTCGATGTCGAGGGCTGAATATTCGGCGATTGCCTGGCCGGCGTTGGTTTGCCAGTCTGTCAGATTATCCCCTGCCACAACGGCTACTCCCCACTCGAATCGCTCCATCGGGTCCAAAGAAAAAGTTCCGCTGGATACTATGAGAGACCAGTCTTCCTCAGGGGAACCGTCCGATTCCGAAAACACTCCGGTAAGGAAATTGGATTTTACGGTATCTTCCCAACCCATTCCCGTAGGATAGACATAAACGGGATTTTCAACCACACTTCCAAATCCGACTCCTGCTACATTAACTAATCCCACATATCCAGAGAAGAGCGGCGAGGCGGCGGTTTCCCACATATATCCCCAATTACTGGCGGGAATCCATTGGGCGCGGTCGAACCATTCGGAATCATAGTGAAGGTCGAAGTCCGTGTAAAAGCCGATGCAGAGACCGGTCATGGGCGAATCGCTGTAATTGCTCACATGGATTCTGTAAATAATAAAATCCTGATTGGAAGATGAATTGAAAGTGAAACTCTGTTGCGCCACTTTCATCATCGAGTTTGGGTCGATGTATGCGGTATAATGGCAGTCTCCAGCCGGACATCCGCCGTGGACTGTCTCCATGAGGGGGATGAACTCGCTGGAAAAGCCGTTTTCCCATGTGATGACATCATCATAATCTACTCGAAGGAAAAATCCGCCGCCATAAAGGGTTTGAGTGCTGTTATATTCGAATCCGTTGCCGGTGGGAGTAGAGACATTTGGGTTGAAATAACCAAAGGAACCGAAATTTGAGATTGTCGTCGAAAGGGTAGGAGTGGTATGGTTTGCTATCTCGCGGGGATATTGCCCGACGCTGACCTCGATTGTGTCCACGTATGTCTCGCTGGCGGCGAACATGGTGATTTGAATCCCTGTCGTATAACCCGGAGGGGTTAATCCATCAGCGTAGATAACGAAAGGATCGGAATTATTATCCGCCGATACTCCTGTAGAAAGGCTTCCCCAGTTGGTTAAGCCGTCGATGACGCTGATATATGGGTCGCCCATAATCGAAATAGTGCCGGTTACATTCGATGCCGCTCCTACATTTTTTACTTCAACAATCAATTTCACATTTTCGCCGGCATCGAAAACGCCGCTACCATCGCCTGTTGGAGGAGAATCGTCCGTCTCGTGGGATTGAACTCGAATAATCGGAAAAGCCGGTGTGGGGACGGCGGTTATCAAGGCGTAACAATCGAGCCTGCCCGCGCCAAAAGCAGTATCGTGGCCGGCGGGGCCTAAATCATAACAGGTATTTCTAAGCAGAGTATCTATATCCTCCGGTGTGAGGGAAGGATTTTTCGAGAGCATCAACGCTACTCCGCCCGCGACACAGGGAGCCGCGGCGCTGGTTCCCCCGAAACTGTATGTCATCTGAGTATCGCCCGTATAGCGGGTTGTAGTAATCTGGTAACCGGGTGCGCACAATTCGGGTTTCATCAGCCCGGGGGGCCATGGGAAATCGCTGTAATCATCAGTATTCCAATGAGTTGGGCCTCTGGATGAATAACCCATTATCAAATTCAGTGAATTGATCGAGCCAACGGAAATGATAGCAGTGTTCGAACTGGCTCCGACCTGAGCAGGAGACGGGCAGTCCGCCGGTGCGCTGATGCTCTGGGGACGGGAATAATCCTCGCCGTCATTTCCCGCCGAAGTAACGACTACGACTCCGACATCGTAAACATCCTCCAGATTCGCCCGGAACCAATCTTTAAGCTCATCGTTCGGGTTTGACCAACCGAGGGAGACGGAAAAAAGATGAGCGCCGTTGTCGAGGCCGTATTGAAGACCGGAAACAACATCGCCCGGCATACCACTGCCGCTGGAATTGATAACTTTGAGAGCCATTATCTTCGCGCCGGGGGCGGTGCCTGTGGTGTCGCTGATAGCAGTTCCATTTCCCGCGACCAAACCTGCGCAGGAGGTGCCGTGCCCCTGGTCGTCCCACGGGTCGCCGTCGTCATTGATAAAATCGTATCCGTAAATATCGTCGATGTAGCCGTTGAAGTCGTCGTCCATGCCGTTGGCGGTTTCGGCCTCGTTTTGCCACATATTGGGAGCTAAATCGACATGGGTGTAACGCACGCCGGAATCCAAAATTCCCACAACTACGCCGTCGCCGTAGAAGCCCGTTCCCCAAGCGTCATCCGCATTCACCCTTTCGACCGACCAGGTTACGCCCATCGGTGCCATGGGACGGGAGAATATCTCTTTTGGCGGATTATACTGGATGACTTTTCTCGGGCTGTTGTCGATTATCCGCAAAACATCCTGCCGAGCTGATACTTCGCGAATCACATGCGGCCGTGCGACAAACGAAATCGTCCCTCCAAGATACGATGACCTGATTTTTTCCGCGTCGCCATTTATCGCAAATGTTTCGAGGAAATTCAACACCGGCTGTTGAGCGCTCGATGAGTATTCGCGCAATACTGCAGTGGCGGCCTCCCGACGTTCCGGCATAGGAAGAGAACGGCATGGCGCGAGAGCTTCCTTAAGCCCAGGCCTGTCCACCTGAAGGGAGACGGGAATAAGTTCCTCCATGGACGAGTCTTGAAGTTTTGCCTGCAAAGCCGGATCGATATCCGCCGCAAACAGCGTCCTCACAAAGATTATCAGGGCTATGTATATCCAGAACTTGGTCATATTAACTCCCGGCAATATTTAACTATCCAAACATTATAGTTAAAACTACTGCCTTTGGCAAATTGTTAAATAGTTAATTTTGTCTGGTCATATTCGAGACGACTCCCGAATCAGCCGGGCATACGTGAAGCTTCTATGATTCTATTTGAGATACACGATTCCCTTTGCTTATCGTATTTCTCCTCCAATTCCCCTTAGATAAGCAGTATCGAGCTTCTCAACAAAATATTCGAACATTTGAACATACCTATCAAAGGCGAGCCCATGATGTTGGATTTCGTTAAGAGCTTCTTCGAATTCATCTGTGTCCGTAAGACCGGGTTCCAATTCGATCGCCTTTAAGAGATCGAGAACCGCGCCGTCGTTGTCTCCAAGCTTCGCTTTAGTGATGCTCCTGTCTAAATAAGCTTGCGCGAAATCCGGTTTGATCTCAATCGCCCTCGATAAATTTTCGAGAGAACCGCTATAGTCGTGTAATTGGCGCAATGTGACTCCAGTCCAGTAGTATGAATAAGGAAGTTCCGGTTCGAGTTCTTTCATCTTTATAAAATCGGATAGTGCCCTGGTGCAATTCCCGAGTTCATGATAGGTATTGCCGCGTCTGAAATAGTATTTCGCTTTATTTTCCCAATACTGTGCATTAGGTAGTCGCTCTATAGCCTTATCGAGGTAATCTATCGCTCTATATAGGTATTGCATATCGCGGAGAGATGATTCCTTTTCATAATAATACCGAAGACAGATTTCTGCTCCGCGAAGGTAATATCGAGGCCTGTTATCGTTCAATTGGATGGCCTTCTGGACGTCGTCCAATTGCTTGCTCCTCTTAATAATGAAGCTTCTCTGGTAATACCCCTCGGCGAAGGGCTCGATATCGAGCGCTTTTGTGAAGTATTTATATGTCTTTTCGAAGCTAATGTGGCTCTTACTGAATCTCCAATGGTAATCCTTTAAAACATATAATCTACTGAGTGATCTATATGACTCCCCCAAACTGAAATAGGAGGATATGTTCTTTGTGTTCTTGAGAATATCAACAGATTCTCTGAAGTCCTCGATAGCACCCTTTTTGTCTCCCAAATGATCCCTGGTATATCCGCGGTTATAATACGCCTTGCTCGAGGGGGAAATTGAAATGCTGGTATCGTAATCGGCGACCGCGCCGGCGGTATCTCCAAGAAAAGCCATTCGCGCCCAGGCGCGGTAGTAATAACCGTCGGCAAGTTCATCGTCAGAATCTGCTTCCATCTGGATTTCATAGATTGAATCGACTGCAGTGGAATCGCCCAGCATGTAGCGCGACAATATCTTGAAAATCAGCGCTGTAGGATTATCGGGATTCAGTCTGAGAGCTTTATCGCAGTCCTCGATGGCTATTTCGTATTCTTTTTGTAAAAATCGAGCCTTTCCGCGCCAGAGATATGCTTCATAATCGGAACTGTCCGATTCGATTGCCCGGTTCAGTTCATCGATAGATTTCTCGAAGTTGTCTATCTGGTAATAATTCTTGCCCCTCTCCAGAGACGTTTCGCCTATTCTGTCTTCGTTCGATGAACAGGACAGAAGTAGCAACATCAGAAAAAGCAGGAATATTAAGGAATAGTTTCTCATTTGAGATATACCACCCTCCGCGATGACGTTTCGCCCCCGACAGTCGCCCGAACGAGATAGACGCCGGAGGCGAGGGAGGGGGCGGGTGTCCAGATGACTTCGCCATTTCGTAGGGGCGCGGTCTCAGACCCGCCCGTTTTTGTGGTTTGCGACGAACGGGAGGGTCTCAGACCCTCCCCTACGGACAATTGGGCGATTTCCCTTCCATTCACGTCATATATCTCCACGCTAATCGGGACGGGAGACCCGTCCCCTACGCCGTCGATGGCGATGTTTACCGCCGAATTGAAGGGATTCGGATATGCGGAGAGGGCGAATAATTCAGGCCTCGCGACATGTTCCGTAATCTGAAGGGAATGGTTAAAAACCTGTAATGTCAAATCGCCGGTGGTGAATGTCGAATCCGGTTGGCCGCCGGTGGAGTCTATCGGCCCCGCGAAAGTTACCGCCGTGCCTAAATCGGTGCAGAACCAGAGGTAGCTAACCCGCCTTTCGACCTTATCGAACCCGAAAAGCCAGTGAGTTGACCATGAATGCCGCCAGTGCCGTTTTTTGACGCGAAGGGCATCGTAAGTGCCCGTTGGCAGGATTATCGTGCCGTAGCCGTCGGCATTATACCAATTCGTGTCCTCGAAATTGTAATTAATCGTCAACAAATCGACCTTTACCGAACCCCCTCCTTCGATTGTTTCCGTCCAGCTGTCCAGATAATCGATGGGGAATTCGTTGGCGTGGGTGTATGTATCGTTGATTGTGAGAAGCTCATAATCCGAACCGCCGTCGATATCCATAGTGCCGAAAAGTCCGAGGCCGTCGATGTAGCCCGGATCGACATAGGAAAAACCCCAGCCTTCAACCTCCGAAGTGTCCGTAGTGCCCGAATAATATAGAATGTAATTGGGCGTAACCGCGCACTCCCCGATATGGGGAATACCCGCGTCGTAGGCCAGAGATGTGAAACTGGATGTGTCGCCGTCGATGTATGAAGTGAAATCCCATGAACCACTGCCTGCGGGGCCGGGGTCGAAGAGGGCGTCTTTGACCACTCGATTCGTGAAAACGGTTCCCACGGCGTATAGGTCGGCATTATAGAGGACGCTGGTTTGCGCTGTCGCAAACATCGCAAATGCTAATCCGGCAATGATTAAAAGCGTTAGAGATGATTTCATAACTTCTCCTATTTAAGGTATATCGTTTTAGCACTCGCCCTGGCGCCATCGGGAGTTACGACACGCACGAGATACACACCGGAGGGGAGGGAGGGGGCGGGTGACCAGATGACTTCGCCATTTCGTAGGGGCGTGGTCTCAGACCCGCCCGTTTTTTTGGTTTGCGACGAGCGGGAGGGTCTCAGACCCTCCCCTACGGGCACTTCGTCAGGCTCAGTGACCGTCTCCACCCTCCGCCCATTCACATCATAAATC
>NPID01001260.1_pt1 | contig 83037 bp, 109 predicted proteins | sample 8637491 | NCBI WGS metagenome assembly NPID01 (sample SAMN07420843, study PRJNA396082) | bioreactor metagenome | isolation source: sample BA6 brine-fed electro-methanogenic bioreactor BA | place: Japan: Kochi | collected 2016-06-14 | reverse complement strand
TCGATTCTGACCGCCGCCACCAGTAACGTTAGTACAAATGTACTGTATGAAACTAAAAAAGCCCCCGAAGGGGCTCTTTCTTTAGAATCTGATTTCAAATCCGAAAAACAAGCTTGGAATGTTCATCTTGAAAACGCTTTCCCAGGGTTTGGATATTCCTGTATGGATGGATATAGGCCACTTGGTTTTATAAGCGCCCGTAATTGCCCCAATTTCGTAATTTCCCCCGACATTGAGGGAAATATTACCCCTCTCGAGAATTCTGAGCATATAGACAGTCTGAGGGGTCAAATCGAGGCTTTCAAAATCTAGGGCTAATCCGGTGACTGTATTTAGAGGAAGATTAACCCCCGTCGCCTGGAGAAGAGTTTGAATCTGCTTCTTCTGACTCAATGAGTTCAGCGAAGACGGGTTGTGGCAGAAAAAATAACGAGGCCTCTATGATACCTCCTATAATTGCTCTTTCGTCGTCTGTTAATTCCCGTCCGTCAGCTTTTGCTAATTTGTCTACGAATGCGAGCGCTTCCGCCTTCATAGTCTGGTTCAATGCCTTTATGTTTCCTCCGTTGGCAAGCAGTTCGGCTTTTAGCTTCTTAAAACTCTGTTCTACGCTGGCGACTGCAAGCGAACCATATTCGTAGATCTGTTCAACCGAAGATTTCGTATTCGGGTCCTTGTCAAACGCCTTAATTATTGCCCCGGCAATCTCGGTGACGCCCTTGCCGATGTTTATGGCGGTATCGATGGTCTTTCCGTTTTCCTTTACATTCTTCAGGTAGTAGTAGACAATGAAGAACAGGGCAACGGCAAACACCACTCCCGCAATTATTCCTGGCCAATACATACTATCCCTCCTTTGTGTATTTCGCCCGGACCTTCTTTATGAAGTCACGGGTTTCTTTAGGCATTACGGTCAGAACTCCCGCAATGTATCTCTGTGTATTTCCGTATCCCCAATTCCACGCCATGAGAACAGCATATAGGTTATCCGGAAATTCATTCATAAGCCATGAAAGGTATTTCACGGCCGCAATAGTAGAACATCTGGGGCAAAACGGATCGAAAGGAAACTTGAAGCGTTCCGCAAGGTCGAGCTGAGTAATCGGCATGAACTGAAACAGGCCTTCGGCTCCGACTCTTGAGACCGCCTTCGGATCCAAAGAACTTTCCGTTTGAGCAATTGCATATAGCAGATCTGGATCCACGTAATCCGGAGAAGCTTCTTTCGACCAGTTCCTTATATCTTCGAGTGATACCACGAAATCACCTTCCTAAAAGGCCTGATAGAAAATCGAAGAGCTTTAACCCGAATGCTCCCAGGAGAGCTAAGCCGATAGCCTTCCAGAGGTCTATCTTCTTCGATTTGATCCCAAAGGAATTTTGCATAGCCCCCTTAACCAGTTCTTGATTCATGGTCATGGTGTCATTCAAAAGTCTCTTATAGAAACCGTTGCTCATATAGCTCTTGATGTTCTCCTCTACCTTGTCGATTCGTTTCCCGAGCTTTTCGTCTTGTTCTTCGTTTGCTTTCTTTACTTCCTCGAGAATTTCTTTCTTGAAATTATCCCGGTCCAACAAGTAGTGACACGGATCCGAGTGTGTTTCTTTCATCATCGTCACTCCTTAGAATTTGTCAAGCAGGAGTATGGCAAACGCCATACCGGCGCCTATGAGAGTCGCTAAAAAGTCCGTGAATTCCGGTGTCCCTTTCTTCAACCACAAGTCCCACACAAGTTCTTTTGTGAGCCCGGCAACAATACCGGAGGCAAGGCCAAGCCAGGGGTTTTGAAGAGGCATTCCAACTGCCAGGGAACCGAAAAAGCCAAACATCCAGTGAAGCACTTTGTCTTTCTTCATTCGTATCCATCTCCAAATCTAAGAATAAATTGAGGTTCCCATGAAGGCGGTGAAGGGTCATTCATGGAAGCCTTTTCCCATGGATTGTCGTCCCAGATATTGCCGGTAGTTAGAAGTGAGTATCCTGCAGACAGGAGGTATAGTGGCAGCATAGCTGGCCCAAAGAATGCATACTGGCAATAATGGGAATATTCATGATTCCAGACCCAATTCTGTGGGAATGTCCAGTTTTTCTGATCGAACACAATAAACGGCCCGAACGAGAAGGCTCCAAAAGGATTCTCGACCAGAACCACTATAGGGTCAAAGAACCACGTGTAGGCCCACGAGACACCCAGAATGGCTACTCCGATTCCAACAATAGTCTTTACCGGTTTGGGAATCGATTCGAAGAACCCCGCGATGTTACTGAGGGCAGTGCACCCGATTGCAAGGACGAGAATTAAAACGAGAACTTTTCTCAATACTATCCCTCCAATAGAAAGAGGCCCCTGAGGGCCTCTAGATTTACTTATTCTTATGTCTGAAACAGAATCCAGTTAACTTTTCCTACTATGGGTTTCTTCGCCATGGCGGACCGAATTTCTACCATATTTTTCAGACGCACTCCGCCGGCTGTCTCAATTTCCATAGTGGATCCGTCTCCCCAGTTTATTGTCGTGACGCCACTGACAACTTTGGCCTGAATAGTTCTCGCGCCTGCGGAAGAGTACTGGTGCCATGCCTTCTGTTTGAATACGTTGAAACTTCCGTAGTGGTAGACGTCCACTTCTGCTTGAATCATTGTGGATCCGCCTGAAAACATAGTCTGATAAGTGCTTGTCACCTGAGGGGAATCTCCGTGATATACGTTCGGATCCGAAGAGTATTCTTCCATGAAAAAATCAAGCCAGAACCAGCCGTAAGGGCTTTCTTGGGCTTTCCTGTATTCAAGACGTATCTTGTAGTTATGAGTGTCTGGGGTCCAACTTGTTTTCATTAGTTCGTGCTGAATAGGAATCAAAACCACTTCGTATCCAGACGGTTCCAACTCGAGCCCAAACGGCACTATTTGCGAAAGCCTCGTACCGTCAAAGAATGCTTCTCCTGAATTCAGGATGGTCGGAACTACTTTACTGAGATTCTGAGTTGATTGCACAATAGCAAACCCGGAAGAGGAAGTCTGAATATATGTGTATTCCAGCCCGGTGTTGGTTCCACGAATATAACCTTCTCCACCGTCGTCAAACTGACTGACATTAGAACTAGATGCGTCTTTTGCGTTTGCCCATTCGGTCTGAGTATCGAGTTTTCCTGCAGAGCTGCCATTGATAATGATGTCTGCAGTTGACACTCTGACATGGCCAGAATTGGAATATAGCCGCATCTTTATTTTGAAGTTTGTCAACGCCGTCCCCACAACTTCAGTCGCGAATTTCGGGATGGTTGCGGAATTCAGATATAGCCATTGCCACTGTCCCGTAGTTGTGCCGTCTTCGAAAAGAGTCACTCCTCCATACCAGCTAGACCAGGAAGAACCTCCGTCGGTTGAAAACGAAACGCTCGGTGAGAGAGTTTCGCCTGAATAAGCAAAGTACGCTTTGAGTGCTATTTCTATGGCATACACCTTTGCCGAAAACTCCTTGGTTCTTTCAAATCCGGTCGGCAACATCTTGTAATTGTCGTTGTCCGGCCCGGCTTGAATTGCTTTGCCTGACGCTATTTTGAGAAGCGCTTCGAGTTTGTTTGCGGTTACAGAGCCGGCCAAAATTTTATCTGCTGTTACAGCGTCCGTTGCTATATGGTTTGCTACTATCTTTCCAAACCAAGCACTATTGCCCACTATCTCGTCAACATCCATATGAAGCGTCTTAATCTCACCAGCTAAAATCATTCTCGCTATGATAGTGTCATCATCAATTTGCCCTGAGTTAAGATACCCAAGAAGGTCTGAAAAACTTAAATTGCTTAGTCTCCCATCAAGTTCCAGCAACTCACTCGAGATACTCGAGCAAGTCACACCCGAAGAGGAAGTTATCCATGATGCTGCCTCGTTTCCGTATATGTCTACAGCTTTCACTCGATACTTGTAATATGTACCAGCCGCGGCACTCTTGTCAATAAATTCTTTGCTTTGGACTATTGCCACTTCGGTCCAGGAAGAGTACGGAGACGGTGCTCTCTGGACTATGTAATGCGAAAAATCGCTTGGTTTCGTATGCACCCAGGAAACATATATTAGGTCGTACCCGCCAGCTGCAGAAATGCTCGAGAGATTGTCCGGAATAGTTGCGTCCTTGGCACTCGTGATGTTTTCAGAAGATGTCCAGGAAGACTCAAATCCCTCTATGTCTTTTGCCCTTACTTTCGCATAAACGGTTACTCCGGCTCTGACTTCTATAACCAGGCTGGTTTCTGAAGTAAGACCCGAGTTATACCAGTTGGATCCGTCATAACTCCACGCTACTTCATATCCTTTAAGGTCGCTTTCGGAGTTGGCTTGCCAATCTACCTGGATATATGTCTTCCCTCCGATAAAGAAAGTAGTCAAAGGAGTACTTGTCCATACCGGAGTAGCCGGTGCGGATCCGTCTCCAATTTTCGTTTCTTCTGGCACATTCGAGCCTGTAGTTTTGGTTCCAGGAGCGTTTGAATAGCTAAACGCACTTGCCCTGTCAGAGCGCAGCACAAAGGTCATAGAGCTCTTTGAATAATCAATATCTATCTTTCGGATCCAAGCTCTATGCGAAAGACCTGAAGAGGTTTCAATTATGTTTATTTTGTCTCCAACTTTCCAGGAGACTCCCTTCTCGAAGTCAGACATCGGGACTGTACACTCGAACTTGTTGTTCCATTCTTCAAGCAGCCAGTTGGCCAGGGCGGAGGCCCAATTCTCCCCGGATATGAATTCGTTGGATATATTCTTCTCTGTATCACCGGCCCCCACCTGAACCGTTGCGGAGTATTCGGTCTCCACGACCTTTCTTGCCTTTATTAGCAGCTTGGATACGTTCTTGTCATATGCGGTAGAGTTATCGATTTGAAGGAACATATGGTCCGGATATTTCAACCGGCCGATATCAAAGTTGGAATTGTACTTTGTCTCATTGAGAGACAGTCCAGAATCAGCCTCGAACTCGACATCTGCAAAAGCATCTACATAATCGGGATGAACAGGAGTATCAAAGAGCGCCTTCCATTCTTCGTTAGGCAAAGCATCTCCATTCTCGTCTTTGAGGTCCGGCCAGCCTTCAGGAGGAACTACCCCGCTCCATGTAAAAACCGGTTCCTTCTTGGTAGTAATGGACTTGGACCGACCGGTTACCACAATCTTGTTTGCCTGAGTAGGCAGCCACTTCAAGTCCTGAATATCCTTCAGGTCCGAGACGGTTACACTCCCTACCGTAGTAGATGAGAAGGTGCTGGCAAATCCAGCTTTGAACTGAAGCGTGCCAGATTCATCAAACCAGAGGCTTCCTCCCACTGAATCTACAGCTTCCTGCAGCCTTGCCTTAACCGTTTCGGTTGAATTGAAGGCTATATAGGTCACAGTTCGGTTGGGATTCTCGATGTTATAGCTCGAGACTCCTCCGCACTCCGATATAAGCCACTCGAGAATGTCATAAAGCGAGGTATTTACGAACACATAATTAAGGCACTTCTTCTTGTTGAGATACTTGAAGCCGTCCATTACTCTAACCGTTAGCATTTTCTTAGATACCGAAAGGACCGGCTTATCCACGAATCCGGTAAACTGAGTTACCGAATTGATTTTGATTACTACCGGGAGGTCCTCGAGCGAGTCGATGTTGTTTATAGTCCAATTGTCATCTGAATTATCCAGATCGAAAGCCGCATCATTCGCGTTAATGCTCCCAAAAGCATCGACATCGTTCTTATGAATAATAGGCCCACCTTCATTTAGAAGACGGGCGGTGTAATCTACTGAGTTTATTAGTACTTGGACTGTCATGATATCACCAGAAATTTAAGCCTTTCGGAGTACACTGTAACTCCCTGAATAGTATCGGCTGTCCATTCATAATCTCCGATAAGCCTGACTGTGTAAGAGGTTCCCGAATCGATTTGAAGCGTTATATTGCTTCCTCTCATTCCTTCTATTGCAGCTCTATCCGACTCAGTAAGAAACTCGAGAGGAATCTCCCAATAGTGCGTGGCACCGAAATGATAATGTTTCGGTGTACCGTCCAGAGCGATGTTGATGTTTTCTATCGCTTTCACAGGGCGAAGCCACTTTTCATGTCCGGACTTTGGATCCGCTCTTGTGAGAGTAAGGCTTCCTATTTTGATTGTCACGTCGGCTCACCTACCACTATTGTCATTCCTCTGTTTCGGAGATTTTCAATTATCATGTCCCCGAGGCTCCGCACAATCTCGCTATCTGGAGAAATCATGTTGTTGTCATGGATATCAAAGCTGTTGTTGTATGTGATTTGCTGGCTTGAGCCGGCCATGAAGGTTTCTCCTTGAGTTGATTGCATTGGGGTAGTCTTTTCCTGATACTCCTGGAACCTCTCCTCGAGACTCTTGGACTTCTCCTGTCTTTGTTCTTCGGAAAGAATCGGATTGAACCAGTTCCCGATAAACGGAATCGAATCCAGCCATGTGAAGAGCGTATCGATACCCAAAGTAAACTTGTCTATAAACCACGTAACTATTATCGAGGCATAACCTATCTGATCTATCCAGGGTTTTAGTACAGGAATAAGAACACTTCCTATTAGGTATCCGAGACTTTCGATGAGCCCTCCCAAAGGAGCGAGTCCGGATATCACGGGTTCGGCCACGGATAAAATTCCCCCTATTAGGGTAGAAAAGGGATTGAGAACCTTCTGGAGGCTTTCTAGTTGTAATACAGCCCCTCCCAAGGCCATAGCAAATGAAACCAAGAAGTCTGTTGTGGCCATGGGAGTCATTTCTCCCTGGACTCCAAGGTCAATTGGCGAAATAGCCGTTCCGGCAATCTTAGCTTTCAGTTGAGCCAGAAGAGAAGATGCGTCATTCAGGAAAGCCGAAGTGATTTCGCTGGTTCCTAACTCTCCTGTATCCTCGTCGTATGTAAACAGTTCCGAAGCCTTTGAGAGAGTTTCGCCAAATTTTCTGATAGATTTCTGAACTACGGTTAGTTCTGTATCGAGGTCTTTTGCACTCATATCTAGGTCTTGAAGCTCCTTGTTTAAAGCATCCAGGGAATCCGTAGCTGCATCAAATTCAGGGAATATTTTTTCCACCATATCGGTCAGGAGACCTGTTAACCAAGCAAAGTCCTCACCCATCACGTCCAAAACATCTTTCATGTAATCCTGCCAGGTACGGGCTGGGAACGGACCGAGTTCGGCCCCAACTTTTGGCACCGTATATCCTCCGGACTGGAAACCTCCAATCTTTTCATTGAGATGAGAGATAACAGAGATTCCGGAAGAATATCCCTTTCTCGAGAGCTCCAGTGCCTTTATTACCGAAGAATAGAAGGGATTGTCCAGCATCCATTTTGGAGCGACCCACTCACCGCCATGGACAACGCCGGCGATTTGATTCTCTCCAATATTGGATGTATAACCCCCGCTCTGATATTCAGGAGTGTGTGTTGTGGGGATATCAAAATTGAGGTTGAAATTTCCCAACTTGAACTTCTCCCTGGCCTCTTCTATCAACGAGGCTTGTTTGGCGATTTCTTCCTGGTAATCCATCATTGCCTTGGAAAATTTCTTGATGCTCTTTGCTGTTTCCTCCGGCATTTCCGATACTTCCAGGAGAACATCTTGCCATGTGCCTATTCCAGCATTGTAAGCGCCCACGAGGTCTCTTGTGGTGGTGGCTCCTAGCTCATGCTCTTCTTTGAATGCTTGTAGAGTATCCTGAAGCCATTCAAGATAAACAGAAGCGGCTAGTATGCCTTCTTTCGCGTCGTATGGATCTATGCTGTCTCCAAATAGTTCTGCATAGGTCCCGAACTGTTCGATGTACTTTGGCAATTGAAGAATTCGTTCAATGTCCTTTACGGTATCAGGCATAAGCTGCATTATCCCTTGAGCACCCTTCGAGCTTCGAGCCCAAGGCCTGAAGTCCGATTCGTAGGAGGCAAATCCTACTATCGCTTCCGCAACTGTAGACGTAGCCGGAATAGCCTCGAGTACTTGCTTGATTGTCCACGGTGCCTTGTCTGGAGCTTCATAATCTTTGAGTATCGAATCGAGATAACTCTTTGAGGAAGTTACTCCCCAGGGAGGCTCAATGTGGGTATCCATTGTATTGTCTTGAATTGTCTTTTTTAACTCATCTATAGAGTTTGTAAGTGTTTCGGTCGCGGTAAACTGCTTGTTTATAGTGTCTTCAATGAAGGATTCCTCTGCAAGCGGGGAAAAGGTATCTTGAACAGTTGAAGGCACTGGCTCATCTCCGAAACCACCCGTGCCACCAAAAGACCTGTTCGCTTCGTTGATTTTTCTTATATATTCCCCAGGGTCTTCGAATGCTTCATCAGGCAACGAATAGAACGGCCCGCCAAGAACATTTTGCCATATTGGGTCTTGACTGCTTAACCATTCATCCCATTTTTGCTTGATTACACCCATTATTGGTTCTATATACAATGTAGCGGTGAAGACAAGCCCTCCAACCAATGGACCTGCAACGGCAGTCGCCCACAGACCCAAACCCGCAGCTTTCATCATATCTATGACGGTTTGTTGTATGTCACCAGACGCAATGCCCTGGGCAATTCTGTCGATTGCGAGTGTTATTCCAAGCGTCCACACTCCACCGGCCAAACCTGCCATTAGCAAGCTGCCGCTGCCACCGCCTCTGACGAGGCCGGCAAGCATCATTGTGTGAGTAATGCTCTGGGCGAAGCCGCCCATTCCGGTTGCTTTAACGACAAAGTATAGCGGTATTGCACTAGATGCCATCATTCCAAGCGATTCTGAACCGGTCAATTGTGTTACGGCCCCTTCAATGGCTTCTTTTATTACGTCGGCCAGACTGAGGGAAAAACGTATCCCACTTGAAATTGTTTCACCTACAGCTTTTCCAAAAGATTGGATTGAACCCCAAAGCGCGCCTTCTTCTTCGGAAAGGGTTACTGAACTCAATGCTTTGCTCATTACTGCGGCGACTTTGTTGAGCTGGTCTGAAGTCCAGTTTAGACCTTCAATCAACCAATCAGAAAGCCACGCGGCGCCCTTAAAAGCTCCTGTGACTATTACCCGAAGGTCGCTTCCTAAATCTGCTTCTATCTCGTTGCTTGCCGAGACTCCTAGCTGTTCTCTTACCCAATTTGCGAAACTATGTAAAGGGCCTTCGGCAAACCATGTCAATCCAGACCAGATGACATTGCCAATTGTTCCAAAAACGTTGACTATTACGTCTCCAAGGTTAATGTTTAGTCTGGGGTCTCCAGAATCACCAAAAGCGTTTGTTCCGGAACGCCCAAATAGCGCTTTCTCGATGTCTGCCCGCACCATCTGGACCAGATCCAGATTCCATATTTTTTCTCCAATCCAAGTTATTCCGCCCCATACAGTTTCTACAATGATTTTGATTTTCTTCCTGATTGTATCGGCTTCCTTTATTTCTTTGAGTTTTGTCTTGATGCCTTCTAAAGCGCTGTTTGTAGTATCAAGAAATTCTTGCTGGTCTCCTCCGAAAAGCGCGGTGATGTTTGCCCCTACAGACTGAATGGCCTCAAACACAACCATCGGTCCTTGACGGAGCGTTTCCCAAATCTTGTCCCAGAAGGATAAATCTGGGTCTGCCCAAACTGCCGTGAAGTTGTTATATGCGTCAGAAAATACGTTCAGTAACCCCGGCACATCGTTATTGCCTTCCCATATCTTTTTTACGGCCGCCGATATTGAAGACATCGATTTCTCCCAGAAAGAGAGATTGCTGGAGGCCCATATTGAAGAGAAGGTCTCATAAGAACCAGTCCAGCCTTCTTTTAGGCCGTCCCATGTGTCTCTTCCAAACTTGATAACAGAAGCGGAGAACTTTTCTACGACACTCAGATTTTCGTCTTTCCATAGATCGGCAAAGGTGTTGTGGGTATCTTCCCAGCCCATCTTGAGACCATCAACCATGTCCCTGGCAATTTGCCCTAAACCGTTTGCAAACTTACCAACCACGCTTAGATTCTCATCGTTCCAGATATCTTCATAACTCTTATATGCCTCTTGCCATCCAGATACTAGGCCGGAAACGGTATCTTTTCCAGTTTTAGAAATTGTTGCTGTGAATTTGTGCCAGAACGAGACGTCTGGGTCTTCCCAAATGTCACGGAAGGTTGAGTATGTGTCTACCCATCCCGCTACAATTTTTCTAACCGTTTCGCCGGCAATAAACCCAATAGACGCCGTGGTCTTATCCAAGAACGACAGATCCGGATTCTCCCATACTTCCTTCAGGTTATTCCAAGCACCAGACCACCCCAATTTCATAGATTCCCAAGTGCTTAGTACGGTGCTTTGAATACTGAACCAATCTTTCTTCCACGCAACACGTAAGGTATAAAGTCCGGCGGCCAGCAATGCCGGCCAAGAAAAGAGAGTCTTAAATACTCCAACAATAAGGGTTCCGCCCGTAGTTACTACTTTTGATAACAAAGTCCATGCCATACCGGCCGTTTTTAGTGTAAGGAACGAACCCGCTAAACCTATGACTGTCTTCCCCAAGGTTCCCATGTTGTCCCACGTTTCGCGAAGTTTCTCCTTCAATGCTCCAAGGATGGATCCGTTCTTCTCGACCGAATCTGAGAAGTCCTCCATCCACTCTGCTGCTTTCCCTACTATTGGGGCGAGCCTTTTCCCGAGCATTTCAGTGACATCACCCAATGCGGCCTTAAAACGGTCCGTAGCTACCTTGGAGGTCCCGGAAAGCATTTCAGCATAGTCTCCGTACTTTTCTATCACCAGATCGATTGCGGCGCCGTTTTTTAACTCTTCTGCAGAGAGTTCACGGAGGAAGGGGAGCATTTCTCCTAACTCCCCGGTAAGACCGGCCGTTGTTTTTGCGAGGTTTCGCATCATGGAATTGGTATCGTATCCGAATACAAGATTCAGAATCCCGGCGGCCTTTGTGGCGTCTCTTATCTTTGTGGCCGCTATCCCCATGTTTAGACCCATGGCACCTACAGATTCCCAGGTCTCGTCACTTATCCCAGTAAGCTTCTGCATCTCGTCTGCAAGAGTTTCTATAGTTGTCTTTACTTCCTTGTTGCCTTGAGCCCATCTTGCTGTGGCGATTTCGAGCTGCTTTGTGGCCCATTCCTGCTTGTTCCAGGCCTGAAGGCTTTGCCTCATTGTGGCCCCTACGCCCATTACCCCAAAGACGCCGGCAATGGTCCGGCCTACTCTCTTGATGGTGTCTTCGAAAGTTACGACTTCGCTTTTTGCCTGGCGAACTCCATTAGAAAACGGAGAAGCGTTAAGGCCTATGTCAATTCTTACTCCATCCATTAAGGACATTAGTCTCACTCCAAACAAAAGGCCCCTTTCGGGGCCTATGGTAGGATTAGCTTATTTTTCTGTTCTTTCTTTGGCATTTCTCGCTTCTGAAGAATTACTTTAGCCTGGTAGTAGTATTTTGCTTTCCATTTCTCTTCTGGCGGTAAATCTTCCCATTCTTCCAGCCGGTAGCCCGCCTCGCGACATGCGAGCATATCGAGGAGATACGGAGATACATATGTATTACTATCTCTGAACCGGTCCCACTCGAACGCTTCACGTACAGCAACTTCCGTCTGGGAATTTATAAAGTGTCAAGTGCTTTGATGTCGTCGCCAATCTTTTCCATTTGGTTCTTTGATATTCCCGCGTCTTCCAGGAACTCTTCAAACTCTTTTAGAGACTTTTCGAGTGCTTCTTTCGATGAGGCGTCTATCAGATCTGCCATATCAAATGCAATGGCAACATAGAGGGTCATGAGTTTGGCTTGCCATTCTCCATCAAGCTTGAGAAACGCTTCGTCTTTGGTCTTGTAGACCTCGGCCCATCCGTAAACCGGGTTGTTTCGCACTTCGTCAACAGACTTGTTCAATTCGGCCGCAGACTCTCCGGTTGTGAGGTTTATGAGCTGCCTCTTAATCTCCGGTTTCGGTCTTGGGCATACATCGTTGAACTTTCTGACTATTGTGTCATTACTGACCGGTCGAATGGGAATTTCTATCAGCTCGTAGTCTTGCTGGCCTTTGTCGTTGATGAATGACTTCTTGATAGTGGATATTCCGAATGACCCGAAGAAGCCTTTTCGCTTCTCTCTGTCCTGGAATATTTTCTTCATGTCAACTCGAATAGGTTTCTTTCCGCTCATATTTCCCTCCTTAGTTTTCTATCTTGTTGATATCTAATAGGGCCACTACGCCCTTGAAGAGCCTTTCTCCTGAATCTAGATCCATGAAGGATTCATCGAACTTGCATTTATCTTCGCCGGCCTTGTCCGCAAACACGACCTCGTATTCACGACCGTCGTCCCAGAGGAGAACCATAGGGTGTTCTGTAGTAGGTCCGGCCGATACCAGTTGAGTCAATGCGTCTACGGTCTCTTGAGGGGCAAGCTCGAAGGCCATTCCAAAATACCAGAACGTCCCGCCTCTCTTGTTTGCCCAGTTGTCGAGGACCCTTCCTATGTCATCTCTGGTCTCTGTAGAAGCTCCGTAGGAGACGGGAAATCGTTCTTTTTCGTAAGGCTCGAGCTCTGCAGTTCTCCATAGCTCTATAACCGCTTCGTCTGCAGGAGCCGAAGAAAATACCAGAGCTACATCGGTCAAGGTTGCCCCGCTGGTTATTACCTCATCGTCTACTCTGATTTCAAAATTGCCGGCGTCACACGAAAGACCGGCACATTTCAAGCTGTGAGGAAATGCGGTCTTGGATCCGTCTCCGGTCCATCTTTTAACCGCACCGCTAAGCGTTATCATAGTAATCACCAGCCTTGATGTTAAGCGTTTCGGTGCCTTCTATCCAATCTTTTGTACTGCCAGATTCAATGTGACAGGGAGAGAGGTATTCTATAACTGAATCTCGAGTGTTTTCGATTTTCAGTCTGAACGTCTTCCCTCTGTATTTCTTGAGAATGTTCTGGACATCTTCTTTCAGGAGCTTCGAAATCTGGACCGAGAAGCTTCTTGACTTTACGGCCTTCTTTGAGATTCCATTTTCAAAGACGAAAGACCTTGCTTCTTCCTCTTCAGTTATCTGGAAAGTTGTCGGATAGTTTATTGTCTCGAGAGAACCGGTAGGCTCGAGAAGCTCAAAGGTTATAAGGATGGGTGAGTCGGTTTCATTGTAAACGGCCTTGATTTTCCCGCCCTTTCTAACCGCTGCTATAAACTCAAATCCGGTCGATTCCTTCGTTACCCCTGTGGTTACTTCGCACCCATCCACATATACCTTGTAGTCGCCCACGGCTTCTTGAGAGAGTAAATAGGATGTGGTGGATCCATCCCCGGCCCAATTATCTTCATGAAAAGACTTTGCCACAATAGCCGTATTTTCGGCTCCTAATGGCCCTACAGGGTCGGAAATTATGAGCCTGAAGGTTTCATCCTCGAGATGTTTCCATATCATCTGTAGCGGTTTAAAACCGTCTGCAAGAGAAGTAGGAAGAGTGTCGGTTAATCCGGATCCGTCTACTCGACTCTTCCAGTATTTGTCTCCAGTGCCGGCATAAGGATATGAACCGTCTGAATTGCACATCTTCCAGCCCAAAAAGTAAGCTTTTATCTCGTTTTCCGAGGGAGTGAGACCGTCAGGCCACCCGGATTCAGCATTTAGAATCTCATACGCTGTCTTCATAGATATCACTTCTATCCAGTACTATTCCGGATGCGATATAGTAATCTATATCTTCATCCGTTAGAGTGCCTTCCGTCAGGTACTCTTTGATTTGCCGGCATTTGACAATGTATTCTTGCTGAAGCTGAAGCGCGAAGAGTTGTTCAAAATTGGCCTGTACGTATGAATCAATATCTTCCCTGTCATTGAGCTTGAACCAGACTTCTTCATATTCATACAGCCTTTCTCCCTCTTCGCCTTCAATTTCAGTTACATCTCGCCGCAGCCAGATGTCCCGAACCCCTTTCTTTGCCCTGGAGATATGAATGCTTTCCGGATATACCGTTGATTGAGATTTCATGTTTAATTGCCTCCTTCGCAGGAATCAGATATTTCTCTTGAAGCCGATGCGAATCACACCATTTCAACCAGCCTTCGTAACTGGCTATAGAACCTTCTGGGCTGGTTCCAGTTTTCTTGTGTTCAATTATTCTTTTCATCTTGGTTTTGAAGTTGATGGCCGTTTTCTTTCTAAGTAGTGTGTAATCGCCAAAACTCCTATAACCGAGAAAGTCTACTCCCCGAACATAGGTGGGAAAGACTTGCCAATTTGACTTCACGCTCAGTCCTAATTTGCATTCCAAATACCAACTGATTTCTTGCCTCATCCAGTGAAGATACTTCTTGCTCTTATGCAAAATAACTACATCATCCATATACCTAAAGTAGTATTGAACTCGTTTCTTTTCTTTTATCCAGTGGTCAAATCCCGAAAGATAGTAGTTCCCAAAATATTGACTGGTGTAATTTCCGATCGGAATTCCCCGATCTGCTTTCACACTATCAATTGTTAAATCCAAAAGCCACAACAAGTCGGGGTCTTTGAATTTCTTTCTGAGACAATCTTTTAGATTGCTGTGGGGTATGCTCGGGTAGTACTTTTGTATGTCCAATTTAAGACAATATAAGGTATTTTCCCTGTCTTTCATCGCCTGGTTCAATCTCTTCAGCCCAAAATGAATTCCTTTCCCCGGGATTGCTGAATAAGTGTCGACTATAAAACTTCTGAGAAAAATTGGCTCTATTATCTGAAGCAACGCCCACTGAATTACTCTATCGGGAAAATATGGAAGTTTCCAGATTTCTCTTTCTTTTCCTGAATCCCTTTTGATGAACGTTTCATAAGGCGATACCTCATAGGTCTTTTCTTTTAGCATCTGGTAGATTTCATGAGTATATCTATATGGGTCCTTGTCTACCATTTTTACTTCTTTGTAAAAGGTTTTTCCTTTTCTTGCGTTGAAGTGAGCCAATAACAGGTTATTAAAATCAATGACTTTCTCAAACAGATAACCATATCTCTTCAAAACAAGCCTCCGCTGCTTTGTGCCTTACCGAGTTTTCGAGAATTTTCCTACCAACACGGTTTAGACAGTTTCTTTGTTCTGCCAAGAGGCAACGTCAGTCGGTTCTTGCGCATTCATTTCAAGTACACAAAGCTGGTGAGCGCTGATATTCCGATTCCGATTACCCGCTGTATTATTCAAATTCCAATACTGGAGCCCTGCTTTGCCAGTGTTATTCCAATTACCGCTGACATGAGCGAGGGCGAACCGACCAACGATAACTCAATTATGCTGAGCCTTCAAAAACCATTCCGGCTCAGTTGGGTTTATAAAGCAGGCGAGCGCCGATAGTCCGATTCCGATAACCCGCCGTAATATGCAAATACCAAAACCGGAGCCCCGCTAAGTCAGCGTAAGTCCAATTACCGCCGACACGAGCGACATTGGTAGCTCCCTTCGAGTGGCTGTATAGGTAATCGCACAAATGAGTAGTCTCGCTTCCTAATATTGAATCTGGGATAAAAAACCACTCATAGCCGGGAATCTGAGCCACTGCGTCAGCATAGCCATAAACATAACCGCCGGCTGGATTGGTTAGGGGTGTATGTGCGAGCCTTGTGTAACCTGAGCCGGCATCGTTTTTCGGCACACCAATTGCTAGATAGTATCCATCGTCTTTTACTAGGAGACCGTCGGCCCATTTCCAAATATTGCCCCAGAGGTTTTCTATTCCTCTGAATCTAACAGCGTGTATGCTGTCTGTAGTAACACCATAGCTGCCATTTCCTGTGGCAGCGGTTGAACCGGTGTCTAAAGAAGCATTTTGTCCTAAGTCTGTCCACGAAATCCCCACGATTCCTCTTCCTAGTGCGGCCTGACAATTGAGGTTGGCATATTCCAATCTGAATAACCTATCTATCATGTTGTGAACAAGAGCATCGTAAAGCTGCCAGCCAGAACCTCGGTTTTCCGCCATTGTTCTGAACTCCCCAACTGTTTGATTTGACTTTGGCTTATATCCAGCTATTGAGCACAGAACATAATCTGACGATGGTGTGAGATATGTTGGAGCTGTATCATCCGGGTCTTCTTGTATTGTTTCATCGCTGATTTTTTGCACGATTCCTTCATAAGCTCCAACATATATGTAATCGACCACATCCCCATTTTCGTTTATAAAGCTAGGTTCCAATATGTAACCCGGTTTTGGAACCATTGAGACTGCCTCTACATACTTTGAGCCTATGAAGAAAGCTTTGATATAGTGCTTAACAATTTCAACCATTACTTGGCCGTCAGAACCGTCTTCGGCATATCCGGTTTGACCGTAGTAATGATTCTTAGCTCCTGAATCAGCAAGTGTACAAAGTCTCATTAGGTTCCAGGGGCCTAATCCATCAAATACGCTCATGCTTGTTCCTCCCTTTCTAACACTGGAGATTCTTCTCCATCCCAAGAGACACCCTGAGGTATTTCAGAAAACTCTCTGGCCATAAGAGGCGATTCCCCGCCGTCCCAAGAGACGCTTACACCATCACCGGCAAAGAAGAACTCACCAAAGATTAAGTCGTCATGAATGATGTTGATAATTTTCGAGCTGTTCTTTTCGGCCAAGAATTCAAAATCCATTTCATTGACGAATTTTCGTGAGACTTTCCTGATTGCGTTTCCGGATCTGGCTAATTGGTTTCTGTGGTCCGCTATGGAGAGAAGCTCCAAAGTGTCTGGGATGTATATATTTGATTCTCCTAATGCGATTTTCACGCTCTTAGGACCGTAAAATGTTCCGTTTACTGAGTCAAATTCCTCAGATGTCAACAGACTGTCGAGTTCAGACTCTTCCAGTTCGGCCCATGTATCGACCTCGTAAATAGTCGCCAAACCTGCAGGAAGGCCCCCAAGATAGGTGAGGTCGTATACACATATTTCTACAGCGGATCCGCCTGTATTTTGGAAGAATTTTAGCTCTCCATCACCGGTAAACTTTCTGTATGTGTCGTCTCCAAACGTCGAGTAATACACTCTTCCGTCCACTGTCTGCAAGACTGCAGTCATACCGGAATCGAGAGTATTTGACTCAAGCTCGTTGAGAGGGGAGAAACCATACAGTATATAGTCAAAATTCGTTTTTCCCTTTCCGTCTCGCAAAATTGTACCGGTTCTGAATATAGTCTCGTTGCCGTCTGCTAGTTCTTGTATTGAGAAATTCACATTCTTTTGATTAACAGTGTTAGGCATTCTAAATCACCTCAAAAAGGGGCCCGAAGGCCCCCTCTGTTTTAAGATGCGGCTGCTTCTTCAGAGCACCCGAGAAGTTCACCACGTACTGTGACTCTCATGTCCTGTTCGCCCGAGAACTCGCAAGCGATTGGTCGGAAATAGTTATATGTTCTGGTCACTTTCTTCCCGGTACCGGCATCACACGTAAGCTTCAGAATACAGGTGAATATTCCGGAAGGAACGTTGATACTCACGGCGGTCCCGAGGTTCAGATCCAGAGCTTTAGCGCTTCCGTCATTGGTGGTGGTCAAAGCGCCACCGGCAGCGGTTGAGTGCCGATAGAACCACTCGTACCAGGCGTGCTTGTCGGAAGTTACCTGGTCGTCCACCATGTCAAATGTGAATTCGACCGCCTCCCCAACGTTAACCTGATCCGCGTCCTCCTCAAAATGTGAGTGGTTTCCTCGGTCCAATACCTGACGAAGGGGAGCATTTATGACTACTTCAGGAAGGTTGGGGATGCTTCCGTAGTATTCCATTTCGAGCTTATTTGGGGTTTCTGCGGTTCCGTCAATAACTTCTACGGTTACCTCGCCTTTAAGCGTGTAACTCTTGCTCATTGCATTTCACCTCTTTAAGATTCTAAGATTCGGTAATAAGCTGTTATAGCCTCAATTTTTCTACCGCCATCCGGGGCCGGAAAACTTCGAGACTCTATTCTTGTAAGTTCTATAGTTCCTTTTTCGGTTGTGGGATTATTGCCCACGATGTCGTAGATAGTGATTTTCCGATTGTCACTGTCAAACTTGGATAAGATTGTTGCGGCTGTGACTTCCGGGGAATCAGCTATTATGAGAACCTGAAAGAAAGAAGAAAAAGACGGCTTTACTTCGTGCTCGCTTCCACCCAAGTTGGTAAGTACCTCTATCACTTCTCCATCCGGGTAGTTCTGGCGAGAATCATCTAAAAAGATGTTTTTCGTGCTAAACAACGATGTGAAAAACTTTCGGAGAGAGTATCTGAAGTTCTTGTACAGTGTTCCGTCCATCTTCTCACTTCCTCATTTGGAGCTCAATCCACTCGATTGTTAACTCCTTAATTCTCATCTTGGCCTTTTCTCTCCAGGAGTCTATTACTCTTCGAATGAAGCCGGCACTGGAATCTTGCTTCTTCTGATATGTGTATCGAATAGCACCGTCTTCCTCTACCAGAATTCCGACTGCAAAGAGATATCTGAGAGACTTCTTTCTCTTCTCGGGGTCCTCGCTCAAGGAATGACCTTTTACTCCGTACTCTACCCAGAGGATATATTCCGTGTTGTTGGAGATTTCCCAAAGAAGCGGTCCCGCTTGGTCTAGATTCCAGTTTGAACGAAGATTCCCTCCGAGATATCCGGGAGCGCTTTGACCTACTGGAGAAACTAATACAAGGTCATTTAAAATCTCCCTGGCAATTCTCTCGATTATGAAAGCGGCACACTCTTGCGGGTACTTCTCGAGCCTTCTGAAGAACATATTCAGCTCATCGAGATTGTGCCTGATTTCGCCGTCCTGTCTCATTTCTCAGATATCCCCAGCACCGCATAGCCTCTCTTGTTCTCCAAAATGTCTATCTTGTAGGTAACTTCCCCAATTTCAATTAAGTCGTCGGTGTTTACGTCTTGACCAACAAGGATTACCTTTTTTGAATCCACCGAGAGCCTTCCGGCGCTCTGCTCAATCTGACGAATGCTCCAGGAACCCACATATCCAGTTGTTGAGGACGCCGAATATGTAGGGGTCCTCATTCCGGTACTCGAGTAGGTATAGCTGCTTTCTCGAAGAATTTTGACCGTCTCTTGCGGGAGCTGCTTTGCAAACTCGGCATTCATAGACTCAAAGTACTCAAACATACGAAGCCCTCCGGTACCGCTTTAGCATCTTCTCGATGGTGGCCCCGTATTTATCCGAGAACGTCACTGAGGCTCCTTCAAGAGACTGAGAAACTATTCCAGATGTGAGTTGAAGCTGATATTCAACCATATCTGCAGCCGTAATACGCAATGCTCCTGGTAAGTCTTCGTCATCAGGAATTCTGCAGTATCCTCTTATCTCGAGTTCGACGGCTTCTATCAGTGCTGTAATTCGGGTGTCCTGGTCCGTTCCGGAAACACCCTTCAATGCTTTGTACTGTTCTAGTGTAAGAAGCGCCATTTAATCACCACCAAAAGGGAGGCTCTTGGCCTCCCCCGGTTATTCTTTCAGCTTAAATACATAAAGGCTTATTGAGGTCTGGATGGTTGAACTCGTTACCGTAAACTTAATAGTCATGTCGAAAGTGAGAAATTTAAATGTCTCCAGCGGTCCTAACCAAAGTTTCTTGTCTGCAGTATAGGGACCGAGTTCCATATCCTCAATATCACCCACAAAGTCTCCTGAAAGGAATGTGATAGTCGTATCCGTAGCGGATCCGATATCAATATCAAACAACATTCCTATCTTGCCCGGTATGGTATAGGAAACCTCGAAGGTGGTTGAAGTGGCCTTAACATCCACAGCGGTAATTTCAGTGAACTCCGTCCCGACTATCTCGGTAGGAGTGGCGTTAACAGCGAAGGCAGCCGTCATAAAGACGACTGCCATAAGAACTATAAGTAAGCTTTTCCTCATTCTTCATCTCTCCTCTATGAAGCCGAAGTAGCAAGGACTCTCACGAGAGCGGCGGGCTGAACGACCTTTCTACCGTACACAAAGAGACCCTTGATAGCATCGGAGAAGTTTGCTTCTCTCCTGTATGGCTCTATCTTCGAAATCTGGCCGGCGTAGGAGATAGCGGCTTTGGTCCCAGCCATAATGTACGTGTTGGTGGTAGAAGTCTTCAGATGGTTGGACATAAGGACAGATATCCCGTTGATAACCGCAACTTCTCCTGTCTGGAGATAGTTCTGCCACGACTGCTTGAAGTATGCGTTCTGCAACAGCTTCCCGATGTACCAGGGAGGCAGCACAATCCAGCGGCCGTCGTCAGGAACATTGTTTTCGTCCATCTTTACGCCCACATCCACGATGAGGTTATATGGGTCCTGGTCAGAAGTCCCATTCCCGACTTCATATGCCGCTGTGCCGTTGAGCATCTTGATTCCGGCGTCGGCATGAAGGCTGGCTATATCCTGATCGATGTGTTTTGCAAGGCCGTAGCTGGCTCTCTTCATCGCCTCATCCATTAGCTTGACATTCGCCTGAGCGGCGTCGATGTCCTTAACCTGAAAGTTGAAATACTTGCCCTTGTCGATGTTGAGGGTCTGAGAAGCATCGGGAAGTTCCTCGGGCGCATCGATGTCGTCTCCGGTGTAGTCCTTTACGGTTACGTCCCCTATCTGGCCGATTTTTACGGCATTACCCATTTCCTTGATTTCACCCTCGTAGTCGGTATTAACAAGCTTCATGAACACCAGTCTGGCGTCCAGATGTGCCAGAAGTCTAGCCGACCACAGGGTTGGAATAAAACTGGCGTAAGCCATTGTTATCTCTCCTCTTTACTTTAGGTTTTTGAGTCTTTCCGGGTTCTTTTCAAAGATTTCGTTGATCTGCTCCGGAGTCATCTTTGCCACCTGTTCCCTTGTTAGCGGTCCGTCTTTTGGGACCACATCCGAAGGTTGTGGCTGGATTCCGGTCTTCTTCAACTTCTCTTCAACCTGACTCTGAATTGCTTTGGTCCAAGCTTCCGAGAAGGAATTTAGATTGTTCATGGTACTTGTTTCATCTTGCCCGACAAGGTAATCAACAAAATCCGTAGGAAGGCCTTTCTTTGATGCTTCCTGAATGGCTTTCGCCCTTAGAGATTCCCTCGTCTTGCCGGTTTCCAATTCCTGAACCTTTTGCGTCAGTTCCGCCAACTTCTTTGCTTCTGGCGTCTCCGGCGGGTTCCTTTTATTTATTTCCTCCTCGACGAGCTTTGGGAGGTTCTTTTCCTTCCAGCTCTCGAGACTCTTTGCGAAGAAAGCGTCCCGATAGCTCTTCAGTGCATCGTGTTTCTCCACCAGTTCACCCGCGTTGTCCTTCGTAACAGTTGCCAACGGGTTAAACTGCTTGGCCAGTTCCTGTACTTCTGGAGCATCCTTGCTTTTCATGATTAGTTCAATTGCCTCTTGAATAGTCATATTTATCCTCCTCACCCTTCCGGTGCCATATGCCCCGAAAGTGTTGATAGTTGGCAAAATAATGCCCCTGGCCAGCGGCGGGCAACCAGGGGCGGGGGTGGTACTCATCTCACAAGGGGTGGTTCAATTGTGGCTAATTGGGGCAAATTCCTTTCATTCTCAGATAGTCATAATGGCGAGAAATAATCCCACTCACGATGACTTTAGGAGTGTCGGTTTTCTCACAAATCCATGCTATTTCTTCATCTTCATCTACCTCGGGCAGTTCGTTCCCGCGGGAAAGGATTTCATAGTCCCCGAGTTCTTCTTCAAACTCATTTTCATTTGCATAAGCGATTAGAGCCGAATAATCGGTCTCAACAATGCTGGGGTCATCTATGTTCCTAGATAGCCTCCCCAACACCGCAAGCTCATCATCGGCACATACAACTTTAAATGTTTCGTTATCAATACGTACTACATCGTTCTTCTCGAGTAACATACTATCCCTCCCTTAGGCTGCCTTTTTCCATTCTTCGTAGGTTTGGTATCGGATAATTCCCTGCCCTCTCGCCCTTCTTTCTTCAGGAATTTTCCCGTTGTAAACAAGGATGGTTCTACATCTGCAATTTATATCTTCGGAAGGGACCCCAAAGCCTCCCGGTTGCTTGGCTTTTAATCCGGTCCCTGGAATCACGAAGTAACCATCAACAGCTATCCTTTGACCGTCTAATTGGCGATGACTATACCTTGTGGATTCGTCCAGGGTAGCCACCCATACTTTCTCTATCTTCACGCCTCGAGAATTTATCTTCTCGTATCCGGCCTGTCTGGCTTCTTCCTTTACTCTGTGTGATTCGGTCCATATAACCCGGCTTGCTTTGGCTGCGTCGTGCTCGAGAGCGTTTTGAAGACGTCTTGCAGTCTTTGTATATGGTTCTCCGGTCACTATTCCCTGGACCAGTTGTCTTCGAATCTCCCAGAGTATTTCTTGCCTGTTCTTCTGAAGAGTCTGAGAGAGTGTCAAGCCTGCAATAGGGTTCTGTATAGCCTTTTCTATTGCATCTTTGTTGAGTTTTGCCCATCTCAGGCCCACTCCTGAGAACTGTTCCGAAACCCAACCGACATAGTTGTATGATTCCGAATACAGCTCATAGAAGCTCTTTTGAAGAGAACTTTCGTTTGCCTTCGAAAGCTTCAAAATCTCATTCTCAATGTCAGCCGCTAACTTTTCCAGCCTGTTATATTGCTGTGCTGCGGAAGAGGAAAGCTTCCCATCCGGTCCGGCATACTTTTCATAGAAATCTGCTATCTTGGTCTTAACATCTTTGAGCGAAGCTTTGTAAGCTGCTATGATTTCCCTTTCCTCTCTTTTTGTGAAGCGTTCATACCAGTCCTCAAAGTCATCGAAGGCGTTATTTATTGTCAACATTCTTTTGCCCCCACAGAACCGCAATGACCGATAGAATAATCACTCCCGGCCATAAGATTGACAGGAGAAACGCTCCAAATATGTGAGAAGAGTTGAACCCTTCGATTTCCTTTCTGAATCCAGCGCTGGTAATGCCTATGAACATTAAAAGCGCCCCTATAAGCCAGATTAGAAAGAGCGTTGACATCCTGCCACCTCCCGTCATTCAATTGGATCCGATTCCTTTAGTGCTTTTCTTGCCCTTTCAGCAACCGCTATAAAAGCGGCCTGATTTTCTGATATCGGTGTTTTCTTGTGTTCTTCGAATAACCTGACGATATCCTCGAGCGCCTTCCTTAACTTGTAGTTTTGGCGTTCGCACTTTGAACGAAACATTCATTTGGCCTCCTCATCCTCTACCTCTTCATTCTCCAGGGGAATCCTGTAAGCCGACTTTTCTTCTTCCATTTCTTCTTTAGTCTTCTTGGCGTCTTTTATGAACGAAACCAAGCTGTATGCCAGCTCCGTCGGAACGTTCCCGAGGAGCTTTGTTAGGAGGTCTGCCTCTTCGTTCAGAGAATTCGGAATATTGCGGGTAAATTGGAAGCTGAGAGCATTCAGATCTATTGAAGTGTTTACTACACTCCAGTAGTTATTTAGCAATCTGAACTGTTTCATCAGAGCTGCAGTGAACTTTCTCTCGGCAATAATCGCCTTGTTCTCGAGAGTGAGTAACTTCCACTTCCTGGACTCTCCCGAGATGTCAGACGTAAATTCCTGGTCTCCAAAATTTACTGATTTTGAAAACCTGAGGATATTCGCCTCGGTCCTGTCCAGGAACTTCTCGAGCATATCTGTTACTACGTTTTTGGTCAAGAATTCGGCCCTTCCGTCATCCGGTATCGCGAGTGCTCCTGATTGTCGCAACTTATCTAATTCGTCATCAGTCAGCTCCACCCCATAGAGGAGGAGATAAGCGAATCGGAATTGTTCAATTTCTGAACTCGCATCAGAAACGGCCCTATCATAAGCGTCTATAAGCTTAAGGGCCTTTTCCCCATCTGCAAGGAGTTCTTCGTTGTTCTTGAACTGAATTAACGGAATACCACCGAATACATGAGCGTCTGGGTTTCTGACGTTTCCCTTGTCATCTACACCCACAAATGTATAATCCAATTCGTACATCCCGGTGCTGCTCTCGAGATAATAAGTGACCTGGTTGCGCTCGTACCATTCCACCCGGGTTCTCTCATGAACTGTATCGCCCTCGATTACCTGAATCGGATAATACCTAAGTGCTAGCTGAACTTCGTCCAGGCTCATGTCCTGAACCCATATGCACTCCCAAGGAGGCACCCGCATGGCTCTAGCCTTTCCGTTTGTATCGACATAAAGGAGCCGGCCACACTGGCCACATATAGACATCATCTTCATTGTTTCCGCATCTAGGTCGTCAATCCTGTTGAGGTTATTGAACTCCTTCACTGGATCCACACCGTTTTCAATTCCAGTCTCGTAATCTATCGGATTCCCCATCAAATACCCGGTCTTCGTGTCGATAATTTCCCCGAAAAAATCGTTGTTTATTTGGGCGTTTATCTTCGTTTCACTCGGAAGTGTTCTCGAGAATATTGGAACACCGTTTACGTCTCCGCGATATCTTAGATAAAGGTTTATCATCCGGTCATGTTGAGTCCTGTGTTCCTTTATCAGATCCGATATTATTCTGCTTGCGTTTTCGTTTGCAGCTCTGGATATGGTGAGATATGTTCTATAGTCCATCTCCAACCCTCGCTTAATAAATCGATTTGACCGCTTTGGCTTTATGCATTGAGTAGAACTTTCTCATTTGCCAAGCTATAGCGGTCGCCGCTACTCGGTCTTTTCCGTTGATACTTACGTTCCCCTTCTCGTCTGTTACAACTTCCCTCAGTTCTCTAAGGGTTTCTATATCACGAATGTATATCTCGTCGTTTCGTATGGCCGTATCTAGTTCATCCAACATTAAGAATTTTGAGCCGGCATTAGTAAGCCAGCCCAGTCTCGAGGCCTTCTTAGAGGTCCCTGAAATTATTGCCCTGTCGGTCGGATCCGCTTTCTCCATGAAGATGTTTCGATACTTTCGATATCGGTAGATGGTAGCCAGTGTAGAATGACCGTGGTTGTTTCTCTCGACTGCCACAAAGGCGTTGTTGTACTTCTCGGCCAGGTCGACTATTTTGTCTCCGAAGATATCCGGTTCCCAATGTCCGTGTAGATAGGCCACTTCTTCCCACGAAGAGGCCTTGAATACTTTCGCATGGGAGAAGTCTCCTTCCTCTAGGCCTTCGGCTACGTCACATCCTATGACGTAGGTTTCTTTCTTCTTGGGTTCTTCAAATACGGCCAGGCCGTGAATCTCTCTCGAGGGAGAAGCCGTTAGCAAAAGCTCTTCTATCTTCACGATATCAAAGTATGGATTACCTGAACTCAAGAAGGCCTCTTCCGGGTTACAGGGATACTCCTGAGGAAGTTTATCCTTTAGGTCTTTCCTCTTTTCGGAGTACCAGTTGAGCTGTTCCCAGGAGAGGCCTTTCCCCAGGAGGACTTTGAGTTTTCTATGAAAATCGGTCCCAGGGTTCAGGACCGATTCTTTGAATGCTTTTTCTTCTTCTTTCGAAATAAAAGGCGTTCTATACTCTGAAGTTCTCCACCACTCGTAGAATTTCGGCTTCCAGTTATTTTCGGATTTCATAGCATCATCCCAGAGTTTTTTGAATTCGTTATAGCCGTTTGCGGTGGTCTCGAGAATCTGAATACAGTCGGTAGTAAACGCTCCCTGGAGAGCCGTCATTGTATCTTCATAGTCGGGCCAGAACCCAACCTCGGATCCATGAAAAAAGTTGATGGTCTTTGATCGACCCGCACCCTCGGATCCGGCCGTTGTACATCTCCATCTGCTATTGAGAATATCGAAGTGCAACTCCTTCCTGTTGTTGAATTTTTCGGAGGGCTTAAGCGGATCCGGGAGAAGTGAGTATGGAAACCTCGCTTTATCTTCGAAAATGGTAGCCGTGTTGTCTGCAGAATCGGCCACCGTCATTCCGGAGAAGTTTCGCTGGGTGATAGTGGCTGCTAGCTGATAGGCCGTGATAAAACTCGTAAAACCCTGTTGCCGGCCTTTTAATACTATCAGCTTGATTCCTCTTTGGTTTCCTGCTTTATGCTCTTCTATGGCCTTCCTGAGGTCACTTAGAAAGGATTTCTGAACATCGTTGAGAAAGAAAGGAACTGTCCGCTTTTCTTTGTTCACAATGTAGAAGGCCATTTCTATCAGATATTCCGGGTTTTCCTGAATCTCATACACCAAATGGATATTTTCAGGTAACAGGAGATTATGAGCAATTGAAGCCGTTAGTTCCTGGTCTTTGGGAAGGTTCCCATCCCACTTCCTTTTTCTGGCCTCAATGATATCGACACAGTGAATCATTTCAAAATTTCCTCTAGCTTATGGATTTTCACGGTCCCAGAATGTTCAATACTCTGAGTGTCCTTCCATCCGAAGTTGTTCTTCAGGTTGAAGATTGTCATTGGAACACTAAGATAACCGAGTGTGGCTCCTTCTAGGTTATTTTGCTCGATTCTCTTCTTCGCCCTTTTTATTGCGTCGGAAAACTCTTCTTTCTTCTCATATTCGTTCAGAGTATCCCGGCATATATCAAGATACACACAAAGCCCCTGGACAGTATAGAGAGTGAAGGCACCGTCTTTGGTCTTGGTTCCGCTGTTTTCAAAATACTCGTTTATCTTCCTCGAAAGAACTGATTTCGTTTTGTACTTTGGAGGTCTTCCTCCCTTATTCTTGGCTTTGGCCTTAGTCTTCTTGGCCATGATTACCACTCCTAGAAAATCTTCAGCATATCAACCCACGTCATCACATCTGCTAAATCATACTCAAACACCTTAAAGTGGTCCTTCACATATTCCAGGACCTCAGTTTTCTTCAGAAGGAAACCGAGACTATTCTTGACCTTTCCCAGCCCTCTGACAGAATCTCCTATAGGGCCATGCCAATGTGCAAGTTCCAAAGCCATATCGTACACATCCAAAGGCCTGGCAACAAAGAAAACATCCGGATCCAACATAGCGTGGACCCATCTATCAGCTTCTGTGGTCTGAATTCCGTTCAAATAGTAGTTCCCGGTAGCAATATCATGAGAGTGAGTCTGAATGGCAATATTCGGAGTACGACCTGACATCACATCAAACTTGGCCTCGAAGGTAACAACGGTATCGATTCCGTGAAAGGAATACTTTCCTCGGAGGTCCCACTTGCGCAGGTCCTCTACTTCGTTTTCTTCGTTGCGTTGTATGTCAGACAGATTGAAAGGTGGATTAGCAAGAAAAGCCGAGAGATAATATTCAAACCCAACACCCAGATATATATATCTTTCCTGGAATTTAACGCTCAAAAGAATCCCTCCAATAAATAGGGAGACCCCTCTGGCGTAAAGGGGTCTCCACGGTTGAAAAAGGAGGTAAAAAGTGAAAAAGGTGTTACAGGTCCTGGTAGCACAAAATTATGATTGAGGGCAAAATAAAAGGGCATTTCTGCCCTTCTTGCATACTGATGCCATGATAACTATTTTAGCTGAAAAGTGGCGTCAAAATCAAGTATCTCCAAAATTTAGTCTTTCAATCGTGTATATAACGTACTCCATGAGGCTTTGCGCATTGCCGCCAAGTTTCTCCCATCCGCGATATAGTCTGTAATGAAACGCATCTCGACCTATTCCAAGGAACATCGCCAGGGAATGATTCGATTCCCCGCGGCGATTCCCTCGAGAATCTCGATAAGTTGAAGTATCGATTAATCGCCAGAACAAGGCTTCTTTTTCACTAACTTTCAGATTTGCAAACTCGAACTCCAATTTGCCAATTGCTTGGAGATATAAAGCCACTTCGCCCAAAGCGGTTCTTTTAGTGCTTAGAGCCTCACGGATGGTAAACTTTCCTGTTGTGGGACCGGTAAATGACGGAGAAATAGTTATCTCCCCATGCTCGAACCCAAGTACAACCCTATGTCCGAGAATCCGGCCCCACATGAAAGCATAATGCCGCAGTATTTTCAGTAAATCACCATCTGAATGTGACCCCATCGTGTACCGCTTACAGGATTCAACAAGCGACATTCACTATCCCTCCATATGCCCCTAAGTGGGGCTATTTTTTGTAAATCTCCAGTTCCAGCCTCGGATTTTCCCGATCCAGAAGGACCTCCTGGACACGGGGAAGAACAAACTGGTCATCATCATAAAGAATCTTCTCCAACGCGTCCAGGAGAATCTTCATCGAATTATGCGAATCGCGCCGGCGCCTGTTTGGGAAGAAGAAATACAGATCCGCATACAGTTGAACCCCTTTTACTACCTTTTTCCACCCTTGTTTCTTTCTCTGTCTCAATGCCTCAAATCCGGCCTCAACTACCCATGTCTTTGCTTCTTCGGTAAGTACCCGGGCGCCGGACCGGGAGGTAAAGTACATATGATTAACGGTAGGGGGCAGCGGTAGCGTCAACTTAATGCTCATCTCCTTCACTCCCAAAAACTCGAAGAACAAAGGCCAGAAAAATATAACCTATGAGTAATATCAGAGCCAGAGATGACGGCAAAAACAAAGCCGCGACAATTACTCCCGCGGCTGTTATGATGAATGACAAGCGTCTTCTCATGGTAAGACACCTACCAATTCATACTTTTTGATATCCTTTCCAAGTTGCATTTTAACGATTAGGGCTGCTCCAGTCTTATTATCGGCCTCAACCTCCATAATCTCTTCCTTCTTCGTCTCCTTGTTTATCAACACTACCTTCATGATTTTTCCTCCTCAAAGCCTCTTCTCGTTTCTCCTGGAACTGCTTCAGGGTCTTATCGTGATGGGCAATTATCATATCCAGCGCGGTCACAACGTCAGGCAAAAGTTCATACGAGTTGTAAGAACCGATTTTGGGGCAAGCATCGCCGTTCCAATCGACATTAAACTGTATGGGAGAAGACACGTGAAAGTGAACGCCTATTACAGTGCCTTTCACAAGGACCCCCTCGGTCGCGGCTTCTTTTGAATAGACTCTATCCCCTATAACATATGGAGCCTTTAGAATCTTTATAGGAACTTCAGGCTTTTCCTTTTCCGGTGTCTTTTTCATCCTTCTTTTCCTCCCTCTCTTTTCCCAGAAGTTCCTTGCGGGCCTCCTTCTCCATTGTTTCAACCTGATCTAGCTTCTCTTGGTAAAACTTTTTCGCAAGCTTTATTGCCTCTGTCTTCGGGATAAGGTCGGTCTGACAGAAGCCGGGTAGACCAAGATTTTCAGAATAGCGCACATATCCGTTCTCGTCAGTTCTGATGTGTCTGACTGTTATTGGCGAAAGCTTCCCAAAATTCGCATCATCTCGGATATAGAGAATGTCACCGATTGCAATTTCCTGACTTTTCTTAGACTTATCGATAATCTCGTTTGCGAGAAGCTCGATATCGTTTGACAGGCCTATTGCCTCGTGAAGGTCTATAGAGGCCTGAATCTCCCAGCATAGCTCTTTAATGGTCTCCAACTTATCCAACACACGTGCATTCATGCCTACACCTCCTAGAATGGAATATCATCATTATCTGGATCCGAAATATCACTACCAAAGAATTCAATATCATCGTTCTTTTTTGGGGGCGTTTCGTCCACAATTTCAGCGGATCCGTCCGCAAAATTCTCAGATTTTCCACCCATAAAGAACACAGAGTTCACAATCACCTTCACTCTGGACCGGTTTTCTCCGTCCGGGGTCTTCCATCTATCCTGTTGGAGACGACCCTCTACAAGAATGGGAGAACCCTTCTGGAAATACTTTTCTATGAATTCTGCAGTATTCTTGAAAGCGGTACAATCGAAGAAATCGGCCTGGTCCTTGTTTCGGTTACAGGCTATTGCGAAATTGCTGATCTGAATCCCCGAAGTTCCAAACTTCGTTTCAGGGTCTCTTGTCAAATGCCCCGAAAGAATCACTCTGTTCATATCCACTTTCATCCCTCCATCATATTCCGGAACTCCCAAATCCTTTTGAACCTCTTTCGGTTTTAACTTTGGGTTCGCCTTCCTGAATCCAGAGTTCCGTGTCAATTTTCTTGCATACCAGTTGACAGATTCTTGCTCCCTTTTCGAATACTAATAAGCTGTTGCTTTCATTCTTAACCACAACATGAATCTCTCCGGTATAGCCCGAATCGATTACTCCTCCCATCACTTTGAGGCCTTTTTCGGCCAGGCCGGACCGTTCACAAATCTGGCCGTAGTAACCAAAATCAATTTCTGCCTTAACTCCGGTCCCGACCTTCGCAATTTCTCCAGGAGGAAGAACTAACTTTCTAGATATTTTCAAGTCAGCTCCGGCGTCACTATAATGTTTCTTTTCCGGCCGGAGCTCTGGATCCAAGTAATACAACGTCATTCTTTTTTCTCCTTTTCTTTGGCTTCAATTCTCCTTTTTATAAGCATTAGCTCGTTGTGATATTCCTTTTCCCACTCGACTATTGCATTTGCAAAAGCTGAAAAAGCTTTGCATAGTACATCCATTGATTTGCGGAATTCGTCGAATGCCTTCCGTTGGGCTTCGAGTTCCTCCGTGGTAAAATAGTTGAACCCTTTGGCGGTTTTAGCCAGCTTATCAGCGCAAGCGTGTGATTCATGATTGTCTGGGAAAAGTTGGCGCATAAGAAATGATGGTCCGTCAGGCATCATCTTTTGCCTCCTCAAATCTTTCACAGATCCAAGCGTGGTTTTCATCTTCGTGCACCTCTTTGGATGGAAAGTCTTCCGGGTCTCCAAACCCGCTTGCTTGAATTAGCTTTTGGAGTACAGGGCAAAATCGCCTTTCCCATTCTTTCTGTGGAATCGAATCATCCCAAACATCTTCATCGTAGTGCTTACACTTACAGCACCGCATATCTAGAAACTCGAGATATTCTTGATTATTTGAGAACATTTCCGGCATTATCCACCTCTCTTCCTTCCCACTTGTTACAGTAATCTCCTTCCCAGGTACAAAGCCCTCTTGGGTCTTTTAGACAAGTTGCGTAGATTTTCCAAACCCAATCACGTTTCTTTCGCCAGGGTTTCACCCAAAACTTACAGTTACTGCACCTTCTCAAACTTCTTCCGGTATCTTCCACACTTTCATTCCCCCTGGTCCTTGGGGTAGCTAATCTTGACATTCTTCGCGATTGCCGCCAGAAAGTTTTCTTCGGTAAGAGGTACTGCTTTCTTGCCTCCGTAAACAAGTACAATAGGCTCGTTGTCTGTCACATGACAAACCTCGATGCGAGAAATCACCCGGTTATACTTGTGGTCCAGCGGCGTTAACTCAACATCTACTATGACTTTGCAGAAAAAACGTCCGAAGCTCACAGAAAACTCGGCTTTTGAGTTAGGAATGTCGTATTTGTATAGGTAATCCTTGACCCTATGTTCAAGTCTCTTTGCATCTTCTTTCCAACTATCCATATTCACACCTCCTACATTTGTACCCAATCGGGCTGGTTCGGCTGAGAAGTCACCTTTCCAGATACCTTTCCGCACTTAGGGCATGGCCTTCTGGGAATAACATTTTCGTGAAAGTTTGTATCGTCATAGCCCCCAACGTCTTTTTCAACGTAGCCACAGTATTCACACACCATATCGGCCACAAAATCTCTTCGGTGCTGGTACGTTTTCTGTAAGATTTTCATGTTTTAACCTCACTTTCTCACAAGTCGAATTTGGAATCTTCTAGCCCACTCTCTGACTCCGCCCAGGAAATATATATACTCATCGTCACGGACCTTCTTCAGATTCAACACCTGATACTTATGGCCCTTGTAGATGACTTTATCGCCCTTTCTAATCTCCTCGGTGTTATTCTCCAGGTTATCCAAGAACTTTTTTTCTTCCACGGTTCACCTCCAAAACAAGGGCGATGGGAGCCATTTGCCCCTACATCGCCCTGTTGTCCACTCATTCATATCTTTGCTATCGCTTTGCGCATCACTAACGGTTTAATACCCAACAACTACGAATGACCTGAAACTAGATGAAAATCACCACCTCCCTATTCGTCGAATCTTCCTGAAACGACGTCATGCCACTTGTTTCCTAAAACCGCTTTCCATTCGTCTATGGTGAAGTCCTTCAAATCCTTCTCGAAGGACCTAGCGGCTTTGAGAACGTCTTTGTTCTTCGGATTAGTAATCCATCTGAATGCTCTTTTCATCGAAAAGTATCTATCACACCCGACATAGCGAAAGAAAAGCCTACCATCGGCTACGTGGGCTTCGGCTCCCATTCCCTGATACTTGCAGGAATTCATGCTTCCGCAGCGCCAAACGCAAGTGTAGAGATACTTATACACATCCTGAAACTGCCAAAACTCCCCTCTAGTAAGTGTTGTGACTTCACCCCCTTTGACTTCACATTCTTTTAGAGCTTTATTCAATACCGTCAGCATTTCTTCAGACGCAGGTTTGTTGGGTTTATAGAAGTCTATGAGGACCTTAAGAGCCGTTAGCGTTTCGCTGTTTTGCAGCGAGGCGCCTGATGTTTTCAATGATTTCTTTGTTGTCTGCATTTATGACCTCCTCCCGGTTGTCATATTTTCCCTCCAGAATCTTTATGTGGTTTTCTTGTTTTGTAATCCATTGCAGATCTGCTATGAAGGGGCTTCTACCATCTTTTCTTTCAACTCTTCCAGTAAGAAAATCTGAATGTTCTACTCTTTCGAAGAATTCTTTCCAGTATTCAAAATCCGGGTTTTCTTTCCATCTAGAACGAATTTGACTTTTTCTGGCGGTTGAAAGAGCTCTTACACGCGGAAGAGAAACACATATTGAGTGATATAAATCGACAATCTCTTGATAAGGAATCCTCTGCACCTCGTCAGATTTCTGACGAGAAGAAGATTTATCTTCTTCTATAGTTCTTTCTTTATTCTCTATTCTTACTTCTAGATGCGTTACATCGGGGGTTTGTGCGTTACGTGTAACGTTACACGTAACGTTACTAGGTAGTTCTTTTTGTTTATTTCTAAACCTTTGAACCCTAAGCCGGGTCTGTTCTCTAATCTTCTCTAAGCCCTCAATGTTTTGGTGCTTTTCCCAGTTCAAGATTATGATTCCGTTCTTGTCAATTTCAATCATTTTCAGCTCAGAAAGGAGTTTCAATCCAAGTTCAATAGTTGTTACCGGAATTGCACTGATGGTAGATAGCGATTGCGCCGTAAAAGCAATTCCCTTTGCTGCATATACTCTTCCATCGTCGTTCAATCTTCCTGCCTGTATTAGTAGAAATATCCACAAAACAAATAGAGAGTCGCCGTTCGGCATACCCCTAATCAGCATCATTTTGTCGTCCTTGAAGATGTCTGTAGAAATTCGAATCCATTTTACGTCTGACAAAACCATCACCTTCTGATAAAAACCCGGGGAATTATCCCCGGGTTATGCTGTTTTCTGGAGTTTCGCTTGGGCTACTTTTTTTGACATAATCTCAATTACCTTGTCCGCCTGCTCCTTCGTTAGCTGTTGCAGTTCTTCGGCTCCAAACTTAGAGATGAAGGTTCTTATGCCAGCCATAATCTTTTCGATTGCAGTACCGGTCCGTTCAGATGCTTCTTCGACTAAGTTCTTTATACTCTCGAGCTGCCTCTTTGAAATCATCTCTTCCTTGGGAAAATCGATATCTTCTTCCTTCTCGTCGAAAACCGAAGAGACCTCTTCTTCCTCTTCGCTTGTCTTTATAGAGTGCTTCTTTGAGAGCTTAGTCATAACTGGTTTAAGCATTTCAATATCGGGATTTTCAAAGCTTTGACCCGTAATGGTGTTCGACCTGTCCTTGAGAATTGTGGCGACGTTCTTTCCGTTCTTAAACTCCATTTTTATCAGAATTGAGGGTTCATATTGAGCCTCGCCCTCGGCCTTCATCTTGTCCCCAATTACTGACAGCTCGCCGTTCTTCATTTCATAGATATACGAAAGTCTACCGGTGAAGATGACGTGGATATCCATCGAGAGGAAAAGAGCCATCATTTTCTTCCACGGTCTCTTAATCTTGGCCCAATCTTGAAACTGCAGTTCTTCCCTTTCTCCCTGGGCTTTCTTCTTCGGATTCTTGGACCTCTTGAGGCTCTCAATGTAGGAAGACTGAACGTTCTCCCAAATGTGGGTCACAGAGTCGACTATGAGAACGTCGTAGCTATTGAGTTCTCCGCTTGTCAACAATGTCAACAGGTCCTCAATCTTTCTCGAGTGGACTACGTGAAAATCGAATTCCGCCGCATAGAAGTCTGTGGAGTGTTCTGTATCAAACACTGCGACCTTCTTTCCTAACCCGAACGCCAGTTTCAAAGCTGTATAGGTCTTGCCAGAACCCGCTTCACCATATAGGCCTAACTTCACTTTCGCAATTCCGGCTTGTGCTTTAGAAAGCATTGTCATTCTTTTACCTCCTTTTCCTAGGTTCTTCCGGTTTCGATATTCCCGTTCTCTCGAAAATAAACTCATCTATTTCCTGTTGCGAATTCCAGAATTTTATCCAGCCTCTGGGTGTTTCTCTCGGCTTATACTGGACCGTTCTAAAAAACCCCGATTCGTCGAGATAAGAGATATGTGATTGGTGCTCAATAGAAAGTTCAATTGCTCGGATCCGCAAGTCGTTTGGGTTTCTAGAGCAGTAAGTCTCTAGAAGCTTTTTGCCTTTCATGATTATGGTGGTATAATTTCTGTGGGGTTTCGATTGACAGAAGATAGACGAGGAAGGAGATGCTGACTCCTTCCTCTTGCTTATCTTCGGGAGCTGAATCGTTATCAGAGTGCCAAACTTCTTTGAGAGAGCATACCGTTTCTTATCCCTTGAGGCTCTGGAACCCCTGAGAACCGCTATTCTGTTTCCACTCTTATCAAATACATATTCTTTGGCCATTCTCGAGCCTCCTTTTGGTTTCAAGTTTCTCCGGCAACAACTCAAAGAGAACCTGTTGATGCACAATATGCTGGACCTTTCTAATAGGTCTTGCCCGACTAATCTCTCCGGTTATTCCGTTGGAGTTTGTGCGGATCCGCAAATTGAATTTGGAAATCGGAGCGTCCTTTTCAATTAACCGGTCCTGGATTTCGTCCAGTTCCAGGAGCCTTTGTTCCAGTTCAACAAGACACTTTAAAAGCCACGTTCCCGCGCCTTCCGCAGTCAGTCTGATGATGATTTGCCGAAGATAATCTTTAATGTGCCGGTCTTCGTGATTCTCGGTTTCGGGCCATATAGCCAGTACGTTTTCAATCTCTAAAGTATCAGCCGTTATATCCAGCGACCGGTTGAGGATTTTTGCCCTGGGAATCGGTTCCAGATTTACAAGAATGTACTCCGGCATCCTCCACCTCCTCCAGCTTTCCAAGAAGGCTTTCCCAAAACATGAGTTTGCCTACCCGAAAACTAAATTCTTCTTTTGTCATAGCCTCTGAACCCTCTTGCACTGTTCGATTCTTTCCGATATCTTCTTTGTGCTGATTTTTACTTTCTTCATCCTCATTCCTCCTTTTTGGGGAAAAAAGGCCCGGGCAAATGCGTTGTGTGCAGCAACGAATTGGAAGGGTTTTCTATGCGTAGATCAATTGTTTTCAGCCTTGGGATGCGGGTCCCCCGGTTGGTCCGGGCCGCTTACGTACTATGAAGTTGTCAAAGACCCGAAAGACCCGAAAGACTAAGCTTTAATGGTTTTTGGATATGGGGCTGTTCTTTGGTACTCAGGGAAAATCTCTTCAATAGGAACTTTGAAATACTCAGCAATCTTGTTTGCCGTTGAGAATTTAGGAGTCCTCAATCCTTGCTCATAGTTACTGATAGTAGAAAAAGGCATGTCTAAAGCTTTTCCTAATTGCCTTACAGTCAAGCCTTTTTCTTCTCTGAGTTTCTTTAAGTTACTCACTATGGGGCCTCCTTTCGTTTCCGGGTATCTTCGTTTCGGGTACATGAATATAGTACACCAATCGGGTACAGAAATCCAAATCAAGATAAGTAACGTTTGCTTTTCGGGTACGTGTACTCACTATGAATACGGAGGTGGTAAAATGTGCTTGGGGGTGTGTATGACTTTTGGGGAAAGACTAAAAGAATTGCGAAACAATGCGGGTCTTACAATCAGAGGGTTGGCGGAAACCATTGGCATCCCCACCTCAACACTGAGTAATTATGAGCAAGATTATCGACGACCAGATTTTGAAACATTGCTGAGGTTGTCTGAATTCTATTCTGTAAGTACTGATTATCTATTGGGGAAAACGAATAATCCAAAGGGCGGAGTTTCACTAGCTCAGGAATTGAAGAAGCTTAGGGCTCAACTGGGATTAACACAGGAGGAGTTTGCCGAAAGAACTAAGATTGCTTCTGATGCAATTAAAGCAATAGAAGCCGGCTTTGAGAGTAGTGCACTAGAAGAGGTAAAGGCAAAAATCATCCAAACAATCCTATCAAAAGAGAAAGGAGGCAAGATTATCCCATTGGCCCAAATGAAGCGCGTGCCTGTTCTTGGCAGGGTGTGTGCAGGAAACGGCTACCCCGCCAAAGAAGAGATTCTAGGATATGTTCTTGATCCAAAAGGTAGTAGTGATTTTGCTTTGCAGGTAGAGGGGGATTCGATGGCCCCTAGGTATAACGATGGAGATATCGTCTATGTAAAGAACCAGAAGTTTGCTGAGCCTGGCCAGTATGTTGTTGCATATGTAAATGGTGAAGAGGCTATGCTTAGAAGGTATATTTATCAAGAGGTTGGGAAAATTGTGATTCTCGAGCCCGAAAACAAGAAATATGATAAGACAATTCTAATTCTTCGAGACAACCCATCTTGGGGCATAATCGGAATTGTAACCGGGAGATTTGTTGTAGAGACTCACGATTAACTATTTATGGGGGATTGCCTCTTATTGAGGAATTAAGTGATTTGAGAAACCATCGCGACAAAAATAGTGGGAGGTTCAAAAATGGAAGAAAGAGACGAGTTTGTTGAAGACGACGAGCAATATGTGTTAACAGAGCAAGAAATAGCAGCCGGTGTCATGGTTGGAATAATAAAAGCTCTTGCGGTATTCTTTCTCCTTGCCGGGGTGATAACTGCAATCTTCGAATTTGGATTGAACGTCGCGATACCTTTTATGGTACCAGCCACATATAGCATAATTCTTGGCGGCGCTCTATTTGTTGTCAGTTTTATTCTGTGATTTTGATATCAAGGAATGTACACCATGAAACTAGCGGCGGCATATGCAAGAGTGTCAACCAAAAAGCAGTCCGAAACTTCCCTTGGAACCCAACTGGAAGACTGTCATAAATTTGCGAATGAAAACGGACTCAAAATAACCGCAGAGTTTACAGACAAGATAACCGCGAGCGGATCAGCGAAACGTCCAGGATTCTCCCAGATGATTGACAGAGCCCTGAACCATGAATGGAGTTATATCGTAGTTCAAAAGCAGGACCGCTTCGAGAGAGACAACGTAGAAGAACAGGTCCTTCTAAGAAAGCTCGAGGAGATTGGCGTATATGTCCTTTATGCCAAGGGAAACATAGATCCAACGACTCCCACAGGTCAGCTTCATAGATGGATAATGTCCGGAATAAACCGCTTCTATATAAAAAATCTCCAGGACGAAATCAATTCCAAAACAACCAAAGTTGCGCAGCGCGCATACTTTCTTGGTGGTATACCTCCGTATGGTTTTAAGACCAAGAATGTCAGAGACCCGGAGGCCTCCAGGACCAGGCGGATCTATGAAATCGACGAAAACGAAGCCCTAATAGTGCGCTTAATCTTTAAATACGCTGCAGAGGGCATAGGGTACGGCGAGATTGCCAAAAGGCTTAACAGAGATGGTCACAAGACACGTAACGGTGACACATGGTCAAAAGCTACCCTAAAGGATATGCTAAGAAACGAAAAGTACGTTGGGACCTACACCTTTCGAAAGGGAAAGAAACATAACTACCACGCACAAAGAGACGATACCATTCGAATCCCTGGAGCTTTGCCGGCCATAGTGGATATCGATACCTGGGAAAAGGTCCAGGGAAACCTAACCTCTATGGTCCGGCGTAAAACATCCGATAAAATAGCAATACTGAAAGGCTACATCTATTGTGGGGATTGCGGAGAGCGAATGTATACTTGCGGATCCAAATACAGACGCTATCAATGTGGCAGGTGGTTCAGGAAACGAGACGTGAAATGTATTTCGATAGGTGAAGCTAAAGTCGACAAATTCGTAATCTCGTATCTTAGGAAGCTGCTCTCCAACGACCTTGACTATGAGGCACTTGCAAGAGGATATAACCAGCAAGCGGCACTGAACAATAGAGAATACAAGAAAGAGATGGAAGAACTTGAGAAACAGGAAGCTGAATGTCTGGCTATGATTTCCCGGGCAACCAGGGCAATACTCGAGGGTTCTCCCCTGGCGGTCGAACTCGAGCGTCAAAGTGCCGTTGTAACGAAAAATCTAGAATCTATCAGGAACAAAATAGAAAAGCTGAGGGCAAACGCATCTGTATATGTTTCTGCAGAGATACTGGAACGTAAAATTAACAAATACAGGGAGCTGTTGCTAGGTGACGCTCATGCACAGCGGCGTTTGATAGAAGAGATGTTAGGCAAAGTAGTGGTGAATGAGGGCGGTTTGATAGAGGTTTATCTCAAGGGCGAGGACGAATCGAGCCGTTCAGACGAATTACACTTATGGTAGGTGGCCGGCCGCCGCCACCACGTATTTGTGTACACTTGTAGGGTATGAAGCGTAATCAAAAAGGCCCCGGGATAACCGGGGCTCTTTCATTATTATAAGGATCAGAATCTTACCTCAATTCCAAAGAAGATTCCCGGCAACTCCTTCTTGAAGAGCGTTTCCCATTTCTTGGATAACCCGGAATGAATCACAACAGGGATCTTGGTTTTGAATCCAAGAGTGAGAACTCCGATCCTTTGATTCGCACCGAGGTTCAGTGAGAGTTTCCCTTTCTCGAGGATCCTCATTAGATAAACATTCTCTGGCTCAAGCTTGAGACTATTTAGATCGAAATTCACTCCGTAGGCTGGGTAGACTCTAAAGGGTTTGGCATCACCAGAGTCGGTGTTTCCTTGATCTGTTCTTCCGTGACAAGCAGAACCGCGCTTTGTTCTTGCTGCAGTTTCTTCAGGAAAGTCTCTACCTCATAGCGGACGACAGCGCGCGCGGCGTTTTCTACATGATCAGGGACCTCTTTCTGATCCACCTCTGCCCATTCTTCCATAAGCGCGATCGCCTGATCCTCGATCTTCCTATTAAGTTCATCTCGCTCGGCTGTCCCCTTTTCAGTCGCTTCTTTAGCGGTCTTATACTGGAGCTCGAGATTGACTACCGCGATCTTTGCCCATTTAGTCAGACGGTCCAAAAGAGAACCATTGTCTGGAACGAGTTTCTCCGCTATGTCCGTTGCGGGCTTTGCTATCAGCAGAATCGTCTCGAATGTTTTCTTCCATCCCTTCCAGAGTACGATTATCACAAGCGCGACTATGGCCACGGGCGGGACAATGTAAAGCCATTCCATATTCATTCCTCCTTCTTGATCTCTCTGTATTTGGTAAGGACCTTCTTCACGAAGTCCTCTGTTTCTTTCGGCAGTTTCGGATTCTTTCCCTGGATGAAGTCCCTGGCGTTTCCATAGCCCCAGTTCCAGGCGATTAGGACAAGGTTCATATCGTTCGGAAATCTTGAGAACAGCCAAGCAAGATAAATGCTCGCCGCAACTGTTGAACATACGGGGCAAAATGGATTGAAAGGATAACCGAACCTGTCAAGAAGATCCTGCTGAGTAATCGGCATGAACTGAAACAAGCCTTGAGCTCCTTTCTTCGAGACCGCTTTAGGATCAAGAGAAGATTCAACAGAGGCAATTGCAAAGAGGAGCTCAGGTTCAATTGATGGTGAGGTTTCCCTCTGCTTCATCCAAGCTCTTATGTCTTCAAGTGTTATCATCACATCACCTCACAATGGTGGCTATCAAATCAAGCAGTTTGATTCCGAACGCTCCAAGCAGTGCAAGCCCAATGGCTTTCCAGAGTTCTATTTTTTTGGCCTTGATTCCGAAAGCGTTTTCCATCGCCTTATTTATAAGCTTTTGGTTCATCTCCCAGACGTCTTGCATAAACTTCTTGTAGAAACCGTTCTGCATGAAGTCCTTTATGTTCTCTTCGACTCTGTCCAGCCTTTCATCAATCCTTTCATCTTGAGCTTTGTTCATTTCGGTTATCTCTTCCCTCACCTTGTGAATAATCTGCATCTCAAACTGGTCTCGGTTTTTCAGGAATTCACATTCTTCATGCACAAGATCACCCTCAGAATATAGACTAAAAAACCGCCTTTCGGCGGTCAGATGATTACCTTTGCTTTTATCTTCAGTCTTTCAATCTGCGTAATGTTTCCGAATGTGGCAGTAGTTTTCAGATAGTAGATCCCTGGAGGAGCGTTGCACTTCTGAAGGAGCCGGAAGAAGCCGTCTGGATGCTCATAGATCAAACTATCGGAAATCCTCTCGAATGTTCCTGTTTCGTTGTACTGTTCAATCTCTCCGGTTATTGAATCTGGTTCGACTCCTACCCAGTTCTCTGCGCCCTCATCAAACACCTCGACATAAACATCAACAAAGAAACTGTCGAAAGCTTGAACAGAGAAGACATCTATTTGTGTACCGCCATATTCATATCTGATTCGAACATTCATCTTATTCCCTCCTGTCCACAACGATTGTGAGCTTCAATCTTTGTACTCGTTCCAAAGGGACGGGAGAATCAAACGCGGTAGTCGCTTGAAGGTAATACACCCCCACCGGAAGATCCGCCTCTACTAGAATCTTGTTATCCTCCACCTTGCACATGGCCATTTCTTCGAAGCTCTCACCGTCGAAAGAGACAATACTTGCAGACAATGATCCTACAATCTCGGACCATGATTCACCGTCGTTTGATTCCAGAAGCACATCCACTAACGCTTTTTGTCCAGACTCCATTGTCAGGATCGAGATCTCGGAACCGTTTTGCAGAAACTTCACACGAGTCGGCACCGGGAGAGCTGGATAAATTAGTATAGGGCTTTCTTCGATCAGATCTCCATATTGGGCATGAAGAACTAGACTGGTTTTCTCCGTGGCCGGCGGAGCTTCGATCTCAGCCGAAAAGGCTCCCTCGCCTTCGTTCACCCCTGGGTAAGATACTCCACCAAAGACAAATTCCAGGCTCTCCACATCCGTCGTGGCGGCCTCCACACGAAAAGACTCCCCGGAAATTGCTTTCTCCGGAGCCTCTATCCCATCGATCGAAGGGTTCGAAGTATCCCATGGTGCCTCTCCCGGAGCCCACTCGTAGTGTTCCTGAGTGTGATAGTTGTACCACTCGTATGAAAGGCTATTTGGTCTTTCCTTTATCTCATCATAAATCTTACCGTAAAGGTCGGTGCCAGCAATCAAGACAGTAGCCCAATAGTCTTCGGCTTCCAGAAGTGGCATTTCAAAGTCTGCAATGCTAACCCATTGATTTTCGAGGTATGCGAGGATATAGACCCGCCCGCTGCCGAGACTGAATTTCAGCTTTTGGTCTATTGCTTCTCGAACCGAATTAGCTAGAATTCCGCCAGCAGAGTCGTAGAGAATCATCTCCGTTTGACCAGTACTGTAATTTCTGTCCACACATAGTATATGAGTTGGCGGCGCATAATCCCCATTGGCAATGATCAGGACGTGATTGCCAACTGTGTTGTCCGATTCGGAAATGATAGCTTCACCATCTAAGAACCAAGCGACCGACTCAGCTTGCGCGTAGTTTTCTCCTTGCATTTCATGCCAGTTCCAGAAAAACTGGGCCGGCGTAGAACCAGCGGACTCGCTTATGTAGACATATGATTCTGCCGGACTAGAGGTTTCAAAGAGTACTAGCCCCATGAGATCCGGAAGGTCCCATTTGAGAATCTTTCCATTGTCTATATCGAACATGTCTAAGACGCTCGGATCCCACGGGTCGTCACCCCATAAGCTTCTGGGTATCTTGAAAGGCATCCTGAGCCCGTATAGATCGAGTGCTTCGGGATTGTTTATTACAATCTTATATGAAGGCCATACTTCCGGCATTTTTACTCCTCCTTTATCCCGAATTTGGCAGGGTTGATGACATTGGAGGTAAGGTCATCGTTCAGTATGAGCTTATTGAACATCAGTTTTGCCCGGTCCAGCCTGACCCTTGTTATTTTGAGATTCGCCGGGAGCAACGAATATGCGGGATAAATGACATCATGTTTCTGGACCATCTCCTCCGTAATCTGAAACTCCTCAGTTATTGACGAAGAATTCCCACGGCCATATGTGAAAGTATGGTTCGGCGATTCTTCCATAGGGATGAAGAAAGCCTCTTCATGCCCAAACGGCCCGTCCAGATAAAGGTATTCACTAAGCTGCAAATTCCTACCTTTCACGAGATATCCCAATATGCTTGAAGCTCCAACTATTCCAGTCATGTCTCCTCGTATAGAGTTCATAAGTTCGTCGGAGGTTTCAGGGAATTTTATCGCTCCATAGATGGGTTCAATAATTGGCACGAGCTTGTTGTTAATGTTTGGTCCCACCGTTTCTCCGGGGTTGAAGAAGTCAAATGAGCCCGGATATAAGACCTTAACTGCTTCTGTCAATTCAAGCTCGGCTAGAGCTTCGATCGGAGACCTGAAGCGAAAATAGAAGTATGGCACTGACGAAAGCCCTGCACCCGCCTTAACGCGTTTGTAGTAGATATGGAGCCTTGGGAGGTGCCACCGACCGCTCAGTTCTGTTAACTCCCCGGCAAGAATAGGTACACGGATGCTCGGGTAAGGTTCGACTTTCACTATCTGATTACCTGGAATAGTCCTACACGGGTCACTCTCCCACGTCCAGTTCCAGTATCCTGTCCAGGGATCATAGGATGCACCGGTAATCTTGTAAACGTCCACACGCTCAATGCTTACGGCTATATCATCGGGATCCCATCGATATGTTGCGTTTGCACCTGTATCATATCTGGGTCTTGTGACTTTGAACGTGCCGACTCGTTCTGCAAGCCCTCCATTCGCCGGATCATAGTTATAGTCCTCAAGGTTCCTTTCACCATAGCTATAATCCATCAGAATATTCGGGTCCGCGAAACTGAAATCGTCAAGTCTATATGGTTTACCATCAGCAACAGTACCAGCGAAAAAGATGTCCTTCACCTGGTTCTTGCTTATCTGCTTTGTATAATGCTTGTCGTTCATTCCAAACATGCCGTAAGAGGTGAAGACACGAAAGTCAAGATTCCAATTGATGAATCCGATTCCTAGCTTTCCGAGAAAAGTGCTGTAGGTCTCAATTTCACCCACCTCATTCAAGTTCTTCGTGAAAAACGGGGTCTTTACACCCGCCGCTTCGTTGAATGCTCTTAGTTGTGATTGGATGATGAATTTGTTTTGCGCTGGCAAGTCAATATTTGAGAGCTTCAGCTCGATTTCTGTCTTTGCGACTTTCCCTGCTTTCTGGAAAGTCTCCTGATCCAGAAAAGAATGGGTCAACCCCGTTTTCACTTCTTCGACATGAGGAACGATAGAGGGATCGAATCTTACGCTGTCGCGTTCCCAATTATGCACGAGGAAGTTGCCCCCGACTTTGAAGTTTTCAAGCCTTTCAGGTATATCGATTATGTAATACGGCCTAAAACGACCTTCCGCTATCAGAACCTGCATCTCCTGAGTGGCAAAGTTCATCTCTTCATCTAGAAGAGTAACCGGTTCAGAGATGCCAAGGACTAATCTTTGGAAAGCACCGACTTCCGGGTCGTAGTATCGCACGCAGCTGTTGACGTACTGAAAAGATATGTTCACGTTCGCCGGTTTTGATTCGGGAACGAACACCGGATAAGCCTTGAAACCATTGTTCTCGTATTCCTCAGCCGTCACATATCTTTCAATGCCAAAATACCGGCCGTCTTTGCTCAATTTCGGAAGGGCGGCCACAAGCATTGGGTCGTTCTCGAATTCTAGCGTGAATTCGTTAGCCGGATAAGGGCCGGGTGAATGAGACGGGGTGTCTAGCCAAACCGTGTTTCCCTTGAGCTTTACAGTATTCATGGAGAGATCGTAAATGATCTTGCTTATTTGAAACGCTCCATGGAAGAGAAAATCGCTCTCCTCATACGATAACATAAGCGGATTAGGTGCAAAGTAAAAGGAATCTCTTATCCAGGGTTGTGCCAGAGATTGCAGCATATACATTTCGCCGGACCTAACAATTGCCCTCCGAGAATGGGTGAAATACTGGTTCGCAGACGACTGATCGCCGGTTTGCCCGACTGGTTGCGATGTCTGCGAATACATCTCGTATGTACTGTTGTAGTTCCAAGTGCGTTTGAAATACTCAAACAGGCTTATTCCCTCACAGAATAGGGCAGTCTTGTCGGAATGGTAAATCAAGTGTCTATCGGTGCTCGGTAGATCGAAAGGATCTTGGATCGAGGTTATCTCATAAATGCCATCCTTCATCTCCGACACTTCCATGTCCGGTTCTATATAATGATCCGAAACGGTTATAAGAGATCTCACTTTATCCAGGAAGGCCGGCCCAGTTTTATGCAACCCCTCTTTAGTCAGGTGGTCAATGCTCTTATTATTAACAGATGCGATCTTGTATAGAGTCCCAAAACGATGAGGCCCAAACCATGGAAGAAGTTCAATTCGCCTGATTTCATCTTCCCCTATTACTTTCTGGCTGGGAAAGGTACCGTACCCGGGAATGAGGATGTCATGAGCTGCCTCCGTAAGGACTTCTTTGTATATGGATCCTCCGGGGAGTTCGAAGAGCCCGATTATGCAGTCCGGGTTTTCTGAACCCTCAGGGTAGGTCTCGAATCCCACAAGCGGCAACGTGAGACCCTTGAAACTGCCCGCCCCGACTTCTTTCTCCACATCAACTAGATCTGAGACGGGCCTCCTAAAATTTGGTTGTATCAGGGTGAAAGTGCTTCCTTCGATTATCCCTTCACAGGCGAGTTTTCTCTCGAACTGTCCTTCAGGGAGCTTCGTATCGTGGAATCGAACCTGCACTACCTTGCCGTCGTTTTCAAATCCCACGATCGTGCCGGTCCTTACCAATGCCCTTTTCCTTAGAATCTTCGCAATGTTCTCTATGTCATTCTTTCGCATCAAATCGCCTCCAGAAGGGAGAGACTGACTTCATACGGGTGGGAAGAGAACGAGACTCCGTCGATCACATATGAATGCCCATCAAGTGTCGCTGTTCCCCCCGGTCTTACATATTCAGACGGCGTCACTTCTAGCTTCGTCTCTTTCTGATAACTCTTCTTCGCGTACAGAAGGTTCGCCAGTCTCAAAGCAGCCACCGCAGACGCTGGCTCATTGGTGCTGAAATGTTCTCTAGGCTCGGGCCCGACCTGAAGCTCGATCGGAAACTTGAAGACTTTTCCTCTCAGGTAAAGCCCAATATACTTTTCACAGAACTTCTTCATCTTCCACAATGTCCTCGCTTCTCCCCAGTCCCAAGAGGAGCCGGCTAGATAGTCAAGAATGATCGTTCGGTAAATTGAGACCTCGTTTGATTCCGGGCTCCATACAAGATACATCTTGTAAGTAGGATCACCGGAGGGCTCTTCTTCGAGAAGGTCGTATTCTTCTTCGGTGTATAGGCGATCAAGAGAGATATAGTCAAAGCCATACGTTATTGTGCTTATGGAATCGATCTTGTCTATTTCGTCTATTCTCACGCTGGTTCTGCACTTACCGGTGTATTTAACGCGTTGTTGATCGCTTTCTGTAGTGTACAGCTCTTTCGTCAGAATCACCGACCACGACTCGGCCCGGAGGTTGTAGTGTCTCACAAGCCCTTTTTCCAGAGGGACCGTGTTCAGGAAGCCGGTGAGTTTTACGCCGGAGGAAACGTCCCCGGCCTCTATCTCTGTCTTTTCCAGGACACCATCGAGGGCTATGGAAGAAGAGTCATAGTAGTCAGGAATGAACCTCACAGTCTTTGACGAGTGGTCTATAAGAGTCCTTGCACCCAGGATCCGCTCGAGTTTGATTGTCGCTTCTCTCAAAGAACCACTGAACTGAAAGTCTCTCGCGCGCATATCGCTTTCCGAACCTTCTATTGCCGTGGTGTCTGCCTGATAGGGAGTACCCAGGTATATCGCCTGTGCCATTCCCGCCGGTGTCAGACCGGGATCGAGAGAGAACATGAGGATGTCAGTTTCCTGCTCTAGATACCTGGCTAATTTGTCTTTGAATTCCGCTTCGACAGTTACGTGGCTCATGGCGTTCGTTGTCTTCCTGACTCTCTCGATCTCTACTTCGGCAATAGTCTCTACAAATGAGCCTCCATCCAGTCTCGAGTTGTGCCAGAGCTCTAGAGTCACCGTCTGTCCCTTCGAAACGAGCGACGGATCGGAAAGTCGACAGCGAAAAGAGCCGGTGAAAGGAGTTAAGCCGGCTCTCTCGCTGCCCTGCACCGAATCGACAAGGAGGTAACCACTGCTCGTTCTCACTTCGATTACGTATCTATTCTCAACGAAGGCCATCAGATCTCACCTGCCAGTTCCAGTTCCCTGGCAATCCTACGGATCAGTTCGTCTTTGTCCGCGTACTCTTCCTTCTTTATGTCAAGGAAGATATGGTACTCTTTCTTCCTTTCAATCTTCGGGACGCTGAGATCAGCGCCGGAAGGAATGAAGTCTCCGAGTTCACCGGAAAGATCTCTGAGCTGATCCTGCAGTTGTGCGAAGGTATATGACATATCTCTTGTCTTATCAGCAGTACCCCTGTAAACGTCGTCTAGCCATCGAAGGTCGTAGAATTCCTTCATGTTCCCCACGGCTTTGGCCGCTTCATGTGAGAGATTCGAGAAGTATTCTGGGAATTCGGCCGCGACCGTCGTTATGCTATCCATAGAGAATGAAGAGGCCTCTCTTTGCATGAGTGAAAGGTAATCCCTCAGACCGTCAGAAAGATCCGCGAACGATGCCATTGAATTGGCGGCACCTCTCGAGGCCTCGTCTCTCATCCCTGTGGCAAGCTCTACCATTTCACGGATTATCTCTGCCTTCATCTCAGGCACGATAGAGTGTCCAACTATCTCGTCGCTTGCTCGTCTGAACTCTTCAATAACCGCGTCTACCCCGTTCTTCGATGCCGAGATTATGTTCGACCAGGTCTCGTCAAATTCGACCTCTATCTCCTTCAGCGAAGATGCAAAGGATTGAAGTTCCGGTTCGATCTCCTTCAGCGCATCACCAAACTCGCCGGTCTTTCCGGCGTTTTTCTCAAATGTCTTGTAGAACCCGGACAGTTCATCCGTCTGCGCCTGGATCCTCTCCGCCAGAGACCCGGCCGCGTTAGCGGTCTCCTCCAGTCTGTTCCTGTAATTCTCGATCGCCTTCGTGTCGCCCTCGGCCTCCGCCTTCGCTAGGGCATCCAGATACTCGACCTGCTTGGTCTTCAGTGTATCGAGTTCTTCACGCAGGGAGACGATAGACTTTTTCTGCTTCTCAAAGGTCTCGGTAGTTGAATCCGCCATCTCGCTTAGTTTTGTAGATGTTGCCTTGGATTCTTCTTGTATCGATTTCAAGGCGGCCGACGCGAAGCTGGATCCTTCGTTGACTTTCTTCCACTGCTCGTTTATTGCCGCCGCGTCGGAACTGAGGACCTTGGAGTCCGCTATCCCTAACATCTTCGCTAACGCTTCACCGGTAAGACCGAGATTCTCCCTAAGATAGACAAGAGTCTCCCCGAAACCATAGGTATCGAAGACCGACTGAGCCGCGGCCTTTCCTTGCCTTCCATAGATGACCTCCAGTTCCTGGAGAGCTTCTTTGAGTTTTGTCGCTTCTTCTGAGTTCTCCCCGTATTGCTTGACCGCTTCGCTGTACTCATTCCTGGTCTGCGCAATTGAATCCGCGAGAGTGGAGAGCCATTTGGTCTGGTGCGTGACAAGAACATTGTTCTTCAAGAGCTCGACTCCGAAGTCTGCCAGTGCAACTCCTACGAAATCGACTTCATTGCCGAACATCTTGGCGGGGTTTGTGAGCTTCTGGAAAGCGTTGACGAGAGCGATCGAGTCCTTCTCTGTTCCTTTGAACTGATCTCTCACCCTCTCAAAGACAGCCTCTTGCGTTGCCACTTTGTTCTCTTTACCAAACAGGAAGTCATTTATGTTGCCTCCCGTCTTCTCGACTTCCTTCGCGGTCTCCTGGAGGACTTCATTGACGTTACCGAACTTAACCGCGCTCTCGCCGGCGGACCAGCCCAGTTCAGCGATTTCTTCTTTGAGAGTATTAAGGCTGCTTTTCAGGGACATGGCCTGTGAGGAGTTTGATCCGAAGCGGTCCGAGACTGTCTCCAGTTCATCAGATAGCCTGTTGTATTCTTGGAGAAGTTCGTTGATTCCCGAAACGTGATCCTTTGATAACTTTCCTTGATCCGCGATCGCTACCGCTACTCGAGCAAGCGCGAGTCCAACCTCATTTGATGCGTCTGTCGCGGCTGACTTCTGCCTCTCCATCATTGTGACAAAAGCTTCTGTTGAACCCACGGCCTGAAGCTGCACGAGATCAATCGCCTTTACCTGCTGACCTGCAGCTTCTATGACTGACTGAGCCGCCTCATCGTATGATCCGGAAAGGTTAGCGAGAACAGACTGTGTCTCCCTGGTGCTGTTTACCATCGACTGGTTGGCCTCTTCAACAGCAGTCGTAATCTTCTTGTTCGTTGCTTCGGTATCCAGAGCGACCGAGTCGACTTCATCCATGACTTTTCTGAGCTTCTCGATAACTTCATCACTTGAGAGCGTAAGACTTTCAGAGAATTCTTTAGCCAGATCTCTGAAAGCGTTCCCTGTGTAGCCGGCCTCTTCTGCAATCTTTTGCATGTTCATCGCGGACTTCACAGCTACCGTCGAGTTTATGACATCAAAGCCTTGAACCGCTTCTTGTAGTTGCATGAAAGTGCCGGAGATGGTTCCGGCCAGTCTGCTACTCTCACTCTCGGCCGTAGACGAAAGATTAGAGAATCTCCTCGAGACTTCTTCCATAGTCTCTACTGTCCCGTCCGCAGCTTCTCTAGTCTGATTCAGTGCCTTCTCAAGGTCAGACGAGAACCAGTCCTTTGAGAGGTCGTCCATTACCTTGTACAGGGCGATTGACCCGGCAGTAATCCCCGCGATTGCCGCGATCGTTATCCCCACCGGTCCGGTCGCGAAAGCCAGCAGTTTCGCACCCAGTCCACCTACCGAAGAACCGACACCGGCTAGCGAAGCGCCCGTAGTGGCTGCCGTCCCTGACAGAGTAGTAAGCGCCTGCCCCGCCGCTCCTGCCGCCGCTGTCTTTCCTGAAATCAGCTTGATGACACTTCCGAGAACAGCTCCCCAGTTCTTGAACGAGGCGATCGTCTTCATCACGGTCCCCGTGAGAAAGTTGACTGCTCCCGCTCCTATGAGGAGAATGGAGCCCCACTTGGCTATGTTGACAATCAGCTTCTTCGTGCCTTCATCAAGGTTGTTGAGCCAGTTCGCCAGGTCCCTGATCCAACTGATGGCATTGGCCACTTCGTCCCTGAACAGTGTGGCGAAGGAATTTCCCAGAGACTCGAGAGACGACTTCAGCAGCTTCATCTGTCCAGCCAGAGAGCTCAACTGCTCGTCTTTCATTCTCTCGGCCGCTCCCGCCGAATCCTCAAGTATTATGGTAAATTCCTTGATCTTCTCGGCACCAGTTGCTATCGCAGCGGCCATTCGGCCACCGATTTCTGTGCCGAAGATCTCGTAAGCTCCGGTTGTATCGACTCCGGCTCTTCTCATCGTCTCGAGGATCTCAACAAACGAGTGTTGGGCCGGATTCACTTGATCAATTGTTAGGCCGTACTTCTGCAAGGCCTCTGATATCTGATTAGTAGGTGCGGCTAACCTCGCTAGAGCGTTTCTGAACGTCGTTCCGGCCTGCTCGCCGTGGATACCCGCCGTCTCGAAAGCCATAAGCGCCGCGACTGTCTCTTCGAGAGAATATCCAAATCCCGCAGCGGTAGATCCGGCGTATCTCATTCCGTACGCGAGCCTTTCCAAATTCTCCGGAGAGCTTCCTACTGAAGACGCGAATATGTCGACTACCCTCGCCGTGTCTTCTGCGGTAAGTCCAAACTGATCAAGAGTATCTGTGACAAGCTCCGCGGTCGGTCTCAATTCAGAGTGCATCGCTTCAGCCAGGTTCGAGACAGGTCCTATCATGGCTTCTATCTCGACTCTCTTCTTTCCTGCAGAGGCCAGCGCGTAAGCCGCCGATGCGATCTCACTCGTCATGAAGGAAGAGTTCATCGCGACTTCGTTGATAGACTTTGACAATGCCTGAAAGTCCTCTTCTGTACCCTGCATGACGGCGTTGACGTTCCGCATCTCCTCTTCAAAGCCCATGAACTGCTTCAGCGCGAGACCGAAGGGAGCGGCGATAGCGGCACCCCAGCCCATCATTGTGAGGCCTGTCTGCTGAAGCTGAGCTCCTACTTCTCTGAGACCCTGCGTCTGCTGCTTGACCTTATTCAATTCATCGGAGGCGTAGTTCATAGCCCTGAGGACTATTGAGACTTCAGCTTTTGCCGCCATACAGTATCTCTCCTTGTGCTTTGCATAATTTGATAATCGTTATTAGAGGAGTATCCCAGCCCCATGGAAGACTCCCTATTAGCCACGCTGACTGTGCGAAGATCTTCCAGATCAGGATTTCGGGGTCTGCTCCATCTCGGAGCTTGCGAGAAAATCTTCCAGTTCACCCTTTGGAAAGGCCATCATGATGGAGTTGGTCAGGATCTTCATGAGATCCGTGAACTGGAATAGACCGATGTTCTCTTTCGTAATCTCCAGAGGTTCTTCTCCGTTCGGTCCAAAGTCCCACTTGTCAATGACTGCCTCGGCTAGAGAAAGAACCGCGTCAAGCTCTTCAGCCGTTAGGTCGAGCCCACCGGCCTCAAGTTTCGGGGCGAGTTTCAGAGCGGGAGCCAACAAATAGACCTTAGATCCGGGAAGTGGTTTGAAGGTAACGTTATACTCGTTAATCTTCACGGTCTTGCGGTAAAAAGGCGTTACGATTTCATGCTTGGCCATAAACAGCCTCCTTATGACACCGTCACGGCTTCGATGCTCATCTTGATCGGGATCTCAATGGGCCCGGTAGATCCGACGTTCACTGAAGTCTCGCTAGCGACCATTCCGCTGCAGGAGATCGAAACGGTTGTTGGAGCAACTATCGGATCGCCAAACTCATCGTAGAACTGCGCTGAGAAGGCTGCCGAGAAAGTAAAGGGAGTATCAGTAGGAAGCCACTTCCCCTTTAGGACATCTGCAAACGAAGTCGATGGTGACACAGTGATCGTTCCCTCGAATATGAAGGGTCCCTTTGAGAAGTCCTGCGGATCGAGAGAAGCTCCCCTTACTGCTTCCACTTCTCTGGATGCGGCTATGTCAGCCTTGACTACGGTGTTGCTGGAACCACTGAAATCGATCGATGCATCCGACATGACGAAGAAACCTTTGACGTGGTCAATATCTGTTTCTGTGAGAGCCGTGATGCTGGCCATGTCTTCTCCAACGAAATCAACAGCGTATGTCAGGGGGTTTCTTTCATCGAAGGCCAGTCTCAGTGATTTAACCACAGCGTCGATGAGTTCGATGTCGTGAACCTGTACATCAAAGACGTTGTCCTTATTGAGGAGAGCGGCCAGGAGTACTCCATCCGGCACATCTCCGCTCCAGGAGGCCTCGTAGTCATGCGCGTTGATTCTTGCCCTCTTTACGTTACCTATCCCGGTCCTCTGGAGAGTGCTAGTCTTTATGGCCGGTTTCGCGTCCGAGACAAGACCGCAGTCATACGTTGTCTCGCCTTTTATGATCCTTGCATATACATCAGCTCCTGTAAGAGCCATTGTCATTCACTCCTTTACTGAATCCTGAACTTCAGCCTGACGCCGACAGCTTTTATCTGGTAATCAGGGAGCTCAGAATAGTCTAGATAGCTTTCATCTTCAAAAGTACACAGGTAGTGCCTTGTGACGTCACCGTCGATCACAGGGAACCTTACAGAGCCGCACTTCGCGTGCATGAAGCCCGAAAACCTGAGCTGCTGCCTCTGTATTTCCCAGTCGAACCACTCGGACTTGAAGAGCGCGGTGACTTCAACAAGAAACTCGCGAAGGTTTCTCACACCCACTCCTTCTACGGGCTGAGAACTCGACGGGGAAATCACGACAGCGGGAAAGTGATCCCAGACATCGAGCTTCGGAGCGTGTCTCACATACTCGATATGTGGCACCTGCAGCACTTCCTTCAGGCCGTTGTCTATCAGAAACTGTTCTAGGGAATCTAGAATTGTCTCTCTAACGTGTATCAGCTGCTCTTCAGTCATTTCAGATACCTCCCGAAGAGATCTTCTATGTTTCGTATATCTTGTGCTTGCCAGACCATGAAAGGCCTTTCAGGGACACCGTAGCCCTCCTGGTGATAGACGGCGTAGTCAACATTTGTGGCGACTTTCGCGTAGTCTCTTCCCCACTGAGGATGAATGCTCTGTCTCAGCTTCTTGGTGCGATAGCCTCTTCCACCTCTAGATGAAGGGACATTCACAGAGAAGACGAGCATCGGGTATGGTGTACCTTTATGCTTGGCCTTGTACCTCTTCGTGCTTTCGGCAAGATCCGGCCACTTGTCAGGTCTCCCGCCTTCTTCGAAGTTTCTCTGGACAGAGGAGTGCATCACGTTGGCGCTGTCCCTCATCACGGGTGTTAGGTCACCGAGCTTTTTCTGATATTGATTCAAGAGCCTGTCAAGTTCTTCGGTCCTCACTTCGATCTGCATAGATCACCACTTCTCTATGTCTTCGTCTTTGAACAACTGCTGAGCGGTATTCATCGAGAAGCCCGGGCCCGGAGCTGAAGAAGGCACCTGAATGTTAAGTCTTCTTTCTGCCTGGACCTGGGCCACGAACTGGGAATACTGTGCAAAGGTGTTCTGAGCGAGCTCTAGCATTGAAAGCTTCTCATAGGTTTGGGCTTTTGCATAAAGGATCGCAAGTTTTTCCTTGACCTTGTCAGATGCCTCGATAGAAGAAGAAAGGGTCTCCCCTTCAGAGAGGAAACCCTCGACCGCTTCTAAGACATCATCGACTATCTTTGCCCTAATGCTTTCGGGAAAGCTCAAGACAAAAGCATCAACGTCGATCATAAGGCATCAGCCCTTAGGCCACTGTAATTGCAGCTTTTATGACACCCTTTGAATGAAGTATCACAGGGAGGCCATGGCTCTCGGCGAAGACTCTCTTGCCTCCGGGGTTCACGATGTTCTCCGAGTAAGCGTAGATCTCTCCCAGGACCGGTCCGTTCTCGCTGAATGAGGCGGCGTAGAAGGGCTTGAAGAGTTCTGGAGAGGTGAGAATGCACAGATCGCTAGCACCATGGAGATCGACTTCTGAACCGGCTTCATTCACTATGGTTTCATTGAACTCATAGATGTTCAGGCCCTGGATGTTCCCTATGAACGGGAAGTCATAGGTAAGATTTCCGGCTTCGATCCTTCTGTTATCCATGAGTTTCTCGAGAGCAGAATTCTCTATGAGAACCTTGGCAACGTCGGGTGTGACGAATGCAAGTGTAGGCATGACTCCCGTCTCTTTTGCCATCTCGACTCTCCATTCTCTGAGATCCGTGAGAGGAGCCTTCGAAGTCGTATCTGACCAGTCGGAAGATTCTCCCATGAAGCCCGAGTCCATCTTGAAGTCATAATCGAACTTCGTGTCGGTTCCCGAATAGGTGACCTTTCCCGTCAAGAGGATCTGGGCGAGCATCCACTCCCACGCGGCGGTTATAGACTCTCGCTGCTCTTTCTGAGTGTCCGCTATCCAGTTGCTGAGATGATCCATCTGGACTTGGGTGAGTGGTTCTCCAGCGTCCCTCATCGTCCAGATCTCGTCGTAGGTTATGTCGTCGTAGAACTTCACCGTCGGTGGCTCGAGTGTCACGTGGGTGTAATTCTTGAGGTTCCTGGCCGGTGCCGGGCTCGTCCTCTTCACGAATCTCGGAAGGATCGGGCCCACTCTCTTGATATCGAACTCAATGGTCTTCGTCGCGGCGTATTTGGCCGGATTTGACCTCGGACTCTTTAGAAGCAAGTCCACAAGAAGCCTTGGGACAGGTTTAATCTGCTTTATGGCTTCGGTCAATGTCCTGTAATGAAAGACATCTGGTATAGTTGCCATTTTGTTCACTCCTTATTAGTATGATTCGATGAACCAGAGCCTCGCGAAAAGCTCACTCTTCGCGGTGGCTAGCTGTGACGCGAGAAGAAGGTTGGTGATCGCTTCCTCGTACACGGCTCCGTGGATTAGCAGAGAGACTGGCTGGGCGGCGCTAGCGACATCGATCGGCTCGACCGAAACCGCGAAGGCCTCATTGGAACCGTCCTGGATCTCTACGGCGTCATTTAGACCAGCTGTCTGAGCGTCTTCTGTGTCAACTGAGATCGTGTTGTTTTCAACGTCGACTACTGTTAGAGCAACAGCCGAGCCGCCACCGATTGTCACTGAATCACCGACTTTGAAGACTGAAGCATCAGCGACCTTAAACGTGCTTGCCGCACTTCCTTCGGCTTGAGTCACATAGCTTACGCCGAGAGGCCTGACCTTACCCGCGTCTTCCCCACTGGTTATCTTTCCAAAGATAGTCCCCGCTTCGATCTTCGATCCGCCGACCCCACCCAAAACATTGAAGCTCTGTCTGACATCTGGATGAATCAGAGCGACTACCTTTTTGAAACTGCTGTCCTGATAACTTATCCCTTCAGGCATTCTTTTTCACTCCCTTTTACGATTGTCTGTTCACTCTGCCGGCTATTCCGTCGGCAATTTTCTTGAGCTCGTCTTCGCCGCCAGTTTTCGAACCGCTCTGGCCAAGCGGGACTTTCTCAGTGTTCTCGAGAATGTCATCGAAGAACTTCAGATCATCTTCCTTCTTGAGCTGCGGCTTGATCTTCTCGAGAACGGCCGGCTTGACTCCCTTGTCGGTCCAGCCCTTTGCCCAGTTGCTTACTTTCTCAGAGAAGAGCTTCTCTTCGGCTTCCTTCTTCTCTTTCTCAAGGGCCTCGAGCTTTGTCTTAGCTTCGGAGAGTTCCTTGTTCACCGAAGCGAGGGTTTCTGAGAGTTCCTTCTCTTTCTTGCCCCTTTCTGCTCGAAGATCCGTAAGTTCCTTTTGGGACTTTTCATAGAGATCTTTGAAGTCCATTTCTTCTTCCTCCTCTTTCTCAAATTCTGAAAAGTAGACTATCTGTTCCATATCCGGTACCGCTGGCATGTTAGTGAGGGCAGCTCCCCTGAGGACCGGCCCCGCGTCTTTACCCGTCTTCTTGTCCATGTATTTCTCAGCGTAAGTTGCGCTCATGTACTTGAACTTCTTTCGCTTTATTAGCTCCACACCCTCTTCGTCCGGTTCCGAGTAGACCCAGAGGCCGTCGTCTCTGGCCTCGACTTTAGAGATCTTCCCGTAAGCGCCAGGATGGTTCGGACTTTTCCCGTGTTCTATGTCCAGTGAGAGCTCATACGCCGGGATCCCGTTCTTGAAGTTTTCCTCGATCTTCTGAGCAAGTTCTTTTGTCAGTGAGACCTTTCCGTATCTGGGATCCTCGAATTCCATGTATGGCAGGAGGCGATACCAGAAGCCGCCGGTCTTAGCGATTTCTGCAAGATATTTCTCTATCATTCTTTTCACCTCAACAGATTAGGTAGTTGCTGTTCAGCCACTTGAAGGCCTGCGTGATCGTCGAGAAGCCGAACGGAACAATGAGGAGATCTGAATTTTGAAGCCTTTCTTTATCAATGATTTGGAAGTAACCGTTATCTTGTTCATCGTCGATAATCACATACATCGCTGGCCTCCAAAAGAAAAGGAGGCTTTCGCCTCCTGAGCATTGTCTTCTTCACATTCTAGTCTTTGTGCGGAGATTGTGACATCTTTATCATCTCAATAGTCGCCTTGAATTCTCTCTTCACTCTTGCCGGAGCCCCCTCTTTGAGAGACCAACCGTCTTCACCCTTCATGAGCTTTTCTTCATCGATCACAACCCATTCATCCCACCAATCGGGTATTTGAAACTGCACTATAACACCCCCTTCAACCATTCGCCGAATAACACGAAGACCTCTTCCTTTCTCCCGGTAGTATAACCCGCGAAGAGCTCCGCGAAAGCTTCATCATGCCCACAATCTCTGGCATATCTAGATACGTCTCCAAGAGTGATTCCCTTTTCTTCTCTCATTCTCGTGACCCATGAAGTGAACTCTCTTTTCTTTCCCGCGTCATCCAGGAAGTACTTCACCTTGTGACCATATTCATGAGCTATGGAACCTCTCGGTGTATTGGTGCATAGCCACCCTTTTTCGAACTGGTCCCGCAATGTCTCCTGGAACTCACTCGCGTTCTTCCAGAAGGAGCTCTTGACAACGATCTTCTTGAACCCGGGCGCGGTGTAAGCGATCACATTAGGCTTGACCGATCTCAGCTGTCTGCCTACCACGTCCGCAATCTGCCTCGGAGAAGCGTCAGGGTACTTACTCTCAAAGAACTCCGTCCACGCCGCCCTTGAATGCTGAGTAGACGTGACTCCTCCGAACTGCTCCCAGATCCGCGGGTACTTCTCCTTCAGCTCTTCGAGGACCTCGTTTATTTCTTGGGCAAGGCTCTCGTCTATTCCCCGGTAATCACATTCTACCCCCAGGACCTGTCTTGCATATTCTTCAGGAGAAAGCTCCTTGGCCTTGTCCACGATCCTCTTGATGTCTTCGGTGACCAAAAAGGTAGGAGTCATCTTTCTGCTGCTTATAAGGGCCTTGACAACGTCTCTGTCGACCTGTCTGCTCACGGGAATCGCTTCGGGATACTCGTTATGTATCCTTTCCATCTCTTCTCTTGTGAGCGCCTTCCTCTTGGGATCGTAGATCGTGTGAGGAACAAGGGTGCTTCTGCAGCGAGGGTGAAGCGGCGGAGTGTTTTCTGCAATAAGATCTGGATCGTCTTTGGGAATCACCATATGGTCTCTCCGCGAGCAGATCTCTGTAGTGTGGTTGTCCATTACTGAGACGAACTGAAAGCCGTCTGTTACGGGTGATTCTATTCCCGCGTCCAGGATCCCCAGGGAAAATGCCCTGGTACTCTCGGTAGTCGCTATCACATCGGCCCTGTTCAAGTAGCCGCCCATCACCTTTTCAAGGTCCTCCGCTATGTCAAGATATGCCTTTCCCTCGTACATTCCCCTTCGGACCGTCTCTTCGATCTCCCTGGAGTGTCTCTCGAACGGTTCTGAGAGTGTGAAAGTGTATTCTTTCAAGAACTCGTTGACAAAAGGAGAAGGCTTCAAATATGACAGAGGATCTTCTCTTATCTCCCTAACCGGCCGCTTCGCTATGTTCTCGTATTCTCTGAAGTCTATCGCTTTCAAGATATCCGAAAGAAGGTCGTCTTCGCTGTACTGCCTAACGTTTCTTTTCCGCTTTTCTCTCCGCTTCAAGTCATAGATGGACAACGCCTTCGACAAAAGAAAGACGGCCTCGAGGGCGTTCATGATCGCCGTGTGGTCTATTGAGATCTTCTTCCCTCTGTACGCTTCTTCTCCAGAAGGGATGCTGAACGCTCTCAAGATCCTGCTCTCGGCCTTCTTGTGGATCTTGAGAAATGTGGCGACGTTCATGGTTATTCCTCTTCAGGCATACCAAGAAGCGCTCTTGCCCACCTTCTGTCGGCGTCCGAAAGGTTATCCATTATCCCTGCCCGGCCTATCGTCTCTATGAACACCGCCAGAGCCTTTCTCTCTTCAAGTGTCTGCTCCCGTATGATCACCAGCTCTCCATAACTCTCGACAGAGGGGAAGTTGTAGTCTATCAGCTTTGCAATAACGTGATCCAGGAATGAGTCGGAGATCACCTCTGCCATTGACTGTGTAGAGCTCTGGACCATGTCAATATGTACCTTTCCAAGGGCGTAAGCACCTCCGTATTCGTTTGTGAGAAGGAGCTGAGGAAGACCCAAATTTCTGTATATGAGAGTGTTCGCGTACTCAATCGCTGCCCTGAACTGATCGGACAGGTCCTTCGAGTTCGCCTCGAGTAAGGCAATTTCGGTGTTCTTGTCGGTCGATACGGCCGTCTTTGAATAGAAGTTGCTCAAGATCTCGTTCAACGCTTCAACCGATGTCGTTGGATTCCCGTTCGCGTCAACCATAGAGACGTTCTCGGTCTTTCCGTGAATGATGGGAAGGGCATATTTGTCCAGCCCGATTGCCCAGATCTTGAACAGCTTTCTCTTGAAGTCCCAGGCGCGGTAGCAGGTATTGAGAATCGACTCGCCGTAGAGACCTTCACCGTTTCTAAGGATAAACATCTTGGACATAGGGATCTGGAACTCGCCCTTTGAAGTCGTGAGCTTCACGAATTCAGGAACCTCTTCCGGGTAGAAAGACATCTGACTCGGAGCGTAAGGCACCACCTTCTCTATCCATAGCTTTCCCTCAGAGCTCTGCCAGACGATCTCGGCGCCTGACCAACCGTAGGCGAGCATGTCCTCGAGCATCTTCTTCAGGAAAGTCGGGAGCGAGATCTCGAGGTTTTCGATCACACCACTGACGAACTGATCGACATTGCTGTCAGGATTTGAGTAGCTTCCTATCTTTGAGATCGTCGAGCTCGAGATGAATCTGAGGCCTGCTGCTATTGTCTCGTCCCTCTTCATGTCCGCGATCGTCTGAGAGTTGAGCGATTGGCCTGTCGATCCAGATGAGGAAGTGTCCACGATTCCCACCTGCCCCATAACGGGCTTGGGTTCGCTCTTCTTGCTGAATATATTGAAAATGCCCATCATTACCACCTCAGTATTTATCTGACCTTGTGAAGAAGACCGGCTTGCTAAAGAGACTGTGCAGACCCCAGGCCGCCAATGCCAAGGAAATGACACAGTCGTCATGGTAGCCTTCAGGCGCGCTCATCTTGAAATTTCTCGAAGGCGTTATCTGATACTCGAAGATCTCGAGCTCGTTTATGAGTTCAGGAATATCTTCATAGTGGAGTTTCCCCTGTTCTATTAGCATTGATAGGTTGTTTATAAGCTGCTCTTTCGATGAGGCCGTGAACCTGAATCCTTCTACGTTCAGGCCGTCCCTTCTCAGCTCGTCATATATGGGATCCCCCACTCCTGTGCTGTCAAGCACTACCTTCCCCGGGTACCTTTTGCTTATATATCTGATCCTCTCTTTCTGGAGGTTCCAGTCTATCTGGTTGAACCTGTCGAAGTAGACGAGATCTCCTTTCTCATCCAGAACCGTGATTACGGTGAAGTCCATGTACTTGGCAAGGTCCACGCCGATAAAGAACCTTTCGCCTGCCTTCGGATCTCTGAGCGTCCCTCGAACCAGTCTCCTCACGTTCCTGAACACACCGCCGGTATCTTCAAGGAACTCCGCTAGATACTCCTGCCTGAATGCCCTGTCAGGAAGCGTCATTCTCGCTTCTTCGATCTCTTCCGGTGCAATATGAGGGTTATCCGATGTGGGATGCTGCCAGGCCTTATATAGAGGGAATTGAGGGTCTTTCCCCCTGGTCCATAACCTGTAGAACCAGTTCCGGCCTTTGGGAGTGGAGATGATTATCGCCTTGCCCTGTCTGTCTGTCAGTGTCGGTCTCAGATTCTCGTCCCATATGACTTCTTTTATCCTGGCCGCTTCATCTATTATTAGTAGATCCAAACCTTCACCAATGAGCGAATCTGGGTTATCGGCGGATTTCCCGAGTATCTCCGTTCCCCAGTTCGTGAGGATCCGCATCTCGGACTTCGAGTCTGTACAGTGTCCGTCCGGGTGCCAGATCTTTCTCCTGGGTCTCACGTATCGATAGATCTCTCTGAAGACTTTCCTTGAAAGGTCGTAAGTCGGTCCCACAACCCAGACTCTCTTCTTCTCCCTGAAAAGATAGTTGATCGCTTCTACAGCTGCGTATAACGACTTCCCCCAGCGCCTTCCGTTGCATAAGATCTTGAATCTCGCCTCTGACATGAAGGCCTCTTCTTGACCACCATTGTGAGGCACAAATCCGATGTCAGAGAGGAACTTATCTTTCTTCATATCCCCCAGCGTTCTTTGAGAGCTTTCAGGAAGTCTTCTGTGCTGTTCTCACCGGCGCCGGAGTTCTTCAGCTTCATTTCTATTCCCCTGAGAAGACTATCGTATATCCTCAGTCTCTCCCTTTTTGATAGTGACTTGTCCTTGAACCACTTTGAGAGCTCACCGTTCATTTCGTCTACCAGCTGAAGGTCGTTCGGGAGAGTCTTCTGCATGTGTTCCTGTACGATCGCCCTTGAAGTCTCAGCCCTCTCTTCCCTTACAGACTTGATGAAAGACGAGATGGAGGTATGCGATATGTAGATGTCTTTCTCTTCACTAATCTTCGCCGAAATATCCCTGGATGACATGCCCTGGCTAGTCCACTCGAGCACGTCCTTCTCGAGGCCATGTTGTTCGATTTTGCTCGGCTTAGGCATGACATCACCTCCTATCTGTAAGGGCATGTAAAGGTTTGTAAAGCAACAGCATAAGAAAAGAGGTCCCGAAGGACCTCTATATATTTGATAAATTAAGCATTACCGAGATGTTCTATATAAGTGACCTGTCAAGGTCAAATGATATTCGAATCCAGTTTTTCCAGTTGCTCGTTGATTATGTCGACATATGAAGGGTTCTTCTCAATCGCCAGGCATTTTCTTCCGTGCTTTTCACAAGCTATTACGGTAGAACCCGAGCCGGCAAAGGGATCAAACACAAGTCCTTCTGCCGGGCAGTAACCCTTAACAAGAGTCTCCATAAGAGCTATGGGCTTCTGCGTAGGATGAGGAGTTCTCTCATTCTTGTTCATTTGAGGTTTGTTTGGGAACTCCAGGATCGTTGTCGGATATCTGGTACCGTGATTGACGCTTGATCTCACTTTCTCTCTTGCTACTCCCCTACCGACATGTTGGCTGTTCTGGTACTCGGTTGATTTCCACGAAGACGGCACTGACTTTCTGTAGGGCTTCCCGATAGTTGAGATCGCTTCCCGGTCATAATAGAGACTGCCCGGCTTCACCTTGTCCTTCACAAACGCGTAGACGATCTCGTGTCTTATGAGAGGTCTAATAACTTTAGGGTGAGCAATCACCGGACCTGGCTTAACCCATATGTACTCGAACTTCCTTTTCCAGCCCCTCTTGAGGGCAATTGCCGCCATTTCGACAGTTCCGAAGAGGAAGAACCATCCGCTGTCCTTCAGCAGTCGATGAAATTCACCGAATATCTCACAGAAACTCAGTGGACGTTTGTCAAAAGATAGGTTTGTTGTTAGCCAAGGAGGGTCAGTAGTAATAGCATCAAAAGTGTTGTCTGGGAGGGTTTTCATGTACTCAATACTGTCGCCAAGGATAATCTCACAATTCACAGTTCACCTCCATTTTCAAAGATGCTTCGATATCCAATTTCTTCTGCTTCCAGAGACCTGTCAACCACCTCCTCAAAAACAAAAAGGCTTCCCTTTGGAAGCCATGAGTAGACACTTTCTGTGATTATAACGAATTATATCATTTTTTGCGGACCTACTCAAAATTTCTAGCAGCAAGAGCTCGAGAGACCTAACAAAAAAAACGGGCCGCGATACGGCCCACAACTTTCAAAGAATTCGGGTGAATGATTGAGGCGTATTACCAAATAATCAAGGCACTCAATTGTAGTGTAGCACTTTCAATGGCATGTGCCTAATCCGATTCGAGGCTTAGCGCGACGTAGTTTGACAAATACACTGGATCTCGTCCCAATTTCTCCCAAGCTCTCCTCAAATGTCTTCTGAACGCTGATTCGTCAATGTTAAGGAAGGAAGCGAGCTCCCTGTTACTTGGAGGTTTTTGGTCCTTCTTGCTATGATCAATTAATCGCCAGAAGATAGCTTCCATCTGACGCTTAGTAAGTTTCCTAAACATGAGCTCCAGCAGCTTGATCGTCTGATAGTAGATCTCTTTCTCTTCGATTCCAATAATTCTCTTTATTCTCAAAGCATCCTTCATACTCATAGTTGAAAAGAAGGTAGGAGACCCACAGGGTGATTCAACAACTATCTCGGCATTTTCAAGACCAAGCACAACTGGTCTTTCAAGGATCCTCGACCACATTGTTTGCAGCGACCGCAGTATGATCACAAGGTCCTCTTCTGAATGAGTTCCGGCTACGAATCTCTCGCATCTATGCTGAAGCATAATTCCCTCCGAAGGAGAATGAGGGCCTGAGCCCTCACATCTTTTCCAGGATCTTCGTCTGGTTAGCACTCTCAAGCTGCTCATACAATTCGATAAACTCTTTCAGTCCCCGAAGATAAAGCCACATTTGAGAGACCGGTTCTGAAGTCTTCATTTTTCCTAGCTTTTCTATCTCCGTGTCTATCTTCTTTTCGTGCCTCTTAATCACGAAGTAAGTTGGATAGACTATTCCGATCGCCTTTGCCGTTTCCGTCCTTGCTTTCTCTTCTTTCTTCTTCATCTGAGATCCTCCCTGAGATTATTAGCGGTGCGTAGCCTACCATGAGAAGGATGAACAGCGCGATCAGTACCATCACAACCACTATCACTCCACCTCCGCGAACGCTCTTATAAGCCTTTCCGTCTTCTCGTCAGGAACAAGCTCATGCGGCTCTATTCCCATGTTCTTCGCGAATTTCCTGATCATCTTCATTGTCGTGAACCTGGTCCGGCCAGTCAGGATCTTGAAGAGGACTCTGGCAGAGTTACAGTCGCCGCCGATAGACGTGATTGTCTTTCCGGACCTCTCGACGTGGTACCTGAACACCGAAGGGTTAACTCTCACTTTCATCTTCCTTCACTCCCCAGACGTAGAAGCCTTTGTTTTCAGGGATCTTCAGGGCGATTTCCATCGCCTCATGCTGGTTCGTGGCATCTATCACAGGTCTCTTCTCCTCAACCTTTCCCTGTTGATTTGTCCTCTTGAGGATGACTCTGTACTTCATCTTCAACCACCTCACTCGACGAGTCCGTCTTCATGCAGAGCCTTCTTCGAGAACTTCTGCACGAGATCGTTGAACTCGCTAACAAATTCGTCTATGCGGCCTGGATGAATCTGGAGAGAAGTGGCGCTGTTTGTGGTCTGTTTGCTCGAACCCTTCCCGTGAGAGATCGCAGCCTTCAATGTAACCTTGTACGGCATCTCATTCTCATATTCGTCTCTAACTGTTATTCCGATCAGAGTGAGTTGTTTCATCTGTCTTCACCTCGTTCAATTCTTTCGGTATTTCAGCTCCGCAGCTGCTGCAAGTCCAGTCTTCATGCTCGACACTGCTAAACTGTTCTTCCCCGCAGTCAGGGCATACTCTTCTTACCATTCGTCCTCATCCACCTCTTTATCCGCCACTCGCTGCCAGGGAATGTCAGAGCGGCGCTTTCCTTCGCCTTGTACGCTGCTTGCCAGAGTTTTCTGTCCTCGACAATGACTTCAAGATCTTCCGCGGATTCGTCTAGCCTCTCGAGAAGGAAGGAGTAAACTGCTCTCTGAGTTAAGCTCATCAATAATCGACCTCGATTATGTCCAGGCGATCGTTATTTGAGTCCGGCTTTTCCTCCTTTAGGAGCTTTTCGATCTCCTTAATACACTCAAAGAGGACGCTTTCCATAACGTATGCGAGATTCTTCACCTCGCCCGGAGTGATCGGTTTGTCTCCTTCGCGGATCTGCTTATGCCTATGAGCTACCGATTTTATAAACTCAAGTCTCATTTTGGTCATTCTTTACCTCCCTTATAAGCCTCTTCGCGTATACCTCTCTCCAGAGGCCGTCTATTCTCTTCAGAACTACTGCGCGTTCATACCGAGTCATCTTGCCGCGCCTTCTCCCGTTCTTCTTCTGGCCCGAAGAGTTCATCTGAAAACCATAGAATCTGACCATACCCCTTCTCATAAACAGGGTTATGGTTCAACTCTTCACACCCTGGGTACCAAAAGCACGCATTTTCCGGAGCCAGGAAGCTCACCCCGTTCGATTTTGGTTCGGTCACGGCCATGACATATTTACCGTACTTGCCTGCGAGAGCTTGGCCAATGTCAAAATGCCGCTTGAAGGTACACTTTGTGGATTGAAGGAGCGTCATCTTCCCTCTCCCCTCACAGAGGTAGAAAAGAAATTCATGGACCTCTTCATCGACGGTTCGATCTTCGAACATCAGAAGTTGGCCTTTCAAACTACTTGAGCCCCCTTCCTCTAATCCACATGATCAGGCACCGGATGACCACATACGGCCAGAGAAGCGAACCAAGCATATAGGTCAGCAGCTTTTCTTCGGGAGGGATGAATATTCGCTCCTGCTCCTCGGTGACCATAATCAGGAAGCCGGCCATGAGGACTCCCACGACGTAGATCCAGACTAGAACCATGTTCATTCCCCCTCCTCATTCAGCCAGTCGACGTACTCGTCTCTCCTCTGCTTTCTGAAGCTCTCGGCGTCTTGTATGTAGGCTATGAAGACTCTCTCGGCAAGACGGTCCCAGATCCTCTCACCCATGAGATCTTTGAACTCCTTCGGGTTCAGGTTGGATGTCATGACTGTTCCGAGCTCGGCTTCGTAGCGATAGTTTATGAGCTCGAACATCTTCTGCATGACTATCTTGTTCTCCTGTTCTACAGCGACGTCGTCTATGGCCACTAGCTCGATGGTTTTCAGGTCTTCGAACTTCTTGCTGATCTCCTGGATGCTCCCCGTGAGACTCGTTGAAGTGACGAAGGCGGCCGTGCTACCCTCAGATATGGCATCGCTCACAATCGCGGCGGCTAGATGAGTCTTTCCGGTACCATAGCCGCCAAGGAAGACCAGGTTCGCTCCTATCTTCCAGGCCTTCTTTCCTGTGTACTTTCTCGCGGCTAAGAGGGCGGCCTTGAGATCCGGAGTCCTGGGAAGAAATGTCGCGAACGTGCGGTCCCAGAAGTTCTTCGGAAGGGCGTTCATGATCTTCTGCTGGATCTTCACCTGACTAAGGTATCTTTCCATGACTGGACAGAAGACCCTGGTCATAATACCGTTCTCCACGTATTCGATCAGTCCGCCGGTCCCACACTTCTGAGGTCCCGGGCATTTCGAGCGACACTCTTCAAGAGCCCGTTTTTGACTTAATGAGCAGCTCTTCAAGATCTCGCTCATCGGTATGAGTTCCTGCTGGGTTTTTGAAGCGTTCCTTCCAGCTGTCCTTTGAGTCCTTCTCGCTTCTTCCATCCGGCCCTCCTTTCATACGGTACATAGCCTTCGCGCTTTCCTCGTCCAGGAACTTCTCGACGTGAGATTCCATGAAGGTCGAAAGCTGCCAACGAGTACTGAGAATGTATTCTCTTCCGTTGACTATCTCGGCGTAGTTCCTTATAGCCCTCAGTAGGTTTTCTTCGCCGTGTCGTCTCAAAGCATCTAGAATCGAGTTTTCAGTCTTCTCTCGGTTGTCAGGAATTTTGGAGATCTGGAATTGGTTCCAAAGGAGAATAATCTTTTCAATCGCGGGCGCGGGTATATATATAATATCTTTGTCTTTATCTAGTCTAGTCTTATTAATGTTCCCCAGATTATTCCCCGGATTACTTCCCAGATTACTTTCCAGATTACTTTCCAAATTACTTTCTTTTTTCGCATTACTTTCCAAATTAGTTTCCTTTTTCATATGAAAAGGAAAGTAATAGAGTCCCGCTTCCCGAGTGGTACCCTTCCTGTATCCGATGACTTCCTTGTCAATCAATCTCTGTCGCGCCTTAATGAGGTTCTTTTGAGTAGTACCTATCAAAGCACACAACCGCCCATTGGAAACAGAGAATTTTTCCTTCCATCCGAGTCTGTTGTTTATCTCCAAAAGTTTGAAGTATAAATGGACTTCAAGATGGGAGAAACTAAATTCAGAATCTATTGTCCAGAAGCGATTAACGAGATCTATGTATGACATGTGATTCACCTCAATGGAAGGCCCACCCCAAAAAAGGGTGGGCTGTGAGATCAAACTTCTAAGGGTTTCTTTCCGGTCAGGGCCTTGCCGTCGCCGTTGCCTGTCTTGACGACTTCAGCGTCTACTACTTCGGTCACTTCTTCGCCCTCGACGTCCCAGATGTTCTCGGCCTCTACCAGGGACATGTCAGGTTCTTCCTGCTCACTTGGTCTCCACTCTCTAGCGGTTTCATCCAGCGCTAAAGCCGTCCTGATAATAGGAGATTTGGGGATCCACCTGAAACCGGCCTTAACGACTGTCTTCTCTCCCATCCGGTCTTCGTTTGTGAACCATGGGCTGTCTTTCCTGCTGCCGCTGAGGCCAGCTTTGTAGGCCACAGAATACCTGTCCCTTATCTTCCTTACCTGGTCCTTGGTCATGTAGACTATGATGTTTCCGCCGCCCTTGAGTTTGCCGACCATGTAATAGCCCTTCGACTCACCGGGATCTCCATCTAAGTATGGTATGTGGACAAGCTCTTCGTTGAGTCCGTACTTCAGACTGAAGGTGTCTTTCTCATAGACAGTTCGGGCCACTATAGACTCCATCCTGTCTGACCTATACCCTAGTTCTACGAAGCCCTCGTACATTATGTCGAAACACACTTTACCCTTCCTGGGGACCAGGGCGCACTGGTTGAGCCCGTTCGTTGGATCCAGCCCGAGCTGGGCCGCCATCATGACGGCTCCCAGCAATGAAGCGGGGTTCTGCATGGCCGCTTCAGCGAGGCTCTTGTTCTGCCTCAGGAGTGTGACTACTATTCTTATCATTCTTTCCGGGGTAATCCCCGCGTCGGGAAGGGCGTTGGCGATTTCCCCTTTGATTGAAGTGAGGTTCTTGACTATTCCCGCTAGGGGATCGGGCTTGTGGTTCCTTCTTTCATCTTCCTTCTTTACCATAGAAGTGATTTCACTCGCTTTAGGCATCAGCAGACCTCCTTCACGCGGCTCTCTTGAACCTGAACCTTCTGGAACGCGTATCTTCCAGATAAGCTTCATAGTCCTTTGGCCTTTCTTCTTTGAATTTCGATTGAGCGAACCTCTTTGAGGAATAGCTCTTCCAGAAGACCCAGAACCTTCCGGTGTAGCCAGCCTCGGCTTCTCCAAGATGCTCCTTCAGTTTGTTCTCACGCAGAGTGATCTCCTTCTCCAGCTCTTCCTTCTGGGCTTTGAGAGTCTCAAGCTCTTCAACGACGAGATCGTCTTCCGGGGGAAGGTCTATTGACTTTCGCGTTGACTCAGGGAAGAGGACTTTCAGGACTTCTGTGCAGTCTTCGGTCGCGTCCGCGGAGGGCGGGATCCCCTTGAGCACGTTCTCTTTCCAGAATTTCTCTTCACGTCGAATGATTTCGTCCGCGAGCTCCTCATCCAGTTCGAACCTCTTGTATTCGAACCTTTTGCCTCCAATGAGACCGGCTATGTAGCCCCAGGTCCTGCCGGTAACAATGAGATAGTGCTGGAGCTGGACGTATGCCTCGGGCGGGATCTCTTCCCCCTCCCAGTCCTTCTGCATGTACTGTGAGACGTTCTTGAGTTCGAGAATTCCCCAGGAGTCGGTTTCCGGGTCATATACTTCCCGGTCTACATTGGCAATCATCCAGGGGTATTCACCGCTTTGAAGAATCGCGTTGCATCTGACCACATGGAGACCGGTCTTTTCCTTGAATAGATCCGCGATGAAGTCTTCTATTCTCTTTCCTATCTCCATCGCTTCGTTGACTTCCTCTTCAGGAGCTTCCCCGATCTTTTCAAGATAGACTCTTATCGCGCTCTTCCATCTGCTTATTCCAAGGACAGCGGCCACGTCAGAACCGCCAATCCCCTTCATCCTTTCACGCTTCCACTCTTCAACGCTGATACGCTTCGTGCTTGCCAAGCGAACGGCTTCCATTCAAATACCTCCTTGTGCTATAATTTTCATAGATATTTTTCTTAGTTCCCGAGGGCCGCTTCGTAGAGCGGCCTTTCTCATGTGGTGACAAGCTTGATCACTTTCTCCTTGCCCGGGCCACTCCAGCGATAGAGGACCCCGTTCACGTACCATTCGGCTTTCATCTTCCCTTCGATGACCTTGCGGTAGCTATCTTCCGCGAGCTGCGCGTTACTGCCTCTGTAGAGATAGAATCCGTGCGATACGACCTCATGCGGTTCTGCCTTTCTCTCCACTCTCCTAACCTCCTTTCTTCGTTTGAAACTGGTTGCCGATAGTCCAGCTGGTGTCGTTTCTGAACACCTTGATACCCCTCTGGATCTCGAGATCGAGCGGGATCTGCCTGTCGATCTTCTTGTAGTACCTGTCCGACCTAAGCGGGTCCAATGCGAGGAGCTTCGCGTTCATCTGCCAGTTCTCGAATTTGATTCTCTTGAAGGCCTTCTGTATCCTGTCGATCTTCGCGTCCTGGTACTCGTCGATAGTCTTCATCCAGTCCAGGACCCTGCAAAGTACGTCGGCCATGTAGTAGTCCTTGCGTTGGCTTGCCCTCATACGTTCTCTCTGTATGTACTCCATGAGTTCGTTCTCGCTGTCTTCGCCTTTGAGTCCGTTGAATTCGTTGATCGTGAGAATGCCGTCATATGAAATCGCCTGTGAGTTCCAATTCTCGTTGACTTGGTCAGTTATCGGGAATTCCTTTAGTGGCACCGACAACTTCTTTGGCACCTGCATCCCTCCTCTCGTTTGCTGCCCGAGGATCCTCCCCTTTCGAGTCCTTTTGTCTCTGTTCGATCCTGAACAGCAGTTTTCCCAGTCTGTAAGCTTGATCCTTTGTCAATGGCATAGTCTCTCCTCCGTTCGAGCAGGAACCCGTCTCTTGTCCTGCTTATTCTTTGCCTATCTTGTGGATTCTGATTCGTGAAAAAGGCCCCGGCGTATAGGCACCGGGGCAATGCCATGTGAGTAGTGCTGTTGCAAAGTACTATGTGACTCGTTCACATACTCAGAAAGGCCGATGGGTCGTCACTCCACCGGCGAAGTTTTGTGTTTCATCTGGTCTGTTCTGTCAGGGAGGTTCTAGATGAAAGAGGGTTTCGAGTCTGCCTGAGTATGGGAACGGTCTCAGAAGTCGTTAACATTTTTTCGGGTGAAAATGCATTATCATTGATTCCGAGAAGTAGTGCACAAACGTAAAAATAAGTGAGGTGTTTGACTTGGCAAAATCCAAGATTTCTACACACAAAAGAATCTTCCAGATTCAGCTGCGGAATTATCTTTACCTTGACCGTACTGGTCTCTTCATGAAGATTACTGACGATCTTCTCGATAGCTGGGAGGGTGGAGTTCAGGGTTTTAGCTTCAAACATAAGAACGGAAGAATGTCTGGAAGAATAACTTTGAACGATTTTGCGGTGAGCTCCGAGAACGTAACTACTAATGATGAATTCTTCCACTGCTTGACTAATTTACTTCCGAAAATCCCTGAAGCTTATGAGGACTCCAAAGTGCTGAGAATTGGTTTCAGAACCATAAGTCTAATATCTCTTTCAGGCTATGAGGCTCTAAAGATCTCCAAAGGGTTCTTCATGGAGAATCTAGAAGAGATGATATCCCCTTTTGGGAATCTAAGTGGAATTGATACTACGTTCAGATTTGATCTGGGAGAAGAAAGCCATGCGAATCTACGCCTATATTATGGAAAAAGGACAGTCCTTCTGGAAGACGGAATTAAATCACGAACTGATGATGGGCTAATCATTGACATTGACTACTATCTTAAACCACAGGAAGAAATCTTCGGGACAATGGAATTCATGGCCGATTTGAACAAGAGCTTCATTAAATCCGCTGTTGAAACGGAAGAAAAGATTAAGTTGAAGCTCGAAAAGGCTGTGAGCTGAAATGCAAGAGAAATACGAATCCGACATTGAAAGAACTCTTGAATTTCAGTCTGAATCTCAAACCCCTTCGGATATTACTCTTGTGACAGACAAGTTTCTTGAATTTGCCTCCAGCACTCTAGTTACCCAAATGAGCGAACTCAGAAGCGACATATCTTCAGAACTGAAAGAGACAAAAAGAGAGATAGAAGAGAGAGTTAATGAAATCAAGAGCGTGCAGAAGGATGTCCGATTGACAAGAAACACGAATTGGTGGCTAATTGCATTTGCAGCAGGGACCTTATTTGTTACTATTCTCAATTTTTGTCTGAAATGAATTTAGCTTCTTTATGATTCTGCTATACCTTACTTGCTGCACGCAAAGAAGAACAATACTGGTAATCTGAAATCCTATCAACAAAACTAGCGAAGTTTTTGCCACTTCTAGCCCTCCCTTTTGCAATATGCAGAGAGATGATCTTCAAGTAAAACTTATACTTCAGTTTTAATTTCCCGACTGAGATAAGGTATGATTGCACTATCCTATTCACGGCGAGGGAACTGACACAAGATTATGTGACTTGAAAGCTTATTCATAGCAAACAAACCTCCTGTTCGTGGTTGAGTGGCACCCCGGTTCGGTGACTCGGTTGGTTGTCATTTTCCTCGCTCTTTCCCCTACCGCTTTATGGCCGGATGGTCCCACCTGCGACAAGGTTAGTTATTCAGTTGTCAATGACCTTTTCGTTCAAACAGTTAACTTCGATGTACTCTTCTTCTGAGATGACCGACAAATGTGATCGAATAAGTCCTCTACGGGCATCTCAAATGCTCGTGCAAGCAGAATGGCCTTTGAAAGAGTTGGCTCGTGCTTACCGTTTTCGATTTCCGTAATTGAACTCTGAGCAATGCCGGTAAGCTTAGCCAGATGGGTCACAGTCATTCTCTTTTCTAGTCTGAGTTTCTTGAGTTTGGTCATTTGGTCACCTCTTCGTATATCGGTATTACGATATTATCATAATTCCGATATTGGAAGTGTTTTCTGATAAGTAAAATCGAGATTACGATATTGGTACAGAGAATATCGAAATTGTGATATACTTTCGGGGGGAAGTGGATATGGAGCTGCTTATAATGGATGTAGATCTCTTTGGAGAGAGACTCAGAAAGATCAGAACAGAAAGAAATCTGAATCAAGATGATCTTGCTGCGCTAAGCGGTGTAGCTCAAGCTACTATCTCGGAATATGAATCCGGCAAGAGAAGAGCTGCTCCCAGAAGCGATCAGGTTGCTAAGCTTGCTACAGTTCTGGGTGTTACTGCAGATTATCTCCTTGGCCTTGTTGATATTCCAAATGCCAGACTTACCGGCGAAGTATCCACTTCTAGCCTGAAACCTCAGAAAGAGATCCCAATACTGGGGAAGGTCGCTGCAGGCACCGGCGTCCCAGCAGAAGAAGACATTATTGGATACACTTCAGTCGATCAGTCAGAAGCCGCTGATTTTGCTCTCACAGTATCAGGCTTCAGCATGTTTCCAAAACTGCTTGACGGCGACGTAGTTTTCGTGCGAAAACAGCCTGTCGCTAGGAACGGCCAGATGGTAGTCGTGCGAATAAACGGGAAAGAAGGCGTCATAAAATACTTCCAGAAGAGATCTGACATGGTAATTCTTACCTCTGAGAATCCTGAATATAAGCCTATTAGAATAGATAAAGATAGATGGGACGCTGAATGTGCTATTATCGGGGTAGTTGTTGGTTTGAAGAGAAAGTTTTCTGATTCGTGATTTACTTTCCTATTGGGGGCAACGAAGCAGGAAATACGATTGGAATGGAGTTAGTGTGAAGGAGGTCTTAGTGCTTCTGTTATTGTTGTTCTGTGTTGTTTCCTTTGCTGTAGTAGCTATTGATCCTTTCACTCATACGGAGATACAAATAACGTTTCCAGGGAAAATTCGTTTCCTTACCTATGGCAATAGACCCGTAGTTGCTGTTGATATAAGTTTCTACACAGACACTATGTTTCTCCCCCGTGACGTCATGCTTCGAGAAATCAAGATCCTAGTTCTGAGGTTTGACGAAAGAGGTGATATAGTTGAGGTTGATATTGAACCCGCTTCATATAACTCGCGGCTCCTGAACAAGGTTCTCAATGTTAACGGAGAGGTAATAGTGCCATCTTCGAGAAAAGGAGGGTATCGAGTACCTGATACGATAGCCGGCTTCGAGCTCGAATCAGAAGAGACAGAAACTGGGTCATTATTGTACTACCTTCCTAGAGAATGGAATCTCATTTGGAAACTGCAGTGGGGAAATGATATGACCAAAATCTTCTCAGATAATGAATACATTGGAATCTCTCCCTATTCAGAAATTGATATAGAAGATGCTTTCGTAAAGTACAACATCATGTTCCCAAACTGGAGAAGTTATATAGTGTGTACAGACATATACAGTTATTTTAGGATATGGACAATTCATTGAGAGACATTTGGTGATATTTGGAGTCCTGAATGAGTTCCTGCAGTCGTTTCTGCATTTTGATGCTGACCTAAGAGGATCACATGAGGCATAAAAGGCATCTGACAACTTTCTGGGAAAGCCCACAATAAAAAGGGGGGTAACAAAATGGAAGAGAAGAGAGAAGCAGCTCCAAGAATTGCCGAAAAACCATTAGTACTAGATGTCTCTGAAGAGAGAACTCTATATGCAAACGTTGTTTCTGTCAGTGTCAACCTGTTTGACTTTGTTCTTGACTTTGGAACGAGAAAACCTCCGGAAGGCGAAGTCATGAAAGGCACACCCGTCAGAGTGTTTTTAAGCCCCGCTCATGCCAAAGTGTTAGCGAAGATTCTTCATGAAAATGTGAAGGCCTACGAAGCCGAATTTGGTGAAATCAAAACGGAGCCAATAAAGAGAAAGCAGTGATTAGATGAGCAACTCCAAGAGACGCCCAAAGAGAAAGACTAAGGGCAGGCCTTTCAGAAAGGGTAGAATCGTCTTCCAGACAAAGCCCACATCTCACACCAGGAATCTGCCTGTAAGGCTATACCAGCAAACTTGGAATGAACACGTCATTCCGCTAAATCATCACCCAGAAATGGTTGGGAGAGAGCTAGAAGTGAAATCAGTAGTCGAAACACCCTTTTTCCATTGCTCTTCAGATAAGGATTTGGATGTAGAATTGTACTATGGGCAAGCGGCTTCGGACAACATAACTATTAGGGTAGCCGTCAAATTCAATTCGTCATGGGACTATGGCATAATTGTATCTGCAGCGAGGAGTGATTAGGTATGATGCAATTAAGAGGCTACGATATCGATTATGATGATTTCTGTGACGTTCTGTATTTGATGAAGCATGGTGAGAAGTCCGACAGAAGCGTTGAGACAGATATAGACTTAATTACTCTTAGAAAAAATTCTGAGTCTGATCATGTCGTGGGTGGTTCGTTCGTGAGTTTCGGGAAGCTTTACAGAAGCGGAAGAATAAAGGAATTGCCCCTTCCAGAGCCTTTTTCTGAAGATTTTCTTGATGAGATCTGGCATAGAATTACCCGTAGAAAGAGACATAAGAGAAGACACTCCTAGATTTTGACTGCGAACTCATGGCCCCTCTTGATAGAGGGGCTAGCCATTTTCAGATTAGGAGATAGCTATCCAGACCGATCTCGCCAGGAAAGGCGTTTTTTTGTTACGACCATCAAAAGAGAATACTGCATTCTTCAACTTGCGGATAGAGTTCATCAATTTCCTTTTGTATCTCGATTGTTTTGGATATTGCAGTCACTACTTTGAGATAGTGGAGTATCTCATCATTTGAAAGCGTTCTGCCTTTTCTGTCCTTCAGCCATTTTTCGCACACTTGGTAACTTCCGATTCTGAAATTCCACACTTCCAGTGGAACTCCTTCAAAGAACTGTTGAGTGTTAATTCGAACTCTGCAGACCTCAGTTTCATATTCAATCATTTCGACCAGGTTGTCCCCTTTTTCAGGAAATCTTGCTAGTGGCAATGCCAATTCTGTCGATCTAAGAAGATGCAACCCTACTAACCTCTTTCCGAGGAAAGTCATTTTCTTGAACAAATAAAGTCCGCTTGCAAAAGGAATTCTCGGGAAGTCAAGTTGAAGAGATTCTTGGTGCTGAATTCGGTAGAACTCAGAATGAAGAACAGAGTACACATAGTAGAAGACTTCTTCAGCAGTCACCTTCTCACCAAATGTCTCATTTAGCACTCTCAGAATATCTTCACTGACGTTATTTCCTTCTACCTCCCTTGCTTCAAACATCAGTTGACCTTCTTTACGATTTGAGAAGATCTTGAGTGGGAATTGATAAGAACGCTCTTTTGTGGCATTGGAAACTGTACAATCGTTCACAATTAGGTCAGAACAAAGCACATGTCTGAAAGGGCCAACAACCTGTCTGTTTGTTATTAGAGAAAGGTTATTCCTATATATCATGTGCCTCATAACATCTGGTCGAGGCCTACACATGAACCCTCTTGACTTGCCTGTGTAGTATGTATAGCGAATGTCAAAAGGTCGGTACAGAATAGGTACTATCATTTCCTTTGTTGGCCCAGTTGAAAGAAGATCCTCTTGTGCAAGTTTTACTTTCCAATCTTGAGCATCTTTTCCGAGGCTGAAAGCAATTCTAGCTCTCTCTTCATCTATTCTCACTAATGTGCTTACAGTATTCCAAACCTCTTCAGGCGTGAACTTTATCGTAAGTGTATCACGTGCAGTTGTTACACCAACACTGCCCAAAGGGAAAATCTCATTCACTGATGGCCATTGATTATATTCTTCTTCTTTCAAGTCATTCCATGGTTTGAACAAGTAGAAGCGGGATGCCGGCCTAATGGAGGACCATTTAGTTGTCGATGAAGTATTCTGCAAGAGCCAACAGTATTTTGATTCTCTCGTGCCCCAAAGATCCGCGTGCAAAACTTCTGCGGGCTGGATTTCGCTGCCTAGACCCTTAATGAAGAAAGCAATTGATACTCCCTGCTGAATATCAAATACGTTTTGATCATCTTCGAATGGTTCGTTTTTCTCCTGCCTTCTAGTATTCCCGTGCAGATCAAGCACTAGAATCTCATCGAACGACTTCATGAGGGATTCTCGCATCCCGCGGAAAGTAGGATTTGTGAGATAAGAGTGATTTGTTACTATTCCAACAACGCCTTTTCCGGTTCTGTCGATTTTCCATTGAGCAAATCGAATGAACTTCACATAATCATCTTGAAGCCACTTTGGATTCCTTTCCCCAAGTGGCTTTCCATCAGCAAAGAAGTACCTCTTTATCTCTTCAGAAATCCAATTCCCTTTGTTGGAAGAGTGACCGGAGTAAGGTGGATTCCCGAGTATGACAAGAATATCTTCTTCTTTCTTTACTTGACCCGCGAGCTCAGATTCCTGAGCCAGAGAGGTTGTTCCTACATATTTCGCTTGGCCGTGCTCCTCCATATCAAGAGCATTAGTCAGATAAAGCTTGAATCTTTCATCATCTCCCATCCGATATCCAAGCTCTTCAAGGAAGAACGACATCTTCATATGGCCAATCGCATAGGGTGCCATCATCAGTTCAAAGGCATAGAAGTCTTTCAATATGTGATCTCTTATAAGGCCCGGGACCATTCCTTCGCCGTACTTTTGAGAGTATTCTTCGACCGCCAGTTTAGCAGCCTGTGCAAGGAAGGTCATTGTACCAGCTGCAGGGTCAAGAACAGTTACGCCTTTGCTTGCAAAGCCATCAGCTTTTCCAAATTTCTCTTTGAGAATGATATTCAATGACCTTACTATGTAGGAGACTACTGGCTCGGGTGTGTAGTAGACTCCCCGCTTCTCCCTTGTGCTGGGATCATATTCCGCGAGAAAAGTTTCATAGAAATGAATTATCGGGTCTGAACCTTTTCCTTCATGATAAAAGCGATCAAGAATACCTCTTACATCTGCGGCCGCAAGTATGGCCGAAATGTCGTCAACCATCCATTCCATAGATCTTGAGATCTTCCCCATTGAGATATACTGAAAAACGTCACTAAGTATGCCGATGCTTTTGGGAATATATGTGTATGCAAGCTGTCTATTAAAACCGTTGGTTGCACGCGTCCTGGCAGCGAAAAGGCCATAAGTTATTGTCTGAGAGTATAGATCTGCAAAGCCTTCGACCGTCAGATCAGAGATCAAGTAGTCCTTGAAAGCCTCGTAGAATCTCTCAAGATCTTCAGAATCGGCATTCCCGCTTTCCAGTTCTACTCTTATTATTTCGTCCCTAAGAAACCGGGTCCTCTTGGCCAGCTCTGTTGCCAAACTCTTAGCGCTCAATACCCTGGGGGTTGATGATTCGAAGAAACCTTCAAGAAGTCGAAGAATACCGCTTTCATCCTGCACAGGAGGGACCCTGTTCATCGAAAACATAATATCTGAAAAGGCCAATAGAGAACTCATTCTCTTCTCCCCATCTATGAACAATCGAAACTCAAAGAAGTTTGTTAGTATCAGACAATGGAAGGTTGATCTGTAGCGTTTCAGTTGCTCAGAGTTCTCAACTGAGTCCAAATTTGCGGATGGCTCTTTAGCCTCAATATATCCGATTATGTTCTGCTTTCCGTCCCAGATCCTGAAATCGGGATTCCCTGCCTCCGTCTGTTTAGGAAGAGTAGTAACACTGGCCTTTATGTTTTTCTCGGCAGCATAATCATTTAGAAGTCTCTCAAGAACCGAGTAATAGCTCTCTTCCCTTGCATCTCCATGCTTGAACTTCTCGAAGATCCCTTTCAAGTAGGCTTCAAACAAGACTAACCCCCCTTAGCTTGTTGAGTTATTTCCATTGTAGCGTATTCTTCATAATATATGGCGTTTGCTTCTCTCAACTGGACCGTTTAACACTTGTTCCATCAATTACGCTTTTCCTAACGATCATATTCGTGTTAAGGCATAATATAGTTACGAGAACAGACCGAACTAGCTACTGTAAAAGAGGAGGGATACTTGTGCCATATTGTTTACCAGACAAGTACACTACAAGTCATGAGTACTGCTTCTACTCTCATGATGTAATAGCTAGTTTCATAGGGTTTCTCGAGAAAAACAAGTTGATTTCTTCAACCTATAGATTTGATGACGCTGAAGAAGTGATGGAATTCGCCAAAGTAAGAAAAGACAATGCTTTTGATTGGCTGGAAGACCATGGGTACCAAAAGGAACTGTCGGAGTTTGTTATGAAGAATATTTTCATAGCCTTAATTGCCGATTTTTGTCATTTCACGTATGAGGCTCTTAGGTGCTCGGAAAAAGGAAAGATTGCAGTAACATATTGCCTCTTGCGGAAACCACTAAAGGAAAATCTGTTCTATTTAGAATGGATGTTAGCTTACCCAGAAGAATTCATCAACAGGTTCATGCATCAAGAGGCAGAAGAATATGTAGTCGACAGAGTCAGCCCGTATCAAAAGAAAGAAATCATTCGAAAAGCCTCCGAAGTTAGCGAGACTACAAATGTGAACGCAGATGAGTTTTTGTACGAGCTCAGATACGACAAAACCTCTGAATTTGGATATGAAAGTCTGTGGAATAAAGCAACACATCTTGTAACAACATTCAAGCATATTAGAACAGAAGAACAAAACCTCAACTTTGTCTTTGCAAGAGCAACCGAAATCTCGTCTCTTTGGGAATACTTGTACGGAACCCTTCCTTTGCTCTTATATCATGCTGCTGGAATTGTTTCTTCACTGGCTGAACGAATTTTCGGGTTTGATGAAGAAGTAAATCACTACAATCGTTTGTTCAGAGATCTCAAATTCTTGGCATATAACAGTTCTCATCTAGATGACGAATCTCACTTGGAGTTGTACGAAGGACTCCCTCTTTTCTGTTCATCGTGTCGAGAACCCCGAACGCTGGAGCTTGCTGATATCAAAAGCTTTGCTGGGAGCTCTTCTTGGACTTGTCAGAAGTGTGGGAAGGTGAACATGATATCCTCGTATTGCTTCTCAATCGGAGAAGGATTCTCATTAATAGAACCATGTGACTTCAGCTAACTAGATCGTCCTATCACGTTCTCTCCCAGCGCTTCTCCGGATTTCTCGCGCGAAGTTCCGGCTCAAGTTCAGGGAGGATCTCTATGAGCGCAGAGACTATACCCTGATCAAGAGGCATTTCAGCCATCATGTCGACAGCTTGCGCAAAGGAATAAGCGTCTCGGTAAGGTCTGTTAGCCGTGAGGGCTTCGAAGACATCGGCCACGGCAATGATCTTAGCCTCTAGCGGTATTTGATCCCCCTTCAGACCCTGAGGATATCCCGTACCGTCTTCCCTTTCATGGTGCATATAGGCGTAAGGAATGAACTTCTTCAGGTACTTGAAGTGTTGAAGCACTTCCTTTCCGTGCTCAGGATGTCCTTGTATGACCGCCCTTTCAATCTCATCGAGCGGTCCTCTTTTTCTCAAGATCTTATGTGAAATCCCGATCTTCCCTATATCATGAAGCTTTGCCCCATTAACAATCTCTCTAACCTTCTTACGGCTCAGTCCAAGACTCTTGCCCAGACACTCGGCGATCTTCGACACATTCTTAGAATGGAAGGCGGTATATGAGTCTTCCATCTCCCACAAATACGTGATCTCCTGAAGACCATGCATCTCATAGTATCTGGAAAGACCTAGAGCCAGCACTTCCATCATAATCAGAACGCCTATGATCCCAGACGCCAAAGCGTGAAAAATCAGCCACTTCGTGAGATCGTATCCTTTTACTTCAGCCCTCAGCCCATAGGCAAAAGACTTTGATCCTCCGGAAGTTAAGCTTACTCTTTCATCCAGATGCATCTGTGAGAGCAAAGCATCTTTGTCAATTCTCGCAATCACGACCTGGTCAGAGATCTCATTTTCCATAAGGCTGTCATAGATATTGAAATAAAGATAGAGCTCTTGATCAACTGTTGAAAGCTTGTACGTCTCTTGAGTAGGTATGTCTGGTGGTCTGCTTATTAGCCTAGCAGACCTTATCCCCGGGAAATCCTCCTGAATCTCGCTAAGCATCTCTTCAACAAACTCTTCATCTCCAGAAGAAACCGCATTGTACATTGCGCGCCATTGGAAATAACCTACACTAAGAGTTGATGCCAGATTTTCGACAGATGTTTCGAAAATTCCTGCGTATATCTTCTGTGTATAGTCTATAGCTTCATTCTGAAAGACGTGGTACGGCAGCAGCATTAGAAGAACGGTAACAACGAAAACGAATATGACTAAAGTAGGACGGATATACCTAAGTTCGTCAAATCCTTTCATGTTCAACCTCCCATTGCTTTGCAAAGCTTCACATATTTTGTTTAATCATATCACCTAATCTTTCGATATAAACACAAGGGTAATAACTGTAGCCGTGTTGAGAGCTTGACACCTCTTCAGTGCTCATAAGTCGAGTTAATTAGTATGTTTTGTGTTGAATGTTAACTGATGTAAAATGACTTGTGTCAAGTAATACATTTCAGGGGGATAGCATTGAAAAGCGGGGATAAAGCTTATGAGATCCTGAGCATAAGGGATTTTGGAATAGGCATGCTTAGAAGAAATGTTAAGGTCCAACTGTTTGATCCTGCGCCATCCAGAGATCAACTCATGAAGATTACAGAAATCATCTGGAAAGAGCACGGCCAGGACGTTGAGGAACTCACGACCGTCTTCTTTTTGCCAGGGATGGATCCGAGGTCAGTGGCGTATGCGTTTGGGGGATGTATGAAAGGAAAAGAGTGTTACTTAGACTTCGAATGTGCGGTTCCACTCCAAAAGACAACGAAACAAAGCAATTCAGGTGAGGAATCCTAGGGAAATGACGGAGGTGAATATGAACGGCAGTTCTATGTCACACTATACAGAAACAAAAGAGAAAATACTTGCAGATTATTCAAGAATCTGGTTCACAGCATTATCCACTTTTCCTTGTGTACTTTATGTTGATGGGTTTGCAGGCTCAGGTGTTGATAAGAGCGGAAAGGACGGTTCTCCTCTAGTAGCACTGGAAAAGGCTGCGTGGTCTTGGGAAAGACATCAAAACTCAGACTTCTCTCTATACTTCATAGAAAAGACAAAGAAGAGATTCGTTGATCTAGAGAGGAACATAGAAGCGAGATACGAATTCTTGAGGAAGAATGCAAGTAATCCTCTCACCTTCAAGAACAAAGTGCGGTACAGCATATTCCATGCCGATTTTCACAGTGTTTTGCCGGCAATTGTCTCTCGAGTGTCCTCGAAAAACTGTCCCGCATTCTTCTTCGTTGATCCCTTCAATTGCCAAATTCCTATGAAGTCTGTTGTGAAAATGCTTAGCAACAAGAGAACGGAGATTCTTCTGAACTTCATGGTCAGTGGGATTGTTCGAAATCGAAAGGAGTATTCTAGAGAGAAGCTATTTGACATTTTTGGTGAGGATGTTGACCAGCACATTACAATGAAGCGAGCTATGGAAATTGTCGAGTACTATTCTCGTAGGTTGAAGAATGAGAGCAAATGTTATGTTTTGAAATACGGAATGCTCAACAAGAAAGCTTCATCGGTGTACTATCTAGTCTTCGCAACCAAGTCGCCTGTCGGGATAAAGAAGATGAAAGAAGTCCTTCACAGAAACAGCACGAGTCACTATGCTTTTACAAACGACTTCAGAAATCCAAAGAACAACCTGTATCTCTTCAAGCAAGAAGAGTTCGAATCGGTTCTTAGAAAAGAATTTGGTGGAAGAAGATGCTTCTCAACCAAAGAGATTGAAAAGAGACTGGTCGAGACAGACGAGTATCTTCTTTGCTCAAAGCAAGTCATAGAAGGACTTAGAAACATGGAGAAAAAAGGTCTCATAGAAGTGTCAGAGAAATTTGATGATAATGGTTTCATTAAGAGTAGGAGAAAAAATTCATTTCCCGTGGGTAGTCTAGAAATTAGCTTCAAATGACAGGCAATTGACTCCAAGTCTTACCATCAAGAATTCGACCATTAGCTTTCTTGTTAAACCCTCCCCACTGTTTGAAGAAGAAAGCTACATCTTGATCTCTGCATTGATCGCGAATTTCCCTCACCCATCTTGGATTAAGAGCGCGCGAACCTGGTCCGCTCTCTCCGCCAGCAATTACCCAGTGTACTTTCCTCAGCTCAACGTAACCTATTCCGCCAATTAAGGGTTCCATTGAGACGAAACGGACTTTCGAAGGTACACTCTTCAACAGATCAATTCTATGTTTGTAGTCTGCACATTCAACTGTCACACCAGCCCAGATATTTGGCGTCCAATTAATCCTTTCTGAAATATCTAGCAGGCGCTCCGCTCGCTTTGTCAGTACTTGAAAAGTGTGCCAATAAGCTCTGTTCATAGTCTCAAATACACTCATTATGAAATCGTCGGATATGTCTTCGTGAAAGAGATCCCCCATCGATACGACAAATATCATTCTCGATTGTCTCCAGTCAAGTGGTTCATGTAACGACTCCGGATGAGCAGTAGGTTTGAAGCCGTTTTCATACTTCTTATTACCCATAGCTTTCAACCTTTTGCATAATCTTTCAGCGTAGCAATGCTCACAGCCCTTGCTAAACTTAGAACAGCCGGTTACAGGATTCCACGTCGCTTCTGTCCACTCGATTTTCGAACTAAGCGCCATGATTAACCCTCCTATTCTCTACGTACACTGTGAAAAACCCAAAGAAGAAAGATGCTCTATACTTTATGTTATCATATGTATACCTTGTTTTTGAAGCGCTTTTCATCGAACATCTCGACTAATCCTATGATATAGCTAGGAGGTGTTTGTATTGAAGAAAGCCGCTGCATATGCGAGGGTCTCTACTAAGAAACAGTCTGAGACTTCGCTCGAAACTCAACTGGAAGACTGCCGCCGGTTTGCTTCCGCGAACGGCATTCGCATTACTGCTGAATTTACAGACAAGATAACCGCGAGCGGATCCGCGAAACGTCCAGGATTCTCCCAGATGATTGACAGAGCTCTCAACGGCGAATGGAACTACATCGTCGTGCACAAGCAGGACCGCTTTGAACGGGATAACGTTGAAGAGCAGGTCCTTCTTCGTCAGCTCGAGAGTGCTGGAGTATATGTGCTATACGCGAAGGGAAACATAGATCCAACGACTCCCACAGGTCAGCTTCACAGATGGATAATGTCCGGAATAAACCAGTTCTATATCCGAAACCTACAAGATGAGATAAACACAAAGACCACCAAGGTCGCTGAACGCGCATACTTTTTGGGCGGGATCCCTGCTTACGGCTTCAAGACCAAGGTGGTGAGAGACCCGGAGGCCTCAAGAAGTAGGAAGGTCCTGGAGATAGACGAGAATGAAGCGCCCGTAGTCCGAGAGATCTTCCGGATGGTCGCGAATGGCGTCGGTTATGGCGAGATCGCGGAGAGACTCAATAAGGAAGGCTTCAGAAACCGCAATGGAAACACATGGTCAAAAACCTCAATTGCGGAAATGCTCCGAAATGAGAAGTATATCGGCACCTACACTTTCAGGAAGGGAAGAAAGCACAACTATCACGCGAAGAGAGATGACACCATCAGGGTGCCTGGAGCAATCCCGGCAATTGTAGACATCCAGACGTGGGAAATAGTGCAATCAAAACTCACGTCCATGAAGAAAGTTCGATCTAAGCCGGGACCTGTTCTGAGAGGGTTCGTCTACTGCGGTGACTGCGGTTCGAAGATGTACTCGTCAGGAGCGAACCACAGAAGGTATCAATGTGGAAGGTGGTACCGAAAAAGGGACGTGAAATGCATCTCAATGAGTGCTGCTAAGGCAGACGGATTTGTCATCTCATACATGAAAAAGCTTCTCAATGAGGACATAGACTTCGAAGAACTGGCAGTAGGCTACAACCAGCAAGCGGCAATGGCCGATCACGACTTCAGGAAGTCTCTGGAAGAGCTCGAAAAGAAGGAAGCAGACTTAGTAGCAAAGATAGCCAGGGCAACAAGGGCGATAATGGAGGGCTCTCCTTTGGCCGAGGAATTGGAAAGACAGAGTTCTATTGTGAGCAAGGAACTCGAGGAAACGAGAGAGAAGATCACAAAACTGAAGAACAACGTTTCAGTATATATGAGCGCAGAGATCCTGGAGAAGAAGTTCAGTGAGTACAGGCAGTTAGTGGTAGGAGACTACTACTCTCAGCGTCTCCTTGTCGAGGAGATGATAGGGAAGGTCATCATCTATGAGGGCGGTTATATAGATGTTCTTCTGAAGGGAGAATGTGAGTCGAATCATACCCGTGAACTGTACTTTTGAATGGTGGCCGGCCGCCGCCACCAAGCATTTAGG
>NPID01000181.1_pt1 | contig 83438 bp, 67 predicted proteins | sample 8637491 | NCBI WGS metagenome assembly NPID01 (sample SAMN07420843, study PRJNA396082) | bioreactor metagenome | isolation source: sample BA6 brine-fed electro-methanogenic bioreactor BA | place: Japan: Kochi | collected 2016-06-14 | reverse complement strand
TAAGGGATGTTCTCTTAACATGGCCCTGCAGAATTTGCAACCCAAAAGACATCCAAAAGACAACAATGGAGTAATAAAACTTCAAAAAAGATTGAATCTCAGCCTCTCATAAACGGCACAGGACATGCAACCGGCAGACAGGCAGATTGTCGCAGATGCTTCCTGTTCCAAAGGAATCACCGCTGATTCGGAAAAAAATCCAGACCAGATTCACTCCAAATATCCAGCATGTCGATTTGCGTTTCAGGAATACCGCAGAAAACGGCCATGGAGAAAATCATGTCACCCTCTTCGATAGTTTCTTGCACCATTCTGCTTTTGAGCTTTCTGTTAACCGGCTGCGGCGGAGGTGGCGGCAGCGATGACGCCCCCATCATCGCACCACCCGGAGACTCGGACTTTCAAGGCGGCATATCCGTCCAAGCCCCCGTCGTCACAGCTGGCCGCTCAACACAGCTGCGCGCCACATCGATAAACGGATTTGCCCCGGAATCCCTCTCTTACGCATGGACCCTGCTGCAACAGCCCGGCAATGCCACCCTTGAACCCGCAAACGAGAGGGAAACGACATTAACGACCGCCCTTCCCGGTGAACATGTCATCAGGCTGACTGTTTCAAGCGGCCAAAATTCCGACACAGTTGAAGTGATCGTTGACGCCGTGGCGCCTGGAGCCAACCGCCCTCCTACGGCGGCGATCAAGGTGGAGCACAACCAGGCAACCATCGGCGAACCTTTTCTATTGGACGGCAGCGCCAGCAGCGACCCGGATAACGATCCGCTCTCTTTCACCTGGGTTCTGGCAGACGGCCCAGCGGGGAGCAATGCCACGCTCTCCAGCACCAGTCAGCAGACGATCTTTCTGACAGCGGACCAGGAGGGGGATTACACCGTTTCCCTTCAGGTTGACGACGGCGAATTCTCCAGCCAAATCCAATCGGTGACAATCAACGCCCAAGAACCTCGCGCCAACGAATCACCTCAGGCGGTCATCACCCCCGAGACGATCCAGGCCGCAGTTGGCACCCGAACATTTCTCGACGGCTCTCAAAGCACAGACCCCGACGGCGACAGCCTCAGTTACCGCTGGCAGTTGCTGCACCAGCCTGCGGGAAGCCAAAGCACCCTGACCAACAACACCTCCTCCGCAACCTATCTGACTCCGGATACCGAGGGAGAATACCGCATTGAACTGGTCGTCAGTGACGGCCGCGTTGAAAGCTCGGCCACCCAGGCGACCATCATTGCCACGGAGCAGGACAACAACCTGATCCGTCCGATCGCAGACGCCGGGGAGAAGCAGCTGGTTTCAATCGGCGATGAAGTCCTGCTGGACGGCGGAGGCAGCAGGACAGAAAACGAAGAGGACCTCTTTTTTTCATGGTCCCTGCTTTCGACACCGTCCGGGAATGTGACGTTGTCCGATAAAAACTCTGCGACACCTTTTTTCACACCCGACCGCGCCGGCATCTATCTGGCACAACTCATCGTCAGCAACGGACAGCTCAACAGCGAACCGGATACAGTTGAAATCCAGGTCAATGCGCCTCCCGTGGCAGATGCCGGATCAGATCGCCAGATCTACCTCGGCAGCCGCCTTACGCTTGACGGCAGCGCCAGCAGCGATTCCGACTCGGGACCTCAGCCGCTGGTTTACAGCTGGCAGGTGCGCGACGCGAACGGGACCCCTCTGCCCCTCGAGGAGGCCGACCAAAAGATCACGCGCTTCACCCCTTTGCAGACCGGTTTCTACACTCTGATCCTGACGGTGGATGACGGACTCGACAACCACACCGCTCAGGCTATCGTCGAAGTCGTTTCGGCGCCGGCTCAGCACCCTGTCGCCGATGCAGGAGGCAGTGCCACGGTCGACACGGGCGAGACCGTCTATCTCAATGGATCGGGCAGCTTCGATCCTGAAAGTGACCCGCTGACCTTTCACTGGAGCTTTATCAATCTGCCTGCCGGCAGCCTGCTCAGCGATGCAGATATTAACCAGGTCTCCGCCTCTTCCCCCGAGGCGTCTTTTGTCCCCGATCGTGACGGTCGCTATGACGTGGCGCTGATCGTCAATGACGGAACCTTCGACAGCGAACCGGATACCGCGATCATTACCGCCGTCTCGCGGCCCGTGGCCGATGCAGGTCCGGATCGCACCGTCGGTCTCGGCACCGAGGTTGTCTTGAACGGCGGCGACAGTCTTGCACCTCAGGGAAATGCGCTGAACTACTCATGGAGCCTTGAACCCCCGGCATCAAGCCAGGCGCAACTCTCTTCTGCACAAGGGGAGCTGACCAGTTTCACCCCCGATGTCCCCGGCAGCTACCATATCGGACTCACCGTCGATGACGGATTATTAACGAGCGATGAGTTCGTCGTGAAAATCACGGCAGTCAACAGTTTCATGCGCACCTATGGCGGCTCAGGGGTTGATTTCGGCGGTCCGGTGCACGAACTCGAGGATGGATCCGGCTATATCATCGGCGGCGAATCCAATTCACCGAGTATCGCTGAACATGGCGATTACGACATGGTCCTTATCGGCACGGACCGCGCAGGGACGGCGACCTGGAGAGAGGTGTACGGCGGAGCGGGAGCAGAGGAGCTCTGGAGCCTCGCTGCGAAGTCGGACGGAGGCTTTTATCTGGCCGGCTTCAGCAACTCCTTCGGAGAAGACACGGGGGATTCATCAGGCGCAGGAGATGCCTACCTGGTTGAAACCCTGACCCAGGGAGTTCAATTTAATCAAGATGTTTACGGCAGCACTGATCTGGACCAGGCTCAGGCCGTTCTTCCAACCTCAGACGGCGGATTGATCCTTGCCGGATACAGCCAGTCTCCGGACATGGCTCCTCAGGGCGTCAATGACGCCAGCATGTATATCATCAAGCGTTCGGCAGGCGGGGAGATCACCTGGGAGAAAAGCTATGGCGGCGCGCTGGTCGAAGATGCCTGGGGCATTGCCGAGAAACCCGACAGCAGCGGGTTCCTGATCGCCGGCTTCAGTGATTCCTTCGCGGACAACTCTCGCGGAGACGCCTACCTTGTGGAAATCGACGCCGACGGCAACCAACTTTCCGGCCTGACGCTGGGAGATCCGGGGCTGTATGATGAGTTCTACGATCTGAATCGTATCGGCGACAGTCACCGCTATATCGCTGTCGGTTATACCGAATCTCACCAGGACAGCAATGGCGATTTCTATTTTGTCATTATTTCCAACGAGACCCCCGGAGAATTGCGCGTCGAGAAAGAAATCGCGCTGGGAGGAACAGCCTACGACGATGCACACGCCGTTGCGACTTGCGACGACGGAGGCTTTGCCCTGGTCGGCACAACTCATTCCTATGGGCACAGCGCCCTGAACCCCGACATCCTGCTGATCAGAACAGGCGGAACAGGCAATCAAATCTGGCAACACACTTATGGCGGAGCGGCAAACGATCAGGCCTGGTCAATCACGCAAACCCTGGACGGCGGCTACCTGATCGGCGGCAATACCGCCTCTTTCGGCCAGGGCCTGCAGGATATGCTGCTGATCAAAACCGAAAATGACGGAAACGTACCGCCAATAGCCCTCTCTCTTCCAGCAATATCTCAAAATGAAGGAACGGCCGTGGATATCGACGGTGCAGCCGGATTTCTCGAGCCCAATGCACAGCCGCTCACCTTCGAAGTGATCAACCTGCCCGGGGAGCTTTCGCTGAACACAAACACGGGCCGCGTCTCCGGGACTCTGCCGGAAGTGACCTCAGACCGCACCATACCGGTCACCCTGATTGCCTCGGACCCCGAGGGACGCAGCGCTGCAGCGACATTGATGCTCACAATAATGGACAGGGACTGAATCAGAGATGGACGAAAAATGATTTATTTTCTTCAATAACCCCTTGCCTTCACGGCGCACCTGTTTTATAAAGGTCTGCGTCAGGCAAGGTTGTGCAGCACTCACTTTGTTTTTTCGGCAAAGCTAATGAACCGCACAGTCCATGCGACTGCGCGGTTTTTTAATGTCGAGGGCGAAGGAGACTGCACCAGGAAAAACGGGGGAGGAAACTCCCCGGAATGCAAGGAGCAAAAGATGGCTGAAGGTACAGTAAAATGGTTTAACGACGCAAAGGGTTTTGGTTTCATCGAGCAGGAGAATGGTCCGGACGTTTTCGTTCATTTCTCCGCCATACAGGCCGAGGGTTTCAAATCCCTGCTGGAGGGTGACCGGGTCGAGTTCGAAGTGACCGAAGGACAGAAAGGCCCCCAGGCCAGCAACGTCGTTAAACTCTGAGACCTCAAGTAACCCCGTTCCCTAAGCTCCACGGTACCGCCGTGGAGCTTTTTTATTAACAATCTGGAGAGATAGCTCATGGACAAGAAAAATCCAACGGTTCTGATCAAAACCAATGTCGGCGACATCACCCTTGAACTCGATGCCGAAAAAGCGCCGATCACGGTCGAGAATTTTCTCGAGTACGTGCGCAGCGGCTTTTATGACGGCACCATCTTTCATCGGGTCATCGACGGTTTCATGATCCAGGGCGGCGGCATGACGCCGGACATGAAAGAGAAAAAAAGCGGCAAATCCATCAAAAACGAAGCCGACAACGGCCTGACCAATCAGCGCGGAACCGTGGCCATGGCCCGCACCCAGGTGGTCGACAGCGCAACCTCCCAGTTTTTCATCAACGTCGCTGACAATGATTTCCTCAACCATCGCGACAAAACGGCCAACGGCTACGGATACGCCGTCTTCGGCCGCGTCGTCGACGGCATGGATACGGTGGACGCCATCCGGCACTCAGCGACGACCACCGTCGGCTTTCATCAGGACGTTCCCAAAACAGCTATTGTCATGGAGCAGGTGTCAGTCGTCGAATAAGGCGGCCTTCAGCGAACCGGGGCAATTCGCTGTGCGCCGGTTCGCTCTTCTATACCCTCAGCATTTCTCTTCTCAATTCCTTCCATGGTTACTTTCCTGCGGCACCAATCTCTCACGCCTGACCCTGAAATGAATCTTTGATCTCAAGAACGCGAGCTTCTAATTTTCATGCCGCCTAAAACTGTCTGAATCAACACGCCGCGCTTATTCGAATCAGGACAATCATAACAATGGGTTTCAGGCAAATTTGACATAATATCTCGACCATATTAAAATACTATGTCGTTTTTTCGAGGAACTCCTCTCTTTTTCAATCATACAAGGAGCCTTTTTCTTCATGGCAATCTACGATCAGACTCAGCAAAATATCGCTCGCAAGATCAATGAAAACTCTAAAATTTCCAACTGGAAAGACTGGCGCTGGCAACTGCGTCACTCGGTGGAATCCATCGATACGTTTGAAAATCTGCTCGACATCAAATTCCCCGCCGAGGAACGCAGGGAACTGGAAGAGACCCTGAGCAAATTCCCTCTTTCGGTGACCCCCTACTACATGTCTCTGATCGACGCGGAGGATTACCAGAACTGTCCTGTCTTCAAACAGGCTTTTCCCTCCCCCGCCGAACTGGATATCGGCGGCTGCGACATGGCCGACCCGCTGGCGGAGGACACCGACAGCCCGGCGCCGGGGATCACGCATCGCTATCCCGACCGGGTGCTGTTTCACATCAGCAACGTGTGCAGCATGTACTGCCGCCACTGCACCCGCAAACGCAAGGTCGGCGACCAGGATTCCATCCCCGGGCGGGAGGAACTGCGGCAGGGGCTGGACTATATCCGCAACCACCCCGAAGTGCGCGATGTGCTGCTCTCCGGCGGCGACCCGCTGATGCTCAATGACGATTACCTCGACTGGATTCTGACCGAGGTCCGCAAGATCGAGCATGTCCAGATTATTCGCATCGGTTCCCGCATGCCGGTGGTCCTGCCCTACCGGATCACCGACGAACTGGTCGAGGTACTCAAGAAGCACCAGCCGGTGTGGCTCAACACTCACTTCAACCACCCGCGCGAGATCACCACATCGAGCAAGCAGGCAATCCGCAAGCTGGCGGATGCAGGCATTCCGCTGGGCAATCAGACCGTGCTGCTGGCCGGCGTCAATGATTGCCCCCGCGTAATCAAAGCCCTGGTCCACAAGCTGGTGCATAACCGTGTGCGCCCCTACTACCTTTATCAGTGTGACCTGTCGGAGGGGCTGACGCACTTCCGCACCCCGGTGGGCAAAGGGATTGAAATCATGGAAAGCCTTATCGGCCACACCAGCGGCTTTGCCGTTCCGACCTACGTCATCGACGCGCCGGGCGGCGGGGGCAAAATTCCCCTGAGCCCCAATTACCTGATTTCTCTTTCAACCAATAAAGTGGTGCTGCGCAACTACGAAGGCGTGATCACCACCTACCAGGAGCCCGACAGCTATGAGGCCACTTTCTGCGATCGCAAATGCGACGACTGCCGGCTTCATCTCAAGCTCGAGGATGCCGAGGAATACCGGGCGACCGGCATCGAGATGCTGCTGTCGGATCATGATGAAACCATCTCCCTGACTCCCGAGAACAACGCCCGTATCGATAGGAGAAACCATGAGTGATATCATTGAGCGTCTGGGACGCTCCCAGATACAGCACGGCAAGAACAACAACCGCATTTACCTGATGAAGCTCGATCCGCGCGACAGCGTCGAGTTGGTGGGCAAACTCGACAACCTGGCGCAAAACAATGGCTACACAAAGATATTCGCCAAGGTTCCCGCTGAAGCCCAGCCGGTTTTCACGGAAGCGGGCTACCAGGTCGAAGCGCACATCCCGCAATTCTTCAACGGCACCAACGATGCCGCTTTTCTGGGAAAATATTTCTGCGACAAACGCAGGAAAGAGAAAAAGCCGGACATGGTGCACGAAATTATCGAGACTGCTCGAACCAAAGCTGAACAGCCGGCTTGCCCCGAGCTTAAGCCGGGGTTCTCTCTGCGCCGACTTGAACATGCGGACGCCGAGGCCATGGCCGAGGTTTACCGCGAGGTCTTCGCGAGCTACCCGTTCCCCATCCATGATCCCGATTATCTGCGCGAGACCATGGACGACAACATCCTGTACTGGGGAACCTGGGAGGGGGACAAGCTGGCGGCGATCTCTTCCGCCGAAACCTACCCGGATGAGCGCAATGCGGAGATGACCGACTTTGCCACCCTGCCCGATTATCGTGGTGCCGGTCTGGCCCAGGTGCTGCTGGCGGAGATGGAAGACGAGTTGCGGCGTCAGGAGTACCACACCGCCTACACCATTGCGCGCGCCTACAGCTTCGGCATGAACATCACCTTTTCCAAGCACGGTTACAGCTACAGCGGCACGCTGACGCACAACACCGATATTTCCGGTGAACTTGAAAGCATGAATATCTGGCACAAGGCGCTTTGATCGCAGATCCATAAGCGCCCTGCCCCTTGACAGGGCAGACAATGCAGGACAGAATCCCGCGGAACCGACGTATCGCGGGATTCTTTTTTGCGTGGGATAATCGAATGGACTTTCTGACCCTCTTCGGGCTGGCCGCAGCCCTGGCCATGGATGCCTTCGCCGTCGCGCTGGGTGCGGGCCTGACCCTGGAACGGCTTACCGGCGGACATATGTTTCGCCTGAGTTTTCACTTCGGATTGTTCCAGGGGATGATGCCGATCATCGGCTGGCTGGCAGGCCTGAGCGTGCAGCGCTGGATTGCCGCCTATGATCACTGGATTGCCTTTATTCTTCTCTCCTTTATCGGCGGCAAAATGATCTACGAAGCCTTCAGGGAGGAGCAGGCGCTGCGTAATCCACGCGATCCAACCCGCGGCCTGACCCTGGTCATGCTCTCCATCGCCACCAGCATCGATGCGCTGGCGGTCGGCCTGTCGCTGGGGATGCTGGGGGTTACGATCTGGTTTCCAGCGCTGATCATCGCCGTGGTGGCGGGAGTGTTCACGCTTGCGGGCATGCTTCTGGGAAGGCGCATCAGCAATCTATGGGGACCCCGTGTGGAAATTTTCGGAGGGGTGGTGCTTTTTGCCATCGGTTTAAAAATTCTGCTGGAACACACCCTGGGAGGTTGATTTTTCAAGAAAACTGCAGGTAAGGCAGAAGAAGACCGATCGCCGACAGAATGACCAGCAGCAGAAAAGAGACCCTGATTTCATCTTCCGCCCTCCGACCGCGACGCCAGTTGACCAGCATTCCGGCAACTCCCAGAAAAAGTCCCAGATACATCATCCCCTGCAGATAGCCGAGCAATTCAACATCCCAGCTGGTGCGCAGAGGAATATCGTAATAGCGGTCAAAAAAAGTTTCGACCTGCGGCTTGGCTTTGGACAGAACCAGGACCGCGGCCAGCATCAGCAACCAGCCGAAGACAACCAGAACTTCCAGGGAACGAACCCAGATGTCGGGTTTTCGACGACGTTCAACGCCTCTGCGGAGGCTGGAATCGGGCATGACGGATCAACTCCCTACTGCTCTCGCTCATGGAACCTGGGATCAGGCCCGCGACTATCCACCTGTTGCAGGAAATGCTCGATTTCTTCGGCCGGCAGCGGTTTGCTGAAGAGATATCCCTGCATCTCCTGGCAGCGGTGGTCCCTCAGAAAATCAAGCTGCCCTTCAGTTTCGACCCCTTCGGCAATCACCTGCAGCTTCAAACTGTTGCCCATGGAGATAATGGCCGTGGCGATAGCGGCATCAGTGGCATCGAGTTCGACGTCGCGCACAAAGGACTTGTCGATTTTCAGTGTGTTGACTGAAAAGCGCTTGAGATGCGCAAGGGATGAATAGCCGGTGCCGAAATCGTCAATGGCGATCATAACGCCCAGATCCCTGAGTTGATTGAGGATCGCCACCGCAGATTCGGGGTTCTGCATGACCACCGTTTCTGTAACCTCGATTTCAAGATCGCAGGGGGCGAGCCCGGATTCATCAAGAACCCGGCGCACGACATCGATAAACTCCCGCTGCTGCAACTGGTAGCCGGAAATATTGACCGCCACGCGCATCCGCGGCAGTCCCTGCTTCTGCCACCGGCGGTTCTGCAGACAGGCCTGAAGCAGAACCCATTCTCCAATGGAGAAAATCAACCCCGTTTCCTCCGCCAGAGGGATGAACTCGTTGGGCGGCAGAAGACCCAGCTCCGGGTGTTCCCAGCGCAGCAGCGCCTCCATGGCGGTAATACGCCCCGAAGCGATATCGACCTTGGGTTGGTAGAAAATACGAAACTGATCCATCTCCAGCGCTTTGCGGATGGCCGTCTCAAGCACCAGACGCTTTTCCACGTCTGAATCCATCTCTTCGCGATAAAACTGATAATTGTTCCGCCCCTGAGCCTTGGCGTGGTACATGGCGATGTCGGCCTTTTTGATCAGGCTCTGGGCGTCCTGGTGATGGTCGGGAAACAGGCTGATGCCGATGCTGGTGGTGATAAAGAGTTCATGTCCGTCAATGCAGAGAGGCTGAACCAGATTTTTAAGAATTTTCTTCGCGACCTTTTCGACGCTCTCTGCGCCATCAACATTCCCCAGGCAGAGGGTAAATTCATCTCCCCCCATGCGCGCCACAGCATCGACCTCGCGGATGCATTCCCGCAGGCGCTGTCCCATCTCCCGCAGCAAACGATCGCCCAGGACATGACCCAGGGTATCGTTGATAATCTTGAAACGGTCGAGGTCGAGAAAAAGAACGGCGACCTGTCTACCCTGGCGGCGCGCCAGCGCGATGGAATGGTTGAGCCGGTCGAGAAAAAAAGCGCGGTTGGGCAAACCCGTCAGCTGGTCGTAGTGCGCCAGCCGGTACAGCTCCGCCTGAGCCTTTTTGTGCTCGGTCACGTCACGACAGATGGCCCAGACCGTACCCAGGCCATCGTTATGCAGGCAGCAGCGAGTCAGCGACCCCTCCACATCAAGAATGTCGTCATGCCGGCTGAGCAGGCGGCCGTTGGTCACCCGGCCGGCTTCACCACGCAGAACACGGTCGAATTCATGGCTGCAATTGTCACGGAACTCAGGATGAACGATGTCTTTGAGATTGAGTTTCTGCAGATCGTTGCCGTCATATCCCATGGCCTGTCGCCAGGCCCGGTTGGCAAACCGCAGCCTGCCATCCTTGTCAACGTTGAAGATCAGATCGCTGGCTGTTTCAAGAAATTCGCTCATCCCCTTCTGACTGTTGCGCAGTTCCTGATTTTCTCGCCGAATGACCGACATCAGAAAAACGCCCACCACCGCAACAGCGGCATTGAGGACACTGACCCAGAACCAGAGCAGAAAGAGATGCAGGCCATTCTGATGCAGGTTCGGCGCGACAAACGGCATGGGGACATTGGCCCACCAACCCTGATGGCCGCCCAGCAGCACCAGACCATAAAGCAGGGCCCCTGAAAGCCCCATGAGCCATACACGATGCGGTTGCTCCAGAAGCACGGCGGCCTCAAGAGTCACTAATAGATAAACCGGCCAGAACCAGCTCGCGGCACCCCCGCTGAAATGAATCAGAAAAGTCACAATGGAGAGGTCAAGAAGGACCTGCAGTGAATTGACGTAGACGGGGTGCGCAAGACGGTCGTAAAAAAGATGAACGGCGCCATTGTGCAGAAGGATGGCGGCAACGGAGATGAAAAGAGCCAGAAGCTGGGGGCGGCTGAGAAAAAATCCGTAAGGACTTCGCAAAAAAAGAAAACCTGCAGCGAGGCAGCTTGTCGCCAGCGTCCCGAGAAGAAACCAGCGAATTTTGACCAGCAGAAAAGTCCGGTCACGAGGATCAGCGAAATTAATCTCGGAGCAGGCAAAAAACCGGCCCATCAAAGAATTCGAAGACTCCCAGCCTGAAGACGCTGAGTTCAGGTTGTCCCGTGATGGCGTGGCGATGGCTGAGTCCTCCGGCAGAAGGCCATGGGTTGGCGCGCCTCTATCGCTCCCCGGCACATCCCGCGAAAGAATGCAACAAAGAGAGCCTTGCGAAGATCTCATCCACCATACAAAATTATAATATTTTTATCAATTACTTTTTACACTTATTAAAGAAACAGGTTTCAAACCCGGGTTCTGTCACCAGAAACGCACCGGCCCGGTATCGAGGTGAACAAAATCCGACTTCGGGTAATAACCGACTCCCCCCTTTCTCAGCCTGCGGGCCGCCTGCCGAAGAGCCTTGAGTTCACGACCGGGAAGTCGCACGTCCACTGCCTGACCGATGGTGTGATAACTGCGCTTGGCTACGCCGCTGCTCTGCTGCCGCAGCATCCTGTTGGTTTCCGGCGAGCGATACCCTGAGATGATGTTAAACGGGGATGATGATTCAAGAGTGCTGCGCACCGCGAAAAGCTGATCAAGCAGGCGCGGGTCGATGGAGCCAATTTCGTCACGGCGAAAATCGCGCAGGATGTGCTCGATCTCCCGCATAACGGAGGCGTTGTATTGACCCTCAGCCCAATAAACCGCGTTTTCGAGCTTCTCGCCGGTGTGAAGATTGTAAAAAGAGAGACTGCGCTCGGGAGATTGCCGGGCTGAAACCGAAACCGGCAGGGCCAGACAGGCAAGAGCAGCCAGGTGGCTGCCGACAAATGCCCGCCTTCCAAGGTGAGTGTTAAAAATACGAGGGTCGGTGAAAAAAGAGGACATGAAGCCAATCCTTTTGATTATTCTTTTTCAATCTGTTCAAGCAATGAAAATGAACCCTTTTCAACAGCGCATAGCATCAAAAATCAAAAGCAATTTCCAGGCCAGAACAGTTTCATTCAAATCATGGCATTCAGCGCAAACTCACCCCTCCGCCCGACGGGCCAGAGCATCACGAACTTCCTGCCAGCACGACAGGGGGATGGGAATTTCGCCCCGCGCCCAGCCGATACGGGCGGCGCTGTCGGAAAATCCGTGAAAATCCGAGCCACCGGTGACAATCAGCTTTCGCTGCCGCGCCAATTCCGTCAGTTCGGCAACGTCATCCCGCGATCCGGCATTGTTATATGCTTCAACACCATCAAGGCCCAAAGCGACAAGAGCATCAAGCAGCTGGAGCAGGACACCCTGATCCTCCGTGATCAGCGGAGGGTGAGCCAGAACGGCGACCCCGCCTGCGCGATGAATGAGGGCAATCGCCTGGTCGGCAGGAAAGAAACGCTTCTCGACATTGCAGCGTACCAGATAGCGATTGAAGGCTTCATCATTGTCGCGCACATGCCCTGCCTTGATAAGTGCACGCGCAATGTGCGGGCGCCCGACCGTCCCTCCCGCAGAACGGCGGATCTGCCTGAAATCCAACAGGGTACGCCCTTCTGTGGCGAGAACTTCATTGACCCGCTGCACGATCATTTCGTTGCGCCGCGCACGGAAATCGCGAAAATCCGTCAACTCCCGAACAAGTTCAGGCGCGTGAGGGTCAAATCCATATCCGAGAATGTGAAGATCGCGCAGGTCCTGCCATTGACTGGACAACTCCACTCCGGCGACAATCTCAAGGTCAGCGTGGCGAGCTGCGCCGACAGCCCTTTCGATGCCGTCGATATTGTCATGGTCGCAGATCGACAGCGCCCTCACCCCGTTGTCGCGCGCCATAGAGACAATTTCTTCCGGAGAGAAAAGTCCGTCCGAATATGTCGTATGAACATGCAGATCAGCCAGTGGACCATCGGGTTTTGCGCCGGGCGCACGGAATTCTTGTACTTTCATTAGATCAAATAAGCTTTCGGATCAATGGCTGGAGAAAAATCTGCGAATAACGGATTCAACCAGGTGCGAAGCTTAGCATAAAAAGGGCTGTCGTGAGAAGAGTCGCCCGGAGCATTATCTCTTCGGCCATTTCTTGACCCATCGCTTAGGAGAGGGTAAATTCATGGGCGCCGGCTGCAGCTCTGCACGCACCCCCCTCATTCCTTTCTTCTGGAAGGCCCGATGACGCAATTGCTTGAAATTGAAAACCTTCACACTTCGTTTTTTACCGAGGAAGGCCCGGTCCATGCGGTCCGCGGCATCGACTTCGCCTTATCCACCCGCGAAACCCTCGCGCTGGTTGGCGAATCCGGCTGCGGCAAATCCATCACCTCCCTGTCGATCCTGGGACTGATCCCACCACCGGGACGCATGGTGGAAGGCCGCATTCTCTATCGGGGAGCCGATCTGGCAAAGCTTCCCAGCGAGGAGATGCGCCGGATCCGCGGCAACCGCATATCCATGATATTCCAGGAACCGATGACCTCGCTCAACCCGGTCCTGCGCATCGGCGACCAGATCCGGGAAGTGCTTCAGCTTCACAAAAAACTCGGGGCCGCCCAAGCTCTCGATCAGGCGGAAAAACTGCTGCACGATGTCGGGATTCCGTCAGCGCGGCAACGCCTGCGCGACTATCCGCACAGTCTGTCGGGCGGCATGCGACAGCGCGTCATGATCGCCATGGCCCTGGCCTGCGATCCGGATATCCTGATCGCCGATGAACCCACCACCGCCCTTGACGTCACGATCCAGGCGCAGATCATGGATCTTCTGCTGCACCTCAAGCAGGAGCGTGACATGGCGACTCTTCTGATCACCCACGACCTGGGCATTGTCGCTGAGAGCGCCGATCGCGTGGCCATCATGTACGCCGGCCTTATCATGGAATATGCGCCGGTGGTCCCGATTTACGACCATCCCCGCCACCCTTACACCCGCGGGCTTCTGGCCTGCGTTCCGCGCCTGGGCGACAAGAAATCGCGGCTGGCTCCCATCAGCGGGCAGGTCCCCGACCCGCGGCAGATGCCGCAAGGCTGCCCCTTTACCGCGCGCTGCCCCGAAGCCCTCTCTCGGTGCAGCACGCACAGGCCCGGGTTGACTGAAGTCGCTCCCGGTCATTTCGTCCGTTGCTGGAGGGCGCAATGACTCCACTGCTCGATATCCGCGCCCTGCGAAAATCCTTCTGGGTCAAAGCCTCCCCTTTCTCTCCCCGCAAACTGGAATTGCGTGCCGTCGACAACCTCTCGCTAAGCCTGAAAGGCGGCGAGACGCTGGGGCTGGTGGGGGAGTCCGGCTGCGGAAAATCCACCACCGGCAAGCTGGTCATGCGGTTGCTTGACGTCGATGGCGGACAGATTCTTTTTCAGGGGCAGGATATCACCCGCCTGCCAAACAGGCACATGCGTCCCCTGCGCCGTTCCATGCAGATGATCTTTCAGGATCCCTATGCTTCTCTTAACCCCCGTATGCGCATCGGCGACACCATTGCGGAAGCCTTCAGGATTCATGGGCTCGCCCAAGGGCCAGGCCTGCGGGATCAGGTAGTGGACCTGCTGGAAAAGGTCGGCATGAGCGCCGATCATGCGGGACGCTACCCTCATGAATTTTCCGGTGGGCAGCGCCAGCGCATCGGTATTGCCCGCGCGCTGGCCCCGAATCCGCAGCTGATCGTCGCCGACGAGCCTGTTTCCGCGCTCGACCTCTCCATTCAGGCCCAAGTCGTCAATCTGCTCAAAGATCTTCAGCAGGAGTTCGGCCTGACCTACCTGTTCATTGCCCACGACCTGTCGCTGGTGGAGCATTTCTGCGATCGGGTTGCCGTCATGTATCTGGGCGCCATCGTAGAGCAGGCCCCGGCGGAGAGTCTCTACCGCCGCCCCCGCCACCCTTACACCGAAGCCCTGCTCGAGGCGGTGCCGGTCCCCGACCCTCACCGTCGACACCCGCATGTTCCCCTCAAGGGAGAAATCCCCTCCCCCCTGTCGCCGCCGTCCGGATGCACCTTTCATCCGCGCTGCCCCTATGCCCGCGACATCTGTGCCCGCCAGGCGCCCCAGGCTGTTGAACAAGCCCCGGGGCATTTCAGTGCATGCCATTTCAGTAACGAAGTCGGGCGCCGCGGCTCCTGAATAACGACATTACACCAGATACCGGAGCGCTTGACAGTCTGCTGCACCATCGTACAGAATCAATCCACTCGTTCACCCCTCCCATTTCTTTAAGACCACCCGCCCGGAGGCAACATGGGGCCCATTCAAACCGCCAAAGACAGATGCCGCAAATGCTATTCCTGCGTCCGCAACTGCCCGGTCAAGGCCATCAAGGTCAAGGAACACTGGGCTGAAGTCATTCATGATCGCTGCATCGGTTGCGGAATCTGCCTTAAAGTCTGCTCCCAGAAAGCAAAGCAGATCGCCGATTGCATCACCCAGACCCTGCGCATACTCGAGAACGGCAAATCCCCCGTAGCGATCCTGGGGTGCTCCTATCCCGCTTTTTTCAGCGAACTGCGCCCCGGTCAGCTTGTCGCTGGCCTGCAGAAGCTCGGCTTCGCGCATATCTTCGAGGGCACCGCGGGCGTGGAATTGATCGCCGGACAATATCAGCAGCTGATTGAAAGCGGTGGTCGCGGCCCCCTGATCTCGAGCCACTGCCCCACCATCGTCGATCTGATTGAGCGCCATTATCCGCAGCTCGTGCGCAATCTGATGCCGGTTGTTTCGCCCATGGTGGCCATCGGCCGCTATATCAAACAGACCCGGGGAACGCAGACGCCCGTGGTCTATATCAGTTCATGCATCGCAGGGAAATTCGAGGTCAGCGCTGAAGAAGTCGCCGGGGCGGTGGACATGGTCCTCACCTACCGCGAGCTCAGCCAGATGTTCCGTGATCGCGGCCTTGACCCCGCACGGATGAAAGATGCGCCCTTCAGCGGACGCAAACCCGACCGGGGGCGCCTGTTCCCCATCTCGGGCGGACCGTTTCAGGCCTTCGACGTTCACAACGATTTTCTCAACGCCGATTTTGTTTCGACCGGTGGAGAGCAGGGTGCCCTTGAACTTATCCGCGATCTTGCCGCCCAACGCATCACCCCCAAATGGGTTGATATTCGTTTCTGCGAAGGGGGTTGCATCGGCGGCCCCGGCAAAAACAATCGCCTCACTAATTTTTCCAAACGCAGCCTGATCATCGATGCTTTCCACCAGCGTCATGAAGTCCCCTATCTGCCGGAGGAGAAGGAGAGCACCGCCCCAGCTCCGTCACTGCAGAGATCTTTCACCAACAAATTCAAACGGCTGGAGAACCCCAGCGGCGAGAGCATCCGCGCCATTTTGCAAGTCACCAACAAATTCACCCAGGAAGACGAACTTGATTGCGGTGCCTGCGGCTACCCGACCTGTCGCGAACATGCGGCAGCGGTTTACCAGGGGCTGGCGGACAACGAGATGTGCCTGCCCTTTTCCATCAAACGCCTGGAGGAGGACCGGGTCATCCTGACCCAGAAATACGAACTGGCTCAGCGTGCCCTGGCCCAGGAGTTCGGCGACAGCGCCATCATCGGCCAGGATCCACGCACGGGCGATGTGCTCAAGCTCATCCGGCAGGTCGGACCCACCCCCACCACTGTTCTTATCCGGGGCGAGAGCGGAACCGGCAAAGAATTGACCGCCCGTGCCATCCATCAGCACAGCAATCGCGCTGACAAACCCCTGGTGACGGTCAACTGCACCACTTTGACGGACAGCCTGCTGGAAAGCGAGCTGTTCGGACACAAGCGCGGATCGTTTACCGGAGCGATCGCTGATAAAAAAGGGCTGTTTGAAGCCGCCAACGGCGGCACGATTTTTCTGGACGAAATCGGCGACATCACCCCCAAGCTGCAAGCCGAGCTGCTGCGGGTTCTCGACAGCGGCGAGATCAAGCCCGTTGGCGGAAACCGACCAACCAAAGTCGATGTGCGGCTGATCGCCGCCACCAATCGCAACCTTGAAGAGGGGGTTGAAGAGGGATGGTTTCGCGAAGACCTGTTCTATCGCCTTAACGTGTTCACCATCACCATGCCGCCCCTGCGCAATCGCATCGACTCGCTTCCGCAGCTTGTGCACCACTTTCTCGCCTCGGCCAGCAAGCGCCTCAACAAGCCGATTCGCGGCATCGAAGACCGTGCCATTGCGGCTTTGTTGCGCTACCACTGGCCCGGCAACATTCGTGAACTGCAGAATATCATCGAACGGGCCTCGGTTCTGACACAGGACAATATTGTCCGCCTGGAAAACCTGCCAACCGTCTTTTCGGAATTGTCGCTGGATGAACCGGTCGCCGCCGGCGACTCCGCCAAAAGGCAGGAGAGAGGCTCTTTACGAGGACAGAGAGAAAAGCATCTGCGGATTGTAGAAAAAAGCCTGCTTAAGAAATATCTCGAAGATGCCGGAGGCAATGTCTCCAAGGCCGCTCGCACGGCGAGCATTCCCCGTCGCACCTTTTATCGGATGCTGGAACGTCATGGGCTGAAAGGATCGGCGTTCAAAAAAACCGCCTCTCCTCCGTCAAATGGCGGATCCTGATCTTTATGGGCCAATTCTGACACAGCCAAACCACCACTGCTATTCTGCCATTCTACAACATTTCAACTAATTCTCCCCTCGAGTGTGCCACAAAGGACACACTCATACTGCCTCCGGAGTTTTCATCTTCCTCCTTCTGCCCAGCGCCCTGCAGAAAAAATACAGGCGCTGCAAACGCAGGACAAGGCGGGATACAACCTCATCCTATTTGTGTCACCGCCAAACCTGCAAATTTGGCATGAATACTGCTTAGAAAAAAGGCATGTGGGGCTTGACTATTTCCTCCTACCCAAACGGAATCCCGCCCCTTTTGCGCCGTACAGGGTCCCTCTCTCCCCCTGTGCGGCGTTTTTTTATCGCAAGTCCCGGCATCGTCCGTTAGAATGTCTCGACGACCATTCGTTCATAACAACCCTCAACAGCACCAGCGAAATCTATGACGCCTCATCGTAAAAAAGCACCTTTCGGCATAACGACTTTGGAGGATATCAGCACTCTTATCCTTCAATCCCATGACCTCGACGAAACGCTGAACAATATCGTTTCCCTGGTCGCGCGGCGCATGCGTACCGAGGTCTGCTCGATCTATCTGCTCGAGGACGATCACCAGAGTATCCGGCTGCGGGCGACCAAAGGCCTGTCGCGCCGTGCAATCGGTCGTGTGGTGATGCGCATCGATGAGGGTCTGACCGGCCTCGCCATTGAAAAAGGCCGCGTCATCTCCATCCTTGAACCTAACAAACACCCCCGTTATCGCTACTTCAAGGAAACGCGCGAAGAACGCTTTCATACCTTTCTCGGCATCCCCCTGTTCGACCGTCGAGAACCGATTGGCGTCATCACCATCCAGACCATCGAACCGCGCCAATTCAGCCCTGAAGAGATCAGCGCCCTGTCGACGATCGCCTTCCAGGTCTCCTCCATCGTCGTCAATGCACGCCTGCTGGATTCAATTCGCCGCAAGGAAGAGGAAACCAACCGTTTCGCCCGTGAACTGGAGATGACCCGTAAAAATCTGCGGGAGCAGAGCCTCGAGGAGGCTGAAGATGCGGGGGCCGAATCGGAATATCGCACCCTGCGCGGCACAGTGGCTTATCCCGGTGTATCGTGCGGACCGGCCAATCTGCTTGATGAGCGACTCGGCTTTGCCGACATTCTTGACGAGGAAGGCGTCGTGCCGGACCGGGAGTGCGAAAAACTCGAGGATGCCCTGGAGAAAACCCGCATTCAGACCCTTTACCTGGAAAAACGCATGGCAGATCGCTTTTCAGCGGACGATGCCGCGATTTTCCACACCCATCTGATGATCCTCGAAGACCGGGGTTTTTTAAAACGGCTGACAGCGGAAATCCGCGACAAATACCACAGTGCTCCCTATGCCCTGAAAAAGGTGGTGGGCGAATACATCGAGGCGTTTGGCCGCATGGACGATGTCTACCTGCGGGAACGGGCCGCTGACATGGAAGATATAGGCCGTCGCATTCTGGCCAATCTCGTGGGGCAAAACGCCCACCCTCTCTATCTGAAGAATCCCGGCATATTGGTGGCGAAAGAACTGCTCCCCTCCGATATGGCAGCGCTCGACCATACCAAAATCCAGGGCATTGTCACCGAGGCAGGAGAAAAAAATTCCCACGCCGTCATCATGGCGAAATCCATGGGAATTCCTGCAATCGTCGGCGTGAAGAACGCCCTGAAATCAATTCAGCCGGAAGAACCGCTGATTCTCGACGCGAACACCGGAACCCTCTACGTCAGCCCTTCGGCACAGATCAAGGAAGAATTCGAACGACTTGAACAGGACCGCATCCGCGAAACGAGTCGCCTGGAGAAATACCGCGACCTGCCGGCTCGCACGCGCGACGGTGTGGATCTCGCCCTGCGCGCCAACATCGGCCTGATCGGAGATGTGGACATCGCCCGCCGCAACGGTGCGGTCGGCGTTGGTCTTTACCGCACCGAATTTCCCTATATGGCCCGCAGCAATTTTCCTGACCGGGAAGAACAATATCAGCTCTATCGCCGTATTATCGAAGGATTTGACGGCGAACCGGTCACTATACGCACTCTCGATATCGGGGGAGACAAGGCGCTTCCCTACTTCACCTTGCCCAAGGAAGACAATCCGTTCATGGGGTGGCGCTCCGTGCGAGTCTCTCTGGATAACCGCGACATCTTCCGCACCCAGATCGAGGCCATCCTCATGGCGGGTGTGCATGGGCCGGTCAAGTTGCTTTTTCCGATGATTTCAGGAATGGATGAGTTGCGAGGCTGCCGCCGGATCGTAAAAGAGGCCTGCGAAAATCTGGCAAGAGAAGGAGTCAATTTCAAGGAGGAGGTTCCGGTCGGAGTGATGATCGAAGTCCCTTCAGCAGTCTATCTGGCCGACCGGCTGGCACAGGAAGTCGATTTTTTCGCCCTCGGCACCAATGATCTGATTCAGTATGTACTGGCAGCCGATCGCAACAACCCGCTGGTATCGAAATATTACGACCCTCTTCATCCGGCAGTATTGCAGGTTTTGAAAGATATCGGACAATGCGCCGAGCGCAATGGCATCGGCCTGTGCATCTGCGGTGAAATGGCCTCCGACCCCATACACATGACCCTGCTGCTGGGCCTGGGATTTCGCGAGTTTTCCATGGCGGCCCCCTTCATCCCGCGGATCAAGGGATTTCTGGGAAAAATCAAACTATCCGATGCCCGACAGATCTCCGCAAGAGCACTTGAACTCGAGGAAGCAAGCCAGGTGCGTGAACAGATCCGCCGGGATCTGCTCACGCACGATGTCAAGGTTTTCTGAATCGGCTCATCGATCGCGCTGTGCTGAGGATCAACCGTATTTGGCGATCAGATCTTCGGCCATCTCCACATCCTCGCGACAACCGATAAAAACAGGCGCCCTGTCATCAATTCCCTGGGGTTCAATATCGAGAATTCTCTGCTTTCCGGTGGAGGCCTTACCGCCGGCCTGCTCGATCAAAAAGGCCATCGGGTTGAGTTCGAAGAGCAATCGCAGTTTTCCATGGGGATTGTCACGCAGGTGAGGGTAGAGGAAAATTCCGGTTCCCTTCATCATCACCTGGTTGATATCAGGCACGAATCCGCCACTGTAACGCAGCTTGTACCCCCGTTCCTCCAGAGAGCTGACATACCTTTCCGTCCCTTCCGTGTAGAGATTGCGCTGACCACCCGGTGAATAGATGCGTCCTTTCGGCTTGATGCGCACATTCTCCGTCGTCAGGGTATATTCCATCAGGTGATTCATCTGGAATTCATGGGCGCCGCGGCCGGTGGAATAGACAAGGGTAGTGCGCGGACCATACAGAATATACATGGCGGCCACCTGCTCACGCCCCGGCTGCAGCACACTGCCTCCCCGACAGATCGAGACAATGGTGCCGACCGCCAGGTTGACATCAACCAGAGAGGAACCGTCCAGAGGATCAAACGCCACCGAAAATTTCCCTTTCGGGTCGACCTCGATTACCTCGCTGGTTTCCTCAGAGAGGATAGTGGCGACCACGCCCGAATGAATCAGGCGCTTTCTCAGGATGCGATCCGAGAGCACATCGAGCGCCAACTGATCTTCACCGTAAAGATTGGACGTACCCGCCACCCCAAGGTCACCAGTACGGATGGAGTTGACGATATACTTTGAGGCATCGGCGATCTCACAGATCAGTCGCGTCAGATCGCGATCCTCATCAAGCTCGCGCAGATGACGTCGCAGGTCAACCTGCAGCTTAGTGGTGCCGGGTTCGGAAACAGCCGTCACGGGGAACCTCCATGTGGTAAAAAATGAATCAAAAGTAAACAAAGCGCCATGTGAACGATGTTAAAGTCTAGACCAAATACCCTGTAGGGGCAAGCACCTCAAATGATTTGAAGTTTGACGAAATAAATAAAAATGCTAGGATTTTCGGAATACCCGGATTCTTTGACCAAAGGCAGGGCATCCCCCCGCCTGTTGCCATGACTTGACGCTTTCAGGGAGGAGGCATTGATGAACGACACCAATACCCAACAGGAACAAAAAGAAAAAGTGGAAGAGCAGCAGCAACAAAAGCAGCAGACCTCATCGGACTGGTGGAAATCGACGCGAAAAACTCTGGACCAGGCAAGCTCTGCTGCCGTTCGCTACAAGCGCATGGTACAGAAAAAAATCGATCTGGCTGCAACACGCAAAAAGGTCGACCAAGCCCATGCTGAACTGGGACGTAAAATCGATCAGGCGCGTGAAAACACCGCTGGAGACCCTCTCGCCCAGGAAGATGTGCGTCAGATTCTGAATAAATTGGACAACCTCAAACAGTCGGCAGTCCAGTTGGAGGAGGAGATCAGTGCCCTCAAGGAGGAAAAATCCTCTGGAAAGGATTCCGGCTCAGAGCAATAAACAATAAAGAAAAGGCAATCTGCCAACCCACCTGAAAAAAAGCTCCTTCCGTGTTACCGGAGGAGCTTTTTTTCAGGTTATGCGGTTTTCCGCGCGACTTCTACTGCTTGAACTCATGAATGTTTGCGCGGTTTAGGAACACTGTGCAGGTGGCTGTCTTTATACTCACGATCAAGGCGCCTCATATAAGATTGGATGGCTTCCTCGGTTTCGGCCATTTCCAGAGAATGCCGATCCATGATGTCCAGATCGCGCTCGACTCTCTCAAGACGATTTTCCAGTCGAGGGTCGACATTCGACGTTCCGGAACCATTGCTGTTCTCGGGCATAAGACCTCCTTTGGCTTGCTGAACCCGCCACCGCCGCCAGCACCACGCCACAAGCGCGGCGGGTCGTTTCTGACGCTATTATAACAACTTTCCCGCAGGAGACAAATCCCCGCCCGCTAAATAATCACGTCTTCGAGGTCAGCGATTCCGGGCACCGGCCGCGCCGCAATATTTCAATCATCTCCTCATGAAATGCACCGTTGCTGGCCAGAATTTCCTGGCTGAAAATATTAAAATTTCCACCGGCGAAATTGCTGATCCGCCCGCCGGCCTCTTTAACCAGCAACTGACCTGCGGCGACATCCCACGGTTTGAGTTTCATCTCCCAGTAGCCGTCAAAACGCCCGGCTGCGGTATAGGCCAGATCGAGGCTGGCCGCACCCGGCCGTCTGCAGGCCTGGGCCGCCTGCTGAAAGTTCACAAAATGATCGTAATTGTTGAACTCGCTCTCTTTGCGGTCGTAAGGAAACCCCGTGGCCAGCAAACTGCGATCAAGACGTCGAGTTTCAGAGACCCGTATCTGAACATCGTTGCAGTAGGCCCCCTGCCCTTTTTCCGCAATGAACAATTCCTGGTGCGCGGGGTTGTAAACCACACCGAGGACCACCTCGCCGCGAACCTCCAGGGCAATGGAAACTGCGAACCAGGGGAACCCATGCGTGTAATTAGTGGTCCCATCCAATGGATCTATAATCCAGCGATACTCTCCCTCGCTGAGACCGTGATCAGCCTCCTCTGCCAGGATCGCATGGCGGGGGAAGGTATGGCGAATCGTTCCGACCACGGCTTCTTCGGCCGCTCGGTCGGCTTCTGTCACCAGGTCGATGGTGCCTTTGAAGCCGACATCCAGAACTCCGCCGAATTTCTGCAACAGGACACGACCTCCTTCATGAGCGGCTTTAACGGCGATCTCTTTCATCAATATCTCCTGTCAACGGCCATGCGAACTGACCTCTCATTCAATATGCAGTGGCTTGCAGACAATTTCAGGCGGTTGCACCTTTTTCCAGTTCCGGGTTTCTGTGATCGACCCATAGCAGGGTCGCGCCCACCACTCCCATCGGAATGCACAAAAACTGCACAAGAGGGATCGCAAGGATGACCAGCAGGCCTGTACTGAATCCAAGCATAAGAAATTTCCTCCCCAGCAGGTAGCGGCGCTGTTCACGAAACGGCACCCGTCGCCGGGAAAAAATATAGCCGGTATATTCGACCGAAAGGAAAAACAGCGTGATCAGAATGGAGAGAACGGAGTAGAGCAGCGTGCCGAACCCAGGTACCACATTGAGTGCGAAAACAAACACCATGGCCAGCACGAACAGGCTGATCTTTTTGAATTCCTCCACCAGGGTATAGCGCGCATCACGCAGGAATTCCCGCAGGGAAAAGGGCGTTTCTCTGATGCCGCCCCGCAATTTCTCCTCGGTCCGCTCGGAGAGCAGGTCGTTGAACGGTGAAGCGATCAGGTTGCCCACCACCGTGAAGGAGAAAAAAACAAGCACTGCTGTGACCACTGCAGCCACGACCCAGCTCAGGTAATAAAGAATCAGCCAGTACCAGGCCTCTCCTGTGGGGATGAGCGCCACAACGGTATCACTGAAAAAATTAAGCCCCAGGTAAACAGAGACGGAAAAAACGACGGTGTTGATCAGAAACGGGATGAGCACAAATTTCCACAGGGCGGGATGACGGGAGATATAGCGCGCGGCACGAAACGGGTATAAAAATCCCAACGAAAAATGGCTGACAGGGTTATTGCGCAGAATACCGGACATGGATAATTCTCCCCCTTATTGTGGTCAAAAAGAAAAATCCTAGCACAAGGTGCAGCTCAATGCATCCTGTCATGCTGTTCTCCGGAATGAAAAAACCGCCTCATCGCGAATGAAAAGGCGGTTTTCTCAAGATTTTATCCGTCAGATTTTTTGCTCAGATTCAGAAATTCAGGGACACACTCACGCCAGCCAGGATTTCGTCATCCAACATTCCGACATCTTCGGCATCATCACTCAGAGTGTCGGACCACAGAAACGAGGGAGAAACAACAATCTGATCAGTCACGGCATAATCGAGCCCCAAACCCAGCTCGTAAGTACTCCAATCGGAGAAATCACTGCCGTCGCCGGCAAAAACCGCCGGGCTCTCGGCGCTGTAGCTCACAAGGGCACTCAGATTGAGAGCGACGCTGTCAGCCAGAGCGAAACCATGGCTGATGTCGAAAGTGTAGTAGACGCCCTCATCATCATCCCAGTCGTAATAAACCATCAGATTCGGCGAGAGCAGTGTGTCAAGGGCAAGTCCGAGATAAATCTCGTTGGTGGCGCTGTCTTCAATGTTGAATGTGTAGGTAATGTTGCCGAGACTCACTGCCAGACCGTCAACAGGGCTGAAGGTATAGTCCAGAACAATATCCGTTTCGGTCACCTCGCCGCTTTCAAGGGCGTCGGAGCCACCGTCGCTGAACTGCATATTGCTCCAGAACCCGAGAGTAAACCCTTTAAAGCTGACGTCAGCCCCTCCCTGCAGCACGGGTTGCCCGGCGCTAAAATCAATTCCGCGCCAGAGATACTTGTCATAAACGCCGACATAGGCATCGCCGGACACTTCAATTGCAGCTTCTGCGGCACTGGCAAGGGTTGTACTCATCATCACTGCGACGAATAGAGCCGCACACCATTTTTTCACACTCATTGTCTTTCTCCTTATGTCAGTGAATCAATCCGCCGGGCGACACCATGCCGCCCGGCTATGGTCAAAGAAATAATCACTTCAAGCCCTGAGAACCGCGCCCGAATTCGGGATAGGCCTCCAGACCCAGCTCGACCGTATCTGAGCCGGAACTTTCCTCTTCTTGGGAAACACGGATCCCGACGGTGAACTTCAGAGCAAGCCAGACCAGAGCGCTGGTAAGAGAAACAAACACTCCAACCGCTGCCACGCCGACGATCTGGGCAAAAAAGCTTGCTTCGGAATCGGTGAACGGGACGGCAAGGGTTCCCCAAATACCGCACACCAGGTGGACCGAAAGAGCACCCACCACGTCATCGATGCGCAACTTGTCGAAAACGGGGACAGCCAGAACAACCAGGACTCCGCCCACGGCACCGATCAGCACGGCAGCCCCGGGTGAAGGTGTCGCCGGCCCCGCCGTAATGGAAACCAGGCCGGCCAGCGCGCCGTTGAGGGCCATGGAGAGATCGACCCGCTTGTAGATCATCTGCAGAGCGATCATCGCCGCCACCAGTCCGGCGGCCGCCGCCAGATTGGTATTGAGGTAGACTACCGACATCTCGATGGCCGCATCGGCTGAACCGAGAGCGAGCACCGAACCCCCGTTGAAGCCGAACCAGCCGAGCCACAGGATAAATGTGCCCAGAGTCGCCAGAGGCATGCTTGAGCCCGGCATGGGATTAACACGCCCGCCGATGCCATATTTTCCTTTACGCGCCCCCAGAATCAGAGCACCGGTCAGCGCTGCCCAGCCACCCACGGAATGAACAATGGTGGATCCGGCGTAATCAGCGAAACCCAGTTCGCTCAGCCAGCCGCCACCCCAGCTCCAGGCACCCTGAATGGGATAGATCAGGCCGGTCAGAACAACGACAAAGATCAGAAAAGGCCACAGGCGGATGCGCTCGGCAACGGTGCCGGAAACAACCGAAGCCGCTGTTGCCACGAAGACCATCTGGAAGAACCAGTCGGAGCCGCTGGCATAACCGGCCGAGAAATCCCCGCTTAGAGCAGCGGCGTCATCGGGTCCCCAGAAGCCGAGACTCCCCCAGAACCCGCCATCGACCCCTGCGTACATGAGGTTGTAGCCGATCAGGTAATACAGGATGCCGGCGATGGAATAGAGCGAGATATTTTTGAGACAGATGGTCGCCACGTTTTTGGTGCGCACCATTCCCGCCTCAAGCATGGCGAACCCCGCCGCCATCCACATGACCAGCACACCGCTGACCAGGAACGAAAAGGTATTGAGGATATAGGCGACCTCCGGGCTGACCTCCACCTGGGCCAGCGCCGGTGAAGTCGACAGCAGCAGAACCGAAACAGCGAGGACAGGAGTTAATATTTTCTTCATGACTAAACCTCCGAGATAATTTAGGTGATCGTCTTTATGAACTTGCTCAGCAGCGGGATTAAAGAGAGTCAGTCCCCTGTTCGCCCGTACGAATCCGGATCGACTGATCCACCGGGGTGACGAAGATCTTGCCGTCGCCGATTCTGCCGGTACAGGCCTCTTTCTGGATGGCGGCCACGACTTCAGGCACCTGCTCATCCTCGACAACCACTTCCAGGCGGATTTTGGGGATGAAGTCAATCTGGTATTCCGCACCGCGATACAGTTCAGTGTGCCCCTTCTGACGGCCGAAGCCACGCACTTCGCCAACGGTCATGCCGGGAATCCCCATCTCGGTCAGTGCGTTTTTGACGTCATCGAGTTTGAAAGGCTTGATGATGCATTCCACTTTTTTCATGCCTGTCTTCTCCTTTTAAGCCGGTGGATTTTTCCGGCTGAAACTAAAAAACGCCCGCATCCACCTTCCATGAAATTCATGAAAGAGATACGGGCGCCGTTGCCCTTGTTGCCGGCGGAAACCGAAACGTCGTTGTTTCATCCCGCCAGAGTTGATTGTCCTATTGCCAGACTTATAGCACCGAACGTGCCAACAATGAAAAACAAGTTAATTCAAAAGGTTACAAGGAGCGACTCTATTAATCTGATATTAATTTCCTCACCGCAAAACAACTATGCCTGTTTTTTATGCAGATTGAGCAGCCGGCAGACGAATGTGAAAGGTTGTTCCCTCTCCGGACGTGGATTCGACCCATATTCTTCCCCCGTGATCGGAGACGATGGAACGGCAGATGTAAAGTCCCAACCCTGTTCCCTCGCCCTCTTTCTTGGTGGTGTAAAACGGTTCGAACATTCGCTGCTGAACTTCTGGAGGGATTCCAGGTCCGTCATCGGCAACAGAGAGCTCAACCGCATCGGGCTCCGGCTCGAACGTCTTCAGGGTAATATTGCCCTGCTCGCCCAGTGCCTGAACAGCATTCATCACCAGGTTGATCACCACCTGCTTGATCTTGTTGGCATCCATCCGCACAAGAGGAAGCACCGCCAGGCATTCATGCAGTTCTATCTGCTTGCGCGCCGTCTCAAAGCGCAACAGACGCAATGAGTCTCTGATTGTCTCGTTGAAGTCGGTCAAACGCTGCCGGCTTTCACCGGTCCTGGAAAACGACAGGAGACCGCCGGTCAGAGTTTTCAGGCGATCCGTCTCGTTTTCAATCCGCTCCAGCATCTCGACCTGAAACGGAGGAAGGGCCTCCTCTCTCAACAGCAGCTGAGTCGCATAGGAGATCACACTGAGAGGGTTATTGATTTCATGGGCGATTCCGGCGGAGAGGCGACCGATTTCCACCAGCTTCTCAGATTGGATGGTCTGATCGAGGAGGTTTTTGAAATCAGTGATATCTTCCACGATCACCACGGCTCCGGCGGTCACACCGTTTTCGTCAAGAAGAGGGGCGATGCGGCGTTTCTGGAAGCGGCGCTCACCGCGATAATCGCGGTGAACAAGCCGGAGTCTCTCGGCTTTTCCCCGCATCAGAACGCGACGGATGCGAAGGGCAATCCCCTCCTGTTCCACAAACGGAAAAAGGTCGGTAAGCACATGCCCCAACGCTTTGGACCGCTCGATTCCACTCATCTGCTCCATGGCCGGATTCCAGGAGGTGATTCGAAGTCCTTCATCGACCGTATAGATACCAAGGTTGACGCTGTTGAGAATACGCTCGTTGAATTGGTGCAAACTCTGATACCGGTCGCTCATTGTGCGCAGTCGCTCATGAAGGCGCGCATTTGCGATGGCCGTCGCAGCCTGTCGCCCCAGAATTTCGAGTGTCGACTGATCTTCTTCACTGAATGCGTCCAAACGGGTACTTTCAACATTGAAGACGCCGACCAGGCGCTCCCGTGCCATCAAAGGGACAGCCAATTCACTGCGCGCTTCCTGTATCCCTTCAACGTAATCCGGTGCGGATCTGACATCGGGCACCCGCATTGGAACCTGCCTGCGCGCCACCTGCCCCATAATGCCATACCCTAAGGCGATTTCCCGCGCTACGGCATGGGGGCCGTAGCCATAACTGGCGGCGGTGATCAATTTCTGCCCTGATTCGTCAAGCAGACGAATGATGGCGTTGTCAAAATGAAAAACGTCGCGTGAGACATCGAGAACTCTCTGCAGCAGGGATTCCAGGTCAGTTGTCGAAACCAGTTCCTGACCGATCTCGATCAGGGCCTCAAGCAGTTTTTCTTTTTTTCCGGCGGTGAAGCTGGCCATGGGTTTTCCTCTCCCCCCTCAAGATTTAAAATCTTCTACAAGCGCACAAGGCGTGCCATTTTTGATCATGCTGTAAATTATCGATATTCCATGACCTGTTGCGATTCAATTTTACGACAAAGCTGAACTCTGCCAAACAATTCACACCAATGTGATGAAAAAAAGGGCAAAAGGAGGAGAGATTGCAGCCTCGTTGAACTCAAAGCATCTCTCAAAATAGGGCTTGCTCAGCCGGCGGCGATCTGCTAATACTCAAACGCATAGAGGTCAGACTCTCTGCCCTACAGGTGAGGCCAGGAACGCCCACGCGGAATAATTTTGAATCGGGATCCTCAGAGGGTCGCTGTGTGCAAGCCCGCCCATGAGCGGGACGCCTGATGCGGCCTGCGAGGAGCCCACCTGGTTGGTACTCGTAGTGAGGCCAACGGCCCACGGTAGGTGTGGAGAGACTAAAAAGGCGCCGTGTTATACAGGCGCCTTTTTTGCGTTTTGAGTGATTTGCTCTATCCGGCTTCGTATAACCGCCGGATACGATTTTTTCAGCGATGCATCCCGCAGTTGTGTTACCATCCGGCACGAATCCTGTTCAAAGAAAAGAGAAATGGCTGACATGGACCAATCCGATATTCATCGAATCTGTATTGACGACAAAGAAATCATTCTGATCGGCACGGCTCATATCTCGCGTGAATCGGCCGAAACAGTCACCCGCGTCATTGAGGAAACGGCACCGGATACGGTTTGCGTGGAACTTGACGAGCAGCGTTTCAAAGCCTTGCAGTATCGCAACCAGTGGGAATCGCTCAACCTCAAGCAGGTCATCCGCAATGGGCAGGTGCCCTTTCTGATGGCGAACCTGGCACTCTCCGCCTTTCAGAAACGAATGGGGCTGCAGACCGGCACACGGCCCGGGGCCGAGATGGCTGCCGCCGCCGAAGCAGCCGAAAAGCTCGGCCTGCAGGTCGAATTGGTCGACCGCAGCATCCGCACGACGCTGCTGCGCGTCTGGCGTAAGACGGGGTTCTGGAAAAAAACGCAGATCATGGCTTCGCTGGTGGCGAGCCTTTTTGAAAAAAGCGAAATCAATGAGGAAGAGCTGGCCCGACTGAGGCAAAGTGATACACTTTCAGCCATGCTGGAGGAAATGAGCCGCATGCTTCCGTCGGTGAAAAGTATTCTGGTCGATGAACGCGACCTGTTCATGGCGCATCATATCCGCAATGCCCCCGGAAAGCGGATCGTTGCGGTTCTCGGCGCAGCTCACATTCCCGGCATAAAACAGCTGCTGCAGGAAGAAATCAGCACAAACCAAATCGAGGAGATTTCAAAAATTCCTCCAAAACCCCTGATTTCGAAAATTGTACCCTGGATTATTCCTACGGTGGTCGCGGCGCTGTTCATTCTCGGATTTCTACTCGGTGACCGCCAGCAGGTTGCCGGTGCAGCCCTTGCCTGGGTGCTGGCCAACGGGTTGCTTTCGGCGCTGGGAACACTTGCGGCGCTGGGCCATCCGCTGACCATACTCTCTGCTTTCATCGCGGCGCCCATCACATCTCTGAATCCCACCATCGGTGCCGGCTTTGTCACCGGGCTGGTACAGGCGATCGTGGCCAGCCCCACTGTACGAGATATGGAGCATCTGGGGGAAGATCTGGTCGCCGTGCGTGGCTGGTGGAAAAACCGGCTGGCCCGTGTGCTGCTGGTATTTTTTTTCTCATCCCTGGGATCAACCGCCGGAACCTTCCTCGCCTTTCACTGGCTCAAGGATTTGATCTGACCCCCCTTGTCCCGCAACCTGCGCCACGGATTCGGACGCCTTCACGGCGTTACGCCGTGACTGCCGATGACTTACCAATGCCCGCATCAGGTCGCCGTCGCGCTCGTAGACATCCGGGCGGAACTGAACGGAACCCGAGGCGTCAACCCAGGCGGTCCAGTATAGCAGGTGTACCGGAAGAGGTTCTTCAAGCTGCACCCGCCGCGGTTCGGCGCCATGAATCAACTCCAGCAGCGCCATGCAATCACCCCACTCCGCATCATCTTCCAGCAGGTATTGAGCCAGATCGAGCGGCCGTTCTATACGGATACATCCCGAGCTGTAAAGCCGCCTGTCGCGCGCAAAAAGGTGGCGTTCAGGCGTATCATGCAGGTAGACGTCGAATTCGTTCGGGAACATGAATTTGACCTGCCCCAGAGGATTCCAGGGGCCTGGACGCATTCGCAGAAGGCCGGGAAAATTCTCCGCCGTGACACGATCCCAGTCGATATCCCGCGGATCAATACGCGCCCACGCCGGACCGCTCCAGGGGATAATCTCGAAATTATGTTCATCCAGGTAGCTGACATTGCCCCTTATTTCCGGCAGTTTATCTTCTTCGAGGATCGTCTGCGGCACCCCCCAGTAAGGGGCAAACTCCAGATAGGTCATCCGGCCCGAAAAAACCGGGGTTTCCCGGTAGGACGTCCCGACGACGACAGGCATTGACATGACGGTTCGCCCACCTTCGACAACCTGCAATTTAAAGTCAGCGATGTTAACGCGAATGTGATTATCACCCAGATCCTTCGGCAACCAGCGCCATCGTTCGAGATTGATCTCGATCTGCCGAATCCGTTGCTCCACAGTGCGGTTGAGTTCCCGCAGAGTTTTAGGTCCCAGCACCCGGTCTTCCAGCAAACCATGACGCGCCTGGAATTTTCCCAGCGCCCGGGCCGTGCGTCCATCAAACTGCAGATCACCCTCCTCGCCCATATAAGAGAGATCTCCTTCGATCCAGAGCCTCTTGCGCAAAAGCGGCAGGCGCTGATCTTTGTCGTCCGGCCGCAGGACGGATCCTGGCGGCAGGGACGGCCACCCCCCGATTGCGGCTATCAACCGGTAGCGCAGCAAAGCCTCTCGCAATCGGCGATATTCAGCGTAGGCCGGAACCATGCCAAGCAGAGTTTCAGCGACACGTCCATTTTCAAGGCTGAAATTCAGAAGGCGCTGAATATCGGCCTGCCTGGGCCTGGCACGCCACTGCCCGGCATGAACCAGATTGGGATCGACACGCCCGGCGGTCAGGTGAGACGCATAGGACAAAAAAGCGTCGCTGAGCAGCAGATCGAGCTGCGCCAGCCGAAATGGATCGGCAGCCAGACCGTAGCGCCGGTAATCTTCCACCAGCTCCAGCAGCTGCCGGATAGGTTCAAAATGATAGTCTTCAGGATGCAGGCCATGCTCTGCCGCATCGCGCACCACCGAGTGCAGGGAGCGGGCCTGGGCTGAAACTCTGCCTGCAATGGGGTTGAACCAGGCGGGCTGAAAATCACGTTTAATATAAAAATTCGCCAGATCGTCGTGCAGTTTCAGGGTCTGGCTGCCGATGCGCATAGCCGCCGGAGAAAATTGTCGCGTCAGAGCCTGAATGTCCAGCGCGATCCGCGTACTCATGGAAGGATCCGGACGTTGGTCGCCGTAAGCACATGCGAACGTGGTCAACAGGCTCAACAGAGTGAAAAAAGCAAGGCAGAAGATCCTGACCAAGGACATGAACTCTCCGATCGGCCAAAAAAGAGTCGACAACAAGCGGCTTACAGAGTCCATTATAAAACAAAAAAATCAGATCAGCATCCCCTCGTGCTGGCGGGACTGGTTCCCCCCCTGAAATTCCGGCACAGGGAGGATTCAGGGGGGAAACCAAGCTTCTATTTTCCGATTGGAGTCCGTCGGGTCAGCGCACCCAGACAGTCTGGATATTCACGAATTCCTTGATGCCGTAGTGGGAAAGTTCGCGGCCATAGCCTGAAATCTTCACTCCGCCGAAAGGCAGACGCGGATCGCTTTTGACCATGCCGTTGACGAAGACGGCGCCCGCCTCGATACGCGCGGCGATCTCTTCCCCCCGCGTGCTGTCGGCCGTCCAGACGCAGCCACCCAACCCGAAAGGACTGGCATTGGCAACCGCTACCGCCTCTTCAGCATCGGCGACGCGGATCAAAGAGGCGACCGGCCCGAACAGTTCCTCGTCATAGGCCGGCATACCCGGCTTGAGATCAGCAAGCAGGGTCGGAGGATAATAACTGCCCTTGCCTTCCTGCGGGCTGCCGCCCAGCAACACCCGGGCGCCCATCCTGACCGATTTCTCCACCTGTTCGTGCAGCTCCTCCATCAGGTCGCGCCGCGCCTGAGGGCCGACTTGCGTTTCTTCAGCCAGAGGGTCGCCCATCTTGAGAGATGAAAGAGCCGCCTTGAATTTTTCCGTCCAGGCTTCATAAACGGCATCGACCACAATAAAGCGCTTGGCCGCAATGCAGCTTTGACCGGAGTTGATGCAGCGCGCCTTGGCCGCCACTTGGGCCGATTCGTCCAGGTCAGCATCCTCAAGTACGATAAAAGGATCGCTGCCGCCGAGTTCCATGACCGTCTTCTTCAGCATCTCGCCGGCTTTGGCCGCCACCTTTCGCCCTGCGATATCGCTGCCGGTCAGGGTCACAGCCTTGATCAGGTCGTTTTCAATCACCGCATCAACCTTGCGGGAACCGATCATCAGGGTGCGAAAAACATTGGCCGGAAATCCCGCCTTGACGAAAACCTCTTCGATAGCCAGGGCGCTGCGAGGTACGTTTGAGGAATGCTTGAGCACCCCGGTGTTGCCCGCCATCAGGGCTGGCGCGGCAAAACGGAACACCTGCCATAAAGGGAAATTCCACGGCATGACCGCCAGCACTGTCCCGATAGGGCGAAAACCGACATAGGATTTGGAGCCGTCGCTTTCGATCGGTTCATCCTCCAGAATCTTTTCAGCCTGTTCGGCATAGTACTCGCAGACCCAGGCACATTTCTCCACTTCTCCGCGTCCATCGTTAATAGGCTTGCCCATCTCAAGAGCCATGATGCGCGCGTATTCGTCCTTGTTCTCCCGCAGAACGGCAGCGGCACGGTTCATCAACTCACGCCTTTGTGCAAAAGATGTCAGCCGCCACTGCTGATAGGCCGCGTCCACCTTATCAATGACTGCCGCGGTTTTCTCGGCGGACCACTCATCGAAGCTTTCCATCAGTTCATCCGTTGCCGGATTGATCGATTCCAGGGCCATGTCGTTGTCTCCTCCAGAATTAAGAGTGAAATTCAAAGCAATCGAGATTTATCGGGCACTCTACCCTGATAGCACAACAGTTTGCCCAAATCACTTTAGAATTTCAAGTTCTACGGCCAACAGCCGGACAATTTCATGCTGTACCCGCTGCCGTTTATGCGTTGCTCAAATCGAGGGGCTGAGTTAGTCTTTACCCTTTCCAACTTCGATTTCCCAAGGAGAAGATATTCGTGAACTGGCAACGCAGACTCAAAAGACAACTTTCCGGTGGGCCCGGTTTCGGCGTCCAGTCGGTTTCGGTGACCCGGACCATTATTTTTATCAATCTCATTCTTTTTACGCTGATGGTGCTGCATGGCACCGTGGCCGGCCTGCAGATGCGAGCGATCATGAATCCTCCGGTCGCATTGCTGCTGCACTGGGGCGGACAGCTCTGGCAGCCCCTGGTGCTGCAGGGCGACCAATGGTGGCGCTGTATCACCTATGCCTTCACCCACGGCGGACTCATACACCTGGCTTTCAACATGATCGTACTCTACCAGGTCGGCTCGCGCCTGGAATTTGAAATCGGCCGCCCGGCATTCATCAACCTGTATTTCATCACCGCCATCACCGGCACCATCGCCGGGTTGCTGTGGCACCCCCACACACCGGTGGTCGGAGCCTCCACCTCACTGTTCGGGCTGATCGGCTTTTCGGTCATGTACTACCACCGAATCGGAACCTCCATCGCCATCTCCATGCGCAATTTCATGTTCCAATGGGCTGTTTTTGCTTTCATTTTCGGCTTGCTGGTTGGCGCTGACAATGCCGGACATCTCGGCGGCGCGGTCGGCGGGGTTCTGCTCGGCATGATCATGCCGGTCATCAGCACCCGCCAGCGGGCCATCGAACCGGCCCTGCGAATGACTGCCTGGGTCTGCGTGGTCCTGACGGCTCTGTCGTTTGTCGGCCTGGTCCTCGCCTGGTTTCAATAAAAATCATGGCTAAGGAAAAGTCACCGGTCACACCGGCCATTCGGATGCTGCGAAAAGAAAAGGTCAGCTTTCAGCCCCATCTCTACGCCTATGAAGAGAAAGGCGGCACAGAGGTTTCAGCACGGGAACTGGGCGTGGATGAGCACTGCGTCATCAAAACACTGATCATGGCGGATGACGCAGGGCGCCCGCTGATCGTCCTGATGCACGGCGATCGCCAGGTCTCGACCAAAAACCTGGCCCGCGCCCTGGGGGTGAAAAGCGTCACACCCTGCTCCGCCGCCGACGCCCAGCGCCACAGCGGCTATCAGGTCGGCGGCACATCTCCTTTCGGCGTGCGCAAAGCGATGCCGGTTTACATCGAGAAATCCATCGCCGAATTGCCTCGCATCTTCATAAACGGCGGCAAGCGCGGATTTCTTGTGGAAATAGAGCCTGGAGACCTGATCCGTGTGCTGAAGCCCTCTGCCGTGCATGTTGCGCAAGAGTTGGTATAGTGTGGGGGATAAGACAGGATTCTGCTTCGGTACAGTCATTTATCTGAGGAGGAGGCATGTCACAGGAGGAGCTGTTTCGCGCTGCCGCGCAGTCCATTGCGAAGGCGCGCGCCCTGATTGTCACAGCCGGTGCCGGAATCGGCGTGGATTCAGGCCTGCCCGACTTTCGCGGCGATCATGGTTTCTGGAACGCCTACCCCATGTATCAGAGGCTGGGCATTAATTTCGTCAATGCCGCCAACCCGGCTCACTTCGAGCAGGATCCTGCCTTCGGCTGGGGATTTTACGGTCACCGTACCAATCTCTATCGCGCTACGACGCCTCACGAGGGGTTCTCGCTTCTGCGGCAGTGGATCAAACGTTTTGACCTGAATCATTTCATCGTGACCTCGAATGTCGATGGACAGTTTCAAAAAGCCGGCTTTGATGAAGGAGCGATCCTTGAGGTGCATGGTTCAATTCATCACCTGCAATGCCTCAAACCCTGCTGCATGGCAATCTGGCCCAACAATGAAGAGATTCCCGTCGATTTCAACAGCATGCGTGCAGAGCACATTCCCCGCTGCGTTCACTGTGGGCATACGGCGCGCCCCAATATCCTCATGTTCGGCGACTACTCCTGGATCAGCGATCGCACCCAGAAACAGGAGGATCATTTTGAGGCATTTCTCGACACACACAGGGATCAGTCCATCGCGGTGGTGGAAATCGGCGCCGGAACCATGGTCCCCACCATTCGTTTTCTGAGCGAGCGCCTGGGACGCCGCAAAGGCATCCAGGTGATTCGCATCAATCCCCGCGAGCCACATATCGACATCCCCCACATCTCGTTGGCCTGCGGAGGTCTCGAAGGACTCAGAGGAATTGGGCAGCAGCTCGATACCCTGTAACCCCCATCGGAACAGGAGGCAGAATGCGTTATTCAGCCCTGATGACCGATCTGTACGAACTCACCATGCTGGCCGGCTATTTTGATGAAGAGATGCACGACAAGCCGGCCGTCTTCGATCTTTTCTTCCGCAAAGCGCCCTTTCAGGGAAGCTACGCCGTTTTTGCCGGTCTTGCGCCGGCGCTCGAATATCTTGAACAACTGCATTTCACCGGAGACGATCTCGACTACCTCTCCTCCCTCGAATTGTTCAAGCCGCGTTTTCTTGAATTTCTGCGTGAATTCCGCTTTCGCGGTTCGGTGACGGCGCCTCCGGAAGGAACGGTGGTTTTTCCGACCGAGCCCCTCTTGACAGTGGAAGGCACCCTGGCCGAAGCGCAGTTCGTAGAAACGGCGCTGCTCAACATCATCAATTTTCAGACGCTCGTTGCGACCAAGGCCGCGCGCCTGACCACGGCCGCAGGACAGGACAGCACGGTCATCGAATTCGGCCTGCGCCGGGCCCAGGGCCCCGACGGCGGCCTCAGCGTGGCGCGTGCGGCGGCCATTGGTGGCGTCTTCGCTACCAGCAATGTATGGGGCGGGCAGGTCCATGGCATCCCGGTCAAGGGAACACACGCCCACAGTTGGGTCATGGCTTTTGATGATGAATTGCAGGCCTTTCGCGCCTACGCGGAATGCTTTCCCGAGAGCTGCCTGCTTCTGGTAGACACCTACGATACACTTAAATCCGGCATGCCCAATGCGATTACTGTCGCCAGGGAATTGCGCGAACGCGGTCATGAAATCCTCGGCGTACGACTTGATTCAGGCGACCTGGCTTACCTCAGCCGGGAAGCACGCCGCATGTTCGATGACGCGGGCTTTCCCAATGCTAAAATCGTTGCCTCCAATGAACTGGACGAGCATGTAATTCATTCCATCCGCGATGAAGGAGGGCAGGTCGATATCTATGGCGTCGGCACGAAGCTGGCCACCTGCCATGGTGAAGGCGGCGGCGCTCTGGGGGGCGTATATAAACTGGTTCATTTTGACGGCAAACCACGCATGAAGACCACTTCCGATATCGCCAAAGCCACTCTTCCTGACCGCAAAAATGTCTGGCGTGTCCTGGAAAAAAACGGTGATTTTCATCTCGACCTGATCGCCTGCGACGACGAAACGCCCCAAACGGGTGATCGGGTTTACGACCCGGCCAACCCTGCGCGACAGAAAATCCTGCCGAACGATGTGCATTTTGAATCCCCGCGCACGCAGGTCATGCAAAAGGGCGCCATCTGCTGCAATTTGTCCTCTCTGGAGCAGGCACGCGATCGGTGCATGAACCAGTTGAATCGGCTCCCGACCGGCTCTCTGCGCCTGACCAATCCCCATATCTACAAGGTCTCCATCACCCACAGAATGCACCAACTGCGCGATTCTCTGGCGGCCCGTCATGAGCCCTGAGAACGATCTCGGGGCTTTTTGATTCACTCTCCTCTCCCTCCCCCCTTTCCTGCTTCCTTGCCTTAATAATTTTTGTCTTCAACGAACTCAAAATTTATCTTGTTAAATTTTTCTTTTTTTGATAAAAAATTTTAACGATATTTTTCTTACTAGAAATGTTAACACTCATTTTTACAGGAGGGTTCTGCGAATGAACTTATGGCAGTTCAAACTCGGCTTAATTGCAGTCGGTCTTTGCGTCCTGGGAGCGGCCTCCCCCGCGACTTCTCAGGAGATACTTTTTGCCGGGCCACGTGCACTGGGAATGGGCGGCGCGGTAACCGCATCGGTCAATGACACTCATGCCATGTACTATAATCCGGCGGCGCTGGGTTTTTTCAACATGCGTGATGCGCAGGGCGAACGTCTGGACTGCGATAACAACGACTGCGGCCGCAAGCGCTGGGGGCTTGATCTCGACCTTGGCGCTGGCTACCGCCTTCATAATGATTTCGGCAGTTACCTGGACACCCTCACGGACATCGACTATGAAGAGTTGGGTGACGTGGGACTGCAGAACGACCCGCAACAATTAAATGAACTGATACGAATGGCCGAAAGTCTGGCCGGCATCAACAACCCCCAAAATGCCATGACTGTCGATGCCAACGGCGGTCTGGGTGTGCGCATCGGAAACTTCGCGGTCGGAGTGCGAGGGTCACTGCAGGGGACAGGGCGCGTCCTGGAACTTGACACCCAAAATCTGGGGCTCGCCACTGGTGATTTAAGTGGCGAGATTGAAACCATTGCCGTGGAGGGATTTTCACCTGCCGATTATCAATATTCTGTCTTCTCCGCCGAACAGCAGACTATTTTGAGCAATCAGGGTTTGAGCGAGGATGCCATTAAAAAACTCGACTTCCTGGCCCGGCAGGAGGGGATTGACGCGGCGTTGCTGGATGGTGCGGTTGATATTCTGGCCCAGGTTGCGGAAGGATCAATGAGCGGCACCACCCTGGACGACAATGAGACAAGCGTGCTGCTTTCCGGTTTCGGACTTCTGGAAATCCCTGTCTCCTACGGCTACGCCCTCAACCCCCACTGGTCGGTCGGCACCACCGTCAAGTTCATGCTGGGGCGGGTTTACGGAACCAAAATTATAGTATTTGATGACGATGCCGAAGATCTGCTGACTGAACTTGAAGACGGCTACGAGGAATCAGCCAATTTCGGCGTCGACCTCAGTCTTATGGGACGCTATAAATATGTTCAGTTCGCTTTGACCGGCCGCAATCTCAATTCACCGGAGTTCGACGGCTACAACTCCACCAAGGATCTCGCCAATGGACGGACCGTAGAAGTGGACGTGCCCGATGTCAAACTCGACCCTCAGGTGCGGGCGGGTGTTGCGCTTATCCCCACTCCGACTCTGACTCTGGGAGTCGATATGGACCTCACGGAAAATGACACCACCTTTGACGGTTATGCCACTCAGAACATCTGTTTCGGACTGGAGTGGGATGCCTTTCGCACCTTGGCCCTGCGGGCAGGAGCCTATAAAAATATCGCCGAAAGCGACATCGACTGGGTCTATACCGCGGGGCTTGGGCTTAACCTGTGGGCTGTTCGCCTGGATCTTGCCGGCGCCTTCAGTACGGAAAAAGAAGAATTCGACGGCGATGAATATCCGAGTGAGATTCGGGTAGCCGGGCAACTCAGTGTTGACTTCTGATTCTGTCAGAAAAAGAAAGGGGTGCCTGAAGCACCCCTTTCTTTTTTTCTTGTCATCAACCGAACAGCTTAATCCAGAGACACCACCCTGTTCTCCAATACACCGAAACCGCTTCGCCCGAGGCCGCTGGCCAGCATTTCTTCAAAAGCACGCGCTTCACAGGGTCGGCAGAAGTGATACCCCTTCATGTGGCGGCAGCCCTGCCGACGCAGAAGATCGGCCTGCTGCGGGCATTCCACGCCTTCCGCCACCACGTCCACTCCAAGGCTGTTTCCCAACGCCAGCACAGCAGAAGCCGGACCGATACTGCGACACGTCTCGATCATCTCAACGAAGTTGCGCGCAATTTTGATCCGCTGAATGGGCCACTCGCTCAACCGCTGCACTGAGGAATAGCCGCTGCCGAAATTGTCGATGGTCAACTGTACCCCGAGATCGCGTAATTCCCTTAGACGACGCGTGATTTCCGTATCATCGCCGACCAGGGCGTCTTCCGGCAACTCAAGGTCAAGTGCAGCGGGGTCCAATCCGCTCTCTCGCAGAGCACGCACCAGAGTACCGAAAAACTTGAAGCTTCGAAATTCCTCCGCGCTCAGATTGATGGAAACGAGAAAAGGGGGGGCGATCTGTTTTCGCCACCGTTGAGCGGCGTAGCAGGCGGCCCTCAGAATCCATTCGCCAAGAAGGGGGCTGATGGAACTTTGCAGGGCGAGAGGGAGAAAAAAACCCGGGGAAAGCAGTCCATGTTCAGGATGCCGCCAGCGGAGCAGACTCTCAACACGGCGGACCTGCTTTCCGGCCAGATCGACCTCAGGCTGAAAATGCAGTTCGAATTCCCCCGAGTTCATGGCATGCAGGATACTCTTCTCGAATCGGTCCGACTGCCGAGCACGCATGTTCATGGAGGGAGAAAAAAACTGAAATCTTCGCCCTCCCCTTTTCTTGGCCTGATACATCGCGATATCAGCGTGATGAAGAAGGGTTTCCGGGTCTTCGCCATCCTGCGGGAATAACGCCATCCCCATGCTGACCGCGCACGGAATTTCACGTTTTTCCCAGGTCACCGGAGAAGACAGGACATCGAGCAGCTTACCCGCCAGAACAACCGCATCTTCAGTTCCTTTCAGAGGAGAGAAAACGGCGACGAACTCATCTCCACCTGTGCGGGCAATTGTATCGCCACGACGCAGCTCAGCTTCCATGCGCTTGGCAATGCGTCGCAGGAACCAGTCCCCCGCAGCATGCCCGAGAGTGTCGTTGATCTCCTTGAAACTGTCACAGTCGATGACGAGGACCGCCACCATGGCATTCTGGCGCCGGGCCTGCGCCAGAGCCTGGTGCAGACGATCATCGAGAAGGATGCGATTAGGCAGCCCGGTTAAAGGGTCGGTATAAGCCTGCCGCAGAATCTCCTTTTCGGCCATTTTGCGCCGACTGATATCACTCAGAAGACCGACGACTGCTGTCACGGTGCCCGCCTCGCGCTTCACGGGACTCAGGGAAAGCAGCCCCCAGAAATCGCTACCATCACGACCGCGCAGCAAGACATCGAGTTTGGATCTTGTACCGGCATGGACCTGAGCAAACAGATCCCTTATCTTACCTGCCTGATCTTCATCGGCACCGAAGTCGCAAAGAAAAGCGCCTTGCAGGTCGACCGATTCCAGGCCGAACTGGGCGGCCAGGGCGTCGTTGGCATATTCGATCCGCCCGCATCCATCGAGAAGAAAAAGACCATCTGAAACATCTTCGACCAAACGCCGATAAAGATCGTCATCCTCCCTGAGCAAAAGGGAGGCATCTGTCAACGACGACAGAACCGCCGACCACCCCGGTTGCCGCTGACAGCGGTCATGCTCGTCAGCGCAATAAGGCACGCAACTCTCCTTGGTATCTCCGGTCATCACAATCCCCCCCAAAAGGTAATGATGATCGACGGTTGGCAACGCCGCCTGTCGTGATCAGTCGATGACAAAAACCTCTTCCCGGGTGAAAGTAATGTGTTTGAGTCCATCATCTTCCACCCAGAAGGTATTTTCAATCCCGACGGCACCTTTGCCGGGGTAGACGACCTTGGGTTCAAAAGCAAAGGTCATCTTCTCTTTCAGAACCTGATCCTTGAACCCTTTGGCAATAAAAGGATACTCGTCAACTTCGACGCCGACACCGTGACCGATGAAGGAGACCTGAGCCCCTGCAGAGCCCATAAAATGTTCCTTGTGCCCCATCTCACAAGCCAGGTTGTAGCAGCTCTCATAGAGGTCGCCCCAACTGACACCCGGCCGCGCAATCTCCTTGAGGTGCTTCTCGATGGCGACCATGTCGTCATAGCCTTTCTGCAGGTCGCCCGGCAACTCGCCAATGCAGAAAATGCGGGTCTGATCCACCAGATAACCGTCAAATGCGGCGGCGAAATCAACAATGATCGGTTGATGTGCCTCGATCCGTTTGTAGCTTGCGCCCTGGCCGATGGAAGGATTGACGCCGATACCGCCCAGCGGGGCGTCAAGGTAGGCCGGCGCGGCACTGTCTGCCCCGGAAAAGATATGACCGTAAAAGAGTTCGGAGTTGAACCCCCGCATGCGGGTAATACCCTGATGTCCCTTTTTGCGTGCAGTGAATTCAAGCTCGGCAGCCAGATCCAGATCCGTCATCCCGGGCCTGATGATTTCAGCGGCATGCTGGCAGACCTGATCGACCATCAGCGCGGCATCCTTCATGATCTCAATTTCATACTCGGACTTCACCGCCCGGACTGTACGAATCAGATGCGTGGCGTCACTGACCTGAGCATCGCCGAGAACCTTGCTCAGCCGCTGATAAAGAGCCACCGGCAGCACATCGAGTTCAAGGCCGACCGTCTTCGGCATGGTGCGACCGAAATCGGCGAGAATTCCGGGGAGATCCTTCGGGCTCCTGAAAGCGACAATTTCTTTGAGGCCGCTCTCCATGCGGGCCCGGGTATAGTCTTTGCGCACCATATAGATGGGGTCGCCTGAATCGGGGACGTAGAGCATCCCCTGTTGAATGGAGCCGGTGAAATAGAACAGGTCCGCGCTCTGGAGCATCAGTACGGCATCCAGACCGACTTCCTGCATCAGGCCTTGTAGTGCGCGAACTCGATTCTGAAGTTCGGACGCCGGAGTTATCCGCATGCAACAACCTCCTTCAAAAGATGAGACATAAAAGACCATGTCTGTAATTGTGCTTAATGATATTGTCCAGTAAATAAAGTGGTATTCTTACAGTGTCGATAAACGCTGTCAAGGAAACATGAATGGTAAGGAATACCTCGTCGCAAAAGTTTAAAAAACCGTTATGCTTTCAGAAATATGCCGTAATTTTAATGCTTGCCCATTGGGGATCACGCTATGATGAAATTCGGCTTGAAAATCACCTGGATGGCCATTCTTCCGATCCTTTTGACGACCCTTGTCGCCACTGCAACTGCTTTATACCACAAACGCTCTCTTGAGCAGTTCTTTGTTCAGGAAATTGACCGCCAAGCTCGCAGCGAGGCACGTAAAATCACCCGCAACGTCTATCTGATGTGCCGCGCCACCCAGGAGGCTCTACAGCAGACCGTCAACCACAATCTGCAGGTCGCCCGCCATATTGTGAAATCCCATGGCAGCGTTCACTTTCGCGAGCCGAATATCAAATGGCAGGTACGCAACCAATACGATGGGTCACTGCAGCAGGTCACGCTTCCTCGTCTGTACATCGGCTCCACCTGGCTGGGACAGAACGAGGACTTTCAACACCCAACCCCCGTTGTGGACGACATTCAGAGGCTGGTCGGCGGTACCGTCACCGTTTTCCAGCGCATGAACCCCCGTGGAGATATGCTGCGCGTGGCGACAAATGTGTCAGAAACCGACGGCAACCGGGCAATCGGCACCTTCATTCCTGCAGTGACTCCCGATGGCGAACCCGATCCGGTTGTTTCGGCCCTGCTTAGAGGCGAAAGTTATCAGGGCAGAGCTTACGTTGTGAATGCCTGGCATGTCACGGCCTATCTCCCCTTGTGGGATGAGGCCCGGGAAAATGTCGTGGGCGCCCTTTATGTCGGAGTGCGCCAGGACAACCTCGAAAGTCTGCGCAAAGGCATTGCCGACATTGTGGTGGGTAAAAGCGGCTATGTCTATGTTCTTGGCGGCAGGGGGGACCACCGGGGGCACTATATCATATCCAAAGACGGTGCCCGCGACGGGGAGGATATCTGGGACAGCGTTGATGCGGATGGCCGCTACTTCATTCGCGAAATCATAGAACAGGCGCTCAGGCAGGCCGATCCCCCCACCGGCTCTCCTATTCCGGTGGAATTCGTCAATTACCGCTGGAAAAATCCCGGAGAGGATCACCCACGGGAAAAAATCGTGGCGGTTGCCTACTTCGAGCCTTGGGACTGGGTCATCGGCGCAGGCTATTATGAGAGCGACCTTATGGACAGTCAGTACCGGCTGCAGGCGGCGATTAACAACATGGGCTATTGGACGGGACTGACGGCGGCGATCATGGTGCTGCTGGCTGTTCCTGTCGGATACATGGTCGCCGGCGGCATTCGCAACCGGATCGACAGCGTACTGACCTCGGTGGAGGAAATTTTGATCGTGATCGACAATCACGGCCGTATCATGCTGCTGAGCGATCCAGCCGCAGAATTTCTGGGGGTCACTCCGAGACATGCAGTCAAACGATCGTTTGACCAGATTGTGCCTCACGAGCAGCTTCGCCGCAAAATCGATGAGAGTCTACATGACAGAAAGGTTTCCCACAGATTCGACTTTGAAGTCCCTACACGGAAGGGGACACGCATCATGGAAGCCCGCACCTCGACCATACAGGCGCGCGTCGGAGGGTTTGCAGGGATGATCTTTATCATTCATGACGTCACCGGAGAGAGGGAGGTCGACCGCCTCAAGGGCGAATTTATCTGTACGGCAGCGCATGAATTGAGCACCCCGCTGGCATCGATCATCGGCTACTCGGAACTGTTACTGGAGAATCGGGATCTCCCAGAGGAGACCTTTCGCGAGGCTGCAACCTTTATCAACAAGAAAGCCTGGTCGCTTTCACGTATCGTCAACGATCTGCTCGACCTCAGCCGCATTGAACTGGGACGAGGAATCCCTATCGAAAAACACCCCTGCGATCTGAATGATATTCTGCATGAAGCAGCCACTTTCGGTCGCAATCTTTCCCGACGCCACCATTTTGAAGTCGAGGTTCCCCAAGAGCCGGTTGTCCTGTACTGCGACCGGGAGAAAATGGAGCAGGCCCTGGAGAACATTGTCGGAAACGCCATCAAATATTCCCCTGACGGAGGCAGGATTCGCATCGTCGGTGCACCCAAAGTGGACGGCTATCAGATCATGGTTGAAGATGAGGGGATCGGCATGAACGCCTTTGAGGTCAAACATATCTTCGACAAATTCTATCGGGCGGACAGTTCCACCACGGCAGTGGAAGGAACAGGGCTGGGGATGAGCATCGTGCAGCAGATCGTGCAGGAGCACCAGGGGCGGGTCTGGGTGGAAAGCCGGCCAGCAGAGGGAACGCGCGTTTACATCGAACTGCCATGGTCCGAAAAGGGGGCGCCCCTGGCCAAAAGCAGAGAACAGAGAGGAAATTAACCTTTCCTGCTCTCCTTGTCTGCTTTGACGTGCAGGTTGCAATGCAGGCAACGGCGCAGGTAAAGAGGAATAAATCCGTTCATGTGGAAATAATTTCCACACCGGGGGCAGCGCGCAAAAGCCGTGAAGCAGACCGCCACACACACCAGCAGAATCCAGATGGCAAACACCACCCCCGCAACTCGATCTGACTGGCCCAACTTCAAAGCCAACCAGATCGCGGGGACATAGATCAGAATCAGGATTCCAAGGCTCAGGCGACGCTTGCGCAACGCCTGAAGACCCTCAGAATATTGCTCAAGGTTCTGATCGTCATATTCCTGATTTTCCAAAACAGCAACTCTTTCTCCGCATCGAGGCATGCCCCGCTCACGGAAATGGGTGAAGTTTCAGGGAAGCTTCGAAGAAATTCAGTATTCCATTGTCGGCAGACGCAGCAGATAAATTGTAATCGCCAATCCCAAAAGAATCAACAGAACACTCACCCAGAGAATCGGGACCAGCCAGGCGGACAGGGGGATGGAAACCCAGATCAGCAAAATAGCGCCGACTTTGGCTCGCAGCGGCATCCCCTCTCCGCCAAGGTAGCCCGAGACGAGAGGTCCAAGGCGTGGATGCTCCAACAACCAGCGATGCAGACGGGCGGAGCTGCGGACAAAACAGGCGGCCGCAAGGAGCAGAAGGGGAACCGTGGGCAGCAATGGCAGGAAGATGCCAAGAACAGCCAGCCCCGTGCTTAAGAGCCCCCCTGTCAGAAAAAAGGCTCGCAGGACAGGACGGTCTCTATTTTCAGAAACGCCCGCTGTCACAATTTGTTCAAACTCCCCTCCAAGGGAACGGGATCTCCAGGCTAAAAGCGCGCTCAAACGAGCATGTCATCGCGGCAAAAAAACTGGGAAAAAGCATCTGCAGCGACTTCCGTCAGCGAGGGGCAATCCTGTCTAAAGCGATCGGCACCGGTGCAGTCACCCGTTAGAACATCAACCAGCAGTAGAGACTATGCCAGGCGCCTCAATTCGACTCCAACGCGTCCGGCGACTGGCGTTCTTCCAGAATCTCCACCTCGGCCCTGGTCAGCAGGCGCCCCTCTTCCTTGACTTTTTCGAGATAGTTCCTGCCGGCAGAACCAAGAAGCGCTTTTTTGGGCCCGGCGGAAGATTCCTGGAGCAGATCCAGGCGGCGCTGGTGCTCGCGAATACCGAGGATGGGCGGCACAAAAGCAACAAAAAGACAGAGGGCGCAGATCGCTACCAGAACTTCTGTGCTTAGAGCAAAAGGAAGCGGCACCCAGAGAACCAGGTTGAAGATAATAATGGCGACCCAGAAGGTGGCTTTGAAAAGCCTGACGCTCTGCCGGCTTTTCTTTCGCAGTGCGATAATCTCCTCGAGCGGCAGGGGCGAATGCACCTTCAGCGCTTCCCGCACCCGCTGGTGTATTGCATTGTTGCGATATGAAATCATGCTGGTTTATCCCCTCAGTAAAAAGGGACGGGCTCCGTTCGTGTTTTCGTCAGAAGATTGGGGTCATGCCGTGGACGCCGAGTCGACATCTTCAAGATGCAGTTCCTTGATCGCCATCTCACGCAATTTGAATTTCTGGATCTTGCCGCTGGCCGTCATAGGATATTCATCGACGAATTTCACATAGGCCGGGATTTTGTAATTGGCAACACGGCCCCGGCAGAAATCGCGAATCTCGTCTTCGCTGCACTCAACTTTGTCCTTGAGCTTGACCGCTGCCATCACCTGCTCGCCATACCTGCGATCCGGCACGCCGTAGACCTGGACATCGCTGATCTTCGGATGCGTGTAGAGAAATTCCTCGATCTCGCGCGGATAGATGTTCTCCCCGCCCCGAATGATCATATTCTTGATGCGCCCGGTGATCTTACAATAGCCGTTTTCATCCATGACCGCAAGATCGCCGGTGTGCAGCCACTTTTCGTCATCGATGGCGCGCACGGTTTCTTCGGGCATCTTGTAGTACCCTTTCATCACATGGTAGCCGCGGGTACAGAGTTCGCCCTGCTTGCCGGGCGGCAGAGTGTCGCCGGTTTCGATATCGACAATCTTGACTTCAACATTGGGGAGGGCGCGCCCAACGGTCGCAACTCTCAGTTCTATCGGATCGTCGGTCCGGGTCTGCGTAATCACTGGCGACGATTCGGTCTGGCCGTAGGCGATCGTGATCTCGCTTGCGTTCATGTCCCGAATCACACGCTTCATGACCTCGATGGGACAGGGGCTGCCGGCCATAATGCCGGTGCGCAGGTTGGATAGATCATAATTTTTAAAGCCGGGGTGCTCAAGTTCAGCAATGAACATGGTCGGCACACCGTGGACGGCAGTGCACTTTTCGGCCTCGATGGTTTTCAGAACCTGTTCAGGATTGAAAGTCTCCACCGGCACCATGGCGGTTCCATGGGTGACACAGGCCATTACACCCAATACGCAGCCGAAGCAGTGGAAAAAAGGCACGGGAATACAGAGTCGGTCGTTCTCGGTGAATTTCATGCATTCGCCGATCTGAAAACCGTTGTTGATGATGTTGTCGTGGGTCAGCATCACTCCCTTTGGAAACCCTGTGGTCCCTGAAGTGTACTGCATATTAATGACTTCAAAGCGGTCGAGGCTGTTCTTGATTGCATCAAGCTCTTCATCTGAAACATCGCCACCCATTTTTTCCAGCTCCTCATATGCCAGCATGCCGTCAGGACTCCCCTCCCCAAGAAAAACGGCGTGTTTCAGAAAGGGCAGCTTCGCACTTTCCAGCGTGCCTGGAGCAGCTTCCTTGAGCTCAGGAACCACCGCGTAGAGGGTTTCCACATAATCGGTATCCTTGAAACCTTCCACCAGGAACACAGCCTTGGCATCCGACTGATTGAGCACATATTCCAGTTCGGCCGACTTATAGTTGGTGTTGACCGTGACCAGCACTGAGCCGATTTTGGCCGTGGCAAACTGTAGAATGACCCATTGCGGAACATTCGTGGCCCAGATGGCGACATGATCTCCTTTTTGAATCCCCATGCGCAGAAGACCCTTCGCAACCCGGTCAGTTACTGCATCGAATTCACGATAGGTCAAACGCAGCCCACGGTCAGGATAGACCAGGGCGTCATGCTCAGGAAAACGGCGGGCGGTATCGGCAAGCAGGGAATCCATGGTGAAAGCGAGAGATTGCGCCATATTGAAGCCTCCAAATTTTTTAAACAGCACTGAATTTTGAGATGCTCAAAAAAATGTTAACCTTTGTAAAAAAGCGATATTTAAAGAGAATTTTTGATAACATGGATTTTTGTTTTCAGTCAATTCAAACCTTTTGTTCTTCTCGCCCCGCTTCAGGAAGTCCGACGACAATCGTGTCTGCTCATTTTTTAGGCAAAAAGCTGAATGTCTCGTTCCGGGGGCGTTCGCTACGACTGTCCTGAATTTTTTCACAATGCTATCCACAGAAACTGTGAAAACAAAAACAGATCGGAATTTAAATCAATAAATTTCAACATCTTACATATATTTTTCCGCTATGTGAGAACGTGAAAAACACAGGAGAACTCTCAGCCGTCAACAGACAGGGGAATACGGAAGATGGGCGCGAACTCAATCTATATCTTCACGTCAACAGAAGGAAACAGTCTCAGACGCGCAGGAATAATACAGAGAGACAAGGGCAAGGGGCTTTTCCGCTTCATCTGGAAATTAAATCTCCAACCGCTGGTTTGAGATTGGCCTGGCGTTTTTCGGTTACGGCCAAGGGGCGCCCGAGGAATTCAGGCACCTGGTCCGGACTCAGAGGGCGACCGAAGTAAAAGCCTTGAAAAAATTGACATCCCACCGCCATCAGGCAATCTACCTGATCAGCGCGCTCCACCCCTTCCGCCAGAATGTGCAGGCCTATATTTCTCCCCAGTTCGACAATGGCCGCAACAATGGCCGCACTGGTGCCGTCACCGGGCAGGTCACGCAGGAACGACCGGTCGATTTTTATACAGTCAAGCGGGAAATCCTTCAGGTAGCTCAACGAAGAATATCCGGTGCCGAAATCATCCACCGCCAGGCGCACCCCCGATTTCTGCAAGGCATCCATTGTTGCCATGGCCTGCGGGAGATCAGCCATGAGAGCAGATTCAGTGATCTCCAGGACAACGGCTGAGGAAGAAAGCCCTTCTTCGGCGAGAATACCTTCAATCCGCGACGTCAGTCCGGACTCGTGAAATTGCCCTGCAGAGAGGTTGACGGCAACCGGGGGCAGATCCTGATGACCGTCTCGCAGCCAACTTCGAATCTGTCTGCACACGTGTCGAAAAGTCCAGTAATTGAGGTCATTGACCAGCCCGGACGCTTCAGCAAGAGGAATAAATTGATCCGGAGCCAGTTCTCCCTGCTCCGGATGTTGCCATCGCAGCAGGGCTTCAAGACCAATGACACAACCTTCAGCGATGTTCACCTGGGGTTGGTATTGAAGAAAGAATTCATTACGCTCCATGGCCCGATGCAGATCATGCTGAAGACATGCCTGTTGCCGTGCCTCAATCCTCAAACTCTCACTGAAAAACCCCACAGCCGCAGATCGCTCGTCCAGTTGAGCGGCATTCAACGCAATATGGGCATTTTGCATCAGGATTATCCCGGAAAGACCGTCAGCCGGGAAGAGGGTGATCCCAGCACGCGCCGCAGGGTGATAAGTACGCCCTTCGCAGAGATATTCCCTCGACAATGCGGTCAGCATGCGCATCACCAGCTGATCAGCCTCGGCAGCTTGCCTGACAAAAGGCAGGGTAAGCGCGAACAGCCCGCCTCCAAAATGGGCAGCGGTTCCGTATTCTCCAAGGACCGATCGTATCCTGCGCCCCATGTCGCACAACAGGCGATTGCCCTGTGCCTGGCCGTAAGCGCGATTCAACTGACGAAAAGTCTCGACCTCTATAAGAACTACGGCCACAGGGCTTGCATCAAACCCAGAATGGGAATGAATGATTAGATCAAGCTTTGCGGAGAAATGCTCCTGGTTGGCTAGCCCTGTCAACGCATCATAATGGTCAAGATACTCAAGCCGCTCTTCGGCGCGTAAACGCTTCTCCTGTAAACGTCTCAATTGGCAGCATCCACCCCATACCCCCATAAGCCCCGTCAACCACAATAAAATGGCACCCGATACCATCCCCAGTCGGTCCGCCTGTCCCAAACGCATCAGGGGAGCCAGAGAAATGCGTGTACTGATACCGCCCCTTAAATCTCCGGCGTGATGCCCGTGGCGTGCGTGACACTCGAGGCATTTTTCTTTCAGGTATAAAGGGCGCATCATGCGTAGATATCCCAATTCACCTTCTTCGGACACAGAGACCACTTCCGCGCGCCCGTCTCTTAATTCCATCAACGCCTGCTGCTCCCACATGTCCGGAGCGTTATCGGGGTTGAGAGGGTGGAGACTGGTAATTCGACCCGAAGCCCCGAAAAGATCCTGTTCAACGGCATTGATGTCACGGATCATGGCTGCCGGATTAACCAGGGTCAGTGTACGACCGGAAGGAGTCCTGATGTCACGCTCCGGAAACTCCTGCAGAAAGGGATTAGGGCGCGTCGCATGGCCCACTTCGACGTAAACTCCACCATGAACAGTATTCCACTGACGATAGGTGAGCATTTTATCGCTGAACATACGGGCCTGGGCCTGAGCCATAGACAGAACCTCTTCCCGAGATCGCGCCAGATTCCAATACAGCCCCCATGCGAGCAGAGCACTCCAGAGAGCGGCAAAAAGAACAATCAGGATGCGCAGCGAAGAATTTTTTACCGAAAACTGCTTTATCGGCATAGACAAGGGCACCCCCGAATCAAAAAACCTTACTTCGGCTTCTTGTTTTATTTTTGTGAACGTAATTCTATTTTGAACAGAAGAAAATGACTGCAAAGAAATGCGGCGGCAGAACTGAAAAAATGAAGCCTGATTTACGCCCGCTGCAAAAGTCAATCACCGAGCAGGCGCTGAATCAATACCAAGAACATGCCAGAAAATAGCGAAAAAAAAGAGAAAGACAAATTCCAAACGTTTTCAGAGACTTGGTGAGAAAAGGCAGAGTCAAGAAATTGGGCGGGGAAAGGAGGTCAGTAGTTGATGTCACCGAATGGGAACAAGTGCGGAGCCCGGCGTTACCAGAAGGGAACACAGATTGAGTGTCAAGGGGCGCTTGAGGCCTCGGTGAGATGGCGGGAAACAAAACTTTCAAGCTGGGACATTTCTCCCAGCGACAGATCAATGAACTCACACCCCATCCCGACGGGAAGTTCCGGCTTCAGAACCCATTCGGGATGGTTGACCCAAGCCACACGGGCGGTAAATGTTCCTCGCACGCCCTGCTTTTTTTCCAATTCGGGGAAAACAATCTCAATAAGAGTGTCGCGGGGATAGAGTTTTTCTGTTTGCAGAAATATTCCACCCGTCCCAAGATTAACCGTAATTCCCTGACAGAAATCACCCTCGGGGAGAGGCCGAAAACGGATTTTGAGTTCAACGGGAGCGCGCGGAGCCAGGCGCCCCGGATCAGGAAGGTCAAGCAGCCGGCGAACCGTTGCCAGCAACGGATCTGCCGCAGTATTCAGTGGCAGAATCGCATCGGCGCCGCTGTCGCGGCAGCGCTCTTCATCCTCTATCTCGGGCGGCGCGAGCAGAACGATGCGGGTATGACGCAGTAAGAAATCATTTTTGACTCGGCGGCAACAGGCATCTCCACCCCACGGGGGAAGATCCGCCGCCATAACAACGAGATCCGGCGCGTCTTCTTCAATGATGGCATAGGCCTCGCGGCTATCACTGCAAAAGGTGGTTTTGAATTCATCGCGGCGGAAAAAGCCGCGAGGCAAACCAAGGGTGTAAGGATCGGAAACAGCAAAAAGAATCTTCTTCGGCATAATCTCTACCACTTATATGGGAAAATTCGATCTTCCTGATTTAATGGGCACAGTCCGACGGATCCCCCTTGAGTTTAGCCAAAGCATGGGGCAGTGCCGGAAGAATGACCTCGAAATTTTCCTGCACCGCCCTGGGGCTTCCAGGAAGATTCACAATCAGTGTCTTTCCGCGGACTCCAACAAGGGCGCGTGAGAGCATGGCATGAGGGGTCTTTGCCAGACTGGCGGCACGCATGGCTTCAGCCATACCGGGAATTTGATAATCGAGAATCTGCTGCGTCGCCTGTGGTGTCACGTCACGAGGAGAAACGCCTGTGCCGCCGGTAGTCAGAATCAGGTCCAGATCTCTGCTGTCACACCACTCCACCAACCGCTGCGCGATAAGGTCCGCTTCATCAGCAATGATCTCATAATAATCAACCGTACCGAGGGACGCCGACATCCGGTGCAGGATACGACCGCTCTCATCCTCCCGCTCGCCACGGGCGCCCTTATCGGAGAGGGTCAGGATTGCAATGCGAAAAGCATTCATCAGGAAACAGCCTCCGTGGTGCCGTCGCCTATCTTGAGGACTTTCACCAGATCATGCCGCGCGATATTTCCCTCCTCTCGGACGACCGCGAAGATCCCCTCCTTGGGCATGACGCAGTCGCCAGCCTGATAATAAATAGCGCAGCGTTCATGGCAGATCTTACCGATCTGGGTGATCTCCAGCACGGCCGTTTCGCCTACCTGAAGCAAGGTCCCCAGCGGCAGGGCGCAAAGATCAAGCCCTTCGGTGGTCAGATTTTCCGCAAAATCTCCGGGCCCCACATCAAGTCCGGCAGTACGCATTTTCTCGATACTCTCCATGGCCAGCAGACTGACCTGACGATGCCAGTCCCCGCCATGCCCATCGCCTTCAACACCATACCCGGCAACCAGCACGCCCTGCCCTACGTCATTTTTTCTCTGCCCCTTGCCGGGACTGGTACAGATAGCGACCAACTTTCCCTGTTGCATGAAGTGCTCCTGTAAAAGCGGTGTTCAGCGCCCCTTTTCTTTGCCCATCAGCATTCGACGGGCGCTGTTGACGATAACCTGTGAAACATTACGGCTTTTTGAAAGCTGTTTCAATTCTTTTTCGGAGAAAGCCGACATGAAACGCAAGGCCTTCGGCAGAGGGGTGCGAGGGTGAACGGCCAGAGCTTTTTTGATCTCATTGTTCTTGACCCATTCGGTGTTGAGCAGAATAATCCGTATCAGATCATCGCTGGCACTGCGGTTGCGGGCGACAGCAAGCACCTCGCCATCGGTAATGCGGGGATTTTTAAGCACGGCGGAGGAAACCAGTTTGTTGGCGTCACGCAAAAGAATCGATCTCCATTCCTTATCGCCCGTCAAAGCCATCTTAATCTTCTCGGAAACCGACAGATCCAATGACATCTGATATTTGGACTGATTGATCTCGCTGGCGTCCGAAGAATCATCCGCCCGGCCGTCTGCTAACGACTCATCTTCTTCGCCTGCGCCCCCGTTCTCCTCACCTTCGCAATGCTTTGCAGATTTTTCCGCCTGCAAACAACTGCCGCCTTCCTCTGTCGCCTTGATCCTGTCGTTGATGCCCCTGTCGGCTGCGGGGTTGGCCTGTATCGCGTCGATCAGACCGGGACAGATGAGTCTGTATTTCTGGTCTTCGATCAACAGGGCAAGTGTTTGAGTCCCTGCTTCACGGCCGAGAAGAAGAAGAGTGTCCTCTGAAACGTTTGGGTTTTCGATCAGGGATGCCATACACTCCGCATCGCCATATCGCAGACGGGCAATGAGATGCAAAACCTTGGGCGGCATGTCAGGGTCACTCAAAAGCGAACGCAAATGACCGGCAGGGAGGTTTTTCAGCGTGGAAACAGCATGAGTGCGAATTTCGTCATCCCGTGCAAACGCCAGAAAAGCCAGCGCGGCTGCAAGATCATGTTCAGGCAGGGAAGTCTGTGCTTTAGCAACCTTCAGGCGCTGTGCGCGCGAGGACTCGGGACCGACCAGCGCAACCACTTTCGGGCCGACACGCAGTCGCAAACGTTCACCCTTCCGCACCATCTCTGCCGCCTGGTTTCAGCGCGTTTTAACGATGAGAGTCTCCAGCCCCGCCTCACCCGCCTCCCGGGCAGCGGATCTGGCCTCGGAAAATGTCTCAAACGGACCGAAGCGCAGAATCGACAGATGAACATCGGCACTGACAGGTTCAGCCTCAACATGCACGCCGGCCTCAGCAAGTCGCTCGGAGAGGCGCTCGGCTCGCTCATCGCTGCGGAAGGATCCGGCATAAACCACCATCAGATCGCCATCCTTGACAAAGAAGGGCTCTGCGCCAAGTTCCGTCAGTCGGGCCATCTGCGCCTCCCCCTGGCTCGGGAAAAAGGTGCCGACACGCAAGCGGATCATGCGCATTGGACGTTGGGTTTCAAGAACGGAACTTTCAAACCCAAGGTCATGCAGTTTCTTCTGATCGGCAGCCAGATGCGCAGCGACAGTGTAGGCGCCGACCTGAACAGTGTAGGCGCCCTGAGCGGCAGCGATTTTATCCGGACTCCCGCTAGATGCCGCTCCTTGCGTTGCCGGTACGCCCTTTTCGGATTCGCCTGCAGACACGGAAGCAGAATCCCGCATACCTGCGGATGTCTTCTCAACCGCGGAAATCTTTTTCCGGGCGATCTCCCGGATATCCCCTTCTGCTGAAGCGCTCGATTCTTCGCCTGCGCCTTGCTGCGAGGCCAATTTACTGCCTACCGATGCGGCGCTTTCTGTTTTTTCCGCTCCTGCGCCACCTGCAGGGGGTTCGGTAACCGACTTGGCAACCTGCGACTGAGTTTCAGCGGCAGGACGGGGAATGGCCTGTCTTTGGGGTTCTGGCTCTTTGGTGTCGCCCTGCCTGCTTATGGGGGGCTCGTTCTGATCAGAGGGTAAAGAAGAAACCTTTGATGCTGAAGCTTCATGTGATGCGTCTTGCAGCTTTTGTGAGACTTCTCTCTCGCGGCTTGGAATCGGTCGGGATTCCCTTTTGGCAACAGAATCGTCCGTCGTACCAGAAGAACGCATTGAGGGCTGGGGGGTAAAATAAACAAACCAGGCGACGGCAGCCAGGACGACCAACAGCAGTACAAGTAGGACAAGGCGCAGCGATCGCCCCTGCCTGCGGGGCGAAACAGGCTCATTCGACACATCTGCCCCATGAAGTTGAACCTCTTCTTCCCGATGCGCAGATTCTGTTTGCTGCTCGATATCTTTTCTCACATCATCCTTGCCAGTCATCCGGATTGATCCTCCTGATATCGCGTCATCCCCAGTCACAGGGAATCCCGAGGCGTCCGGCGGAAGGGAACCCCGCCGGACGCCTCGGGAGACACATTGGGGTGACAGTTTTCGGCCCGCTATTCGGCCTTTTTCAGATCCGCAAGTATCTTTGCGGTCATATGAGGCGGCACCTCTTCGTAGTGACTGAACTCCATGGTGAACATTCCACGGTCAGAGGTCATCGACCTCAATTCCGGAGCATAACGCAACACCTCGGCCATGGGCACCTGGACACGAATCATCTGGCTGCCGGCCTTGGGCTCAACGCCCAACACCTTGCCCCGGCGGGAATTCATATCGCCGATGACATCTCCCATGCAATCATCGGGCACACTGACCTCCATGGCCATGACCGGCTCCAGCAGCACCGGCTTGCATTCCTCCATCGCCTTCTTGAAAGCCATGGATCCGGCGACCTTGAACGCCATCTCCGACGAATCCACCGAGTGGTGGGAGCCGTCAACCAGGGTGACCTTGAAATCAACGACCGGAAAGCCTGCCAGGACACCGCGGTGGGACGCTTCCTGAATCCCCTTGTCGACCGCCGGGATATACTGCCTGGGCACCACCCCGCCGACGATTTTATCCACGAATTCATAGCCTTCACTGCGCGGCTGGGGCTCCATCTCAATCCAGACATCCCCGAACTGCCCGCGTCCGCCGGACTGCTTTTTGTATTTACCCTGAACCTTGGTGCGCCCGGTGATGGTTTCACGATAAGGCACCTTGGGCTCCAGCAATTCAACTTCCACGCCAAATTTCCGTTTGAGCTTTTCAACGGCGACTTCCAGGTGGACCTGCCCCATGCCGGAGATGATCATCTCTCGCGTATCCTCATCACGGACCAGATTGAGAGTCGGATCTTCATCCATCAGCTTGTGAAGGGCGGTGCTGAGCTTGTCTTCATCCCCCTTGCTCTTGGTGCGCAGCGCAAAGGAGATGACCGGTTTGAGAGGCATGGGACTTTCGAAGACGATCGGCTTGCTTTCATCGCACAAAGTATCGCCGGTCGCGGTCACCTTGAGTTTGGGGATGGCAACAATATCGCCTGCGACGGCAAGGGACAGGGACTTGTGCTTCTTGCCCTCCATCTCGTAGATATTGCCGACGCGCTCGGTGGCATCTTTATTGGGATTATAGACGGTTGAGTCGGACTTGAGACTGCCGGAATAGATCCGCAGAAGAGTCAGTTTTCCGGTAAAGGGGTCGCTGATGGTTTTGAACACCATCGCCGAAAAGGGATCATCCTCGTCCGGGCGACGGACTTCGTCGTCGCCGCTGAGAGGGTGACGACCATGCTGCTCGCCTTTATCGAGGGGCGACGGCAAACAATGAAGGATATAATCGAGAAGCTGGCGAATGCCGATATTGGCGGTGGCACTGCCGCACAGAACCGGGGTAAAAACTCCCGTCAGGGTCCCCTCGCGCAGGCCGCGCAGAATTTCCTCTACGCTGAGGTCTTCACTCTCAAGGTATTTCTCCATCAGTTCGTCATCGGCATCGGCGACAGCTTCGAGCAGAAGAACACGCAGCCGCTGTGCCTCGTCCAGCAGGTCTTCAGGGATATCCTGTTCATCATAGGTTCCCTTCTCGTCGAACTGAAAAAGACGGGCCTTCATGCGCACCAGGTCGATCACGCCTTTGAAGTCTTCCTCAGCACCGATCGGCATGGTCACCGCGACCGGGCGGTTGTTGAGAGCCCCGGCCATGTCGTCGAGAGCCCGCAGGAAGTTGGCCCGCTCGCGGTCCATCTTGTTGACGAAGGCGATGCGCGGCACCTCGAACTCGTCACACCAGTCCCAGATCTGACGCGTCTGGGCCTTGACGCCTGAGATAGCGGACACAATGACGACAGCACCACCCAATATACGCAGGCAGTTGCGGGTATCGTGCAGAAAATTGGAGTAGCCGGGAGTGTCGACCAGGTGCAGGCTGTAGCCTTGCCAGTCACAGTGATGAAGACTGGAACTCAGGGTAATGCCTCGCTTGATCTCTTCGGGCTCGAAATCCATGTTCGAGGAACCGTCGTCAACACGCCCCAAACGATCGACCATTCCCGTGTCGAACAGCATGGCCTCTACCAGCGAGGTCTTGCCGGCCCCTCCGTGCGCGACAATTCCAAGGTTTCTCAGCTTCGAGGTGTCGTACTTTCCCATGGCTTCTCCTTTCAATTCCATTCAGTGGCGACCGACTGTCGCATGGCAATCCGCGGAAAAACACCCAGCGGGGCGAACGCCCCTTATGATTTTTATCTGAATCCGTTCCACAACCTCCTGATAATACTGACCTTAAAGATGTTAATGGCGTTTAAGTCTATCACTGCATCGGGGTACTGTCAAAACCGCGCCGGTGCCGTTCATGAATAATGCGCAGTCCTTCAAGGGTGAGATCCGCCGAAACTTCGTCGATGGTGGTCGAACTTTCGGCGACCAGGGGGGCAAGCCCTCCGGTGGCAATCACCAGCGGTTGTTCGCCGCATTCGGCCTTCATACGCTCAACAATTCCGTCCACAAGACCGACATAGCCGTAAAAGATGCCGGCCTGCATGCTGGAAACCGTATTTTTCCCGATGACATGGGTCGGTCTGGCGATATCCACGCGCGGCAGCTTGCTGGCCCGTTGATGCAGGGCTTCAGCTGCGATGCCGATTCCCGGCGCAATTGCGCCCCCCTGATAATTGCCGCGTGCACAGATGTAATCGAACGTGGTGGCGGTACCGAAATCCACAATGATCAGGGCGCGCCGGTAACGCTCGTAGGCAGCAACGCCATTGACAACCCGGTCCGCCCCGACCTCCGAAGGATGATCATAGCAGATCGGCATGCCGGTGCGGGTGTCGGCATCGACCACCAGCGGGACGTGCTTGAAATATCGACGGCACAGGGATTCAAAGGTCACCAGGACAGGGGGCACCACGCAGGAGATGATCACATCTTCGACCTGTTCAAATCTCATCTGCTCCAGGGCAAAGAGATCATGGATGACCACCGCGTACTCATCGACCGTGCGGGACTTGTCCGTGGTGATGCGCCAGTCGTGCAACAACTGTCGGTCGCGGTACAATCCCAGAACAGTATTGGTGTTGCCGATATCGATCGCAAAAAGCATATCGCTTACCCTGTTTCAATCATCGCTCGGGCGTATATCCCCGGAATAAATTTTTTCCAGACTTCCCCCGGAATCCAGCAGCAGGGCTCCGGTTTGATCGAGTCCGGCAAAACGACCTCGAATACGATCTGTGCCGCGATCAACCTCCACCACCCGTCCCTGCCAGCAGCACAGAGATTCCCACTGCCGCAGAACAGGTTCAAACCCTTCGTTGAGGTACTGATGATAAAGCTGTTCGAGTTTTTCGAAGAGATGACGGGCCAGTTCGGCGCGCGGCCATTTACGCCCGGAGGAGAGAAAAAGAGAGGTGGCGGGATAGCGCAGGTCATCCGGGAACTGCGAGGCTGTCATATTGACGTTGAGACCAATGCCGAGCACCACGAAATGAACACGCTCGCTTTCGGCGCTCATCTCGTTGAGAAGCCCCCCGACCTTGCAATCATCGATCAGGATGTCATTGGGCCACTTGACGCGAGCCTCCAATCCCGAGAAGGAATTGATCGCCTGGGCCACCGCGACGGCCGAAACAAAGGTCAGCTGCGGAGCTCGATGAGGAGCGATGGGCGGCCGCAGCACGATAGACGCGTAGAGATTGACACCGGCAGGGGAGGCCCAGCGGCGACCGAGGCGGCCCTTCCCTGAACTCTGAGAATCGGCGATCACGACCGTGCCGTCAGCCGCCCCCTCTTCCCCCATCAGCATGGCCTGGTGGTTGGTGGAATCGACCTGATCGAACGCCTGTACATTTCGAGCGACAAAGCGCGTGTTAAGGCCGTTTTGAATCTCCGCCGGGGATAGAAGGTCCGGCGTCTGCACGAGCTGGTAGCCACGTCCGCTCGCCGCCCTGATTTCATACCCGTGACTGCGAAGCGCCTTGATGTGCTTCCAGATCGCAGTACGCGAAATCCCCAGACGACGACTTAATTCCTCCCCCGAAATACACCCGTCGGCGTGGCGCAGCAGAGAGAGGACTTCTTCCTGGGCAGTATGTCTGCAATCGCGCATAGACTCCGAACCGATAAATAGGATTTCAGAAAATTTTCTGCAGAAACGGACAGTCCGGCCTCAAAAAATCGAGCATTTTAAATCAGCTTCAGGCCTCGCTGTCGAACAGCATAGAGATATCGACAGCACGGTAGGAATGAGTCAGCGCGCCCACGGAGATCAGGTTGACGCCGGTTTGTGCAATGCCCTGCACCCGGTTCAGGTCAACGCCTCCCGAGGCTTCAGTCAGGGCGCGTCCGGCGACCAGCTCAACGGCCTGCCGCAGGGTATCATTGTCCATATTGTCGAGCAGAATGATATCGGCACCGGCTTCAAGGGCCTCACCAACTTCTTCCAGATTGCGCGTTTCGATTTCAATCTTGTGGATATGGGACAGTCTTCTGCGGGCGCGCTGCACTGCAGCGGAGATACCGCCAGCGGCCGCGATATGATTTTCCTTGATCAGGACGCCATCATAGAGAGCATACCGGTGATTGCGCCCACCGCCAACGCGAACCGCGTATTTTTCCAGAACGCGCAGCCCGGGGGTGGTTTTGCGGGTATCGACAATCTGCGCCTCGGTTCCATCCACTGCGGCGACAAAACGGGCCGTCATGGTCGCGATGCCGCTCATGCGCTGCAGAAGATTCAGGGCGACCCGCTCTGCCTGCAGCAGGCTGTCGGCAGCCCCGGAGACCTGGGCCAGTTCGTCGCCTGTTTTGAGCCTGTCTCCATCCTGGCAGTGGGTCGTGAATTCGATGCAGGGATTCACCGTGGCGAAAACGCGGCGCGCCACATCAAGCCCTGCCAGGGTGAAAGGCTCTTTTGCGACAAGTCGCGCCTGCGCCCGGGTTTCCGGAGCAATGGTCGCCTCTGTGGTCAGGTCGCCGGCACCGATATCCTCGGCCAGAGCAGTGCGGATTATGCGCTCGATCTCAAACATGAAAAAACTCCATAAAGTTATATAAAAACAATTCCTTATAGCATACCCACCCCCCCCTCGCAATGTAAAAAACCCAACGGTGTTTCAACCATGTTGCCGGACGGTCCTGCAGTCCAGGAGCACAGAACACATAACCGTATACGCTTTACTTTTGAGGAAAAGCTTGTTAAAAATATACAACAAATCGCATGAAAACTATTGGAGCGACACAATCGCGTTGCTGAAAGGCAAAAACCCAGGTTGTGCTGACTCGACACCATGCAGCAACTCAGCTATCGGGGATATTTATGAAAAACCGCAACGATTTGATCTGCCCCAACTGCTTTGGCTCGGAACACCGCGAGGTACTGGCGACCGCCACTTCACGCAATGTGGTGCGCGATGGGGCCGCGACTGATCCAGACAGGCACATCCGCCCGGCACGCAGCGACCGGGAAGGCACTTTGCACAAAATGTTCTGCAGCCGTTGCGGCCATGAAATCAAGCGGGGGGGGAATCGGGTCTGAACCGATTTCCCCTTTTTGGTTTCGCACGTGGTCTTGCACATGAATTTTTCGCCAGGAGTTCGGTATGAGAAAGTCCACCCGTTGGGGTGTTTTGCTGCTGTGCCTGCTTGCAACGGGGTGCGTGGGCAAGAGCACATATCAGGCCAAGGTCGAGGAGGCCACGGAACTCGGCACCCGGATCGCCGAGCTGCAGGCTCGAATGGAGCGGCTGGAAGAAGACAAGCGGGAGGCTCTCACCCAGAACAGCGCCCTTGAGCGCAAACTTGCCGCCGCCCTCGAGAAAAACTCCTCCCTCAATCAGGATCTCCTGCGCGCCCGTGCCAACCTGGATCGCAGCGAAAAGGCGCTCAATGCAAAGGATGCAGAAACCGGTAGGATCATCGCCGAAATGCGCTCAAGGATAGATGAACTGGAGATTCGCAACCGCGAACTGAACCGCGAGGTGGAGAGAGAGCGACTTGCCCGACAGGCACGTCTGGCTCAATTGAAAAACACCTACGACGAACTTGTCGACAAGCTCGAAAATGAGATTGAACGCGGCGAAATCACCATATCTGAACTGCAGGGCAAACTGACGGTTAATATGGTCGAGCGCATCCTGTTCGATTCAGGCAAAGCAGATATCAAGGAAAAAGGACTTGAGGTTCTGACACGAGTGGGGCGCATTCTGGCCGAGGCCACCGATCGAGACATCCGCGTTGAGGGGCATACCGACAATGTGCCCATCAGCCCTCGCCTGCAGGAGAAATTTCCTACGAACTGGGAACTTTCCACCGCACGCGCCACCAATGTCGTGCACTTTCTTCAGAATAACAGCAAGATCGCGCCGGAGCGCCTGATCAGTTGCGGTTATGGCCCCTATCGCCCGGTGAACAGCAATGAAACTGCCGAAGGACGGGCGCAGAACCGCCGCATCCAGATTGTGCTGGTCCCTGCCCAGTCGGAAGGCTCGCCTTGATAGATATCAAGCGGTCAGCGCAGCAGCCTGACCAGATAAATAAAGGTTCCGCCGACAGAAATGCTGGCCAGAAAATTTCCCAGGTGACTCACCACGCTCGAGAATTGGTAGCGAAACGGGTATTGTTCGGCCAGGGCTTGCAGATCATAAACCTGAATATAAAGCGCTGCGCCTTTCCATAGGAAAAGACAGACAAAGACACCCATAAATGCCACGAAACCGCGCGCAATCGGTGTATCTTTGACATTAAGATAGATTTTGCGCAGCATATCGATATTAATGATCGACAAAAAGACCCAGTTGGCATTTTCGATAATACGAATGACCTCGAGGGTGCGAGAAGATGGCTCCGGATTGATCGCGACAAAAATCACCGAGCCCAGAATAACCAGCGCAGTCCCCATAAAGACATATCTTCGGCGCCCCTCAAGCTCCAGCGTGCGAGAGAACACATAATATTCCATAAATCCGTGCGTCATCACCATGATCGCGATGGTGCCGATAATCGATCCGAGAGCCTGGATTCTGGGCAGATCGGCACCAGGAAGGAAAGGGATCGCTGTGGGGATCACCACTCCGATCAGAATCAGAAAAAAACCCAGCGAAATACTGGTCCACACCCGGGCGCTGCCCAGGCTGAAATAAAAAGACACGATTCCTGCAATCAGCCAGAGGCCGAGTTGCAACAGACTCAAATCCATCGGCTACATCCTCCTGAAAAAATACAGAGCCCCTTCAATCCACGCTTTCGGATTGTCACAAATCCTGCTGCAGGCAGGCTTTGACGCCGCTTTTCATCTCTTCCAGCATTCGATTGACGGCGCTGGTTCCGGCCAGCATACGTGCGGCTTTGTTGAATTTAATATAAAAATCAACAAGCGATGCCTCTGTCATCGCCCCCTCACTTTTGACGCTGCGTTCAAATTCCTTATCCGCCAACCCCGCGCCGGTCTGCCCCAGATGCCGCTGCGCCGTTTCATGCAAAAAAAGCTGCACGTTTTTGCGACGCTGCCGGTCGCGTTCTTCACTGATCTGGCCCTGCTGCTCTTCAAGCTTGCGCAGCTTTTCCCGCTGCCGCGTTCGAGCGCCCTGCCACAGAGAAGCGAGATCTGTCGACTGCTGCAGATCCGTCAGCATCAGCTCTTCAAGAGTTTTGGTCGCCAGCACGTCGATTTTGGCTCCGGGCAGTTTGGCAATGGACATGGAGGTATCGGCCGTCGTCTCAATCTCCGAAGAACCGTCGTGGAAAAAACCTAGAGCATGGCCATGGTCATAAAAAATCAACGCAATGCGGTCGCCGGCGTAAATCCGCAGACAGCCATTCATGCGTTTTTCTTTAATGCGGGCAAGAAGCGCTTTAATGTCAATAAGCTTCAGATCCTGCCCCTGATACAGCAACTCTCCATGAAGAAGAGCATGAATGCTCAATGCGACCTCGGGTGCCAGCTTGTAAATATCGAGCCGTGCATCTCCCTGCAGCGATTCGTCAAAAATCCACCTGACGGCATCGCCGGCCACCCGCCGCTCATCCTCCCCCTCGAACAATGCGCTGACCAGTTTGCCTTTTTCATAAATCAGAATCCCGGTCCCCTGTCCCGTGTCGAATCGCAGATAACCGGTAAAGCGGCCTGCCTGCAATTTTTTCAAAGCCCCCGGCAGATCGACACGGGCGGGATTGAGGCCTTCCTTGACCGGGTTTCCTCGTGGCAATAGAATCATGCGTCTACTCTCCCCATGTGACATAAGACCATTGTCGTGCTTCCCAGGCGCCTACATTCACCGGGCACTCCGTCACCCTTTGGCCCACCTGCGAAAATGCTTGCGATGCCTGCAGAAATCCCTGTACCCCGGAGCAGTGAGAAACATCTCCGGTCTTCCCCGGCCATCTTCCAGAAAGATCCGGGTTGCGGGCAGTTCCTGCACGAGGCGCCCGGTCATATTGGCAAACACCCGGGCTATATCTGCATCGCACAGCGGCACATGGCAGATCTCCGCCCCACCCTCTTCCCTCAGAGCCTGCAAAGACAGGAGAAGATCGGGGCTCCAGCCCGGCTCATTCTTCACCAATGCCAGAAAACTGCACTCGATAACGGAAGGATCCACTCCGGCGGTCCCTGCCAGCACTTCCAGGCAGGATTGGTGCATGAACCCCTGCCGCCTGCGCGCAGTATCCTCCCAGAACCATAGACAAGCCGATCCCTCAGTATTCACTCCGCACCAGGGGCATTGCGGCTGAAACCGGGCAGCCCGGGCGCACGAAAGAATCCCCTGTCGGTAAGCCCCGGAGGGCTTATCGTTCACCACGGCCATCGAATGATCGTAGCGATCAAGCAGAAAAGCGGCCAGTTCGCGAAATCCTCGCTGAAGCGGCCCTGCAGGCAGGCGATGCATCACCGAGAAGAAGGGCTCCGCAGGTGAGGTGCGTTCTGCAAGATCCAAAGCATACGGCAGCGCGAACGGGGTCACTGGAAAGCCGTACTCTTCCGCATAAAGAGCGAGATATTCCTGCCAATCGGCATCACCTCCGAAAGGCTGTTTCGCCTCAACCTGATTGGGCAGCAGCCACAGGTCTTGGCGTTGCACCCCGGCCTCTCTCGCCGCTCTGACTAAAACAGACAGATCTCGCCAGGGGCGGTGCCCGCAAAGTGGAGCCAGCACCAGATCGCAGGTTTCGAGAACCTGACAAGTGCTGGTTTCCACCCCGGAGAAAGTGTCAAATATGAGGATCCCTTCTGCCGAGGAGCATGTCAGAATGCGGCGCAGTCCCCCCCTCTCAGAAAACGGGAAATCTTCTCCATTTTCTTCAGCTAAAAACTGAACGCCGTACTGACCCAGATGAGTCGCCTCGGCAAATGAGCTTCCGGAGACGAGGTCACCGCCGGCAGAAACAGTTTCTCCACCGATAGATAAACAATCCGCGACACTGAAGCGGGGGTCGAGGGAGATCAGAGTCACGGGCAGATCCTCCCTCAGTGCCTTGAGGTAGATGGAAAGGTTGAGCGCTATGGTGCTCTTTCCTACCCCCGGTGTGATTCCTGCAACCGCGACCGCAAAAACCGGCGAAGAAGACTTCGAAGGGTCGCAGCTCTCTCGGCTCATCCGGCAGCCTCCACGTCGAGATCCGCCCACTGCTCGTAAAGCTCGTCCAGTGCACGGCGCAGTTCTTCATGACGGTCAGCCGCCACCCTTGCGGCCTGCGGATCGTTGAACACTTCAGGGCGCGCCATCCGTTCTTCCAGATCCGCCAGCTCCGATTCGTGATTCTCTATTTTCCCCTGGATCTCTTCAAGATCTTTCTGCCGGCGGCGCTCGAGCCGTTTGGCCTCTTTTCGCTCGGCATGGGAAAGGGGGCGCTCATCGGAACCGCCTGGAGAGGTTGCGGCAGAAGCTTTTCTGCCCTCGATCTGTTCAACCCGCTCGCGGCTGTGACTGTTGTCGCCCTGCCGCTCCTTGAAACGCAGAAAATCCTCGTAGTTGCCGGGGTGACTCATCAACCTCCCCTGCCCCACTTCTACAACCCGGGTCGCCAGATCATCCACGAAATAACGATCGTGCGATACGAAAACCAGCGTCCCCCGATAATGGTGCAAGGCATCGAGCAAAACCTCTTTGGACTGCAGGTCGAGGTGGTTGGTCGGCTCGTCCAGCAAAAGAAGGTTGGCGGGATGAAGCAGCATCCCGGCCAGGGCGAGGCGATTGCGCTCTCCACCGGAGAGCACGCCGACTTTTTTCTGAACGTCGTCGCCGGAGAAGAGAAAAGCCCCCAGCACGTCGCGAACCCGCGGCACCATTTCAAAAGGAGCGGAAGCGGTAATTTCCTCCAGAACGGTCCGCTGTGGATCGAGGACCTTGGCCTGGTCCTGGGCAAAATAATTCAGCTTGAGATTATGGCCGGGCACGCGCTGCCCCTGCCACGGCTCCTCCTGCCCTGCCAGAATGCGCATCAGGGTCGACTTGCCGGCACCGTTGGGCCCGACAAGGGCGACTCTCTCCCCCCGCTCAATATTCAGGTCAACGCCGTCAAGCACCACCAGGTCGTCATAGCCATGCCGCACCCCTTCCAGAGTCAGGGCCAATCGCCCGCCCTTGGGCGGATCGGGGAAGCGAAAGGAGATGCGTTTGCGAACCGGCGGCACTTCGATCCGCTCGATTTTCTCCAACTGCTTGACCCGGCTCTGCACCAGAGAAGCCTTGTTGGCCTGGTAGCGAAAACGGCTGATAAACGCTTCGATACGGGCAATCTCCTCATCCTGGCGCTTCTTGGCCTCCCGCAAGGCGGTCACATGCTCATCACGCGCCCTGAGGTAGTGGCTGTAGCTGCCGGGATATTCGGTGAGGCGCCCATTCCAGATCTCAACAATCCGATTGACAACGCGATCCAGGAAGAACCGGTCATGGGAAACCAGAACGACGGCAAAGGGATAGTTGGAAAGATAATCTTCAAGCCAGTCGCGGGCCGGCAGATCGAGGTGATTGGTCGGTTCGTCAAGCAGCAGCAGATTGGGTCGCTGCAACAGCAGCTTGGCCAGACCGATGCGCATCTGCCACCCGCCGGAGAACTGCTCGCAGGGCTTTGTCCAGTCTTCTTCGGCAAAGCCCAACCCATGGAGCACCTTTCCGATTTCAGCCTCCATGGTATAGCCACCGCGCTGGTGGAAAAGCTCCTGCAACTGGGAGTACCTCTCAAGGTCGCGCGCATCGTTGCGAGCCGCAATATCGCGTTCGAGATGTTTCATCTCGCGCTCCATGGCCGTGATCTCATCCAGCGCGCTGCGGACCTCTTCAAAAAGCACGAGACCGGAATGCTCGAGCCCGTCCTGAGGCAGGTAGCCGATGGTGGTGTCACGTGTCATCTGCACCTGACCTTCATCGACATCGACCTGCCCCGCCAACAGGCGCAGGAGCGTGGTTTTGCCTGCGCCGTTTTCCCCGCAGAGCCCGATCCGGTCCTGCGCACCGATGGCCCAATCGATACCTGCAAAGACAGCATGGTCGGCAAAATATTTTTGAACCTGTCGTAATTGAAGCATGGCCTTTTTATAACACAGCCCCAGGATCTCGTGAAGCAGATAAAAAGACAGTCTTTTTCCGACTTTGCCCTATTCAAATCGACATCTCTCTGCTATATTCTCCGCAACTCTCCGGCTTCAGCCGGCAGTTTGGACAGAATTTCACAGACCCCGTGCTCTGTACCAGAAAGCATGGTGACGTCTGAATAGAGAAAAATATAAGGTACCCCCTTTCCGCCCGGCGCCTCCGGAATCCGACGGCCGCTGCGAGAGTCCCTCTGCCCGGGGCCCGTCGCCGGCTCACCCCGTTGAGGCCGCCGTGCCATGACCTGCACCTCGGACCATTGGTGCGCGAACCCGTTTCGGGAGGGCGATCCCTTCGCACTTCCAGAAGGATTGAAATGAATGAGTCGTAAAATGCTGATCAACGCCACCCATCCGGAGGAGCATCGGGTGGCTATTGTCGAGGATGGTTATCTGACTGAACTCGACATCGAAATCACAGCCAGGGAACAGACACGCGGAAACATCTACAAAGCAGCAGTGATAAGGGTCGAAAGCGGCTTGCAGGCCGCTTTTGTTGATTATGGCGGCGAACGCCTGGGCTTTCTGCAGATCAGCGAAATCCACCCCAGCCTCTACCCCCCCTCGCCCGAGGACGATCGACGGGGACGGCCCCGCATCAACGATATCCTGCGACCGGGGCAGGAGATTCTGGTCCAGGTCACCAAGGAAGAGCGAGGCACCAAAGGTGCAGCGCTGACGACTTACCTCTCGCTGGCCGGCCGCTACATGGTGCTGATGCCGGAGAGCCCTACCAAAGGGGTTTCCCGCAAGATCGAAGAAGAGTCTGAGCGCAAAAAGCTCAAAAAAGCCATGGCGGAACTCGATCTGCCTGAAAACATGGGCTACATCGTGCGCACCGCGGGGATCGGCAAGGCGCCCGAAGAGTTGCGGCGCGATTTCGAGAACCTGGTCGAGATCCACCGCGGCATCCAGGAACGTGCCCGCCAGGCCAAGGCCCCCTGCCTCATATTTCGTGAATCCAACCTGATCATCCGCTGCATCCGCGATTACTTCACCGAGGATACCGAAGACGTTCTGATCGATGATCCGGTCATGTATGAGGCCGCCCGCGACTTTTTCCGCATGCTGATGCCGGACAAGGTCAAACTGGTCAAACTGCACCAGGAACGGCGCCCCATTTTCAGCCGCTACCAGATCGAAGAACAGATCGAAACCATCAACCACAACAAGGTGAACCTGCCGTCGGGAGGATCCATTGTTCTCGACACCACCGAAGCGCTGGTGGCAGTCGATGTCAACTCCGGTAAGATGTCCTCCGAACAGGGAATTGAGGCAACCGCCTACAAAACCAACCTGGAAGCTGCTGAAGAGATTGCCCGCCAACTGCGACTGCGTGATCTCGCCGGGCTGATTGTCATCGACTTCATCGATATGCGCGATCGCAAGCACATTCGCGCGATTGAAAAAAAGATGCGTGATGCTCTTAAAAAAGACAAGTCGCGCGTCACCGTCGGCCGCATCAGTCAATTCGGATTGCTGGAAATGAGCCGCCAGCGGCTCAAGCCGAACCTGGCCGCCGCCTCATACCGGGTGTGCCCCCAATGTCAGGGGCATGGGCAGATCAAAAGCGTTGAAACACAGGGGTTGGCTTTTCTGCGACGCATTCAGGCCGCCTCGGCCGCAAAAGGCCAATTGCAGCGCATTGAGGGGCGTCTGCCGCTGGAAGTGGCGGACTACCTCTTGAATATCAAGCGGGAAGAGATCAGCGAAATGGAGCGGCGCTATGACATGGAGATCATCCTGCATGGTCAGGCCGGATTGCTGCCCCACGAAGCCGATCTCAACACCATCCGCCGCGAAAAAGAGGAAACGTCCTCCGACAATGGCGATGTCGCACCCATCGACCTGGTCTCCCAGGTCGACTCCGTACTGAACGGCGGCAACAACGAAAAAGGTGAAGCCCCTTCGGCCAAAGAAAGCGATGCCGCACCGAAAGAGGCCGCCGCTTCTGCAGCAGAAAACGCGCCGACGGAGCAGGCCCCCAAAAAGCGCCGTCGCCGGCGGCGGCGCAAAAAGACCCCGTCCAGTGAAACCAGCGGCACCGAGGCGGCACAAGGCACTGCGGAGTCCGCGCAAGAGGAAAAGAAGAAAAAACAGGTCACAGCGGAAAAAGAGGGCGAACCTGTCACCGATCAGCCGGCAGCGCCCCCTGCTCCCCTTGTAGAAAAAGAGCCTGAAGCGCCCTCAGTCTCTGAGAAAACCACGCCCCAGCCAACCGAGGACGGGGAAGAGACGGCTCAGCCTGAAGCGAAAGCGGAGACAAAAGAGGAACCCCAAACGGCGCCATCTCGAGCGCGCGCTCCTCGTCGCCGCAAACCCGCTCGACCTAAAGCGGCAGAATCGCCGAGCACACCGACCACCGCTGCGACTGAAGAACCCACTGCGGACAAAACGGCCTCGACGCCTCCCCAAAAGAGCACAGAAACGCCCCGGGAGACGGTTCCTGATCAAGCCGAACAGAAACAGGAAGCTCAACCGGAGCAAACGCCGGCACCTGAAGCGGACGTTTCGGAGGCGGAAACCCAACCGGCGGCACCGCGCAAACGCCGTGGACGCCCCAGGAAAACCGAAGCAAAAAAAGAGCAGGAACAGGAAAAAGAAAAAGCCGAGACGTCCCCTGCAGGCTCGCCTCCGCAACAGGGCGAGGCAGAGGGGGAAGCCAGGGAAACAGAGGCCAAACCTGCACCGCGCCGTCGTACAACGCGCAAGACATCGACCAGCACCAGGGTGACAGCCCGAAAGTCAGCTGCAAAAACGGACGAAGCTGCAGAACCCTCAGAAAGCCCGAAGAAAGAGATTTCAGGGGCGGCGGAACCGGAAAAAAACACAGATGCCGAAGCCAGCCCCAAAAAGGCGACTTCCCCCCGAACGCGGCGCGCCCCAACGAAACGAAAAACACCCGCGCGCACCAAGGCTGCCGCAAAATCGGCCGAAGCTGAAACCGAGCCGGAATCCGCGGCGGCAAGCGACGCAAGCGCAAAGGCAAGTTCGACCAAGAAGACTTCCGGCAGTGAAAAGTCAACGGCAGCGAAAAAAGCGCCCGCCAAACCACGTACCCGGCAAACCGCGGCGCGCACCAGCCAAACGGAAAAATCTTCTCAACCTGAATCTTCGCCGGATAAGGATCAGGAAAACTCTGATCAATAAATAAAACGCCGGAGGCGATCGAACCGCCCCCGGCGTTTTATCTGTGACATGGCTTTTCATTCCGCTAATTTTTTCTGAGGAAAACGACCAGCGCCCCTTCGCCGCCGTATCGTTGAGGGGCTCTTCCCCATTCAGCCACCCATTTCCGGCCGGCGTCATTGAGAAAGCGCTCCATTTCGCTACGCAGTACCGGCGCGCTTTCCGATCCGCGCCCCCGCCCGGTGATCAGCAACGCCACGCGGATATCCTGGTAGACGCAATTATCGAGAAAATAAGCAACACGCTGGCGGGCCTGCTCACGATCCAAACCATGAAGATCGATTTCAGCACCGGGGCTGAGGCGACCACGCACCAGATCACGCATACGGCGCGGCAGGGCACGGGCCGGTTCCTCCGACGGCAGCTCATCGCTGAAGGTGGCGTCCATCTGCCCCACAGCCTCAAGGAACAGAGACTGGTCATCCTTTGGCTGCTGGGCCGCGTTATCTTCTACGACCGGGTCGCTTCCCCCATCCGGTTGATCCGGGGTCGATGCAACCCTGCGACCCTTTTTAAAAGGCTTGACGCCCAGCGAAACCATCTCCTCAAGGAAGTCAAGCCCTTCACTTGGGGCGCGTCCGCAAGGGGGATCTGCGGGAGCGGGCTTGCCGGCAGCAGGCCCCGGTCCCTTGTCGTCAGCGAGATCACAACCCTTCAATGCACTGAAAGGGCTGTTTCTGAATGTTTTCTTGCCGGCATTGCCGGTATTTCGCTTTTTACGGGACATGACCTGACCCCGGCGGATTCAACCTGAATGTGTACGGGATGCGATCAATCAGCGGCGTACAATCTTGCGGCGCCCCATGACCGAACGCGACTGCTCCTTGACAAGATTGCCGGGCTTCTCCAGATGGAACTGCAGCCACATATCGCCATAGGCACGCATCTTCATCTTGCGCCCCGCCTTGAGAGCCTCAAGATTGGCCTCGAGCCGCTCATCGCCGCCGGTTTTCTTGAGGCCTTTTTCCATGACGGAGACCGCCTTGTCTTTCTCCCCGACCTTTTCGAGGCAGTAGGCGTAGAGATTCCAGAGCAGGGCTTCCTTTTTGGTGGCGGAAACAGCCTTGTCGAAGGTTTCAATCATTTTGCCGACCTGATTGCGCTTCATGTAGCAGACGCCCAGCATCCCCATGGCGATCCAGTGACGCACAAAGGCCTTTTTGAGGTAATCAAAAGCTTTTGAGAAGTCGCGCTTCATGAACAGCAGGGTGCCGATCTGCGCATCGATCTGCCCTTTGACGTAAAATTGCCATTTACTGTAACGATAGCCGGACTCAAGGGTTTTAATGGCTTTTTCGGTTCGTCCGGCCTGCAGGTCGTGTTGAGCGGTCTCCATCAGGCGCCCGACCTTTTTCATCACAATCCGGGTGATGACAATGAAAACCACAGTGAAAACCGCCATGGCGACGAGGGAGGAAATCCACAATTCGACCCCTGCCAGCAGATGAAGGCCGGCAAGAGTACCGGTACACAGAAGCAGAGAAATAATCAGATTGAACATAGGAAAAAGCGTGTCCTTTCGGCGTGGATGATGGGAATTCCGCCTCAGGGCAGGCAACGGAATTCAGGGTGAGTGAGTTTAGCAATCCCCCCCTGAAATGTCAAAAATTTCCGTTTGAAGAAGAACGCTCAGCGTGGCAGAGACGGATGAAGAACCATTCGGTCTATTCCGAGAGCGAAAAGGTCGGCAGGAAGCCCCCTGTTTTCAATTAACTGGGTATTGCCGCGCTGCAGCAGAGGGGCCTCAAGCGATGCCGCATCGAGGCGAAAGCCCTCGCCGCACCTCCCTGGGCAGGGCACAGTTGAACCGGCGACCCGCCAGGGGCAGTTACGACTGGAGGTAATGAAAGTGTAAGGGGCATGCAGCGTCCCCCGCAGTCCTGGCGGCAAAGGATCCACTCCCTGGGCAGGGTTGTCCAGTTCGACCCTGCAAATGCCCAGATCCCTCAATATTTCTGCCATCGCCTCGCTGTGCCAGCGACTGCGCCGGAAATAACCGGCGGCGGCGCTGCTCTCGTCAAGAGGCAGGGCCTGGGGCCCACGCTTCTGTCCTGAAAGAGTACGCCCTGCAGCCACTTCAACGTCGGGGCAGTGATCGCGCACCAGGGCGAGGGCCCCCCAATCCGAAATCACTATCTCATCGCGGCCTTTTAGAGATGGAGCAAGGGAGGAAAGCAGAATATGCAGCCGCGGCAAAAAAGATTCGTTGAGAACCGGCAGAACGACCGAGACCGGTCGACCGAGACGATGAACCGATGCTATCTCTGAAACCAGTTGGCGCACAGGCGGGAGCAACCAACAACAGAATTCCGCACCGAGATAGACCCTGCTTACCTCCGCGGGAAGTTTTCCGTCAAAGCCGGCCGGAAAGAGGCAGCGTTCGATCTCAGCCACTGTGCCCCGGCGCAACCAGAAGAGTCAGGCTGTCTCCGGGACGCAGGACGTGACCATGATCCAGATTATTCCAGTTCATGATCTCCCGGGTGCCGACATTGTAACGCTGACCGATATCCCACAGGGTGTCTCCCGATTTCACCTGGTAAATCAGTCGCTTGGCCGGTTTTCGACTACTGCGCGCCGACTTGGCTCCAGCCGAGGAGACGATCAGTTTCTGACCGGGGCGCAGCAGATTACTCCACCCAAGTTTATTCCAGATGCGCAACTGCTTCTCACTGACCTCGAATCTGCGGGATATTTTCCACAGGCTGTCCCCTTCACGAACCGTATAGGTCCGGCGGTAGGAACGGACATAGTCATCTTCGAGTTCATCCAGCGGTCGGCTGGTGTAGCCTTGCCGCAAGGGCAGAATGAGGGTAGCCCCGATTTTCAGAGCCCGCGGATTGCTGATCTTATTGAGTCGGATAATGTCATCGACCTGAATGCCGTGCCGTTTGGCAATCTTCAGCAGGGTGTCACCCGACACAACCTCATGGCGCTTGTAGCGTGCGCGCTCAGCAACCGGAATCTGCAGGTATTTCTCCAGAAATCGTTCACTGCTGCCGTGCGGCAAACGCAAAGAATGGTTATGCACAGCCGGAGGCGTGGACCAGCGCTTGAGTTCGGGGTTGAGTGTTTTAATCTCCTCGTAGGAGACGCCGCACAATTCCGCAACCAGTTCAAGATCGGTAGCCGTCGGCACCTCGACCACGTCATACTTCAGAGGCTCGTGATAATTCAGGTCGGTAAAGCCATATTTCTCCGGTTGCTTGGCAATCGTCAGCGCAGCCAGAAGCTTGGGCAGATAGTGTTTTGTCTCTTCCTGAAGATATCTGCCGCGGGAAATTACCCAGAAATCCCGGCTGTCGTACATTTCTATGGCACGCTGGATCTTACCCATACCCGCGTTGTAGGAGGCCACCGCAAGGTACCAGTCACCATCGAAGAATTCGTACATATCCCCGAGAAAGCGGGCGGCCGCATGGGTCGCCTTTTCAGGATCCCGTCGTTCATCCCGCCACCAGTCAACGTGAAGATCGTACCCCCGGCCGGTACTCTCGATAAACTGCCAGGGTCCGGCGGCATGGGCCCAACTGTAGGCGCGGTCGTTAAAACCCGATTCGATCATGGCGAGATAGGTCAGATCCAACGGAAGTTCATATTGGGCGAAAATATCGCGCATCATGGGCAGATAACGCCCGGAACGTTCAAGCCAGCGCTTGAACGTTGTACGGGCAGAACCCGTATAGAGCTCAATGAAATAACGTACCCTGTCATTTTCCACCACAGGGAAATCAAAAACAACTTCATCCTTCGGTACCGTTTTGCCTTCGGCCTGCTCAAAAACAGGAGCGACCTCCAGCAGTGCAAGATCCTCGGCAGTTTCGCGGCGGCTCTGGGAATGCTCCTGATCGACGGTTTTCCGGGACCAAAGCACCTTGTTGGGAACTGTGTCAGCTTCCGCGATCTGAGGATCAGCCTCGATCACCGGCGAACTCGATCGATGCGACTTCTGGACAGAATCGTGAGTGGTATGATCGCTGCTTTTTTTTCCGTCAGCTATTGGCTCATCACGATTCAGATCGAAAAACCAGAAAGACGGCACAGTGCAACCACTGCAGAGCAGAACCAGAATAAGAAACAGACATTTTTTCATCACAATCCCCTGGATTTTTGCACACAACTGTTCGGAAGGTCCGAAATTTTCTCCGGCAAGGCGCAAACGGCGCGGCAGACAATGTTCAACTGAGCATTTAAACCGCACGCGGCAACCCCGCTGGCATAGCAAAGCCAATGGACATTGAGGATTTTCCCTTCTTACGGCTCAGGATGCTCATAACAGGCATTGTCCGCCTCTCCTGGCCAGAATCGCGATTCAAGCTCCAAAAGCAATGGGTCGAAACTGCTCCGATCAAGGGCACTGACACCAATGGCATTGAAGCGACGGCACAAAGCTGCAACTTCCTGCGATGAAACTTTGTCGGTTTTGTTGAAAACCAACTGCCGAGGCAGAGTTCCGAGATCGAGATCCTGCAAGATGCGCTCCACGGCAGCAATCTGCTCCTCGAAGCGCGGGTCGGAAATATCGACCACATGCAGCAGCAGATCTGCGTCTTCAAGCTCCTCCAGAGTGGCTTTAAAGGCTCCGAGAAGACTCTTGGGCAGTTTGCGGATAAAGCCTACGGTATCGGTAATAATGACTTCACGCTCCTGCGGGAACCGCAAACGGCGTGAGGAGGTGTCCAGAGTGGCGAACAGGAGATCTTCCGTAAATACGGCGCTCTGCGTAAGGGCATTGAGCAGCGTCGACTTGCCCGCATTAGTATATCCCACAATGGAAATAATAGGGACCTGGGATCGGATGCGCCGCTGGCGTCGTTGGCGACGCCCCTTGGACAGGGACGCCAGCTGCTTTTCCAGGCGGGTGATCCGGTCGCGAATCCGGCGGCGATCGATCTCGAGTTTGGTTTCCCCCGGCCCGCGCCCACCGAGGCCGCCCATCAGGCGCGACATGGACGTGCCTTTGCCAAGCAGGCGCGGCATGATGTATTTGAGCTGTGCCAGCTCAACCTGTACCTTGCCGTCCAGGGTATGAGCCCGGCGGGCAAAAATGTCGAGAATCAGCTGGGACCGATCGATAACCTTCATTTCGGTCATGGCGCCGATGGCCCGCGCCTGTCCCGGCGAAAGCTCCTGATCGAAAATCAGCAGGGTCGCACCCTGCTGCAGGGCGCGGATGATGACCTCCTTGAGTTTCCCCTCCCCCATCAGAAACCGGGGGTGAATTTTCTGGGTACGCTGCACCACCTGGTCCAGCACCACCACGTCGGCGGTTCGCGCCAGTTCAGCCAGTTCCGAAAGAGAGTCTTCCAATTCCGCCCGCGGCTCACGACCGGCCGAGATAAGAATCGCTTTTTCACGGGGGTCGGAGAGGTCGAAGGTCTCCCCCATTTTGCGCTCCATCTCAGACTCAAGGGAGGAGATAAAGTGAGGGAAGTCGAGGTGAAGGTCATGTACGGAAGGGGCGCTGAGCAGCTCGACCCCTTTTCCTTCAGGGTTGGGCGGCAGCAGATGGGCGTAATCGATGCGGCCGGGCAGGCCGCGCTCACCAACGGCAATCGCAGCCATCAGATCCAGACGCAGGAGGGCAAGGTCGGTCAGGTCATCCTGGGACAGGGGCTCACCGTTGAGATGAGTATGGATACAGCGCAACCCGCGCAGGCCGCTGCGCCCCAGCCGGTAGCGAGAGAGATCGGGAATGACGATTTCGCGATCGTCACCGACGATAACGTGCACTACCGTGCCCTGACGGTCGATCAGGACAGCGAGCTGGCGACGAATCTCGCCGGACAATTCCGTCAGAAAGCGGGCCAGATCCGGTCCGATGACCTGATCGGCAGCGGTGCGTCGTTTGTGAACCCGCTCAAGAGCCTTGATCTGGCTGGGCTTGAGTCCGGTCAGGTTGCCGTCAAGCACGCCGCCTCACCTCCTCCCGAGAAAAAACGGGGCCCCTGGAGGCCCCGTTCGATCGGCATGCGTCATGACGGATTCAAGCATTAACGATAACGTTGAATCCGGCATCAACAAAATGAACCTCGCCGGTCACGCCGCTGGAGAGATCGGAAACCAGATAAAGAGCCGATTTTCCGACTTCCTCCTGCGTGACGGTGCGCCGCAGAGGCGCAAAATCATCCATCAACTTGAGCTTCTCCTTGAACTGCCCGATGCCCGAGGCTGCGAGGGTTTTGATCGGACCGGCAGAGACGGCGTTGACCCGAATACCTTCGGGCCCCAACTCTGCCGCCAGATAACGGACCGATGCCTCCAAAGCAGCCTTGGCGACCCCCATGACATTGTAATTGGGCACCGCCTTCTGGGCCCCGAGGTAAGTCATGGTGACGATGCTGCCCCCCTCTTTCATCAAAGGCGCGGCATAGCGGCTGATCGGCAGAAGAGAGTAGGCGCTGATGTCCATGGCCAGGGAGAAACCCTCGCGAGAGGTCTGACTGAAAGGCCGTTTGAGGTCGTCACGATGAGCAAACGCCACGGAATGCACCACAAAATCAAGCTGACCCCAGACTTTTTCAACCTCGGCAAAGACCGCTTCGATATCCGAATCTTTCTGAACATCGCATGGCAGCACAAGCGACGATCCGAGACTTTCGGCAAGAGGTCTGACACGCTTCTCCAGCGCGTCGTTCAGATAGGTAAAAGCCAGTTCGGCACCGGCGTCCCGCAGGGCACGGGCAATCCCCCAGGCAATGCTCTTATCGTTGGCGACACCGAAAATAATGCCGCGTTTACCTTCAAGAAATCCCATTATTTTATTTATCCTCCTTGGTTATCTCGCCTGTGGCCGCAACTTCACCTGACAGAAAAATGACCATTTCAATCAGGAGCTGGGCGCGAACAGCCGAATAGGCATTTTTAACAAAAGCAGTGAACTAAGGCAAGAGTTTAAACGAACCTATAAGTTTTGTTTATATAAACATTCAATTTTTTATATTGTAAGATTCCCAAATGTTTGATACTCATCTTTCATACGTCGGCATGGGGGCGTACAGCAAAAAAACAGAAGCCACTATAAATCTTTATTTTTTCGGGAATCGGCCATGCACACCCAAAGCATCACGGAGGCAATGAAATGAAAGGAAAGCAGCAGCCCAGGAAGAGCTCAGGGCTTTTCGTGCTCATGCTCCTGGCCATTCCACTGACGGCTCTGGCCGGCCACGAAAATTATATCAGCGGACCGCTCAACAGCGGGCCGGAAGTCACCGCCGCCTGTCTGAACTGCCACGAAGACGCGGCCACCGACGTCATGAAAACCAGCCACTGGAACTGGAACCTGAAGCAGACCATCAACGGCAAAGAAGTCAGCCGAGGCAAGAAAAACGCCATCAACAACTTCTGTGTATCCATCGACAGCAACTGGCCGCGCTGTACCAGCTGCCATATCGGCTACGGCTGGGAAGACGCCAGTTTTGATTTTACCGATAAAACCAAGGTTGACTGCCTGGTATGTCACGACACGACAGGAACCTACAGGAAGACCCCCACCGGCGCAGGGCACCCTGACGAAGTCGTCGACCTGGTGTATGTCGCAAAAAATGTCGGCACACCCAGCCGTTTCAACTGCGGGTCCTGCCACTTCTTCGGCGGCGGCGGCGATGCGGTCAAGCACGGCGACCTTGATTCATCGATCGATTATCCCGAACGGGAAACGGACGTTCATATGGCGGTAGAGGGCAACGATTTCACCTGCCAGACCTGCCACACGACGGAGAATCACGAGATCAGCGGCAACGCCATGGTTGTTTCCCCCTCTAACCAGGCCCATATCGGCTGTGAAAGCTGCCATGCCGATCCGCATGCCGAAAGCCTGCTCAATGACCACACGGCGGCTGTGGCCTGCCAGACCTGCCACATCCCGACCTTTGCCAAGCAGATCCCTACCAAAACCTCCTGGGACTGGTCAACCGCCGGACAGGATCTGGACGAGGCAAAAGACGAGCACGGCAAACCGACCTACATGAAAAAGAAGGGACATTTCACCTGGGATAAGAACATCGTGCCTGAATATGCCTGGTACAACGGCACCGGCGGCGCATACATACCTGGGGACAAGATCGATCCCGAGAAAACCACGCTGTTGAGCTACCCTCTCGGTGACATCAACGATCCTGACGCCAAAATTTCGCCTTTCAAGGTCCACACGGGCAAGCAGATTTACGACACCGAACACAACTACCTGATCACTCCCAAGGTGTTCGGCAAGGGCGGGTACTGGAAAACCTTCAACTGGCAGAGCGCCGCCACTCTCGGCATGGAAGCCAGCGGCCTCGAATACAGCGGGAACTACGACTTTGCTCCCACCAAGATGTACTGGAGCATCAATCACATGGTCTCCCCCAAGGAGCAGTCCCTGGGCTGCCTGGATTGCCATGGCGACAATGGACGCCTGGACTGGAAAGCCCTCGGCTATGAAGGGGATCCGCTGCGCACCGGCAAAAGCGCACGCCTCAAGTAGGCAACTGCAGCAACCAACATCTTGACCGTGAGCCTGACTCCCTTGCTCACGTTTTGGCCCGGCGCCCCCACGCCGGGCCTTTTTTTATCCGTGACCAGCCGGGGCTATTTTTCCATCATCACATATTTCAGGTAGCGTCCTTCGGGGAATGTCACCGGGAAGGGAAAATCTTCAGGCTGGCCACGGGTGGACAAAACCCTCGGTGAACTGCCAGCCTGAAGAGCTCCGCGACGAATCTCCTTGAGAAATTCGGCCCAATCGACTTTCTGATGATTGGAAGAGCAGACCAGCAGGCCTCCGGGAGAAAGCAGCCGCAAGGCGCTGGCGACCAGATCACTGGTGCCGCCTCGGGTGGTAAAACGGCTGTTGCGGGTAGTCGAGAAGGAGGGTGGATCCATCAAAACAACGTCAAAGCGCCGATTCTCACGCTCGGCATCAGCCAATACGGCAAAGCAGTCACCGGCAATGAACTCGTGATTATGCGGATCGAGGCCATTGGCTCTGAAATTCTGACGCGCCCAATCGAGATAGGCTGCAGAAGCATCCACACTGACCACATGCTGAGCCCCGGCAGCGGCTGCTGCAACAGAAAATGCCCCGGTAAAGCAGAACAGGTTCAGAAAATGCGCACCGGCAACACGCTTCATCAGGTCTGCGCGATTTTGGCGCTGATCCATGAACAACCCGGTATGCAGCCCCTGTTCCAGGTCAACCAGAAAATTCAAGCCGTTTTCCCGCACGGTCAACGGAAACCGGGCGCGCTCGCCCCAGACATGGCGCCCCAGGCGATTTTCCCGGTTTTCGGCCGCCAGTTTGCGCGTCTGGCGTGGTCTGGTCTTGAGGTAGACTCCCCGGGGTCCTGCCACCTTCACCAGCGCTGCGACAATGCGGTCGAGGTAGGGCTCCCACGCCCGGGTGTAGAGTTGAATCAGGAGAAAATCTCCATAGCATTCTATGACCAGTCCGGAGAGACCATCCCCTTCCCCGTTCACCAGTCGGTAGGCCGTGGTGTCTCCGAGGTCAGCATGGCGCCGCCGCATAAGCGCATCATGCAACAGCCCTTCAAACCAGGACTGATCAAGCTTCACAAGCCTTTCTGACAGAACCCTCGCCACCACCCTGTCGCCGGGGTCGCGCAGCGCACAGCCCAGAGACCGTCCCTTCTCGTCCGTCAGCAGAACAAGATCGCCGGCGCGCCCTTTCGGCCAGCGACGCGTATAACGATCTGCGATCACCCAGGGATGACCCAGTTCCAACATGCGGACCGTTTCAGGCCCGATCACAACCGAAGTCGGCATGTACGAAAACTCCTTGTAAATGTATTCACCACCAACAACAACGGCACCTCCATCTGAAATCAGAGAGAAAAGCCGGCAGGGCAGAGATTACCACCAACGGAGTGCATCGACCAGACTCTTTGCTGTCCGGCGATGCTGTGTTAAGCTCTCGACCTGAAAAATACCGTCGGGACACAGGAGCGCGACCATGGACGATCAGGTCAAATCGAAAGCGGAACGTCAAATCGAACAGATTATGCAGGAAGTCGAACCCGGCTCCGACCGGTATCGGGCGCTTGAATCGGCTAAGCGTTTCAAGTCCTCATGGGCTGAACTCGGCGAACGCCTCGCTGAAGTACGCCGGAGAAAACTCTTTGAAAACTGGGGCTATGCTGTTTTCGAGGATTACTGCTCCCGCGAAATCCGCATCCGCAAAGCGACAGCCGACAAGTTGCTGATGGCCTATCATTTTCTTGAAAAAAGCGAACCTCAGTTGCTGGCGCGTCGCGAGGAACTCTCCCCCCTGCCAGATTATCGATCCATTGACCTCCTGCGGCAGGCCCGGGAGGAGAAAAATTTTTCGGAAGAAGAATATGCCGATTTGCGCAAGGCAGTGGTGGATGAAGAGCGCAGTCATCCCACTGTTCTGAAAAAGTTCAAAGAAGCAGCGGCTGCACAGGACTCTGCCGAACAGGATCCCGCCCTGCACTACCGGGCATGCCTGCAGGCGGCAAGGCGTCTGGAGATCGGCCTGCGGTCACTGGAGGATCTGCCCGAGGGTGCGGACAGCCCGGTCCACGAACTGGCGCAGTGGCTCGAGCAGCGCCTGCAGGAAGCGCAACAGGAGCAAGATCAGCAGAGCCAGGAGGAATAAAACGGCTGCCGTATCACAGTGAGATCGGCAGCACGCGCAGGGTCAGAGCCAGAAACAGGGTCCCGGTGACACACAGGGTCAGATAGAGCAGAACCACGCGCGGGCGGAACATGGAGATAAAGACCCCCATGACCGGCAATGCCGTCACCGGTCCCCCGACCAGCATGGCAATGCCCGGCCCCTTGGCCAGGGCGATTGCCTCTCCGGGATCAGGCAGGAAAAACCCGAAGATCATCGACGCCGCCGTCACCTGGGGAAGGTGCAGGGGGATGGTCGCGAAAGTCAGGGTAAAAATTGGCGTCAATCCTTCGCCGGAGAGCAGATTGATGATCCACTGATTGGGGACAAAGGAGGTAACCACCACCTCAATGACAAGACCGATCATGGCGAATTTACCGATCTTGATCGCCCCTTCCCAGAATTTGGCCAGAAAAACGAGAAACTTATTGTGAGTGCAGCGGTCCACCCGGTGCGAAAGCTGTTTACCGCATTCGCAGCGCAGTTCTTCAACGGGATAATCGGGGTCGTGGAAATCGCCTTCAGGTAGTTTTTTCTTGAAAATAACGTCCTCGGAAAATCCGAAGTTGCGCAGCCAGTGCGTCAGGTAGCCGGCGAAAAGACCGAGAAAAATCGCGGAAAGCAGCACCATGTTGGCCCATCCCAACCCCAGCATGCCCGAGAGCATGGTATAGGATGCGGGGCTCATCAGCGGCGAGGTCACCAGCAGCGAGACTGCAGGCGCCAACGGCAGCCCGGCCAGCAGCAGGGAGATAACCAGCGGCAGCGTTGCGCAGGCGCAAAGGGGGCTTATGGCTCCGAGCAGAGTGGCGAACACGATGGAAACCAGGCCGAAGCGGGTCAACGCTTTGCGAATCCGCACATGCCATTTAAACGTGCGGATAACGGCTTCGAGAAAAACACCGATCGCAAGATACGGCAGAATATAAAGCAATTCACGCCACAGTTTGAGCCCCAGTTCGGCCAACATTGCATCCCAGTTTTCCATTTACATCTGTCTCCTTCCCAGAAAAAAACTCGCCTGACCCGCAGTCGCCCGGCGCCGGACCATTTTTTGTCAAGCAGCTCATCCTGCCGGGCAGATTTTCGCCATAGTTATCATTCAGCCCTCGTCCAAAGGCAGCAAAAAGCCCCGTGGGGACCAGACACGTCCATCACCCACGGGGCTCTAGCAATCTTTATTCCAGAGGTCATCCAGGAAATTTGCGGCCCGAAGGCACACAATCACAAACTAACGGCAGATCAGACCACCCGGATAATAAATTCGGGACAGGCCGCGGCACAATACCCGCAGAGGATGCAATTCTCCTCGATGACTTCGGCCTTGCCATCAACAACCCGCAATGCGTCATTCGTGCAGGCATCCACACAGGCACCGCACCCTTTGCAGAAATTCGCCATGATCTTGAGGTGGCGTCGCCTGCTTTCCAGTGCCCGCCAGAGTGTTTCATCTTCGGCCTGCTGATCAAACATGGCGATGTTGGCTTCGATCTCTTCACGGGCAAGCATACCGACCGCCACCGCATGCACCCCGTCAAGCTCGCGAACGTAGCCAAGACTGGCGCGAGCGCTGGAGATGAGATTACCGCCCGCCAGAGCTTTCATCGCATAAATCCCCTTGCCCCTGTCCGCCGCGTAGGAGATAGCCGCAGCCATTTCTTCCGCTGAGCCATCCAGAATTCCCATTCCCCCACGGTTGATCAGGGGGTGAACAACTTCAATTTCGGGATGGTCTGCGGCTGCACGAACAGCACAGATGTAATGTGTGGAAAGTCCGATATGGCCGATAAGACCCTCATCGCGCATTTGCAGCAGTTCGTCAAGCACCTCGGCCCTCTCATTGAAAGGATCGCTCAGGCGGGCACCATGAATATGCACGATATCAAGCCGCTCAACACCTATGCCCTGCAGGGCATTTCCAACATGCTGGCGCGCATCTTCGGCACGTGTCGCGTGGGTCTTGCTGGCGATAATGGGAAGGTCTGACAACCCGGCAAGCCCCTCGCGCAAATGCTCGTAGGTACCGTAAAGTTCGGCGGTATCCACCATATTGATGCCACAGTCCAGAGCATGCCGAATCAAACGGCCGCCTTCCCGCGGATCGAGATCGGCCTGCAACGGACCCAGAGGCAGAGAGCCGAAGACAAGCGGGGTGACGCGCAAACCAGTGCTTCCCAATACTGTCTGTTTCATGCTATGCTCCCGTTCTTTATCTTCCATACTTTTCGCAGAATATCTGCGAACCAGATCCTTGCCATCACTACACAGTAAATCAGGAGAGACTCCATGGACAAGGGGTTTAAGGAAAAAGTAAAAGAACAGTTTTCACGGACAGCCGACCGTTATGTCCACGACGAAGGCTTCTCGCGTGGAGACGACCTGACTGAAGCAGCCCGTCTGCTGAAGCCCACCAGTGATGATCTCATGCTCGACGTCGCGACCGGCGGTGGGCATACCTCCTTATTCTTTGCACCCCAAGTCCGCAGCGTGGTTGCCTCCGACCTCACTATGCAGATCCTCAAAAAAGCACAGGAATTCATCAGCGAAGAAGGCGGCGTGGAAAATATCACTTTTCGCGAGGCCGATGCGGAGGATCTGCCTTTTCCGGCTGGATCCTTTACCATCCTCACCTGTCGCATCGCTCCACACCATTTCCCTGATGTCCCCCAGGCTTTGCGCGAATTTTTCCGAGTCCTACGCCGCGGCGGACGCATGGTCATCATCGACACCCTGTTGCCGGAAGACCCTGAGATTGCAGATTTCTACCAGACGATGGAGAAGATGCGCGACCCGACTCATGTGCAGGCATTTACAGAGGCACAGTGGCTCGCCATGGCAAAAGAGGCCGGCTTCATCGACCTGCAGACCCAGAAATTCCCCAAAACTCATGATTTTGTCACCTGGGCCAAGCGGTCGGGACTGGACCGGCAGGGTGTTCAGCGCCTCAACAAGTATTTCATTGAGGCCCCGCAGAAAGTTCATGATTATTTTCAGATTGAAACTTTTGCTGGAGAAGTGGAAAGCTACACCGACCAGAAGCTTCTTATCTACGGTCGACGCCCCGAAAAGAAATAAATTCAAGACTGCTTATTTTACGCACTCAATCCCACAAAAAAACCGCCATGACCGGCGGTTTTTTTGTGGGAACTGCAAATAATAGTCCCCAGTCAATAATCGAGTAGGGTGAGGTAAGCTGATCAATGCTAACCTCATCCCTCTCACAGAACCGTGCGTACGGGCCTCGTACACGGCT
>NPID01001630.1_pt1 | contig 83529 bp, 80 predicted proteins | sample 8637491 | NCBI WGS metagenome assembly NPID01 (sample SAMN07420843, study PRJNA396082) | bioreactor metagenome | isolation source: sample BA6 brine-fed electro-methanogenic bioreactor BA | place: Japan: Kochi | collected 2016-06-14 | reverse complement strand
TCCTCTAGCGCCCACCATGGATCGATCAGGGCCTCGGCTGCGCGCCGGGGCCCTTCCTGCGTGCAGTCGCCATCTGTCGCACTTCGCGTGCGCAAGCTATGCTGCATCTGATGCGATACGCGATCCTCACAGCCGAGACGCCCGCCGATCTCGAGGCCGTCCGCGAGCTCTTCGTCGAGTACCACGAGTGGCTTGGCGCGGTCGTGTGCTCGCGTCGGCTGGCCGAGGAGATCGCGTCCCTGCCCGGGCCGTACGCGGCGCCTGAAGGCCGACTGCTGCTTGCCAAGAGCGGTGCCGGCGACGTCGCCGGGGTGGTGGGCGTTCGGCCGCATCACGCTGACGCATGCGAGATGAAGCGCCTGTACGTGCGGCCCGCCGCGCGTGGCCACGGGCTCGGCCGAGCGCTCGCCGAGGAAGCGATCGAGGTCGCACGGGATCTTGGCTACCGCCGCGTGCTGCTCACGACGTTGCCGGACACGATGCGGGGCGCGCTCGCGCTGTACGTGCGCCTCGGCTTTCGGCAGACCGACGCGTTTATGGATCACAGCCATGTGAGCGAGGACGTGGACATGTTCTACATGGTCCTTGATCTCGGCGAGCGCGGTGGACATCACACGCCGGGTACACTCAGGACAAGCCCGCAAACGGAAGGTCGGACATGACGAGACGGCTGATCGCGCTCACGTGCACGGCGCTTATCGTCGCTTCGTTGTCTGCCCCCGCCACGGCGGTCGCCGCGGCATGGCCCGACAACGCGGTGAAGGTCGTGCTCGATGTCGAGCGGCTATCGGGAGGAAACCGCTTCGCGACGGCCGTGGCCATCGCTGCGGAGTCGTACCCGGGTTGGACGGGGGTCGACCGCGTCATCGTCTCCTCGGGCGAGGATCGCGCGATGGCGGACCCTATGGCGGCGGCGGGCCTCTGTTGGGCGTATGATGCGCCGCTGCTGCTCGTGACGCGGACGGGCGTTCCCGCACCCACCAGGGCGGCGCTTGCCGGCATCGTCAAGAACAACCCCTCGGTGACCGTGACCATCGTCGGCGGCCCGGCGGCCGTCAGCGCATCGTGCGTTCGTGAGCTGCGGACCATCGTGGGTTCAGGCAACACGGTGGAGCAGCCCTGGACGACCGGGAACCGGTACAACACCGCGGCGAGCATCGCCCGGCGGATGGAGGTGGTCGCGTCGGCCGACGCATCGCTCACGCTGTCGAGCGCGGTGCTCGTGGCCAACGGTACGGACGCGGCCGGCTATGTGGACGCGCTCGCACTCTCGGCCGTCTCGGCTCGGATCGGGGCGCCGATCGTGTTCGTTGAGCGCACGTCCGTCCCGACCCCGACAGCAGCTACGATCGGACGGTTGAAGCCGGGCGAAGTGATCGTCGCGGGCGGCACGGCCGTCGTCTCGGCAGCCGTCTACAAGGCCCTCGGCGCAGATGCGCGCTGGTACGGCGCCAACCGTTACGCCACGGCGGTAGCGATAGCCAAGAACGCGCGCGCCAAGGGGTGGCTGGAGGCCGATTGGGTCGGCGTAGCGGCGGCGGTGCCGGATGCGCTGACCGGGGCGACGTACGCGGGCAAGGGCGGTGCTCCGTTGCTCTACACCGAGCCCAGCAGGCTTTCTGAGCTTCCCGCGCGCTACCTGGACAGCGTGGAGGCGTCCGTCACCGGGGCGGCGGTCTTCGGTGGCACGAGCGTCGTGAGCGAGGAGACCGCGGCGCAGCTCGGCGGCAAGCCGGCGGCCCCCGTGATCGTGGACCCGCCGACGGGCGGCTATGTGGCGAAATACTCGAAGGTCACCGTGCGCGTGGGTGTCAACACGTCCGCGCTGCAGCTGTACTCGGGCGACGCGCTGATCATCGACACCGCTTCAGGCTCGTACGCGACGGTGTCGCTCGATCGGATGACGATGCCCGCCGATGGCATCTCCCTGAAGGCGGTCGCCTCGAACCCTGAACCCAAGACCGCGACGACATCGCGTACCTTCAAGCGGCTCTCGTACCCGGCGAGCACCTCGATAGTCATCGACAAGTCGGACTTCAGACTCTACTGGGTTCGCGCGGACGAGCTCGTGAAGACATACCCGATCGCCATAGGGCGCGCGTCGATGGAGACGCCCGAGGCGCTCTGGAAGATCCTCGCGAAGTACAAGACCGATCCCGCGGGCGTCTACGGCCCGCGCAAGATGCGCTTGTTCCGCAAGAGCGGGGACTCGTGGGTGTATACCGCGTACGGCATCCACGGGACCAACGAGCCGTGGGTCATCGGCACCAAGGCGTCGCACGGGTGCATCCGCCTCTACAACTCAGACATCATGGCCCTCTACCCGCAGGTGCCGCTCGGTACCGTGGTGCAGACGCGCCGGTAGCTACTCGGCGGTCTTCTCGGCGCCCAGCTCGTCGGCGGGCAGCTCCGAGTCCTCGGGCACGACGAACGTCGCACGCTTGGGCAGCACGCGCGCGCTGAACGGCGTCGTGAGGTCGAGGAGCTCCCCGTCGTACTGCAGAGGAAGCGCGGGCGTGGCCGAGACGCGGATCTCCTTCGCGCTGTGCACCTCGAGCGCGGGCCGCGCCGGATGGTTGCCGAGTCGGTCCAGGAGCGCGGCCCAGACCGCCGGGATGAGGCCGGCCACGCTGCGGGTCTTCACGACGACGACCTCGAGCAGGCCGTCCTGCGCGTCGCTGCCGTGAGTGACCGAGAGGTCGAACTGGATGCGCGCCAGGTTCACGAGGATGACCGCGATGCCCTCCGTGCGGACGTGGCGCCCGTCAAGCTCCAGGTCGATCTTCGCGACCGTCGGCTGGAGGCTCTGGATGGCGCCGATGATGTAGGCGCCCTCACCGATGACCGGCTTGAGCTCACGGGCGCGTTCCATCACCGTCGCATCGAAGCCGGCGCCGGCCATGATCACGAATCCCACGCGACGCGCGCCATCGCCCGTGGCGATGCCGATCTCGCCCACATCGATGGTCACGCGCTTGCCGCCGAGCGTGAGCCGGGCGAGCTCAAGGGGGTCTACGGGGACCCTGAGGTTACGGGCCAGCAGGTTGGCTGTGCCCGCCGGGTACACGACGACCGGCACGCCCGTGCCGCGCAACTCGTACGCGATGGCCGAGACGGTCCCGTCTCCGCCCACCGCGACCACGCGGTCGTATGAGGCGGCGTCGCGCAGCAGGTGGCCGAGGTCCGCACCCGCGTTCATGAAGCGGAGCGTGACCTCGCAGCCGCTCTCGCCCAGCTCGCGGACGAAGTCGTAGGTACCCGGATCACCGAGACCCGAGCGCAGGTTGCTCACCATGAGGATGTTCATCATGTCGTGAGCCCTTTCGTCGGTGTCACGCGCATCGGCTACACTCGACACGCATCGATGATACGGCAAGACGGGACGGGGGACATGCGTGTACGTCCAGGATCATGAAGGCCTGAAGCAGCTCGTCGCCGCGCTCAACGGCGCTGAGTGCGTGGCCATCGACACCGAGTTCATGCGTGAGAAGACCTACTATCCGCGGCTCTGCCTCCTACAGCTGGCGAGCGACACGGTGGTCGCCGCGGTCGACCCGCTCGCTGTCGACGACCTGTCTCCGCTCGCGCCGCTCTTGTCCGACGCCGCGACCACGAAAGTCTTCCATGCGGGCCAACAGGACATCGAGATCCTGTACCACGCGCTCGGCGCGACGCCCGCACCCGTGTTCGACACGCAGATCGCCGCCACGCTCGCCGGTTATCCGCTGCAGGTCGGCTACGGAGCGCTCGTGGAGGGGATGCTCGGCATCACGCTCGACAAGAGCGACACCTTCACCGATTGGGCGGTCCGTCCGCTCACCGCCGAGCAGGTCGACTACGCGCTCAACGACGTGCGCCACCTGCCGACGGTCTACGCGATGCTTCGCGACGAGCTGGCCGAGAAGGACCGCCTCGCGTGGCTCGCCGATGACTTCGAGCGGCTGGCGGACCCGGCCACGTACGATGTCGTGCCGGAAGAGCAGTGGCGTAAGGTGAAGCGCGCCTCGACGCTCGATCGCCGCGGTCTCGCGCGCCTCCGTGAGCTGGCAGCATGGCGTGAGACGGAGGCGCAGCGCCGTGACCTGCCGCGTCGCTGGGTGCTTGCCGACGAGAGTCTGGTGGAGATCGCGCGCCGGGCGCCGACGGACCGCTCAGCTCTCGGAGCGATACGCGGGGTCGGTGAGCGGGCGGTGGGCCGCTTCGGCGAGGCGCTCCTCAGGGCGGTGGAACGCGGCAGCGGCGTCCCCGACGACGATCTGCCGCGGTTGCCGAAACGGCGCCGGATCGCGCGCGAAGCCGAGCAGCTCGCGGATCTCATGGCTGTCGTCGTCCGCGTGCGCGCGCGTGAACACGGCGTCGCGCCGTCGCTGCTTGCCGGGAAGGAAGATCTGGCGCGGTTCGCCGCCGGAGAGGAGAGCCCGCTGGCGAGCGGCTGGCGGCATGCCCTCGTGGGCGCCGAGCTCGAGGCGCTGCTAGCCGGGCACGTCGCGCTTCGCGTCGACGACGGAGCGATCGCCATCGAGCCCTACCAAGGCCGATGACCTCCGACCATCCGGCGTGACGACATCCACGAAAGGGAGCGGGCATGAGCGATGAACGCCGCACGATCAGCGTCTCGGACGCCATGGCGATGGCGAAGGTCGCCCTTGAGCGCATCCAGGTGCGCGTCGTCGGCGAGGTGTCGGAATGCACGGTGAAACCGGGCTACAAGGCGGTCTACTTCACGATCCGGGACGAAGGCGCCGCGATGCCGTGTCTGATGTGGCGTGACGCCTACGCCTCGTGCGGCGCCGAGCTCAAGGCCGGGCAGCTCGTCGAGGTCGCCGGGACGTTCAGCGCGTACCCGCCGAAGGGCCGCATGCAGTTCATGGTGCGGTCGCTGGCGCTGGCCGGGGAGGGAGCGTTGCGCATGCAGGTCGCCGCGCTCGCCCGCCAGCTCGAGCGCGAGGGCTTGATGCGGCCCGAACGCAAGCGTCCCCTGCCGCCGTTCCCGCGCCGGATCGGCCTTGTGACATCGCCGCGCGGGAAGGCGGTGCATGATGTCATCCGTACCCTGAGACGACGGTATCCGTACGCTGAGCTATGCATAGCGGGCGTACGCATCGAGGGCGATTCCGCGGCGGCCGAGATCGTGGCGGGTCTAGAGACGCTCTACCGGCACGAGGGCATCGACGTGATCATCCTCGGCAGGGGAGGCGGCTCGTACGAAGACCTGATGCCGTTCAACGCCGAGGAGGTCGCGCGTGCGGTGGCCGCGAGTCCGGTGCCGGTCGTGACGGGCATCGGCCACGAACCGGATACCACGATCGCCGACATGGTATCCGACCTGCGGACGTCGACACCGACCGCTGCCGCGGAGGCGGTCGCCCCGTCTTCCGAGGAGATCGAAGGCAGGCTGCGGTCGCAGGCCCGCCTGCTCGTGCGAGCACTGCGTCACACCATTCGGGACGGGGGGCATCGAGTTCGCGCGCTCGCGCAGCGGCCCGTGCTGCGGGACGTCTCTGGAGTCCTTGCGGTCCCTGCGCAGCGCCTCGACGCAGCGCGGAGCGACCTGCTGCGCGCCGGTCCCGGCCTCATCCAACAGACAGCGGAGCGGATGGCCCTGGCGCGAGACGCGATGGTCCGGGCGGCGAGGCACGTCCTCCCGCGGCACGTGAGCGCGCTCGCTCTCGCACGGGAACGCCTGCTTGACGAAGGAGAGCGCTTCACCAAGAGCTTCGAGCGCCAGGTCGCGCTCGAAGCGGCGCGGCTGGAAGACCTGTCTCCGCTCGGCATCCTGAGCCGGGGATACGCGGTATGCTATGACGAGACCGGCGAGCGCATCGTTCGCGATGCCGCTTCGGTGGAACCGGGGACCCGGGTCGGGGTGCGCCTTGCGCGCGGCTCGCTCGGATGCCTGGTGGAGGAGATTCGAACGGAGGAATGATGGGCGAGGAGAACGTCGCGGCCGCCGAGCTCGCGTTCGGCGAGGCGCTGGCCGAGCTGGAAGCGATCGTGAAGGCGCTTGAGAGCGGACAGCTCGGCCTGGAGGACAGTCTTGAACGCTACGAGCGGGGGGTCGCTCTCCTGCGTGCGTGCCAGGCCAAGCTCGACGACGCGCAGCAGCGCGTGACGATGCTGGTCGGCGAGCTCGAAGACGAGGGCGATGCCGAGGAGTGAGGGCCCGTTGCAGCGGGCGGAGGGAGGAGATGCGAGTGGCTGAATGCATCTTTTGCATGGTGGCAAGCGGTGAGATCCCGGCGAATGTGGTGTACGAGGACGAGATGGTCGTGGCATTCGACGACATCGCGCCTCAGGGTCCCGTGCACACGCTGATCATCCCGCGCACGCACTACGCGCACCTGGGAGACGATGTCCCCGAGGAACTGCTCGGCCGACTGCTCGCCGTCGTGCCGAGCGTCGCAACATCGAAAGGCATCGCCGAGTCTGGCTACCGTGTGATCATCAATACCGGCAAAGATGCTTCGCAGACAGTGCATCACCTGCATGTGCACGTCATCGGCGGCAAGCCGATGTCGCACGGGATGGTCAACTTCGCGGACGCATAGGGGTGTGCGATGGACGCAGTTCGTGTCGTCACAGACAGCACGTCGGATCTGCCCCCCGAGATCGCCGAGGCGCACGGGGTGACCGTCGTCCCGCTCTCTGTGATCTTCGGGGACGAGGTGGTGCAGGATGGTGTGCTCACGCAGGAGGAGTTCTTCGCGCGCATGGATGCCGAGCCGTCGTTGCCCACCACCTCCCAGCCGCCCGTCGGGCTCTTCATGGAGACGTATGAGCGCTTGCTGGAGCGCACGCGCGAAGTCGTATCCGTGCACATCTCCTCACGGCTCTCCGGTACGGTCGAGGCTGCGCGTGAGGCTGCCGAGTCGTTCAAGGGACGCGTCCACGTGATCGACAGCCTGAACCTCTCCTGGGGTGAGGGGCTGCAGGTACTGGAGGCCGCACGGGCGGCCGCTGGAGGAGCTTCGGCGGCCGAAGTCGTGCGCGCTGTCGAGCGGGTCCGCGACCGTGTCAAGATGATCGTCGGTCTCGATTCGCTCGACAACCTCGCGCGTGGAGGGCGTATCGGCAAGGCGAAGGCGCTTCTCGGCAGCGTCCTGAATCTCAAGGTCATGATCACCGTGGGCAAGGACGGCACGTTCGAGGCTGTGGGTCGGGCCCGCGGAGCACAGGCCGCACTGCGCCAGACGATGCAGTGGGTCGAGAGCCAGATGGGGGACGCACGCAGGGGTCGCTTTGCCGTTCTCCACGCGATGTCGGTCGCGCGCGCCGAGTGGTTGCGCGATCAGATCGAGGATCGCTATGAGGTCGTGGAGATGCATACGATCAAGGCCGGTTCGACCATTACCGCGCACACCGGCACAGGCTGGGGCGTCGCGCTCCTTCCGATCGCGGGCGATGAGGGCTGAGACCGCGCGTGTGACGTTCGTGCCGGGTGGGGAGAGCGCCGTCGTGCCGGTCGGCGCGACCGTGCTCGAGGCGGCGCGCATGGCAGGCGTGGAGATCTACGCGACGTGCGGAGGCAAGGGGACCTGCGGGAAGTGCGTCGTGCGGATCGAAGCGGGCAAGCCGGGTCCCATGCGACCGTCGGTTCGGCCGGTGTCGATGCCCGAGGGACTGTATCTCGCGTGTCTCGTCGAGGTCGGCGGACCCCTCACCGTGCGGCCGCGGTACGTCATCCGCCCACAGGGGGCATGAACCTCCACGCAGCGCCAGCGGGAACCGTCCGTCCTGGCAGAAGACGCGAAACGACCCCGGCCTTCGGGCCGGGGTCGTTCCTATTCCTTCCCTGGTACCCCTGAGTCTCTGTGGTCGCTTCGTCCCTTCCGGGACAGTCATCGCGATGCCGGTCGCCGATGGACCACCTTCGTCTGGCGTACGGATCCCCCGCACGCCTGCCTGCAGGGAAGGGAAACCGCTGGCGTTCAGATTACTACTGCTTCCCGGACTATGCAACAGTTGTTACATGCGTCCCGGAGCAGGGCGCGAGGCGGGCGAGCGCCGCAGACCGGGCCGGCCCGACCGCCCACCGAGAATTCGCCGCCGTCGGGCCGTGGTATGGTCATCCAGGGGGGCTTCCCGCGTGTACGATGGTGTGGCAGGGGGTCCCCTTTGCCCTCACCGCGTGGTGTGCCGACCGGGCGATCCCGTTCAGCGCCGACGCACGACCTGTCATCGACAGAGAAGGAGGCGACGCAGTGACGGAACCGAACGCAATCGAATCGCTGTCCCAGGAGTACCGGGTCGTTGAGCCTCCCGAGTGGGTCAGGGAGCGCGCTCACATCCAGACCATGGAGGAGTACGAGGAGCTGTACCGGCGGTCCGTCGAGGACCCCGAGGGCTTCTGGGGCGATATGGCCGAGGAGATGCTCCACTGGCACAAGAAGTGGGACACGGTCCTCGACTACGACTTCCACGAGCCGCGCATCGAGTGGTTCAAAGGCGGCAAGCTGAACGTGACCTACAACTGCATCGACCGTCACCTCCAGGGATGGCGTCGCAACAAGGCGGCGCTCATCTGGGAGTCCGACGAGGGTCGCACGAAGATGTACACCTACCAGTCGCTCTACTACAAGGTGTGCAAGTTCGCGAACGTGCTGAAGAAGCACGGCATCAAGAAGGGCGACCGCGTCGCGATCTACCTGCCGATGATCCCCGAGCTTGCGATCTCGATGCTCGCGTGCGCGCGCATCGGCGCCATCCACTCGATCGTGTTCGCCGGCTTCTCCTCGGCGGCCCTGCGTGACCGCATCCAGGACTGCGGGGCCAAGATGCTTATCACCGCCGATGAAGGCCTTCGCGGCGGACGTGTCGTGCCGCTGAAGGCCGAGGCGGACGTAGCACTCTACGAGTGTCCGACCGTCGAGACGGTCATCGTCGTCTCGCGCGCCCGTACGCGGGTGGACATGGAGCCGGACCGCGACTACTGGTACCACGAGGAAGTCCGCGCGGCCGACATCAGTCGCCACTGCGACATCGAGTGGGTGGATGCCGAGGATCCGCTGTTCATCCTCTACACCTCCGGCTCGACGGGCAAGCCCAAGGGCGTGCTGCACACGAGCGCCGGATACCTGCTCTATACGGCGGCGACGTTCCGGTACGTCTTCGACTACCACGATGAAGACGTCTACTGGTGCACTGCCGACATCGGGTGGGTCACGGGCCACAGCTACATCGTGTACGGCCCCCTCGCGGTCGGCGCCACGTCGCTCATGTTCGAGGGCGTCCCCACGTACCCCGACGCTGGCCGGTTCTGGGAGATCGTAGAGAAGCATGGCGTCAACCAGTTCTACACCGCACCGACGGCGATCCGTGCGCTCATGAAGGCGGGCGAAGAGTGGCCGGCGAAATACGACCTCAGCACGCTGCGCGTGCTCGGGACCGTCGGCGAGCCCATCAACCCCGAGGCGTGGATGTGGTACTTCAAGAACATCGGCCATGAGAACGTGCCGATCGTCGACACGTATTGGCAGACGGAGACCGGCGGTCACATCATCACGAACCTACCCGGTGCGACGCCGATGAAGCCCGGCTCCGCCACGCGGCCCTTCTTCGGCATCGCCCCCGAGATCCTCAACGAGGACGGCAGCCCGACTCCGCAGGGGAGCGGCGGCCGCCTGTGCATCAACAAGCCGTGGCCCGGGATGCTGCGTGGGACATGGGGAGATCCTGAGAACAAGCGCATCAAAGAGGTGTACTTCTCGGCATTCCCCGGCAGGTACTTCACCGGTGACGGCGCCCGTCAGGATGCCGACGGCTACTACTGGCTGCTCGGACGAGTGGACGACGTCATCAACGTGTCGGGCCACCGCATGGGCACGGCCGAGATCGAGAGCGCGCTCGTGAGCCATCCGAGCGTCGCAGAGGCGGCGGTAGTGGGCTATCCGCATGAGGTCAAGGGCGAGGGCATCTACGCGTACGTGATCCTCCGCCAGGACCAGGAGTCAGGCGACAGCCTCCGCAAGATCCTGACCGGGCACGTGCGCGAGGAGATCGGTCCCATCGCCAAGCCAGACTTCATCCACTTCGTGCCGGAGCTGCCGAAGACGCGGTCCGGCAAGATCATGCGTCGCATTCTGCGCAAGATCGCGGGCGGCGAGCGTGATATGGAGGCTTTCGGCGACATCTCGACGCTCGCCGATCCCTCGATCGTCTCGAAGATCCTTGAGACCGCGCCGGAGACGAAGTAGGCCGCCGGACGAGACGATGCGAGATGCGCGAGGGCGCGGGAGACCGCGCCCTCGCTCTGTGTCAGCGGGCGGCGACTCGCTGGATCAGCTCGAGAAGCTCGGCGTGCAGCGTCGGGTTCGCAGCGCAGACGTCGCGGGTCGCGGTGGTCCACTCGGCGCCGGCATGATCGGTGACAACCGCGCCTGACTCGCGCAACGCAAGCACGCCGGCGGCGGTGTCCCAGGGTTGCAGGCCGAACTCCCAGAAGGCGTCGGCCTGCGAGGCTGCCACGCGGCAGAGGTCGATCGCTGCCGAGCCGTCGCGACGGATTCCGTGTACGGTGCGCATCACCTCGGCGAAGACCGCGAGCTGCCGATCGAGCAGGCGGGTGCGGTCGTAGGGGAAGCCGGTGATGATGAGCGCCTCGGCGATGGTAGCGACCTTGCCGCACCTGAGCGGGACGCCGTCGGCGCGTGCTCCTTCGCCAGACGCCGCGGATATCAGACGATCAGCGGGGACGTCATAGACGGCGCCGGTGACCGGCTGTCCGTGCTCGAGCAGCGCCACGCTGACGGAGTAGCACGGGTACCCATGCACGTAAGACGTCGTGCCGTCGAGCGGATCGACCACCCACACGGCCTGATCGCCGAGCGCTCCCTTCGCGACGCCGGTGACGTCGTACACCTCGCGCTCTTCGACCACGAAGCGGGCGTCCGGCATCGCCTCAGCGATCGTGCGGACGACCGCCGCCCCTGACGCGACATCGGCATCCGTGACCAGGTCGACGACGGTGCTCTTGCTGCGAACGGTTCCCAGGTCTCCTTCTCGTGCGCGGATCGCCGCGCCACCCGCGCGGGCGGCCGCGATCGTGAGTTCGAGCAGTGCGTTCACCTGCGCCCCCTGTCTGGGTTGGGTATCCTTCTCAGTGTACCGGTTGTGCGAGCGCGGGTCCGAGAGCGGGCCTGCCGAGGAGGCTATATGAAGCGGCACCTGGGATTCACCGAACGTGACCTGGACGCCGAAGAACGTATCGACCTCGAGCGCCGCGCCCGCCGATTGCGCGGCGCCATCCTCACGATGACCTCACTGGCTGCCTCGGGGCACCCGGGAGGCTCTTTCTCTTCTCTCGAGATCTATCTGTTGCTCTACACCTACGCCCGGCTTGACCCGCTGCATCCTCGCTGGCCGGAGCGCGACCGGGTGGTGATTAGTCACGGCCACACGTCGCCCGGTGTGTACGCCGCGCTCGCAGATGTCGGCTTCTTTGACTTGGACGACGTGATCGCCCACTTCCGGCAAGCTGGCAGCCCCTTTGAGGGGCATGTCGAGCGGACGGTCCCGGGCGTGGAGTGGTCGACGGGCAATCTGGGACAGGGCCTCTCGGCGGGCGTCGGTTTCGCGCTGGCGTCCCGCATCACCGAAGTCGGCTGGCACACCTTTGTCGCCATGAGCGATGGCGAGCAGCATAAGGGGCAGGTGGCCGAGGCGAGGCGGCTTGCCGCCAAGGAGGGTCTCGCCGATCTGACCGCGATCGTGGACCTCAACGGTATCCAGATCTCGGGCAAGACGAGCGACGTGATGCCGGTGGATGTGAGTGCGGACTTCGCCGCCGACGGCTGGGGCGTGGTCGAGGTCGACGGGCATGACGTCGGCGCGCTGTACGGGGCGATCGCAGCCGCGGTGGCCGATACGAGCCGCCCCTACGCGGTGATCGCACACACGGTGATCGGCAAGGGTGTGTCGTTCATGGAGAACGACGAGGAGTTCCACGGGCGCGGTCTGAACGCCGAGGAATACGAGCGCGCGATGGCAGAGCTCGGGCTGGATCCCATGCTCGAGTGGTACCAGGCGTTGCGCGGCGGTCCGTCGGAGACCGTTCCCGTGCGGGAGGTCTCGACTCCCTATCCGCTGGAGGTCACGGCCGCGCGCACGTACGAGGGGGCGGGGAGCGACAACCGGTCCGCATGGGGCGCTGCCCTCGCGGACATCGGCGTTGCCAACCCCGGTGTGCCGATGGCGGTGCTCGACTGCGACCTCGCGGCATCGGTGAAGACGGGCGCCTTCGCCGAGAAGCGCCCCGGGTCGTTCATCCAGTGCGGGGTCGGCGAGCACAACGCGGCAGTCGTCGCCGGGGCTCTCTCAGCCTCCGGTGTGCTCACGTTCTGGGCGGACTTCGGCGTGTTCGGCGTCGACGAGGTCTACAACCAGCATCGGCTGAACGACATCAACGAGGCGCCGCTGAAGCTGGCGCTCACCCACTGTGGGGTCGACGTCGGCGAGGACGGCAAGACACACCAGTGTCTCGACTACGTCGGGGCGTTCCGTAACTTCTTCGGCTGGTCGGTCATCGTGCCGGCGGACCCCAACCAGACGGACCGCGCCGTGCGCGCCATGGCCGAGATGGACGGCCGCGTCGCCATCGCGATGGGCCGCTCCAAGCTCCCGGTGCTGCTTCGCGACGACGGCGAGCCGGCGTTTGCCGGGGACTACCGGTTCCAGTACGGGCGCATAGACCGGGTGCGTGACGGAACGGACGGCGTCGTGCTCGTCATGGGTACGCCCGCAGCCCCGGCGGTGGAGGCGGCCGACCTGGTCGCAGAAGACGGTCTTTCGGTGACCGTCATGGTCGTCTCGGCGCCGCTGGATCTTGACGACACAGCGATGGCCGAGGCGGTGCGTGCCCCCTGGATCCTCACGGTGGAAGACCACGGTTGGCGGACGGGACTCTTCGCCTCGGTGGCCGAGTGGATGGCGCTGAACGGCGAGTGCACCGCACTGTACGCGCACGGGATCGAGGGCTACCAGTCATCGGGGGCAGCAGCCGACCTCATGCGAGCGGTGGGACTCGACGCCGACGGGATCGCCGCTGCTATCCGCACGGCGGCGGGCGCATGAGAACCTCCGCGGCGCTTCACGCGTTCTTCACACGCGCGGCGCATGATCGTCTCGGCGGAGGTGACGTATGACGCGGTCAGTGCTGGTCGTCGATGACAACGAGAAGATCGTCGAGGTGCTCGCTGCCTATCTGGGCCAGGAGGGCTTCGAGGTGCGCACGGCCGCAGACGGAGAGAGCGCCGTCCGTGCGGTGGAGGAGCGCCGCCCTGACATCGCGCTGCTCGACATCATGCTGCCGGGCGTCGACGGTATCGAGCTGACACGGCGCTTCCAGCGCGATCACGACCTGCCGGTGATCCTCGTGACCGCCAAGTCGGACGAGGTGGACCGCCTCATCGGCCTTGAGATCGGAGCTGACGACTACGTCACGAAGCCGTTCAGCCCACGAGAGGTCGTGGCGCGCGTCAAGGCTGTCCTGCGGCGCGTGGAGGGCAGCCGAGGGACGGCGGAGGGGACACTCCGCCTCGGGGCGCTCGAAGTCGATCCCGAGCGGCGCGAGGTGCGCATCGGGGAGCAGAAGGTGGACCTGACCAAGACGGAGTTCGACATCCTGGAGACGATGGCGCGCCACCCCGGCCGTGTGTACACGCGGCTGCAGTTGCTGGAGGCCGCGTCCGGGGATGCGTACGAAGGGTACGAGCGGACCGTCGACGCGCACATCAAGAACCTTCGGAAGAAGCTCGAAGACGACCCGCGCGAACCGCGCTTCGTGAAGACCGTCTTTGGCGTCGGCTACAAGGTGGAGGTCGAGTGATGGCTCGCGTCCGCCGCCCACGCCTCTTCTTTCAGGTGTTCACCTCGACGCTCATCGTCTCCCTGGCATCGATCCTCGCCACGGGGCTCATCGCACGTGCGGCGCTCTCCCGAGCCTTCGACGACTACATGGTCCACATCGCTGATACGACCGGCATGATGCCGGGTCGGGGTATGGGTCGCATGGTCATCGGCAGCGCGGAGCAGACGTTCCTCTCGGCCGTGGACCGGGGCATCGTCGTCTCCGCGCTGGTGGCCGTCGTCATCGCCGCTATAGCCGCGTACCTCGTCGCCCGGTCGCTCAGTCGACCGGTCGGCCAACTCACGGCGGGAGCGCGTGCGTTGGCGGCCGGCGATCTCGACCACCGGGTGGATGTAGGCGGTCCCGAGGAGCTCGGGGAGCTCGCCGACGCGTTCAACGACATGGCGGGCTCGCTGGAGCAGGCCGAACTCCTGAGACGCCGACTGGTGAGCGATGTCGCGCACGAGCTGAGGAACCCGATCGCCGCGCTCCGGGCGCAGGCCGAGGGGGTGGCCGAGGGCGTGCTGCCGCTCGATGACGCGCGTGTCGCGTCGATGGTCGATGACATATCCCACCTGTCGCGGCTCGTCGACGAACTGCAGGAGCTCTCTGTGGCCGAGGCGGGGCGACTACGCTACGAGTGGGCCGACCTCGACGCCTGCGATCTCGTGCGGCGCGAGGTCGAGCGAGCGCGTGCGATCGTCTCGGACGAGGTCTCGCTGCATGCAGAGTGCCCACCCGACGCGGTGGCGGTGCGTGCCGATGAGTTCCGCATCGCACAGGTGCTGCGCAACCTGCTGGCCAATGCGGCGCGGCACACGTCGACAGGGGAGATCGTTGTGTCGGTGGCGGAGCGCGACGGCGTGGCACGGGTCGCCGTGCGCGACACGGGGAGCGGGATACCCGCCGAGGACCTGCCGCACATCTTCGAGCGCTTCTACCGCGCGGATGCGGCACGCTCGAGCGCGACCGGAGGGACGGGGTTGGGCCTGGCGATCAGCCGGCGCATCGTGGAAGACCACAGCGGCACCGTGACAGCCGAGAGCACTCCGGGCGCGGGCACCACGATCGCGTTCACGCTCCCGCTCGCCACGCGCGGAGAGGCGGAACGCTAGTCGTCCTGATGCTGTGCGCGCATCTCGGCGAAAGCCCGATCGACCTCAGCCAGGAACGCAGCGCGCCGCTCATCGTCCGTCGGGCTGGGCGTCGCCGTGATGCCACGCTCGGCGAGCAGGACGAGCACCGCGGCAAGCGCGCGGGGGAGCGCGGCTTCGACGGGCTCCGAGAGCCCGATGGTGAGCTCGACGGGGCTGATGCTCTCCACCTGGATCCCGATGCACTCGGCCTCGGGCTCGATCCCCACGAGGGCGCATGACTGCAACACGTCGACGAACTTGATGTCGTGGAGCGAGTGCAGGATCTGGTTCGGGGCGAAGTCGTCGGGCGACAGCCTGATGACCGTTCCCGGCGCGTAGCCCGTGCCCTCCACGGCATCGACGATGATCATGGCGTCGATACCCTTGAACAGGGGCATCATGCCGAGCCCCATCGTCCCGGCGTCTACGACGTTCACGGTGTCAGGGAGTTCGTAGAGACGGTCGAGCTCCTCGACGACGCGCACCCCCACCCCTTCATCGAGCATGAGCGGGTTGCCGATCCCCAGGACGAGGATGCGCGGTGCGTCTGACATCAGGCCTCCCAGATCGGGTCGTGCGTTCATCGGTTCGTTCGTGCCGGCGCCAAAGCCGAGGGCCTTGGGGCACCGGCCCCAAGGCCCTCGTGGCGTCCGTTTCCGTCTGCCGTGTGCGGGCAGCCGGGCGCGGTACCGGTAACGCTAGTGCTCGCTCTCCACAGTCTCTTTCCAAGCGAAGATGATCCTGCTCGGTGCGAAGCTGTAGATGTTCGCCAGGTAGGCGTGGATCATGGTGAAGATGATGAACACCCACATCCCGAAGTAGTGGATGATGCGCATGTTCATCGGGCCACCGACCATGTCGACGCCGCCGGCGAAGAAGCCCCAGTCCGCAGTGGGACCGTAGAGGCCGAAGCCGGTGTACGCCATGAGATAGGTCAGCGGGACCGTTGCCAGGTAGGCGATCTTCTGCAGCGAGCCGTACTTGGCCGAGATCGGCGATTCCTTCTTCAGGAACAGGTAGTACTTGACCGTCGGCCAGAACTGATGCCGGTTCTCCTTCTGCGGCAGCCAGTTCTTGATGTCCGTCTCCACCTCACGCGAGCCCAGCTGGGTCGCGGTCTTGACCGTGAACGCAAGGATGATGCGCAAGGTGAGGTTGATGATGATCACGAACATCGCGACGAAGTGCATGCCGCGGGCCACACCCATGAAGCCGTCGAAGAACGGGTAGTGGATGTAGAAGCCGGAGAACGCGAGCATCACCATGCAGACCAGGTTGATCCAGTGGGTGATGACGAACACCAGCGGGTGCGCCTCACGGTAGTGAGCGTGAGCAGCCACCTACATCACCCCCATCGGCTTGGACATGACAGTCGCCTTCTTGCCCGTCTTGGGTTCAACCACGTGAACCGCACAGCCGATTCAAGGATCGAAGCTGCGGATGATCCGCAGCGCCTCGAGCGGACGCTCGGCGTCCTCGATGGGAGCGCCGATGAGCGCCTCTTCCATCGGACCACGGACGTTATTGTCGTCACGCGGCGCGATGTCCCACGTGGTGGGGGCAACGACCTGGTAGTTCTTGATCTTGCCGCCCTGGACGTCGATCCAGTGACCGACGGATCCACGCGGGGCTTCCCACAGGCCGGCGCCCTTGCCGGTGTCCGTGGTCGGCTCGGCGAAGAAGCCGTCCAGCGTACCCTCGCGGACGTGGCCGATGAGCTCGTTCACCCATGCGACCGACAGGTCGGCGACGTACGCGGCCTCGAGGTTGCGTGCGGCGATACGGCCGAGAAGCGAGAGGAGGACCTCAGGCTGGCCGGGCACGCCAAGGGCCTCGAGGGTGCTGTCGATGAGCACCTTGGGGGTGCGGATCGCACCGAAGGAATCAGGCGTGAGGGCCTGACCGGAGGCCTCTGCGAGGTAGGCGACGACCATGCGCGCGAGGGGTCCGACCTCGGCCGGGAGACCCTTGCAGCGGGCTGCCTTGCCCCACGAGTACTTGCCGTCTGCGTCGTAGCCCGTGTAATCGGCGACGGTCTCGCCGTCGGCGGGGTTCAGACCGCTCGCGGACTTGTACCACGAGTGCGAGACGTCTTCGGTGACGTCCGTCGGCTCGACCTGCTCAAGCGAAAGCCCCTGTGCGAAACCGCGCGGGAGGAAGCGCTTGTAGGCGTCGAAGCCGGCTTCCTCGAACACGCCCCACGAGAGGAAGTTGCCGACGCCCTTGCCGTAGCCGACGGCGTCCAGATAGAACGGCGCGACCGCGAGGGTGTCGGGGATGAGGGCCGTGTCGATGAAGTCCTTGACCTTGAGGAAGCGGAACAGGATGTCGTCCAGCTTGCTCTCGGTCGGGACGAACGCGGTACCGCCAGGTACCGACGTCATCTGGTGCGGGAACTTGCCTCCGAGGATACCGATGATCTCGGCTGCCACGGCCTGCATCTCGAGAGCCTCGAGATAGTGTGCGGTGGCGATGAGATCGAGCTCCGGCGGAAGCTTGTAGGCCGGGTGGTCCCACCAGTGACCCGAGAGGATCGAGAGCTGGCCGTTGTCGACGAACGACTGCAGGCGAGTGGCGATGGCGCCGAAGTCCGCGGCGCGCGTGCCGGCTGCCTGGGCGAGCGCGTACGTGTCGGCGATATCGGCCGACAGCGCGTTCACCGGGTTGACGAAGTCGAGCGCGGCAAGCGTGTAGAACCACAGGATGTGGCTGTGCAGGTACTGGGCGGCCTCGATGAGGTTGCGGACGAGCCGCGCGCCCTGCGTGACCGTGATGCCCAAAGCCTGCTCGGAAGAGAGCGCGGAGGCGTGCGAGTGCGAGATCGGGCAGACGCCACAGATACGCTGCGAGATGTAGAACGCGTCGGTAGGATGCCGGTCGATAAGGACCTTCTCCATGCCGCGCCACAGTGTACCGGTGACCCAGGCGTCGGTAACGACGCCGCCGTCAACCTCGACATCGACACGCAGATGACCCTCGATGCGGGTCACCGGATCGATCGATACGCGAGCCACTATTTATCGCCTCCCTTCTTCGCCATCCGCTTCCGGTCGTACTCCTTCATCTCCTCGGTCGGGGCGCCGCCCGGTACGCGGCCGGCAGCCTTCATGCCGAGGCCGTGCACCACGAGGCCGGCAGCCACGACGCCGCCAGCGACGGCGGCGATGGAGCCGGGCTGGACGTAGGTGAGCCCATCGCCCAACCACATGTCGGAGAGCCTCATCAGGAACGGGGTGTTGTTGTCGACCCAGTTCAGGCCGCCACAGCCGATGCAGGGAGAGCCGGACTCGACACACCAGCTCGCACGGCGATTCCACCGCGTGACCGGGCACTGGGTGAAGGTCTGGGGACCCTTGCAGCCGACCTTGTAGAGGCAGTATCCCAACGCCTCTTCTTCGCTGCCGAACTCGGTGACGAACTCACCGTTCTCGAAGTGGCCGCGACGCGGGCAGTTGTCGTGGATCGTCTGGCCGAAGAGGGACTTCGGGAAGAGGAGGTCCACGTCGGTGCCGTACACCGCGTCCGTGATCCTACGAGTGACCATGGGGGTCATCTCAAGGAACTTCGCCGCGTCATCGCCGGCGACGAGCAGGTACTGCACGACCATGGCCACGACCCACTCGGGGTTGACCGGGCAGGTCGGCAGGTTCACGACGGGCGTCGCGATGCCCTCGTGGTTCAGGAAGCCCTGAACTCCGGTGGCCTCTGCGGCGTTCGGGCGGCCCATGACCCAGCCACCGTCGACCGCGCAGGAGCCCACGCAGATGATCGCTTCAGCGTTCTCCGCGGCCTCCTTAAGGTGCTCCAGGCCAGTCTTCCCGGCCACGACGAGCGTTCCGCCCTCGAAACCGGTCATGACCGAACCCTCGTAGATCAGGATGTAGCCGCCCTCCGCGATGGTCTCTTCCTTGACCTTCTCGGCTGCATCGCTAGCTGCCGCCATGACCGTCTCGAAGTAGTTGAGCGAAAGGATCTCGAGGACGATCGTGGCGACGTCGGGCGAATCGGCCTGCGCGACCGACTCCGTGCACCCTGTGCACGCGCCGCCGTTGAGCCAGAGAGCCGGCTTGAGCTTGGCTCCGGACTCGATGGCAGCGGCGATCTGGGGCACCATCGCCTCCGACAACCCCAGCGTCGCTGCGATGGAACCGCAGTACTTGAGGAAGTCGCGACGAGACACGCCCCTGACCGCGAGCAGGTCATACAGCGCGCCGTGCGCCTCTTGCGCCATGCCATACACCTCCTTGGTGTCGAACGATACCGACAGTGCAGGAAACCGTGATGGCCCGGGCTTCGTGCCCGGATCTGACGAACTGGTGGTGTCCTCCCTTCTGGTTGCTTCGGATGATTGCCTATGCCAACGGGAAGCCGGCGCCGGCTGCGACCGGTCGGGCACGGCGCCTCCCGAGGCTGACGCGCTCACTGGGGTGGAGAGGGGACGAGTCGGACACCCGGTGCAGGGTGTCGCATGCAGTCATGGTCAGCGCGTATGCAACGCGCTCGCTACGGGTGCCGTCCATATCCCCTCGGAATCGATAGGCCCTCCGCTCCGCATAGTGTAACAAGACGATGACGTGTGCGGAACGCCCGACTGGTGGAACGTATTCAACAGGAGCGTCCGCAAGCCTGCCGATGTGACGGGCGGCGCGATAGTCGGCAGGAATCGGCGGCCGAGCGCGTAATCATTAAGGAGAGGTCAGTTATGCGTGACGAGAAGACCGGGGCGACGAGCCCCCTCGGAGGAGCGCCGGTGTCCGGCGGCCCTGGCGAGGACAAGGACGCCTTCCGTGACAAGTGCCGCACGGAGCGGGATACTATGAGCCCGCGAGAAACCTCTGACTGTGCGGGCACCGATCTGGCCGAGGAGTACGAGAACGAGGAGGACGGCGGCTCCTAGGAACCGCCGCACGCGGACGGGGGCACGGTGGCGGGGGCTGCTAACGGACTGGTGATGGATCTGCGTGGGCTGACGCCGGCGATGCGGCGCCCCATCGTCTTCGCCGTCGTCGACAAGATGCTCGAAACCGACTGCCAGGACAGCCTCGTCCTCATCTGTGACCACGACCCATCGGGTCTCGGCTACCAGCTCGACCTGCGCCGGGAGTCCCGGGGGTGCTTCGAGTTCGATTGCGACCAGCGTCTCGACGGCGCCTGGGTGGCGCTCATCCGTCGCCGGATCTACTAGCCGGCGTTCTCTGAGACCAGCCTCGGCAACAGCTGGGCGAGTTCCTCCAGCGTACCCCGGTAGTCCGCCGGTGCATCTGCCGAGCTGCCCACGTAGAAGGTCCGCATCCCCACGTCGGCTGCCGGGAGGTCGAGGGCGCGGTCGTCGCCGACCATGAGACACGTGCTCGCCTCCACGCCGACCAGCTCTGCTGTCTGCAGGAAGTAGTCGGGAAACGGCTTGCAGGCGGTCATGATCTCGTAGGTCGTCAGCACCGGGAGGTCCAGGTCGCGCAGTCCCGCCCAGCCGAGACGCTCCTCGACAGCGACCCGCGGGAAGATCGGATTGGTGGCGACCGCGACCGACAGCCCCAGTTCGAGGGCCGTCTCGAGCGCCGTGCGCGCGCCGGGCGCGGGGCCTGACGCTCCGCCGAGCCCCGGGAACACGTCGCGGTAGAAGCGCTCGAAGACCCCCCAGTCCTCCTCGAGATCGATCCCCGTGCGTGTGAGGAAGTCCTCGTAGAACACGTCCCGATTGGTGCGGCCGGGATGCGAGCGCATCATCGCGCTGGTCGCAGCCTGCACGGCGTCCATCAGCTCGTCGGCCCGGTCGATCCCGGCCAGCTCGCCGGTCGCGTCGCGCAGCGCCGCGAAGTAGCGGCGGAGAAAGGCATCCAGATCGAGGTCCAGCAGCGTTCCATCGAGGTCGAAGAGGACGGCGTTCAGCACGCGGACTCCTTGTGGGCAGGGGCGGGTCGAGGCGCATTCTAGCACGCCGCAGCAGCACAGAAGCCCCCGTTCGTTGACGAAGGATACCGGCGGGGGTATCCTTGGATACCGAGATACCCGGAGGGGTATGCGCCCGCGTGCCCCGCCGAACGAGACTTGCCGAGAACGCGAAGGGATCGATGAGCGAATGGCTGCTGTGAGCGAACGGGTCGAATCGGCGCTGCGAGAGATCTTCGGCGATCGCGTCCGCACGGACCGCGTCGAGCGCAAGCTCTACTCCTCGGACATCGGGGCGCTACCGAAGCTGGTGAAGCCGCTCATGCCGACGGGCATCGCCGGTGCGGTGGTGCGACCCACGTCCGAGGACGAGGTGGTCGCGCTCATCGAGCTTGCGAACCGCGAGGGGCTCAAGGTCGTCCCGCGCGGGATGTCGACGTCCGGCTACGGCGGCGTCCTGCCGGTGCCCGGCGCGATCGTCGCCGACATGTCCGCGATGGGCAAGCCGCTGGAGATAGACGCCGAGAAGCTCACCGCTCGCGTGCAGGCGGGCACCCTGTGGGAGCCGCTGCAGAAGCACCTCAACGCGCTCGGTCTGGACCTCAGGCTGTACCCGTCCTCGCTTCCGTCGTCCACGGTCGCCGGGTGGCTGGCGCAGGGCGGTGCCGGTTTCGGCTCGTATGAGTACGGCTTCTTCAAGGAGAACGTGCTCGGGGCGCGCGTCGTGCTGCCCACCGGTGGCGTGCGCGAATACACCGGCGAGGAGTTGGAGCGGCTCGTCGCCGACGCCGAGGGCATCACCGGCATCATCACCGAGGTGACCTTCGCACTGCGCGAACTGGAGGCCGAGGTCCACCGCGTCCTCGCGTTCCCGACGGCCGACGCCCTTGCCTCGGCACTGAAGGCGATGTCGGTGCAGCGGCTGCCGATCTGGTCGCTCACGTTCCTGAACCCGGAGTCCGTGCGCCTGAAGGGCGCTCTGCCGCATCGCCACGGTCATCCCTACGAAGAGGCGCACGTCGGCTACGAGCCCGAGCTGCCGGAAGCGTATCTCGCGATCATCGCGTACCCGGAATCGCGCAGAGGCGCCATCGACGTGCCGCTGGCGGCGATCATGGGCGCCAACGGCGGATGGGAGCTGCCGGCCGAAGCCGCTGAACACGAGTGGGAGCAGCGCTTCGCGCCGATGCGCCTCAAGCGCATCGGGCCGTCGATCGTCCCCACCGAGGTTGTCGTGCCGCTCGAGGACCTCGCCGACGTGCTCGCCGAGATCGACCGGAAGCTCGAGCAGCCGTTCGTGCTGGAGGGCATGCTCGGCAAGGGCGACAAGGTCGTCCTTCTCGGCTTCATCCCGCACGATGAGCGCACGCTTGCGTTCAACCTAGCATTCGCCCTCTCGCTCGTGGTCATCGGCATCGCCAAGCGACACCACGGCGGCGCGTACTCGACCGGCCTGTTCTTCCGCCAGGAGGCGCGTAACGTCCTTGGCGAGGAGAAGTACCGGGCGCTTGAGCGCTTCAAGGCCGAGAACGACCCCAAGGGCGTGATGAATCCCAAGAAGATCCTCGGCACCGGCGCCATCAACGCGCTCATGGGCATGGCCGGCGCGATGGAGCCGCTCGTGCGCCCCATCGCCAACGCCGCCAAAGCCCCCACCGGCGACATGGTCGGCGCCAAGGACCGCAACGGCGTCCCCGCGGAGGTGGCGTTCTACGCCTACGCGTGCGCGCAGTGCGGGTACTGCGTCCCCACGTGCGAGGAGTACAGCGTTCGCGGGTGGATGAGCCATTCGCCGCGCGGCAAGTACGCCTACCTGAAGGAAGTGGCCGAGGGGCGCGAGAAGTTCGACCAGCGCATGGTCGACACGTTCCTCGTGTGCACGACCTGTGAGGTGTGCAACACCCGCTGCCAACTCCAGCTTCCCGTGGAGCACTCGTGGATGGCGATGCGCGGCAAGCTCGTGCACGACGAGGGTCGCATGACCTTCCCGCCGTTCGAGATGATGGCGGCGTCGCTCCGCGGCGAGCGCAACATCTGGGCGGCGAAGAAGGAGAAGCGCGCCGACTGGGTGCCCGAGCACATCGCGCCCAAGATCGACGAGACGTCAGACGTGCTGTACTTCGCCGGTTGCACCGCGAGCCTCGTGAACACCGACGTGGCTCAGTCGACGGTCGAGCTGCTGGACCGCGCGGGGATCTCGTTCAACTACATGGGCGAGGACGAAGCGTGCTGCGGCATCCCGATGAAGGTCGCCGGGAAGTGGGACGTGTTCGAGGAGATCTACGAGCACAACACCGCCGAGGCGCGCAAGCGCGGGGCGAAGACGATCGTGACCTCGTGCCCGGCGTGCGGTCTTGTCTGGAAGGAGCTGTACGCCAACCTCGCCGCCGAGCGCGGTGACGAGTACGAGTTCGAGGTCAAGCACTACTCGGAACTGGTGGCCGACGCCATCGCCGAGGGGGCGCTCGAGTTCGACCACGAGATCGACAAGCGGCTCACGTTCCACGACTCGTGTCACATGGGTCGGGCGCAGGGCAACTACGAGCCGCCCCGGGACATGATCAAGGCGATCCCGGGAGTGGAGCTCGTCGAGATGGAGCACAACCGCGAAGAGGGCCTGTGCTGCGGTTCGGTCCTGACGCTCATCGGCGAGACGCCGGTCGCCCCCGAGCTCGGCAAGATGCGGCTCGACGAGGCGGTGGACGTCAAGGCCGATGCCATGGTGGCCCTCTGCCCGTGCTGTCAGGTCCAGCTGCGGGACTCCATCGAAAAGAAGGACATCCCGATGGAGGTCATCGACCTTGCGCACCTCGCCATGGACGGTCTCGGCATCCCGCATGAGGACCCGACTCCGTACGCCATGGAGATGTGGGGCTACTTCGAGAAGTTCATCTGGCTCATGAAGCCGGAGTCGATCGCGGACATCATGGTCGCGCTGCTGCCCGACATGATGAAGGCCATGCCGGCCGGCATGGTGCCGATGATGAAGGCAGCGCGTTCGGTGCCCGGCGGGCTTGCGCTCATGGGTGCGATGATGCCCGCGATGATGCCGCGGCTCATGCCGTCGATGATGCCGAAGGTCATGCCGTGCATGTTGGAGGAAGTCTCGCGCAGGGTCGGCCCGCTCCCCGAGGACATGGAGGAGCTCATGCCCGATCTGCTTCCGAAGACGATGGACGCGCTGATGCCCAACATGCTGCCGCTCGTGATCCCGCACCTGTTGCCGCGGATGCTCGAGTACATCCGGACCGACAAGGAGCTGGTCCGGACTGGCTCGGGGTGCGCGGCGCGGGTGCCGTCGTAGCAGGTCGGTATGGTCTCGGGCACGAAGGGCGGCGGCTTTCCGAGCCGCCGCCCTTCGTGTAACACTGGAGCGTGATTCAAGCCCGCACGCCACGTTCCCGATAGGGAGACCATGAACAGCGCATCGAAGGAATACGTCATAGCCAAGCTGCGGTCGTTCCCCATGTTCGACGATCTGGGGTCTGAAGACCTTGAGACTCTTGCGGGGATGCTCGTCTTTCGGGAGTTCCCGAAGGGCGCGTTCATCATCACGCAGAACGATCGTGGCTCGGCGATGTACCTTCTGGTGTCCGGCCGCGTGAAGGTCTCGCTCGCCTCGCCGGAAGGGAAGGAGCTCGCGCTCAACTACCTTGAGGCGCCCGCTCACTTCGGCGAGATGACGCTGGTGGACGCCGAGCCCCGCTCGGCGGACGTCATCGCCGTCACCGACGCCGAGGTGCTCGCCCTGGATGCGCGCGACCTCTCCTCCGCCATACAGCTCCAACCGCGTCTTGCGCTGACGCTCATCGGTACGTTGTCGCGCCGGGTGCGGCAGCTCATCACGCGCCTGGAGGACATGGCGTTCCATGACGCCACGCACCGTGTCATGCGCGTGTTGCTGAATGTGGCGACCGCATCGTACGAGTCCCGTGGCATCCCCGTGGTGGAGGGCCTCACGCACTATGAGGTCGCCACCCTCGCCGGCACGTCGCGTGAGACCGCCAGCCGCGTGATCTCGCAGCTCGGCAAAGAAGGAGTGCTCGCCACCAAGGGCCGCAAGATAGTGGTCGACCTCTTCCAGCTTCGTGACCGCTTAGAGAGCGACGAATAGCCGTTCATCCTCTCAATGGTACCGTTGGGGTACCACAAGCCGCCGCTGGTGACTCACATCACCTTGACAGACGGTACCCAAGCCGAACTCTCTCAGGAGTCCGGCGTTGGGAAGGTGCGGCGATGTCAAGGATGATCAGGGTAGTGGTGGCGGCACTTGTCGTGGCGGGTCTGGTGTTGCTCCCCGGTGTCGCCGCGGCCGCTGAGCCCGAGCTGGTCGATCAGCGCGTGGAGACCGTCACGGGTGCCGAGATCGTGTCGGATCTCGTGGCGTCCATCGAGGGGATCGACCTCGGGTCGGAAGGCGCCACGGTGACCGTGGCGACTGCCGATGGGACGCACGACTTGTCGCTGGACCTCAGCGATGCCACCGGGGGATCCGGTGACGATGGCCGCGGCATGTGTGGTCTCGCTGCTCTCGGCGGCGTGGCCGCAGCCATCATGCGCGGAGCGGCGGCGATCCTCAGGGCGGTCCGGGGCTGAAGTCCGCGCGGCTCTGGTCGCGGGATGCATCCCTCCAGCACGGTTGGGGGAGATACACCGTGTATCGGCCCCGACGCAAGGAGGTCCCATGAAGGAGTTCACGCTCGAGGAGCTTAAGCAGTACAACGGCCAGGACGGCAAGCCGGCGTACGTGGCGTACAAGGGCATGGTCTATGACGTGACCGAGAGCGCGATGTGGGCAGACGGAGACCACGAGGGCATGCACGCCGCCGGCGAAGACCTGACGGAAGCTCACGAGGATGCACCCCACGACGAGCACGTCATCGACTTCCCCGAGGTAGGGAAGCTCGTCTAGCGCTGGAACGCAGCCACGGTCTCCACGTGGTAGGTCTGCGGGAACAGGTCGACCGGGGTGACCCGGGTCGGCCTGTATCCGTGTTCGGCCAGCCTGCCCGCGTCGCGCGCAAGCGTCGCAGGGTCGCACGACACGTAGGCGATGCATCGGGGACCGAGCCGCCCGAGCTCAAGCAAGACGCGGTCATCGAGTCCCGCCCGCGGCGGATCGACGACGGCGAGGTCGACCGAGTCGACGCCCTGCAACGCGCGGCCGGCGTCGCCCGGCACGATCTCCGCAGCGAGCCGGGCCGCAGCGAGATTGCGGCGCAGGTCGGCGAGCGCGAAACGCGAGGACTCCACCGCGATGACGCTCCCGGCGCTGCCGACGAGCGGCAACGTGAACGTGCCGACGCCGGCGTACAGGTCGAGGACGACGTCTCCCGCCCGTGGCTCCAGGGTCCGGAGCGCCTCATCCCTGAGCGCCACCGCACCCGCCGTGTTGGACTGGAAGAACGAGGGCGCCGAGACGAGGTAGCGGTGCGAGCCGAGACGCTCACGCCATGCTCCGGGACCGGTAAGCACCTCGACCGACGTCACACGGCGCGCTTTGAGCGGACCCTTGAACAAGACCCGGGTGACCGTGGTCGCGCCGACAGCATCCGCGAGCACCCGCGCGGCGAGCTGTCGCGGGAACGGGCCCGGCGCGGTCCAGACATCGACCTCGACCTGGCCGTCGACGGCGACCCGCAGACCGACGCGCTCGACCGGGACGTCGGCGCGCCCGGCCAGGAAGCGGAGCGCCCCTGAGAGCGCCTTCGGCGCGCGTGAGGCGGCACGGGGGAGCAGGAGGCAGCGGTCGACGGGAAGGACCGTGGCGCGATCGCGAGCGGTGAATCCGAGCGCGGGTCCGGTGGGCGTGTCCGCGACCGAGAGTTCGATCTTGTTCCGGTACCCGTACTCGGAAGGGGAGGCGATGGTCGGCGCGACGGATGCTTCGGCGTGGCCGATACGGGCGAAGGCCTCCGAGACGATCATCCGCTTGGCCAGGAGTTGGAAGCCGTAGTCCACGTGCTGCCAGTGGCAACCACCGCACTCACCGAAGTAGGGGCAGGGGGGTTTGACGCGATGGGGGGAAGGCTCGATGACATCGACGACGCGCGCGGTGCGGTAGCGACCGTGATCGGCCGTCACCTCGACGCGCACCGTGTCGCCCGGACAGGCATCGTCCACGAAGACCGCCACCCCATCCTCGGCGCGTCCCACGCCGGCGCCGCCGTAGGCGAGGTCTTGGATGTGCAACAGCGTCACGGTCAGCATCTCTCCGGTCCGGGTGGTGTCGCGACAATGATACGCTAGCGGTGCCGACATGCGGTTCAGTGGGCCGGTCGTCCTGCCGATAGGTATGGGGAAGTCGTTTCAGGGGCGCCACCGATATCCGACGTCGCTCCATTCCCGTGGAGGAGGTTCTCAGTCCGTGGCTGGAACAGGGATACTCGTCGTTCACGACGACGCATCGTACTTCGAGCAGGTGAAGGCCGGCATCACGGCCGGCGCGACAGACGCCGAGGTGTACAACGCGATCTCCGGTCCTCGTGCGCTCGGCATCGCGAAGCAGCGGCGACCACAGGTCATCGTCGCCGACGGCGACCTGGTCGGCATGGACGGGTTCGCGCTCGCGCGCGAGGTGAAGTCAGACCCCGACCTCGGCGACATCCCGGTCGTGATCGTCTCGGCTGCTTCCAGCGAGGCGAGCGCTCTGAAGGCGCGACGGGCGGGAGCGGCGGCGCATCTTGCAGCGTCCGACGTGTCCGGTCTCGTGGCGAAGGTGCTCTCGCTCGCGAACGTGCCGGTGACCGCCGCGGCCGCCGGTCAGCCGACACCCGGAGCAGCCGGCGGAGTCCCCGCAGGATATGGCGCTCCGCAGCCGATGTCGGAGTCCTCGGCGGCCCCCGCTCCGCAGTCCGCGGCTGCGGCGACCGCTCCGGACCGCGGCAGCGACATGGCGCACATCGATGACCTTCTGAGGCTCATGATCGACCGTGGCGGCTCCGACCTGCACATCACCGTCGGGAGCCCTCCCGGGATCCGTGTCCGTGGCGAGTTGACGCCGGTCGAGAACAGCGGCGTGCTGACCCAGCGGGACACCCAGCAGATGATCCTCAGCCTGCTGTCGGAGGAGCAGCGTCGGCGCTTCGAGACCGAGCTCGAGCTCGACTTCGCGTACAGCATCCCGGGGCTGTCGCGATTCAGGGCCAACGTCTTCCAGCAGCGCGGTTCCATGGGAGCCGTCTTCCGCGTCATCCCGATCAAGATCCCGACGCTCGAGGAGCTCGCGCTCCCCAAGGTGTGCCGCTACCTCGCGGAGCGGCCGCGCGGGCTCGTGCTCGTGACGGGGCCGACCGGCTCGGGCAAGTCGACCACGCTCGCCGCGATGATCGACCACATCAACGCGAACCGCGCCGTCCACATCATCACGCTCGAGGATCCCATCGAGTTCATGCACAAGAACAAGAAGGCGTACGTGAACCAGCGGGAGGTCGGGGAGGACACGCACTCGTTCGCCTCGGCGCTCAAGCGCGTGCTGCGACAGGACCCCGACGTCATCCTCGTCGGCGAGATGCGCGACCTCGAGACCATCTCGGCAGCGATCACCGCCGCCGAGACGGGTCACCTGGTGCTCGCGACCCTGCACACCACCGGCGGTCCGCCGACGGTCGACCGCATCATCGACGTCTTCCCGCCGCACCAGCAGCAGCAGGTGCGCATGCAGCTCTCCGGCACGCTCGAGGGCGTCCTCTCCCAGGTCCTGCTGCGCAGTAGCGACGGCAAGGGTCGGGTGATGGCGATGGAGATCATGCTCGGCATCCCCGCCATCGGCAACCTCATCCGGGAGGGCAAGACGCACCAGATGGCGAGCATCATCCAGGGCGGCTCGTCGGTGGGCATGCAGACGCTCGATCAGCACCTCAAGGCGCTGCTGAGCGCCGGCAAGATCACCTACGAGGAGGCCATGAGCAAAGCGATGAACCCGCGCGAGCTGGCCGAGATGATGGGCCGGCGCGTCTAGCGGCCGTGTCCCGGCTTCGGGTTACGGGTACACTGGAACGGGCGGGCGCAGTCCCGCCCGTTTGCGTTCGCCGAGAGGAGAGAACCTCGTGGATCATGTGCGCGTGAAGTGGAACGGGAAACGTCGGTTCGTCGGATGGGACGAGGCGGGTCATGGCGTCGTGATGGATGCGACGGCCGAACACAAAGGCGACGGCAGCGGACCGCGACCGCTCGAGCTCGTTCTCTACGCGCTCGGCGGGTGCACGGGGATCGACATCGTCTCGATCCTCGAGAAGCAGCGGCAGGACGTCGTCGACTTCGAGCTCGACATCACCGCCGAGCAGCGCGACGAGCCCCCGAAGCTCTACCGCCGCATCACGATCGAGTACATCATCACCGGCCGCGATCTCAAGCCCGCGATGGTGGAGCGTGCCATCAAGCTGTCCGAGGAGAAGTACTGCTCGGTGGGCGCGATGTTCGGTCCTGAGACCCGGCTCGAGACCACGTATCGGATCGTCGATGCGTGAGTCGGCGCCACCGCCCCGCGACGCGGTGGTGGTGCCCGTCTACAACGAGGCGCCCCGCGTACGCGAGGTCCTGCGGGCTGTGCGGGCGGTCTTCGACGACCTGCTCATCGTCGTTGACGACGGCTCCGACGACGGGACCGGGTGCGTGCTGGCCGAGCGCGAGGACATCGTGCTGCTTCGCCACGGGCACAACGAAGGCTACGGGCGAGCCCTTGCTGACGGACTGCGCTATGCCGCGAGCCTCGGGGTCGAGCGCATCGTGACCATGGATTGCGATGGGCAGCATGAGCCCAAGCACATCCCCGAGTTCCTGCAACTGGTCTCCGACACCGGCGCGGATGTCGTCAGCGGCAGTCGCTACCTGCCGGGAAGCGTCGCTGTGGGCGCGGCCCCCGCCGACCGCCGCGCGGTGAACGAGCGGGTGACCGAGATGATCAACGAGCGTACCCGGTGGGGCCTGACCGACGCTTTCTGCGGGTTCAAGGCGTATCGTGCGGCTGCGATCGCGGGTCTTCCCCTCGAGGAGCCGGGTTACGCGCTGCCGCTCGAGCTGTGGGCGCGTGCGTGGGCCCGTGACCTCACGGTGGTCGAGGCCGCGGTCGAGCGCATCTACAACGACCAGGACCGTTCCTTCGGCGAGGACCTCGACGATCCGGAGCGTCGCCTCGGGTACTACAGGGATGTGTGGATGCGGACGCTGGAGGAGGAGTCGGGATGACCGACGTGGTGTGCATCGGAGCCCATCCCGACGACGTCGAGATCGGCATGGGTGCGACCATCGCCACGATGGCCCAGGCGGACCTGTCAGTCGCGATCGTCGACCTCACGGACGGCGAGCCTACCCCGTTCGGCGATCCGGAGACGCGCGCGCTGGAGGCGGCGCGCGCCGCGGAGATCCTCGGCGTGGCTGAGCGCAAGACGCTCACGCTGCCCAACCGCGAGCTCACCGACACGCTGGAGGCGCGCCGGGTGCTGGCCGAGGTCCTGAGAGAGCTGCGGCCGCGCTGGCTGTTCCTCCCGTACCCGCTGGACGCGCACCCCGACCATGTCGCAGCCGCCTCTCTCGGCTCGGCTGCGCGGTTCTGGGCCAAGCTCACCAAGACCGACATGAGCGGCGAGCCACACTACCCGGAGCGCGTCTACCACTACATCGCGGTGCACCTGCGGCTGCACGTGAAGCCGTCGTTCATCGTGGACGCGACCGCCGGTCTCGATGCCAAGCTCGCTGCGCTCGAGGCGTATCGCTCGCAGTTCTCGGCCAACCCAGCCAACCGGGGGATCATCGAGCTGATGCGGGAGCGGGCGGCGTACTGGGGGAGCCTCATCGGCACCGACGCGGGCGAGCCCTTCTACGCCCAGGAGGAGATAGGGATCCGCTCGGTGAGGGACCTGCTGTGAGCGTGCACGCGCGCAGAGAGGTCCCGCTCGGCCACGGCGAGGTGCATGTCGAGCCGCGGGTCGAGGAGTGGCCTGCGGTGATGGACGAGAACGCGCAGGCCCTCGGACGCTCCGAGGTGCTGGTGGGCGGCGTCGCGCTGGCGGCGCTCAGACGCTCCGCGCGCCGCGAGGCGGTCGCGCTGGCGCTCCAATATACATCGGAGCTGGGGATCGAGCATGCCGAGGCGCCGCTCGACGCCCGGCGACTCGTGGTCACGGGCCATCAGCCCGAGCTCTATCATCCCGGGGTCTGGGCCAAGGCGTTCCTCGCCGAGCGCATGCGCCGGGAGGCGGACGCTGTCGCGCTGGACCTGGTCGTCGACACCGACGTCTTCGACACGGTGGCCCTGCGGGCGCCCTGTTTGCGTCCCCACGTGCGCGTGTGCGACATCCCGCTCGCCCGCGGCGACGGGCGCACGAGCTACGCCGGGGCGCCGGCGCCCGATGCCCGTACCGTCGCGGAGTTCAGCGAACAGTGCGGCGCGGTCCTCGGCAACCTGCCCGCGCCGTCGATCGCGCGCCACTTCGGGGCGTTCGCGGCGGCGCTTGCCGAGAGCGCTCCGCGCGCGGGCGACCTGGCGCGTGCGCTCACGGCGGCGCGCCGGCGGTACGAGGAGCCCGCACGGACTCGCTATCTCGAGCTGGGAGTGGCGCGGCTCGCCCAGGGCACGGCATTCCGTACGTTCGCGGCGCACATCACGCTCGACGCGGCGCGCTTCCGCCGCGTCTTCAACGACGCGCTCAGCGGATACCGCATGAGAACGGGGACCCGATCGCTCGTCCAACCGTTCCCGAACCTGGATGCGGGTCCCGGTCGTGTCGAGCTTCCGTTCTGGGTGCTTCGCTCCGGGGTCCGTGAGGCTGCGTACATGCAAGGCAGTACGCTCCTTGCAGGCGGGGAGGCTGTCGTCGAGCTGCCCGGCACGGTCGAGGCGGCCGCGGCCGCGCTCGACGGCGTCGGTCTCGTTCCGCGCGCCGCGACGCTCACCATGTTCGCCCGGTTGTGCCTGGCCGACCTGTTCATCCACGGCATCGGCGGGGGGCGCTACGACCGCGTCACCGATGATGTCATCACGACGTACTTCGGTGTCGAGCCCCCGTCATACGCCGTCGCGTCGATGACGCTCTACCTTCCCCTCGGTGCGCATGTCGTGAGCGACGCCGAGATCGCCGAGGTCGAGCAGCGTCTGCACCGGCTGGAGCACAACCCCGATCAACTCCTTGAACACACGGAGTTCGACGATGCGGCCGAGGCGTCCGAGTCGCGCAGGCTGGCGGCGCGCAAAGCGGGGCTCGTGGATGCGATCTCGCGCGCGGGAGCGGACAAGAAGCAGCTGGGGAGCGATATCCGCGAGGTGAACGCGCGGCTTGCGGAGCTGTTGGCGCCGCTCGTCCGGCAGACGCGGGATGAACTCGACGCCCTGCGCGAGCAGCGGGAAGCCACCGACGTCCTGACCGACCGCACGTACCCGTACTGCCTGTGGGACCCCTGCGAGGTCATGGACAAGGTCAGCTAGGCGGTCGTTGCACCGTGCGGGCCGCGTGTTTATCATGGGACGACCGCGACCGCGGTAGCAGGCTGTTCGGCGAAAGGATGCATCACATGGGCAAGCCCGTCGTGGATCCTGACCTGTGCACGGCGTGCGGTATCTGTGTCGACGAGTGCCCCACGAGCGCGCTCGATCTCGAGGATATCGCCGTCCTGGCCCGTCCTGACGACTGCACTGAGTGCGGTACGTGCGCGGACGTGTGCCCGAACGAGGCCATCGAGCTCAAGTAGCCGGTGCACACACCACACACGAAGGGCCGGGCGGTCTCGCCCGGCCCTTCGTCGTGAGTGGTCAGCCGCGCGGACCTTGCCGGTCGTGGATATAGAGCCTGGGCTCTTCTCCCCGCAGCAGCCCCATGAAACGGCGATGGTGTGCCGCGTAGACCACCGCGCCCATGACGAGCGCGAACGGCCAGTCGCTGGAGCCCAGGGCCGCAGCGGTGACCGGTAGCGTGAAGGCCGCGGCGACCTGTCCGGCCATCATGTATCGCGTGATGGCGATGACGAGCAGACCCACCACCACCACCGCGACGAAGTAGCGCCAGTCGTAGGCGAACACGGCGCCCGCCCCGGTAGCGAGACCCTTGCCCGTGCGCGCGAACCGTCGCTTCTTGAGGGCGAGCCACAGCGAGTAGTTGTGCCCGATCACGGCGCCCGCGACGGCGAGCTGTGGCACGAGCAGATCGAACCCGTCGGCGACCTCGGACGCCGGCGCCATGACCGCGACTCCTGAGAACGCCTGGACGGCGAAGACGGGCAGCGCGCCCTTGAGCACGTCGGCGACCATCACCACGGCGAACCAGAACCAGGAGCCGGTGGTCCGCCGGACGTTCATGGCCCCCACGTTGCCCGTACCGTGCTCCGTGACGTCCTCTCCGGTCACGGCGCGAACGACGGTGTACGCCGAGGGGATCGAGCCGACCAGGTACGCGCCGAGGAAGGCCGCGACCCCGACCGCCGCGAACGCTCCGGTGAGATCGGCCATCGCGCTCACCTCGGCACGATCACGTCGAGCGCGCCGGCGAGGATATCCATCTCGTAGCGCTCGGCGAGCATCACCTCGCCGTCGATCTGACCGGCGACGGGCTCATCGGCGGTCAGCACGATGGATGCGTGCCGCGCCATGTGCACCTGTGACATCCAGGTGTGTTTGCCGACGATGACGAACGGCAGCCGCCACAACGCGCTGATAAGGGAGAGCTTGTCGATCATGCACGTATCGAAGAGCCCATCGTCGGGCACCGCGGAGGGCGTGATGAAGAAGCCTCCACCGTAGGTCGGGCCGTTGGTCACCGCGAGCAGCATCATGTCGTGCGCCGTGGCAGGACCGCCGTCGTACTCTATACGGACCTGGTGGCTGTAGAACTCGTTGAACAGCACGTAGAACAGCGATCTCAGGTAGAGCGGCAGGCCCGACCACCCGGTCGTGACCTTCATCTCCACGGCCTTCGCGGTGACGCGGGCATCGAGACCGATCGCGATGGAGTTCGCGAAGTAGATGTCGTTGCAGCGTCCAACGTCCACCCGCGCGTGCTTGCCGGACAGCACCTGGCGCACGGCGGTGCTCAGGTCTTCCGAGATGCCGAGCGTGCGACGCCAGTCGTTGCCCGAGCCGGTGGGCACCAGCGACATCGCCGGGCGGTCCTCGGCGGGTCGCGCCATCAAGCCGTTGAGCACCTCGTGCGCCGTGCCGTCGCCGCCGACGGCGAGGACCGTGTCGAACCCTTCGGCCGATCGTGCGATCTCCACCGCGTGCCCCGGTCGCTCCGTGAGCACCGTCTCGTGCTCCACGGTCGTCTCGAGAAGCTCCTCGATCACCGGGACGAGCGGCGCCGTCTCGCCGTGGCGAGCCGCCGGGTTGGCGATCACGAGCGTCCGTCCGAGCGCCATGCTGCCTCCTTGTGCGGGCCGGGACTGCGGTGGTCGGTGGAGCGTGCTGGCAGAGAGCATACCGAGGATGTGCGCGCTTGGAAACGCACAGGCGGTGTGCTACTGTTCACGGGCGGTTCCGCACGCCCTCTTAGCTCAGGGGATAGAGCGTCTGCCTCCGGAGCAGAAGGTCGTAGGTTCGAATCCTACAGAGGGCGCCATCCGTGACAGACGAAGAGCCCCGACCGGCTGCCCGGTCGGGGCTCTCGTGCATCCTAGTGACGCGAGGGCTAGTGCCCCTCGGCGCGTTCCTTCTCGTACTGCTCGACGATCTTCTTGGCGATGTCGCCCGGCACCTGCTCGTAGCTGTCGATCGAGATGGTGTAGCTGCCCGTCCCGCTCGTGATCGAACGCAGGTGGGTCGAATAGTGCACGACCTCCGCGTACGGCGCCTGGGCCTTGATGACCTGGACGCCGGGCTCGGGCGCGTCCATGCCGAGGATGCGGCCCCGGATGGAGCTGATGTCGCCCATGATCGCGCCCGCATACTCGTCCGGGACGGTGATGTCGAGCGTCGCGATCGGTTCCAGCAGGACCATGTCGGCCTTCTCGGCGGCGGCCTTGAAGCCGATGCGCGCGGCGGTCTTGAACGCCATCTCGTTGGAGTCGACCGAGTGGTACGAACCGTCGTAGACGGCGACGCGCACATCCACGACGGGGTAACCCGCGAGGACGCCGTGCGTCATGGTGTCCTGGACGCCCTTGTCCACCGCGGGGATGAACTGGCGCGGGATGCGCCCGCCGACGATCTCGTCGACGAACTCGTAGCCGCCGCCGGGATTGGGCTCGAGCCGCAGCCAGCAGTCACCGAACTGGCCGGCGCCGCCGGTCTGCTTCTTGTGGCGACCCTGGGCCGTGGCGGTCTTGCGGATCGTCTCCCGGTAGGGGATGCGCAGCTCCTCGGTCTCCGCCTCCACGTGGAAGCGCTCATGCAGACGCGAGAGCACGACGTCGATGGCGGTATCGCCCATGGCCGAGAGGACCGTCTGGTGCGTCTCCTCGTCGCGCCGCATGTGCAGCGAGGGATCCTCCTCAACGATGCCCTTGAGCGCCACGCCGAGCTTGTCTTCGTCGGCCTTGGTCTTGGCGACGATCGCTACCGGGTACAGGGGCTCAGGCAGAGGGAGCGGTGCGAAGACGACGTCGCCGCTCTCGGACAGCGTGTCGTTGGTGAGCGTGTCGGAGAGCTTCGGCACGACCGCGATGTCGCCTGCGGGCGCCGCCTCGATGTCGGTCATCTCCTTGCCGAGCATGCGGTAGATGTGCGCGAGCCGCTCCTTCTTGCCGGTGCGCGAGTTGATGAGCTCGCTGCCGGCGGCGAGCGTGCCCGAGACGACCTTCACGAAGTTCAGCCGGCCGAGGTAGGGGTCTGACAGCGTCTTGAATACGAAACCGGCGGTCGCGCCCTCGACCGTCACGGGCAACTCACCGCCGTCGGCTGTCGGGAGCGGGCCGTGTGCCGTCGGCTCAGGGAAGAACGAGACGATCTCGTCGAGCAGGTCGCGGATGCCGACCAGCTGCGTGGCGGAGCCGACGAACACCGGGATGAAGATGCCCTGAGCGATCGCCTTGTCCAGGAGGGTCTCAAGCTCCTGCTGGCTGAGGCGCTCGCCCTCGAGGTACTTCTCCATGAGATCGTCGTCCGCCTCGGCCACGAGCTCGAGCAGCTTCTCCCGCCACTCGTCAGCGGCTGCCAGCAGCTCCTCGGGGATGTCGCTCTCGGTGACCGAGGTGCCGTCACCGTGGATGTACGCTTTCATGCGGATGATGTCCACGACGCCCTCGAGGTCGTGCTCCTTGCCGATCGGGATCTGGACCGCTCCCACCCGGTGACCGTAGTCGTCCACGAGCTTATCGAGCGCGCCCTCGAAGTCTGCGTGTTCCTTGTCCAGACGGTTGATGAAGACCGCCCGGGCGATGCCCATGTCGCCGGCGATCTTCCACAGGCGATCGGTCTGCACCTGCGGGCCGGAGACGGCATCGACCACGAAGAGCGCCATCTCGGCCGCTTCCATGCCTGCGATGGCGTCTCCGACGAAATCGGCGTAGCCGGGCGTGTCGATGATGTTGACCTTGACGCCCTTGTGGGTGAGTGGAGCGAGGGAGAGGTTGACGGTCATCGTGCGCTTCTGTTCCTCGCTGTCGTAATCGAGGCTCGAGTGACCGTCGTCGACGCTGCCGAGGCGTGACGTTTCTCCTGCCATGAAGAGCATCGCCTCGGCGAGCGTGGTCTTTCCAGCGCCTCCATGGCCGACCAAGACGACGTTACGGACCTTGTCGGTGCTAGGTGCTCCCATGAGCATCGCCTCCTTGCGGCTCGAACTGACGACAAGGGATGCTTCGCGGACGTCGAGGTCCGGCGCCCACGATCGACGGCGGGTAGGCCACCCGCCGCCGGGTGATGCAACCACCGATCTCTGGTGCCAGAGACGTACGCCCACGATAGCACATGGGACCCCGGTTGAATGGGTGCGAACGGGGCCATCCGGACACGCGATGGCGCGGGTTACAGCGCCACGTGGCACACTGGTAGAATGGGGCGATCCGCCATGCGGCGAGACCCGTCGGACCCGGTCTGGAAAGGAGCGCCGCATGCGGCCGGTACAGCGTGTGGTGATGGTGTGCGTCACGGCTGTCGCGCTTGGTGCGCTCGTCGGGTGCGGCGCCGACAGGACGTCTTCCGGCAGCCGGGTCGACACGTCGACCGTCGATGGTGCGACCGCGGGCGATGCTGATGCATTCACCGGTTTCGAGGAGGTAGCGATGCACGAGTCCGACGTCACGGTCGGGGGCGAGGAACGCGCGCTGGTCTCGACCGACAAGGGCGTGTTCGTGATCGAGTTCTTTCCCGACGATGCCCCCAACCACGTCGCGAGCTTCATCGAGCTCGCCGAGGAGGGCTTCTACGACGGCGTTAAGGTGCATCGCGTGGAGCCGGGGTTCGTCGTCCAGGCGGGCGACCCTCAGACTCGCGACCTGTCGGGTGATGACGTGCGACGGATCGTGGCGCAGCAGTCGCGCGGCATCCGCGAGCCCGGCACTCCGGCGCTCGGGACGGGCGGTCCGGGATGGAACCTGCCGGCGGAGTTCAACAGCCGTCCTCATCTGGACGGGACGGTCGCTATGGCGCGTTCAAGCGATCCGGACTCGGCGGGCTCGCAGTTCTACATCTGCCTTGGTGCCCAGCCGTTCCTGGACGGCAAGTACACGGTGTTCGGCACCGTGATCGAAGGCATGGACGTCGTGCGTTCGCTCGCGATCGGCGATACGCTGCAGAGCGTCGCGATCGAGGGTCGGCCGTAGGGAACGGAGGGGACGTGGACCAGGCACGCTACGAGCAGGGCCTGCAAGCCTACGAGTCCGGCGACATGCGCGTCGCGGCACGGGAGTTCCTTGCCGCAGCCGACGGGACGGACGATGCGGCGGCGTATCACCATGCCGGCAACGCGCTCATGAGGCTGCGACGCTACGACGACGCGGTGACCGTATACGGCAAAGCGCTCGCCTCCGAGGGTTACGAGCGACGGACGGCCGTGCTGGCGAACCTCGGCGCCGCGCATGCTGCGGCCGGGCACTTCGATGACGCGGTGGCGGCGTATCGTGCGGTCCTGGCTGATCCGGCCTACGGCCCGACGTACAAGGCCCGGCAAGGCATGGCGGGCGCGTACTACAAGATGGGACAGCTCGCGGAGGCGGCCGAGGAGTATCGCCGCGCCGCGCTCGACGACTCCAACCCCGATCCGGGCAAGGCGCTCAACAACCTCGGCATGTGCTTCATGGCGCTCGGCAGACCGCAGGATGCCGTGGAGGCGTACCGCGCGGCTGTCGACATGGAGGGTTACGCGGGGCGCGGCAAGGCCGCCGCCAACCTCGGCCTCGCGTATGTGGCGCTCGGCGTGCATGAGCAGGCGGTGCGCGCGTTCGCTCGCGCACGGGATTCTTTCGGCTACACGTTCCCGGACGCGACGCAGAAGGCGTTCGACGCCAGCCTGGCCGCGCTCAGCGCTGACCATGAGGTCATCGAGGGCTGGAGCACGGGCGAGATGCCCCCGGTGACGGCGGACAGCCGCCCCGGAGGACCAGCGGTCGCCGCCGGATCGTCGGCTGCGCCGACCCGCGCCGCCACGGAGCGTGATGAGGACGAGGAGGCCGAGGAGAGCGCGTTCTTCACGCGTACGGATGACGACATGCGTGTCGCCGACAAGGAGGCCCGTCGTCGCGAGCGTGTCGAGCGGCGGACGAGCCGCAGCGTGTGGGTGACGATCGCGACGTGGGTGACCGTGGTCGTGGTCGTAGCGGGTGCCCTGGTGTTCGCCTGGGTGTCAGGCCTCGGCTACCCGACGCAGGACATGACCGTGCGGCGCATGCTCGAGGCCCACAGCAACGGTGAGCCGGTGGACCCGTATTGGGTGGCCGTTCCCACCGCCGACGTCGAGAAGGAGATGAGCAAGCTGCCGCCGGGCTTCGCATCCTTCGAGATCGGCGCGGTCGAAGGGTCGCCGAGCACCTCGAAGGTGGATGTGACCATCACGCTGGAGACGGGCGCTCCGCTCGACTACCAGATCCTGCTTGCACGCGAGGGCGTGGGCTGGAAGGTCAACGGCGTCACCAACGACTGGCGATCGACCGGCGGCGGCTCGTAGCGCGCCACGTATCCGCTTTTCTGCACAGCCGGCAGGGTTTTACTTGCCTGCGGCGAACGTTTGTATCAACGTGTCACAAAGTTTGTCCCGCGATGAACATGGAGGAACGCACGTGGAGCAGAAGACCTACGTCATGATCAAGCCCGACGCTGTGGCGCGCGGCCTGGTGGGCAGCATCGTCGCTCGCCTGGAGGCGGTCGGCCTCACCCTTGAGCGCATGGAGCTCGGGTCGGTCACGGCCGAGCAGGCAGCGGCCAACTACGCGGAGCACGAGGGCAAGCCCTTCTACGCGGGTCTGGTCGAGTACGTCACGTCGGGTCCCGTCGTCAAGATGGTCGTGTCCGGTCCGGACGCGGTCGCGGTCGTGCGCAAGCTGATGGGCGCCACGAATCCCAAGGACGCGGCGCCCGGCACCATCCGGGGTGACTTCGGCCTGACGCTGGATGCGAACATCATCCACGGCTCCGACTCCCCGGAGAGCGCTGAGCGGGAGATCGCCATCTTCTTCGGGTAGGCGTCGCCGCGCACCGGTAGTCGGGGGACTGCGACTGGGGGTCACACATGTTCTTCAGGATGGTCGAGAAGGACCAGATCGCTGATCTCGTGCGCGGGCTCGCGTCCGAGTACGAGGTCGTCGGTCCGGTGGAGAAGCAGGGGCGGTTCGTGTTCGCGCCCGTCACGGGCGCGGAGGAGCTTCGGCTGGATTACGACACGACGCTGCTCCCGCCCAAACGGTGGTTCTTTCCGCCCGAGGAGACGATCATGCGTTTCCGCACGGCTGATGAGGAGGTCACCGACGACGAGGTCTTCGCGCCACCGCGCGTGCTCTTCGGACTGCACCCGTGCGACATCAACGCGCTTCTGCTGATGGACAACGTGTTCACGAGGGACTACGTCGATCCCTACTACAAGGCGCGGCGCGACAACACGCTCGTGGTCGGCGTCTCGTGCACGCCCTCCGATACGTGCTTCTGCAACGTCTGGGACACCGATGAGGTGCACTGGGGATTCGACGTCTTCCTGACCGACCTCGGCGACCGCTACTACGCGTCGCTGCGGACGGTGAAGGGCGCTGAGCTCCTCGACGACTACGTCAAGAGCAGCGAGGTGACCGAGGAGGATACCGCCGAGTTCCAGCGCGTCGTGGGCGAGTTCAAGCAGGCGTTCGACAACGACGTGGACACCACCCAGCTCCCGGTGCTTCTCGACGCCAAGTTCGACAGTCCGATCTGGGACGAGTTCGGTGAGCAGTGCCTCTCGTGCGGGGCGTGCTCGATGGTCTGTCCGACGTGCTACTGCTTCGATGTGACGGATCGGCTCGCACCTGACCAGAAGAGCGGGCGACGCGTCCGTACCTGGGACTCCTGTCAATTCAAGGAGTTCGCGGCAGTGGCACATGGCCAGAACTTCCGAGAGGGACGGGCGAGCCGGGTGAAGTACCGGTACTACCATAAGCAGTGGGGGTACCTGTCCAAGTTCGAGCGCGTGCTGTGCGTGGGATGCGGTCGTTGCGCGCGCGCGTGTCCTTCGGACATCAGCCCGGTGCGCGTCATCGAGGCGCTGCAGACGGGAGGTGTCCGATGAGCGTCATCCCGCAGGATGTGCATCGCCGGGACGCGGAGACGAACCCGTATCGGCCGTGGCCGGCCCGCATCACCTCGATCATCGACCTGACGGAGACCGAGAAGCTCTTCGAGTTCCGGATCATCGATCCGGAGATCCGCGAGTCGTTCACCTTCCAGTCCGGCCAGTTCGTCGAGCTCTCGATCTTCGGCGTCGGTGAAGCGCCTATCTCGATCAGCTCCGCGCCGAGCAAGCAGGGCTTCGTGGAGCTCTGCGTGCGATGCGCGGGCGATGTCACCGGCGCCCTGCACGCCAAGCAATGCGGAGACGTGGTCGGCATCCGTGGTCCGTTCGGGCGCGGTTTCCCGTTCCAGGAGATGAAGGGGCACGATGTCCTGCTCGTAGCGGGGGGTCTCGGCATCGCCCCGCTCAAGTCGCTGATCAACCACATCCACGACGAGCGGCATGAGTTCGGCAAGGTGACGATCCTGTACGGTGCGAAGAACCCTGCCGAGGTCCTGTTCCGCTATCAGTTCGACATGTGGAAGCACCGGGACGACTTCGATCTCATCCTCACCGTGGACGAGCCGGACGAGAGCTGGGACGGGGAACGGGGTCTCGTGACGGGACTGTTCGACCAGATCGAGGTCGATCCGGACAACACGTACGGGGCCATCTGCGGCCCGCCGGTCATGTACAAGTACGTCATCGACGAGATGCGCAAGAAGCACATGGACGTGGACAAGATCTACGTCTCGTTCGAGCGCCGGATGAAGTGCGGCATCGGGAAGTGCGGCCACTGCGGCGTCGGCCACCAGTACACCTGCGTCGATGGGCCGGTCTTCAACTACTGGGAAGCCATGAACCTGCAGGGGGCGATCTAGATGGCGCCGCGTGTCGTCGTCATCGGTCTGGCGAGCGACTTCGGTTGCCAGGTGCAGATGACCAACATCGAGGACCACCTGCTGGACGTTCTCGGCCTGATCGACCTCCGGTACTGGCAGCTCGCGTCGAGCGGACACCTGCCCGACTCGTACGACGTCGCGATCATCGAGGGCGCCGTGACCACCGACGAGCACGTGGCGCTGCTCGAACGGGTCCGCGAGACGGCCAGCGTGGTCATCGCCATCGGGGCGTGCGCGGTCACGGGCGGGATACCGGCCCTGGCCGCGCTCGGCGAGATCGATCGGCACTGCGCTGTCGTCTACGGAGACACGCCGCCGGTCGCCGGTGTCACGCGTCGTACGCCGGGTCCGGTCGGGTCTGTGATCGCGGTCGACTACCACGTACCGGGGTGTCCCATCGATACCGACGAGTTCGTGCGGGTGCTGCACCGGGCGCTGCAGGGACTGTCGGACCGCCCGCCGCAGGACCCGCTCTGCGCGGTGTGCAAGACCATGGAGAACGTGTGCTTCCTCGAGCGGGGACAGGTCTGTCTCGGCCTGGTGACGCGCACGGGATGCGGGGCGCGCTGTGTCACGCTGGGTCGCCCGTGCACAGGATGCCGCGGGCTGTCGCCTGAGGCGAACCTCCCCGCAGCGGCCGGGGTGCTCGAGTCCCGGGGGCTGGACGGCGCCGAGCTCGTGCGGCTGTTCGATCTCTACAACGCTGCAAGGGAGGCCGTCCGATGAGCACCATCACCGTCGAGCACGTCGCGCGCATCGAGGGACACGGCACGATCACGGTGGACGTCGAGGGCGGCGTCGTTCGCGATATCAAGATGGACATCATCGAGCCTGCGCGGTTCTTCGAGTCGATGGTGGTGGGACGACGCTTCGACGAGGTGTCCCTGATCACGAGTCGCATCTGCGGCATCTGCTCGCCCAATCACGCGGTCACGTCGCTCAGGGCCGTCGAGGATGCGCTCGGCATCGAGGTGTCCGAGCGCACGAAGGTCCTCCGCAAGCTGCTCGTGTACGGTTCCTACCTCCAGAACCACGCGACGCATCTCTACGTGTTCGCCGCGCCCGACTTCGTGGGTCTGCCGAGCGTCTTCCCCCTCGCCGAGACGCACCCGGAGGTCGTTCAGCGCGCGCTCACCATCAAGAAGATCGGCAACGAGCTCACCACGCTCATCGGAGGGAGGCCGGTACACCCGATCACCGCGCTCGTCGGCGGGTTCGCCTCCGAGCCCGACGCCCGTTCGCTCGAAGAGTTCGCCGAGCGGCTGACGCGTCTGGCGGGCGAGGCCGAGGAGACCGCCCGCCTGTTCGCCACGTTCGAGGTGCCGGCGTTCGAGACCGCGGGAGACATGCTCGCGCTCGTCGCAGACGACGACTATGCGATCTACGAAGGCGAGACAGCGTCCCTCCAAGGCGCGTGGCGCAGGCCCGTCGCCGAGTACCGCGACTTCATCCGCGAAGACGTCGTCGGCCACAGCAACGCCAAACACAGCACGGTCGCAGGGAGCCCATTCATGGTGGGAGCGCTGCCGCGCGTGAACCTCTCGGCAGACCGGCTCGCGCCCCGCGCCGCCGCTGTTCTGGGCGAGCTCGGTTGGAGCGGTGTGAGCCGGAACCCGTTCATGAACAACGTCTGCCAGGCGGTCGAGCTGGTGGATGCCTGCGAGCGGTGCGCGGGCTACGCTCGCCAGCTGCTCGAGATGGGCGGTTCGAGCGAACCCGTGCCGTTCGCGGTCCGTGCGGGCTCGGGTGTGGGCGCGACCGAGGCGCCCCGCGGCACGCTGTACCACGCATACAGCATCGACGACGACGGCTTCGTCACCGCGGGGGATGTGATCACGCCGACCGCGCAGAATCTCGGCAACCTCGAGGCTGACATGCGTGCTTTCGCGCCGACCGTGGTCGACGAACCACGTGACCGATTCGTTCTTCTGGTAGAACAGTTGGTGCGGGCGTACGATCCGTGCCTGTCGTGTTCGGTCCACTAGCCGCTGACCGAACGGATGCCGCCGCTCGCGAGCGGCGGCATCGCCATATGCAGGAGGACGGGCGCGCCCGCCGAATGGTGCGGGACCCACCGTGCGCGGAAGGACAGGGGGAGCGGATGTGAGCAAGGCGGCGTTCAAGGGCGGGGTCCATCCCGCCGGACGCAAGGAGGCTACTTCCGGCACGCCGATCGAGGAGATGCCGGTCCCAGCACGCCTCGTCGTGCCGATGAGCCAGCATCTTGGCGCACCGTGCGAACCGACGGTTGAGGTCGGCGATCGCGTCGTGCGCGGTCAGGTGATCGGCGCGACGGACGCGATGGTCAGCGCGCCGATACACAGCCCGGTCAGCGGCGAGGTCACGGCGATCGGCCCGACACTGACCACGGGCGGGACGAGGGTCACGGCCGTGAGCGTCACGCCTGACGAGACGCAGGACCTGGCATCGTTCGAGCGCGTGGTCGCGGAGGGTGGCGTCCCCGCCATCGTGCGCGCGGCGGGTGTCGTGGGCATGGGCGGCGCGACCTTCCCCTCGGCGGTGAAACTGCGTCCGCCCAACGGCATGGAGATCACCACGCTCATCCTCAACGGCTGCGAGTGCGAGCCCTTCCTGACGTGCGATGACCGCCTGATGGTCGAGATGCCGGAGCGCATCATCGCCGGTGCGAAGATCATGGCCGAGACGGTCGGCGCACAGCGCATCGTCGCCGGTGTGGAAGACAACAAGCCGGACGCGATCGCCGCGCTCCGGGAGGCAGGACGATCGGCGGGTGTCGAGGTAGTGGGACTCGTCACGCGCTACCCGCAGGGTGCTGAGAAGCAGCTCATCTGGGCGATCATGGGTGTCGAGGTGCCGCACGGCCAGTTGCCGGCGGCGACCGGTGCGCTCGTGCACAACGTCGCGACGGCGGCTGCCGTCGCAGACGCCGTCGAGCGGGGCAAGCCACTCACCGAGCGTGTCGTCACGGTGACCGGCCGGGTCGCGAGGCCCGGCAACTACCGGGTCCTCCTCGGCACGCTCGTCGCCGATCTCATCGATCACGCGGGCGGCACGGTCGGCGAGGTGGGGCGCATCATCGCGGGCGGACCGATGACCGGGCAGGCGCTGGCGTCGCTGGATGTCCCGGTGACCAAAGGGACATCGGGCATCGTGGTGCTGGGTCCCGACGAGGCGGCGCCGGACATCCACGATGACCAGCCGTGCATCCGGTGCGGGCGCTGTCCGGAGGCGTGTCCCATGTACCTGGAGCCGTACGCGATCGCGAACTACGCGTACCGACGTGAGTGGAAGGCGGCCGAGGAGTTCCATCCGATCGACTGCATCGAGTGCGGCGTGTGCTCCTATGTGTGTCCGACGAAGCGTCCGCTGCTGCAGCTCATCAGGCTGGCGAAGGCGACCGCGATGCAGAAGGGAGCGAAGCTGTGAGCGACACGGTGACCAACGAGCGTCGCATCGTCGTCGGCAGCTCCCCGCACATCACGTCGCCCGCGACGTGCACCGGCATCATGCTGTGGGTCGTGGCAGCGCTTCTGCCGACGACCATCTGGGCGTGCATCACCATGGGATGGCCCGCGATCCGACTCATCGTTCTCTGTCTCGTCGCCACACTCGGGACCGAGGCGCTGTGGAACGCGGCGGCGCGCAAGCGCCAGACCCTCACCGACGGCAGCGCGCTCGTCACCGGCTTGCTGCTGGCGCTGAGCCTCCCGCCGCTGACTCCGTGGTGGATCGCGCTTGCGGCGGGCATCATCGCGATCGCGCTCGGCAAGCTCGTGTTCGGAGGGCTCGGCTTCAATATCTTCAACCCGGCGCTCGTGGGCCGTGCGTTCGTCGCGATCTCATGGGCGGGCGTGTTCGCCGAGGCCCCGAATCGCGGCTGGTTCAGGGCGCTCCCGGAACTGACGGCCGAGGGATACGATGCGGTGCAGGGCGCCACGCGCCTGATGGCCGCGGCGGCCGACCGCGCCGCCGACGGCGCCTACGGCTTCGATCTGGCGGCGCAGTACCGCCCGCTGCTGTTGCTCAACCTCGAGGGCTCACTTGGCGAGGTCTCGGCGCTCCTGCTCCTGCTGGGAGGCGCGATCCTGCTCGTGAAGCGCATCATCGACTGGCGCATCCCGGCGGGGTACATCGGGACGATGGCGTTGCTGTCGTGGGTATTCGGGTCGGACCCGCTCTTCAACGTCCTCGCAGGAGGTCTCCTCCTCGGTGCTTTCTTCATGGCGACGGACTACGTCTCGTCTCCCATGACCAAGAACGGGCGCCTGTTGTACGGCGTAGGGTGCGGTGTCTTCAATGCGGTCGGAAGGTTCTACGGCTCCATGCCGGAGGCGACGACCTTCGCGATCCTGTTCATGAACGGTCTAGCGCCGCTGATCGACCGGGCGTTCAGGCCGCGCACGTTCGGGTGGGTGAAGCGCAATGGCTAAGTCGTTCCGTCTCGTGATCGCGGTCGTTGTGACCTGCGTTGTGGCCGCGACGGGCCTGGCGCTCGCGTACGGAGCCACCAAGGACCGTATCGCCGACCAGGAACGTCGCGCCGAGCAGGAATCGCTCGCCGCGGTCCTGCCTGAGGCCGACTCGTTCGAGCCGGTTGCCGAGGACGTGCTCGCGGCGGCGCAGGACGCCGCCGGCGACGCGGACTGCTCGGCCATCTACGAGGCGCTCGACAGCTCCGGAGCGCTCATCGGCTGGGGTTTGCGCGTGTCGGGACGTGGATATGGCGGACCCATCAACGTGGTTTTGGGTTTGGACAGCACCGGTAAAGTCACGGGTGTCACAATCCTCTCCATGAGCGAGACGCCTGGTCTCGGGACGAAGGTGCAGTCCGAGCCGTGGTTCCTGGAGCAGTTCACCGAGCTGCCCGCGGCGTTCGCCACGGAAGACGTCCGTGCGCTGGATTCCATCTCTGGGTCCACGAAGTCCTCGCGCGGTGTCCGCGCTGCGGTCGAGGGCGCGGGTCGGGTCTATGCGGAAGTGCTCCAAGCACGCGCGGGAGGTGAGCAGTGATGGCCGAGTGGCTGAGGACGTTCCGGCAGGGTATCGCGATCGAGAACCCCCTGACGGTGCTGATGATCGGCCTGTGCGCCACCCTTGCGGTGTCCACGCTCGTCCAGGGCGCGCTGTTCATGGGACTCGCGGTGGTGTTCGTGCTCACCATGAGCAACATCATCATCGCGGTCTTTCGGAGCGTGATCCCCCACGAGGTGCGGATACCGGTATTCATCGTCGTCATCGCCTCGTTCGTCACGATCGTCGACTTGACGATGCACGCATTCCTGCCCGAGGTATACCAGTTCCTGGGCATCTGGATCCCGCTCATCGTCGTCAACTGCCTGATCCTCGGGCGCGCCGAGGCGTTCGCGTACCACAACCGCGTGTCGCTCGCGATCGCTGACGGGCTCGGGATGGGCATCGGCTACTGGCTTGTGATCGTCGCCCTTGCGATGATCCGAGAACTTCTGGGCACCGGTCGGATCGTCATGTTCGAGCGGACGCTGATCGCCCTGCCGGCAGGATACGCGCCACCGGGTCTTGTGCTGCTGTTTCCTGGCGCGTTCATCATCTTCGGGCTGATGATCGCTGCCTCACGTTGGCTGGGCGAACGTACCGAGCGACGGAAGGAGCGCTGCTGATGAGCACGATCAGCCAACTCGCGCTGCTGTTCCTCGGCGCGGCGCTCGTCAACAACATCCTGCTGACGCGATTCATCGGCCTGTGCCCGTTCTTCGGGGTGTCGGGCAACATGGAGACGTCGGTCGGGATGAGTATCGCCGTCGTGTTCGTCATGACGCTCGCGTCCACGGCGACGTGGGTGGTCTGGACGTTCGTCCTCGACCCTCTCGGCGTCGGCGAGTTCCTCTACATCCCGGCGTTCATCCTGATCATCGCGTCACTGGTGCAGTTCGTGGAGATGTACCTGCGCAAGGCGAGTCCCGTGTTGTACCGGGCGATGGGCATCTATCTACCGCTTATCACGACCAACTGCGCGGTGCTGGCCACGGCGACCGAAGCGGCCAAGCCTGGCTTCTTCAAGATGAATCTCGACCTCGGTGCCACGCTCGGACTGGGAGAGGCGCTCGTGTACACGCTGGGAGTGTCCGTCGGCTTCGGTTTTGCGCTGCTGACCTTCGCCGCGCTCAGGGAGCGACTGGAGATCGCGCCTGTCCCACGGCTGCTGAAGGGCAATCCGATGGCGTTCATCACGGCCGGCCTCCTCTCGCTCGCGTATGTGGGCGTCGCCGGCTGGTTCGGACTGTGAGGCGATGACGGTGGATCTGGTACTCATCCTGAAGGCGGTCGTCGCGCTCAGTGTGATCGGCGTGGTCACGTCGGCCGTCCTCTCGACGGCTGCGCGGCGGTTCCACGTGGAGGTCGATCCCCGTGTCGAGCGCGTTTTCGATGCGCTTCCCGGCTCGAACTGCGGGGCGTGCGGCAATCCGTCCTGTTTCGCCGTGGCCGAAGCCATCGTCGTGGGCGACTTGCCGGCGAACGCGTGTGTCGCGGGTGGCCAGGCCGTGGCCGACGAGGTCAGCTCGATCATGGGCGCCGTCGCGTGCGAGGTCGCCGTGGTGGTCTCGGCGCGCCAGTGCGGGGGCGGCGACAGAGCTGTTCGCGCTTACGAGTACAGTGGCATACGGAGCTGCGCCGCCTCGGCGCGGCTGGCCGGCGGCCCGCTCGTATGCGAGGCAGGCTGCTTCGGCTTCGGTGACTGCATGCGCGCGTGCCCGTTCGACGCCATCGTGATGGACGAGCGGGGACTCCCCAGGATCGATCTCGTGAAGTGCACCGGGTGCGGCATCTGCGTCAAGGAATGCCCGCGAGGAGGGGCCGGACTGCTGCGGTTGGTGCCCGAGGACGCCCCCATCGTGGTGCGTTGCAATGCGCACGACAAACCGAAGGATCGCAAGGCTGCGTGTTCGGCCTGCTGCATCGCGTGCAAGCGGTGCGAGAAGGACTGCCCAGAGGACGCGATCCATGTGATCGACCGGCTTGCCGTGGTGGACTACGCGAAGTGCACCGGTTGCGGCGTCTGCGTCGAGGTATGTCCGCAGAACTGCATCGACCTGCATGGGCGTGCCCGCGGCGCGGCTGCGGCGGAGACCGACGGTGTCGGCAAGGACGCCCCCGGTTTCGCGACTGCGTGACATCATGCTTACTCGTGGCGACAAGCTGCTCGTGGTCGTGTTGGCGGTACTGCTGCTGCTCAGCGTGCCGGTCGCCCTGGCTGCGGCACGCACGCCGGTCGACTCTGTCGTCATCGAGGGCCCGTCCGGACGGACCGTCGTCCCGCTCCACCGTGACACCGACGTGATGGTGGACGGTCTGCTCGGCACGGCCACGGTCGAGATCCGTGAAGGTGCCGTGCGCGTGTCGAGCGCACCGTGCCCGGATCACGTCTGCGTTGAGACCGGGTGGGTGGATCGTGGCGGTCGCGTGATCGCCTGCGTGCCTGGCGGCATCAGCGTTCGGCTGTCCTCGTCTCGGGAGGGGGCGCTCGATGCGGTCGTCCGCTGACGTCATGGATGTCCCGGCGGCGCGCCCCGCGCTCACGGCCCGCACGGTCGCCATCGCGGGCCTCCTGGCCGGCATGGGTGTCGTTCTCGGTCTCGTCGAGCAGTGGGTGGGGCTTGCGCCGCTGCCGTGGTTGCGTCTCGGGATAGCGAACATCGCGGTGGTCCTCGGTCTCCGCCTCTTGGGCCCGCGAGCCGCGCTCGGCATCAGCCTTGCGCGGTGGGCCATGGTGGGCCTCCTGACCGGGACGCTCGCGGGGCCGACGGGCGGACTTGCGCTGTGCGGGGCAGTCGCCGCGTGGGCCGCGATGTCGGCGCTGTCGCTCTGCGGAGCGCGCTTCTCGGTCGTCGGCTGGTCCGTTCTGGGTGCAGTCGCCCACTCGACTGCGCAGTTCTCGATCGCGTCGGTGCTCGCCGGCTCGGTCGCCGTATTGACTCTCTATCCACTGTCCGCAGCAGCGAGCCTCCTCTTCGGCCTCGCCACCGGGTTCGTCGCCCGGCTGCTCCTCTCCCGGGTGTCGACCGTCACCGGGTGAGATGAGGAGGTGGCGCCGTGGCTCCACGCCATCTGCGCCAGGGAACCGACGTCCGAACACTCCTGCTTGAAGGACGTGCTGACGTCGTGCCGGACGAGGCGCTGCTTGCTGTCCTGTTGGGGAGTGAGCAGAGCGTCGCCATGGAGATGCTCGAGCGATACCCGATGCCCGCGGGGCTGTGGGGCCTGAGCCCGACGGAGCTGACGGCGCACCGCGGCGTTGGCCCGGCTGCCGCTGCGCGCCTGCTCGCCTCTGCTGAGATGAGCAGACGGTGGGCGGCGAGGCCGCCCTGTGAGCGCCCCGTCGTCTCCACTCCCGATGACGTGGTCCGCCTCTGCGGACCGCAGCTGGCGGGGGCCGAGCGGGAGCACTTCTGGGCACTCGCGCTCAACACCAAGAACCGTCTGCTCCGCGTCGTCGAGGTCTCGGTGGGGAGCCTGAATGCATCGATCGTGCACCCGCGTGAGCTCTTCAAGGAAGCGGTCCGGTTGTCTGCGGCATCGATCGTCGTGGTCCACAACCACCCGAGTGGCGATCCGACGCCTTCAGCGGCCGATCAGCAGCTGACGCGGAGGCTCGTCCGTGCGGGGGACGTGCTCGGCATCGAGCTGCTCGATCATGTGGTCATCGGCGAAGCGGGGACCCACGCGAGCTTCCGCGACCTCGGACTCATGTGATACCGCCATCAGGCGCGTGCCGGCGCGGATGCCGTCAGACCGGCGAAGCAAGCTCATGCTTGGGCACCCTGACCAGCGGTGTTACCATACTGATGAACGGTTCCGCGCATGGGCCGCGAACCGCTATGTTACACTTTGCGCCGTGCAAACGAACCGTCCGCGCGGGTGCTGATGGCTCCCCGCGCGTTCTTTTGGCTGTCCGGGTGACCGGACGGGCGCGCGGCGTCGATGCCGGGGCGTCGAAAGGAGAGCGCACGTGTCGCTTGTCGACATGTTCTTCAACTCCTGGGGAAACGACATGGCCGTCGACCTGGGAACCGCTAACACGCTCGTGTCCGTGCGCGGTCGGGGCATCGTCCTGATCGAGCCGTCCGTCGTGGCGGTCGAGCAGGAGACCAAGCGCGTCCTCGCCGTAGGTGTCGAGGCCAAGCGGATGCTCGGCCGGACGCCGGGTTCGATCGTCGCCATCAGGCCGCTCAAGGACGGCGTCATCGCCGACTTCGAGGTCACCGAGGCGATGCTTCGCTACTTCATCAACAAGACGCGCGTGAAGCGCTTCCCGTGGCAGCCCAAGCCCCGCGTGGTCGTCTGCGTGCCCTCGGGAGTCACCGAGGTGGAGAAGCGCGCTGTCTTCGAGGCGACGATGCAGGCGGGCGCGCGGCAGGCATATCTGATCGAGGAGCCGATGGCGGCCGCTATCGGCGCAGGGCTGCCGATCCAGGAACCCACGGGTAACATGGTCGTGGACATCGGTGGCGGTACCACCGAGGTGGCGGTCATCTCGCTCGGCGGCATCGTCGTCGCGCAATCGATCCGGATCGGCGGCGACGAGTTCGACGAGTCGATCATCAACCACATCAAGCGTGAGTACAACGTGCTGGTAGGAGAGCGGACCGCCGAGGAGATCAAGTTCGAGATCGGTTCCGCATTCCCGCTTGCCGAGGAGCTCGACGTGGAAGTGCGCGGCAGGGATCTGCTGACCGGCTTGCCGCGGACGCTCCAGCTCTCCTCCGAGGAGATCCGGACCGCCGTCGAGGAGCCCACACAGGCGATCGTCGCCGCGGTCAAAGGCACGCTCGAGCGGACGCCGCCCGAGCTGGCGAGCGATCTCATGGAGTTCGGCATCGTGCTGACCGGCGGCGGGGCACTGCTGAAGGGTCTCGACGATCGGCTCCGGCATGAGACGGGGATGCCCGTGCACGTCTCGGAGAACGCGCTCATCAACGTGGTCCTCGGCTCGGCTATGGCCCTCGAGGAGATCGACGTCCTCAAGAAGGTCCTCACGGTCTCCCGATGAGACCTGAGGTTGCGGCGCCATGAGGATCTCCGCCGAAACCCCCAAGCGAGGCAACCCGACGCTGCTCGTCGGACTGGTGGTCGTCTCTCTCATCCTGGTCACCGTCTACTACCGCGAGGGTGATACCGGACCGCTGCACCGCATGCGCGACGGCGTGCTCGCCGTCAGCGCGCCGCTTGCGCGTCTCGGCGATGCCATCGCGAGCCCCTTCGAAGCGGCTGGCGACTGGGTCTCGGGCATCGGCGTTCGGCGTGAAGAGCTGGACTCTCTGAGCGAGCAGAACGAGGAGCTCCGGGCACGCCTGGCGGAGCTCGAAGAGGCCCGACAGGAGAACGAGCGGCTCCGCGAGCTCGTGGAGTTCGCCGAGGAGCGGCAGCTGACGAAGCTGGGGGCGCGCGTCATCGGGAAGCCGGCCACTCCGTGGGAGGGCGCCCTGTTGATCGATCGCGGGTCGGCGGACGGCGTTGAGCCGGGGATGCCGGTGCTGGCGGCCCAGGGGCTCGTCGGCCAGGTGTACGAGGTGTCCGAGCGTGTAGCGAAGGTGCGACTCCTCACGGACCAGCGCAGTGGCGTGGCCGCGATGGTGCAGTCCAGCAGGGTGCCGGGCGTCGTTCAGGGATCGGTGGAGGGAGCGCTCACGCTCGAGTTCGTCGCCGCGGATACGGCGCCGGTCGTCGGCGACGTCGTCATCACGTCGGGGTTGGGCGGCGTCTACCCCAAGGGGCTCGTCATCGGTGACGTGACGAGCGTCACCGAGCGTCGCGGGGAGCTGTTCCCGAGAATCGACGTCGTATCGCGCATCGACATCGACCAGCTCGAGGAGGTGCTGATCCTGCTCGGTACCGTCTCGCAGGACGAGGCATCCGGAGGTGATGTCGAGTGAGCCGGGTATGGGCGAGCGCGGCGGCGCTGTTGGCCGCCTTCGTGCTTCAGATCGTCATCGCACCTCATATCGGGGTGCTCGGCACCGTGCCGAGCTTCCCCGTGCTCGTGGTCATCACCCTCGCACTGGTGGAGGGTCCGCGTGCCGGCGCATGGTCCGGGTTCTTCGCCGGCTTGCTGCTCGACCTGCTCGGCACGCACCCCGTCGGTGCGTGGGCGCTCGTGCTCACCGTCGTCGGCTACGTGGCGGGGATGGTGCAGGCGAACCTGTTCGCCGAGGGGTGGCTGCTTCCGGCTACCGTTGCGGTGATCGCGTCGGTCATGGCCGAGCTCGCATACCTGATCGTGCTCATCATCCTCGGCACCGGCACGCCGCTGTGGTCGTCGATCATCGCCGTGGTGCTGCCGCGGGGTGTGTACAATACCGTTCTGACCCTGCTGTTCTATCCGTGGTTGGCGCGCTTCTTGCGGCCTGACCAGGGAGTGAAGTCGTTCCGGCGATTTGCCTGACGTCCCGGGAGCGGGGCCGCTTGCGGCGCCCGCCGTTTGGAGTCGCACCGCATGATCACCTTCCGTGAAGAGCTCAAGTCTCGTTTCGCCGCACTCGGCATAACGGTGCTCGTGCTGCTCGCGGCGTTGCTCGTGAGGCTGTGGACGATGCAGGTGCTCGCGGGCGAGTCGTTCGCGGCCCAGGCCGAGAACAACCGGGTCCGAGAGCTGTCGGTGAGCGCCCCTCGGGGCAGCATCTACGACCGTGACGGACGGCCGCTCGTCACCAATCGCGCCGCGCTCGCGGTGAGCATCGACCCCGCGGATGCCGAGGTGCGCAGCCTGCTCGTCAGACACCAGAGCTCGAGCAAGGACGACGATCCGACGCGCAAGGAGATCCAGGAGGCGTTCGGTGAGGTCGCGACGATGCTCGGTATGTCCACGCAGGAGGTCTGGGAGAAGGTCTCCGACACCCGGGTGGAGGCGCTCCGCCCGCGGGTCATCGCCATCGACGTCCCCATCGACACGGTGTCTCAGCTCGCGGAGCGCCAAACCGAGTTCCCGTCGGTGCGTGTCGACGAGATACCGGTGCGGGAGTATCCCAACGGCGAACTGGCGGCGCACGTGCTCGGCTACACAGGCGAGATCTCCGAGGAGGGCCTCGCCCAAGCTGATCCGCTCAGGGGGTACGAGCTCGGAGACATCGTGGGTAAGACGGGAGTGGAAGCCCAGTACGAGAGCGTCCTCCAGGGCGACAAGGGATGGCGGCTCATCGAGGTGAACGCGTCGGGCGCGCCGCAGCGCGTCGTCAAGGAACAGGCCGCTGTGCCCGGTCGCGACATCGTGCTCACGCTCGACCTCGAGGTCCAGCAGGTGGCCGAGCAGGCCCTGGCAGATGCGATCGATGAAGCGCACCGGCAGGACTACCCCAAAGCGGCGGCAGGCGCGGCCGTCGTGCTCGACGTGAAGACCGGTGGCGTGGTCGCCATGGCGAGTGCGCCGACGTTCGACCCGACGCAGTTCCTCGGAGGCATATCACAGGCTGAGTGGGATGCGCTCACGTCCGAGGGCAGCGAGTACCCGCTCCATAACCGTGCCGTGATGGGGGCGTACCCTGCTGCTTCGACCTTCAAAGCGGTGAGCGGTCTCGCCGGCCTTGAGTACGGCATCACGTACGAGAACAAGACGTACTACTGCGCCGGCAAGTGGACCGAGATGGGCGAGCAGTGGCCGAAGTGGTGCTGGAAGCGCAGCGGGCACGGCACCATCTCGTTCCGCACGGGCGTCGAGGAGTCGTGCGACACCGTCTTCTACGAGATCGGTTACGAGTTCTATAAGCGCCGCCAGGAGGAGCTGCAGGCGTTCTCCCGTTCGATGGGCCTCGGTGCGAAGACCGGCATCGACCTGCCGGGCGAGGTCTCCGGCCGGATCCCGGACGCCGCGTGGAAAGAGGAGTTCAACCGCGACTACCCCGAGTACCAGATGTGGCTGCCGGGAGACACGGTGAACATGGTCATCGGACAGGGCGACATGCTCGTCACTCCGCTGCAGATGGCGGCCGTCTACGCGGCCATCGGGAACGACGGCGTGACCATGCAGCCGCACGTGCTTGCCTCGGTGATGGACTCGGAAGGCGGGACGGCGCGCGCCTTCGAGCCTGTCGTGATAGCCGATCCCGGAATCGATCCGGCGAACCTGGCGGTCATGCACCGCGCGCTCGTCGACGTGACCGAGGAGGGGACCGGCGCCGGCGCATTCCGCGGGTTCGGTGCGACGGTGGCCGGCAAGACCGGCACCGCTGAGGTGTACGGGAAGGACGACTACGCGTGGTTCTGTGCGTACGCGCCTGCCGAGGACCCGCAGTACGCTGTCGCGATCGTGATCGAGCAGGGCGGGCACGGTGGTTCGACGGCCGGACCCGCCGCTCGGCAGATCCTGGCAGCCGCCCTCGACCTGCCGGTCGAGCGCGTCCATGCGACGGATCAGTCGAGGTGACGATGGACAGGGACCTGACGACACGCGTGCGGGGCGCCGTTAACTTCCCGCTCGTCCTGTGGGCGACCGCGCTCGTCGTCTACGGGACGGTCATGGTCTACTCGGCTACCTCGGGCATGAGCTCGGGCGACGCGCTCATCAGGCGACACCTTCTCGGCATCGGTGTCGGGCTGGTCCCGCTCGTGATCGCATGGGCGTTCGACTATAAGCTGCTCAAGTCGTGGAGCGGTCCACTGATGTTCGTGCTGGGGATCCTCCTCATCAGCCCCCGGATCCCGGGGCTCGGCTACGAGGCCGGTGGGGCGACCGCATGGTTGCAGGTGTTCGGGGTGCGGCTGTTCCAGCCGTCCGAGCCTGCGAAGCTCATCCTGATCGCCGTGATGGCCTCGTTGATCTCAGAGTACAAGGGACACATCGATAGGCCGCGCGATGTCGCGCGTCTCATGGCCTACCTTGGCATCGCGCTCGTGCTCATCTTGCTGCAGCCGGACCTGGGCACGGGGCTCATCTTCGTCGCCATCGCCCTGGGCATGTTGCTGCTCGGCGGCCTGAAGGCCCGCTGGTTTGCGGTGTTCGCGCTCATCGGCGTCATCGCTATCGGCGCGATCCTGCAGTTCGGTCTCCTGCAGGACTATCAGGAAGACCGGCTGCTCGTCTTCGTCGATCCGAGCCGCGATCCCCAGGGGGCAGGCTACAACCTCGCACAATCGCGCATCGCGGTGGGCTCCGGCGGGCTGACGGGGCAGGGCCTGCAATCGGGGACGCAGTCGAACCTCCACTTCTTGCCGGAGCGACACACGGACTTCATCTTCGCGGTGCTGGGGGAGGAGCTCGGGTTCCTCGGTGCAGCGCTCCTGCTTGGTCTGTACCTTGCTCTGCTGATCGCGGCCCTCGTGGTATCCACGTCATCGCGCGACCTGTACGGCGCGCTCATAGCTGCGGGTATCATCAGCATGTGGACGTTTCAGATATTCGAGAACGTCGGCATGACGATCGGCATGATGCCGATCACCGGCATCCCGCTGCCGTTCATCAGTTTCGGCAGTTCCGCGATGGTGACCAACCTTGCGGCCGTCGGCATGCTGCTGTCCGTCTGGTCCCGGCGCTACGGTACCTGACGGCTGCGGCCGCTCAAGAGGAGGGGCGATGGCGCTGCCCGTGGACGTGCGTGACCTACTGAAGGCTGGCGACCGCATCCGGAAGGACCGGGAGCAACCGGTCCGCTTCGCCGTGATCGTCGAAGTCGATGCGAGCGACATGCTCATCGACGGGCTCCGCGATCGGCTGAGGCCGGCGACGGCTGCCGCATCCCTGCGGATCGAGGTGGCCGAGCCGGGCAAGCCGATCGACTACGCCGAGTCCACAGACGCCGTGATCGCGGCGGTCGGCAGCGGCACGACCGGCATCGAAGCCGCTCTCGCACCCGCACGCGCTCGTCGCATCCCCCTCGTGGCGGTGGCGGTGGGCGAGCCTTCGACGGCCGACGCGCTGGCAGACCGGCTCCTTCAACCGACGGCCGACCTGTTGGTAGACCACGATGTCGCGCGCCTCCTCGATGACGAGCTCGGCGAGTGGCTGGTGGACCGACTCGGCCACAAGCGCCTCGCCCTCGCGGCGAACTTCGGCTTCCTGCGCCGGGCGGTGGCCGAGGATGCGGTGCGCACCACGTCCTGGCAGAACGGTCTCGTGGGCGCGGTCGCCCTGATCCCCGGCGCGGACATGCCGATCATGACCGCGAACCAGGCCAAGATGCTGCTGCAGATCGCCGCAGCCTATGGCGAGCACCTCGGGCCCGAGCGGATTCGGGAGCTCGCGGCGGTCGTCGGTGGAGGCTTCGCCTTCCGGGCGGTCGCGCGACAGCTGCTGACGGCAGTTCCGGTGCTCGGCTGGGCCGTCAAGGGCGGTATCGGCTACGGGGGAACCGTTGCGATGGGCAAGGCCGCCATCACGTACTTCGAGCAGGGCGCCGACCTCGGCCAGGTCGTCTCCCGGCTCAAGGACGAGGCGGGAGAGCGCCTTACGAGCGCACGGAGCGGCATGGCGCGGTTGCCCCGGGCGACCGCATCGCACGTCCTTGAGCCCGTGGAGCAGCCCGCGCTGCCCGGGACGGAGCCCGGCGTCGATGACTGATCTGTGGCCGAGGGTCGAGCCGCTGCTCGCGGCCGTCGAACGGCCCGCCCGCTATGTCGATCACGAGTGGGGCGCGCACCATGACGCACAAGCCGCGTACCGCGCGGCTCTCGTCTATCCCGACACCTACGAGGTCGGCATGGCGAACCAGGCTCTTGCCATCCTCTACGAGCGCCTGAACGGCATCGACGGCGTCGCGGCGGAGCGCGCGTTCGTGCCGTGGAGCGACATGATCGAGGCGTTGCGTGCATCGGACGTGCCGCTGTTCACCCTCGAGTCCTGCATGCCGCTGAGGGAGTGCGAGCTGATCGGCATCACGCTCCCGTACGAGCTCACCTACAGCAACGTCCTCGAGGTGCTCGACCTGGCGGGCATGCCGGTGCGCTCCGCAGACCGGAGCGGCGAGCACCCGCTCGTCATCGGCGGCGGACCGTGCGCGTACAATCCCGAGCCGGTCGCGCCGTTCTTCGATGCGATCCTCATCGGCGACGGTGAAGATGCCGTGCTCGAGATCGTGAGCGCGCACCGCGCTGCGCTGGCGGCCGGCTTGAGCCGAGAAGAGACGCTTGGGCGCCTCGCCGGTATCCGGGGCGTCTACGTACCGAGCTTATACGATGCGACCCCTGAGGGCGCGCTCGTCGCGTCACCCGGCGCGCCGGAGCGGGTCGTGAAGCGCGTGGTCGCCGACCTGGACGCAGTGCGATCGCCGCTCTGTCCTGTCGTGCCGTTCATGGACGTCGTGCATGACCGGGCGACCGTCGAGGTCCTGCGCGGCTGCTCCCGGGGCTGCCGCTTCTGCCAGGCCGGCATGGTCTACCGCCCGACGCGCGAGCGGTCGGCCGACTCCATCGTCCGTGATGCGATCGCTGCGCTTCAGTGCACGGGCCACGAGGAGGTATCGCTGACGTCGCTCTCGACCGCGGACCACGCGAGCCTCGAAGAGGTGCTGCGCCGTCTCTCGCGCCGGCTGGAGGGGACGGCTGTATCGATCTCGCTGCCCTCGCTGCGCGTGGACGCGTTCTCGCTCGGTATGGCGCGCCTGCTCGGTGGAGGTCGCAAGGCCGGGCTGACGTTCGCGCCGGAGGCTGGGACGCAACGGCTGCGCGACGTCATCAACAAGAACGTGACCGAGGAAGAGCTCCTCGAGACGATCGATCGCGCGTTCCGTGCCGGCTGGCGGCGCGTGAAGCTGTACTTCATGATCGGCCTGCCCACCGAGACCGAGGACGACGTCCGTGGCATCGGGGCGCTCGTGGGCCGGGCGCTCGCTGCGGCACGGGGGGCGACCCCGGCCGATCAGCGAGGCGGCGTCAGGGTGGCGGTGTCGGTGTCGACGTTCGTCCCCAAGGCCCATACGCCGTTCCAATGGGAGCCGCAGATCCCGCTGGAAGAGGTGCGTCGCCGTCAGGTCGTCTTGCGTGATGCGATGCCGCACAAGGGGGTCGACCTCTCGTGGCACGACCCGGACACCTCGTTCCTCGAGGGCGTTCTGGCGCGTGGCGGCCGAGAGGTCGCCGACGTTATCGAGACTGCGTGGCGAGCCGGAGCTGTGTTCGACGCGTGGAGCGAGGAGTTCGACCTCGGCCGATGGATCGACGCGATGGAGCGGTGCGGGATCGATGGCAGGGCGCTTGCGAACAAGCCGAGAGACCCTGATCGACCGATGCCGTGGGAGCACATCGACACCGGTCTCAGTCGACGATTCCTGCTCTCGGAGCGTGACCGCGCGTATGCGGGTGTCGTCACCGCGGACTGTACCTTCGAGGAGTGCACGGGCTGCGGGGTGTGTCCGTCTCTCGGGGTGGACATCCGGCTCTCGGGGGTGCGCCATGGCTGACGAGCACTTCCGCCTGCGCGTCGCCCACGCCAAGTCCGGCAGGCTGCGCTTCTTGTCGCATCTCGAGCTGACCCGGGCATGCGAACGGTCGGTGAGGAGGGCCCGCCTGCCCTTCTCGGTCACGCAGGGATTCAACCAGCGGATCAAGATGGCGTTCGGTCCGGCGCTGCCGGTGGGCACCGCGAGCACGGCGGAGTACTATGATGTGTGGTTGGACTCGTACGTGCCTGCCGAGGAGGCCCTGGCGCGCCTGACCGGTGCGACGCCCGAGCTTGTCGGGCCCGCGGAAGCGGCGTTCGTGCCGCTCAGGGCACCCTCCCTCGCGGCGGCGCTTACGATCGCCAGGTACGAGGTGATTCTGGAAGGAGGTGAGCGCGCCGCCGACGTGCTCGAGTCTGAGCTCGGTGCTGTGGTCGCGGACGGGACGTTCGCGGTCGAACACAAGGGCAAGAGCAAGGTTTTCGATCTCGCCCGCACGCTCCCGAAGGAGCCGCAGGTGAGGTCAGTGGAAGGACGCGTCGTCGTCGAGATGACGACGAGGATGGGTGAGCATGGCTCCCTGCGTCCGGACGCCCTGGTGGTAGCGGCGATCGAACGCTCGCGGTCGGGTGCGACGGTCATGTCGGTCACGCGGACCGGTCTGTTCATCGAGGACGGGGACGGGTTCCGCACACCGATCTGACGGCGGTCGCGGCATATGGGGGACATCATCCGCGAGATGCTCATCTCGCATGACTCGCAGGAGACGCGTGTCGCGCTCCTGGAAGACCGAAAGCTCGTCGAGCTCTACATCGAACGGCCCAAGAAGAGCGTGGTGGGCAACGTCTATCTCGGCAAGGTACGCGACGTCCTGCCGGGCATGCAGGCCGCGTTCGTGGACATCGGCCTGGAGAAGAACGCCTTCCTGTATGTGGACGAGATCGTGGCGCCCGAGGATGCCGAGAACGTCCCGCGCCGCGACATCCAGCACCTGCTCAAGCCGGGCCAGCAGGTCATGGTGCAGGTCCTGAAAGACCCGATGGGCACAAAGGGTGCGCGCGTCACCACCGAGATAACCCTGCCGGGCCGGTTCGTGGTGCTCATGCCCTTCTCACGTTTCGTAGGCGTGTCGCGCAAGCTGCCCGAGTCAGAGCGGGACCGCCTCCACGACCTCGTCGCGTCGCTCGTACCGGAAGACGCGGGCGCGATCGTCCGCACCGCGGCCAACGGCGCGTCGGAGGGCGAGGTCAGAAGCGACATCGAGTTCCTGTTGCGACTGTGGAAGCGCGTTCAGACGCAGGCCCACGAGGGCCTGGCGCCCGAGGTCGTGTACACCGAGATGGACCTCGCGCTCCGCATGGTCCGCGATGCGTTCGGCGAGGAGCACCGACGGCTGCTCGTTGACGACAAGCGGCTGTACGAGAAGGTCGTCTCGTTCCTCAAGAAGACGTCGCCGAAGCTGGTCAAGCGCGTATCGTACTATCGCGACCGCACGCCGCTGTTCGACGCGCACGACCTCCAGCCGGACATCGATCTGGCCACCCAGCGCGTCGTACCGCTGCCGAGCGGCGGTCACATCACGATCGACAAGACCGAGGCGCTCACCGCGATCGACGTGAACACCGGGCGGTACGTCGGCAAGAAGAACCTCGAGGACACCATCGTGAGGACGAATCTGGAGGCGGCCGAAGAGGCGGTCCGCCAGATGCGCCTGCGCGACATCGGCGGGATCATCGTGATCGACTTCATCGACATGGAGAACGCCGAGAACCGCGCCCAGGTCTTCTCGGCGCTGAACGCCCACCTGGAGCGCGACCGCACCAAGACGCGCGCTATCGAGATCTCCCGACTCGGCCTCGTCGAGATGACGCGCAAGAACGTCACCGACGGCCTCTTCGAGGTCCTGACAGACGCGTGTCCCCGTTGCGGTGGAACGGGACGTGTCCTGTCAGGAACATCCCGGCGTATCGCGGCGGAGCGGCGCATGCGCGAGATCCTGCTCTCGGGCAAGTCCTCGGCGTACCTGTTCGGCCTCAATCCGCGGACGTACGAGCTGGTGATGGCGCCGGGGACCAACGCGCTTGCCCAGCTGCGTGCAGAATCGGGTAAGCAGGTAGCAGTGATAGCCGAGGAGGACTGCGGTCCCACCGAGGTGCGGGTGCTGATCGAGGGGCGGGCGGGCAGCGAGGGAGGCGCGTAGACCGCTGTGGCTACGCCCGGGGCCGTTGACGCTGCTCAACCCCTGTGTTAGCATTCTCCCTCGCGTGAATTTCCCTTCAGGAACTGGAGCCGGATAGATGTATGCAGTCGTAGCGAGCGGCGGCAAGCAGGAGAAGGTCGAGCAGTCCGCCATCGTCGTCGTCGAGAAGATCGACGCCGAGGTCGGAGACACCGTCGAGCTTCCCGTCGTTCTTATCGCCGATGGCGAGACGATCCTTGCCGGGGCCGACGCGCTCGCGGGCGCATCGGTGACCGCGCGCGTCGTCGAGCACTTCAAGGGCGACAAGCAGATGGTCTTCAAGTTCAAGCGCCGCAAGGGGTACAAGCGCACCAAAGGCCACCGCCAGTGGCAGACGGCGCTCGAGATCGAGGAGATCTCGGTGAAGGGCGGGGCGAAGAAGCCCGCCGCCAAGGCCGAGAAGCCCGCGAAGGCGGCCGAGAAGCCCGAGGTCGTCGCTGCCGCTACGGAGCCCGGTCAGTGCGAGGCGCTCAAGGCCGATGGGTCGCAGTGCCAGAACAAGGCCAAGGAAGGCTCCAAGTACTGCGGCGTCCACGCCAAGAAGTACGAAGGCTAGACCGTACCGGTCGCGTCGAAGAGCAGGGTGACTGAAGATGGCTCATAAGAAAGGTCTGGGCTCCACCAAGAACGGTCGCGACTCCAAGGCCAAGCGCCTCGGCGTCAAGCGGTTCGCCGGTCAGACCGTCACGGCAGGGTCCATTCTCGTACGCCAGCGCGGCACGCGTCTGAAGCCCGGCACGAACGTCGGGCTCGGCAAGGACGACACGCTGTTCGCCAAGGTCGATGGCGTCGTCGAGTTCACGCACGGCAAGGACCGTCGCGTGCACGTGCACCCGCTGCAGGGCTGACAGGCCCACGAAGCTGCAGCGTACGACTTCGAAGGCCCCTCACGGACCGTGGGGGGCTTCTTCATCTCCCCACTCCATCTCGTATGATGGGCGGGAGCAGAGGAGACGACATGTTCGTCGATGAGGCAACGATCAACGTGAGAGCGGGGAACGGCGGCGCGGGGTGCGCGTCGTTCCGCCGGGAAGCACACGTGCCTAAGGGCGGCCCCGACGGCGGCGACGGCGGCCGGGGTGGAGACGTCGTGCTCGAGGCGGACCAGAGCCTCTCCACCTTGCTCGACTTCCACTACCGGCGTCACTTCAAGGCCGAGCGCGGCACGCACGGCAAGGGGTCCCAGCGCGACGGGGCCGAAGGGGACGACCTCGTGCTCCGCGTGCCCGTCGGCACGGTCGTGCGCGACCGGGAGACCGGCGAGCTCATCAGCGACCTCTCCCACCACGGTCAGCGCGTGGTCGTCGCACGCGGCGGGCGTGGTGGGCGCGGAAACCGCCACTTCGTGACGCCGACGCGTCGTGCACCGTCCTTCGCCGAGCTTGGTGAGCCAGCCGAGGAGCGGTGGATAGAACTCGAGCTCAAGCTGCTTGCGGATGCCGCCCTGGTGGGGTTGCCGAGCGTCGGCAAGTCGTCGCTCATCGCGCGGATGAGCGCGGCGCGGCCCAAGGTGGCCGACTACCCGTTCACGACCCTCGTCCCGAACCTCGGCGTCGTCGGCGCCGGCGAGCGGTCCTTCGTCGTCGCCGACGTGCCCGGTCTCATCGAGGGCGCCAGCGAGGGCGCTGGTCTCGGACATGCCTTCCTCCGTCACATCGAACGCACGGCGCTGATCCTCCACGTCGTCGACCTCTCGGGCGGATGGGAGCAGCGCGACCCGATCGCCGACATCGCGGTGATCGATGCCGAGCTCGCCGTGCATGCCGAGGAGCTGGCCGATCGGCCACAGATCGTGCTCGGCAACAAGGTCGATGCCGACGGAGCGCGCGAGGCGTCCGAGCGCGTCGCGGCATGGGCGGAGGAGCACGGCCGCCCGTACTTCGCGGTCTCGGCCGCCACCGGCGAGGGGATCGAGTCGATGGTGCGCGCTGTCGGAGAACGCGTCCATGCGTTGCGCGAGGAGGCGGCCGCGGCGGAGCCCACGTACGAGGGTGTGTACGTCTACGAACCTGCCGATGAGCGCACGATCACGGTGACGCGCGCGGGCTCGCGCGAGTACGTGGTGACCGGCGGGACGATCGAGCGCATGGTCATCATGACGGACATGAACAACGAGGACGCCGTCGCCTACCTGCAGCAGCGTCTCGCGCGTGCAGGCGTCGAAGACGCGCTGCGCGAAGCGGGCGCGCGCGACGGGGACACGATCACGATCGGCCCGGTATCATTCGAGTTCGAGACGACCGGCACGGGGGGCACGTCCGATGGCTAAGCGCGTGATCGTCGTCAAGGTGGGCAGCTCCACGGTGACCGGCTCGGACGGTCGGATCGACCGCGCGTATCTGCACGGACTGGTCGACCAGATCGCGAACGTGATCGATGGTGGCGACCGCGTCGTGCTCGTCACGTCGGGCGCGATCGCGGCAGGCCTCGAAGCGCTCGGCCTCGACGCGCGACCCACCGACATGCCCACGCTCCAGGCGACCGCTTCTGTGGGGCAGGTCCGCCTTGCCGAGACGTACGGCGCGCTCTTCGCTGAGCGCGGCCTGACCGTTGGCCAGGTGCTGCTCACCCGACAGGACACCGGACATCGCCAGCAGTATCTGAACGCGTGTCATACGCTGCTGCGACTGCTGGAGCTCGGCATCGTCCCCGTGGTCAACGAGAACGACACCACGGCGGTCGACGAGATCCGGATGGGGGACAACGACCAGCTTGCGGCGCTCGTCTCGCTCATGGTCCATGCGGATCTCGCGATCCTGCTGACCGACATCGACGGTCTCTACTCGGCGGACCCGCGCACGAGCGCCGACGCGCGCCTCATCGAGCGCATCGAGGACCTGAGCGCCGACGTCATCGCGGGGGCCGGTGGGCCGGGCAGCGCGGTCGGCTCGGGCGGCATGGCGACCAAGCTCGAGGCGGGTCGCATGCTCATGAAGGCAGGTGTCCCGATGGTCATCTGCGACGGCCGTCGGCCGAACGTCGTTGTGGACGCGGCGGCGGGCGTGCCGGTCGGAACGTTGTTCGCGGGCGGGGAGAGCGCGGTCAAGGCGCGCAAGCTGTGGATCGCCTACGGGGGGCGGCCGGCGGGTTCCATCACGATAGACGATGGCGCGAGGGACGCGCTATGCTTGCGGGGCGGTAGCCTGCTCCCGGCCGGAGTGATCGACGTGACCGGGAGTTTTGTCATAGGGGACGCGGTGACCGTGGTCGATGGGAGCGGGACGGCCATCGCGCGCGGTATCGCGGGCATGTCCGCCGCAGACCTTCGTAAGGTCAAGGGCCTGAAGACGGCCGAGATACCCGAGGTGCTACCGGCGTGGGAGGGCGAGGAAGTCGTCCACCGCGACCACCTGGTCATCCTGTGACGTGCCGGCAGACGGACGGATGAAGGGACAGCGCACATGTCCGAAGTGACCATGCTCGCCACGCGTGCGCGCGAAGCGGCCACCGCGTTGGCCACGACCTCGACCGAGCAGCGCAACCGAGCTCTCCTGGCGATGGCGCACGCGCTCATCGCCAAGCAGGACGAGGTCCTCTCGGCCAATGCCGCCGATGTCGAGTCTGCGCGACAGAAGAGCACGCCCGCGCCCCTCGTCGACCGGCTCGAGCTCAACCCGCAGCGGCTGAAGGCGATCTCCGAGGCGCTGAAGAGCCTGTCGGTGCTGCCGGACCCCATCGGTGAAGTGGTCGCCGGATCGCGTCTCGCTAACGGCATCTGGTTGCAGCAGGTGCGTGTCCCGATGGGCGTCGTCGCGATGATCTACGAGGCCCGGCCCAACGTGACAGCCGACGCTGCCGGGCTGTGCATCAAGACCGGCAACGCGGTCATCTTGCGCGGCGGCTCCATGGCGGTTCGCTCGAACCTGGCGCTCACCAGGGTGCTCTCGGCCGCAGCGGTCGGTGCCGGCCTTCCGGACGGCTGCATCCAGTCGGTGGAGTCCACCGAGCGTGAGGCCGCTGAGGAACTCATGGGACTGCATGGCATGATCGACGTGCTGATCCCGCGCGGAGGCGCGGGTCTCATCAAGAGCGTCGTGGAGAACGCGAAGGTGCCGGTCATCGAGACCGGTGTCGGCAACTGCCACGTCTACATCCACGAGACCGCGGACGCGGCGATGGCGCGACGCATCGCGGTCAACGCCAAGGTCCAGCGTCCGGGCGTGTGCAACGCGGCGGAGACGCTGCTGGTTGACTCGGCCATCCACGAGCGCGTGCTGCCCTCCATTCTCAAGGAGCTTGAGGAGCACGGTGTCACGGTATTCGGAGACGAGAAGACGCGTGCGCTCGGCGCGATCATGCGCATCCAGCCCGCCACCGAGGAGGACTGGGCTACCGAGTACCTCGACCTGAAGATCGCCGTGAAGGTGGTCTCCGGCCTGGATGAGGCCATACGGCACATCAACACGTACGGGACCAAGCACAGCGAGGCCATCGTCACCGAGGACTACATGGCGGCGCGTCGCTTCCTCAACGAAGTAGACGCCGCGGCCGTGTACGTGAACGCCTCCACCCGGTTCACTGACGGCGGCGAGTTCGGTCTGGGTGCCGAGATCGGCATCTCGACCCAGAAGCTGCATGCGCGCGGGCCGATGGGACTGACCGCGCTGACGACGACGAAGTACATGGCGATGGGGAGCGGACAGATCCGCGAGTGAGGAAGCAGCAGCGTATCGGGATCATGGGCGGGACGTTCGACCCGATCCACTACGGTCACCTCGTCACCGCCGAAGAGGCGCTCGTCCAGTTCAACCTGGACAGCGTCGTGTTCATGCCTACCGGTCGCCCGGTCCGCAAGACCCATCGTGTGGTCACGCCCGCTGAGCACCGCTACCTCATGACGGTCATCGCCACGGCGTCGAATCCCGACTTCTCGGTCTCGCGGATGGAGATCGACCGGCCCGGGCCGACGTACACGGTCGACACCATGCTTCAGTTGCGCGAAACGCTCGGCGCGAGCGCTGAGCTCTACTTCATCACGGGCGCCGACGCGGTATGGGAGATCCTCACCTGGAAGGACACCGAGCGGCTGCGCGACACGTGCACGTTCATTGCCGCGACGCGACCCGGCTACGACCTGGGCAAGTTCCGTGAGGAGGGTCTGGCCGAGGGACTCGAGCTCGAGTTCATGGAGGTCCCGGCGCTCGCCATATCGTCGACCGACATCCGGGCGCGCGTGATGCAGCGCCGCCCGATCCGCTACCTGTTGCCTGAAGCGGTAGCGTCCTACATCGCCAAGAACCGCCTCTACAAGGACGGCGACGATGGCGTTGCCTGAGTGGGAGACCATGCGATCCGCCCTGGAAGCGCGCCTTTCGCGCGAGTCATACGCGCACTCCCTCAGGGTCGCCGAGACGGCAGGTGTCCTCGCAGCGACATACGATGCCGACGTGGCCGCGTGCCGCGCCGCGGCGCTGCTGCATGACTGGTGTCGTGACGTCCCCCATGCCGCGCTGATCGATCGTGCCGAGGCCGCCGGGCTGCCCATCGGGCCGGTTGAGCGCTGCTGCCCCTACTTGCTGCACGCGCCGCTCGGCGCGCACGAGGCGGCGGAGGCATTCCCGGGGCTCGATGAGCGTGTGGTCTCGGCCATAGCCGCCCATACGTACGGCGCCGAGGACATGGACGCCATCGCGCGCGTCGTGTACATCGCCGATGGTATCGAACCGGCGCGCGACTGGGAGGGTGTGGACGCGCTTCGAGCCGACATCGGGATCGTGGACCTGGGCGAGCTCTTCGCGACGGCGTACAGCAGAGCCGTTCGCCACCTCCTGGAACGGAGACGGCCGTTGCATCCCGTGACGGCAGCGGTCTGGAACCGCTTCGTGGCGGTCGAGCTGCGATGAGCCGTCGAAGCCGCAAGGACCGTGCCGGCGAAGGCGCACTGGGGACTCCGGCCGAGCAGGGCTCGGACTACCCCCGCCGCCGCACGCACGTCGAGCGGGAGCCTCACGAGGTGATGGCGACTGGATACCGGACGAGCCGGCGGTCTTCGAAGGCGGGCAAGAGAGCGCGCAAGAACGCGAAGTCCGAGCGGAGGAAGGCCCAGGTCACGGAGCGCGTGCGGCGGACCGGCGCGGGCATCGCGCGCGGGGTCGTCGTTGGCCTCGGGGGCGCGGTCGCGCTCGTGCTCGTGCTCTTCCTCGTCGCAACGGGCATCAACGCGGCGGCACGGTGGTGGGCTGAGCGCCAGGCGGCCGAGGAGACATCCCCGGAGGCGATCAAGGAGCGCGCCAAGGAGAACCTGCTCATCATCGGCACCGGCGAGAACCAGGGCGCCGACTTCCTCGCGGTGCGGCTCGACCGCGATAACGAGCAGATCCTCGGCATCGCCATTCCCGACGGCGCCTTCATGGAGGTCCCCGGCCAGGGGTTCGAACGTGTCGGTGACAGTCTGCGCGCCGGACCGGACGTCTCGCTCGCGACGATCTCCAACTACCTGTCGGTCCCGTTTGAGAAGTACGTCATCGTGGACAAGGCGACCTATCAGAGCGCGCTCACCGACCAGACGCTGCGCGGCATGATCGCCGCCGTGACGGAGAGCAATCTCGAGGCCGCCGAGCTGCAGGATATCGCGGACTTCGCGGATGGTGTGTCCACCGAGAGCGTCGCGCTCGTCCCGCTTCCTGTGAAGCCGATCAGCCTGGGCGACCAGACGTTCTTCGAGCCACAGCGCGAGGAGGTCGCCGAGCTGCTCTACTCGTGGTGGGGCGTGAAGGTGGGCGCCGAGGACACCATGGTGCGGGTGATCGTGTACAACGGCGCCGGGATCCCAGGCATCGCCGGCGAAGCGGCGCAGGAACTCATCGGCGCGGGCATGCGCGTCGTCGACACGAAGAACGCCGATCGCTTCGACTATGGTCAGACGCTGGTCGTCGTGCAGAACGGCGACACCGCCGCCGGCGAGCGCGTGCGGGAGGTCCTGCGCGTCGGTGAGGTCATCGATCAGCCCTCCGACCAGGATGTCGCTGATATCATCGTCATCATCGGCCAGGACTACGAACCGGCCGACGCCGAACAGACGGAAGGGTGATCGTGCTGGAGCCCAGGGACCTGGCGTTGCTGGCGGCTGACGCCGCTGCCGAGAAGAAGGCCGAGGACGTCATCATCCTGGATGTGGCGTCCACACTCGTCATAACGGAGTACTTCGTGCTCTGCACCGGGCGCAACGACCGTCAGGTCAGGACGATCGCCGATGAGGTCGAGGCGCGGCTGAAGGCCAGCGGACGCGCGCCTATCGGCCGAGAGGGCGAGCGAGAGGGCCGCTGGATCCTGCTCGACTTCGCGGATGTGGTCGTGCACGTCTTCCAGCCCGATGAGCGCGAGTTCTACCGGCTCGAGCGCCTGTGGGCCGATGCGCCCCGGGTGCCGCTACCGGCGGAGGTCGCGAATCCGAGTTACCGGGAGGCGACGGAGGCGTGACCGATGGCGCCCGGCGCTTCTGGGTGTCGATCGCGCTCGTCGGCGTCGCGATGGTGTGGGGCGCGACGTTCGTCGTGGTCAAGGACGCCGTCGAAGCCTATCCGCTCTACGCGTTCCTCGGATGGCGCTTCGCCGTCGCGATCGTGGCGTTCGTCGCCCTCTTCCCGCGGGCGGTCTTCCGGCTGAACCGGCGCACGCTCGGAGCCGGACTGCTCGCGGGGCTCATGCTCACCGCCGGCTACGTCTTCCAGACGTGGGGTCTCCAGGACACCAGCGCCTCGAAGGCGGCGTTCATCACGGGCATGTTCGTCGTGATCACGCCGCTCATGCAGGCATTCCTTCTGCGACGGGTGCCTCGCATGTGGACCATGGCCGGCGTCGTCTTCGCCGTGACGGGCCTGTGGCTCCTCTCCGGCACTGCAGGCGGAGGCTGGAACGTGGGAGACACCCGGACCCTCATCTGCGCCGCCGCGTACTCGGCGCACATGATCGTGCTCGGCAGCATCGGGCGCGAACATGACGTCAGCGCGCTGACGCTCGTCCAGCTCGTGACGGTCGCCGTGCTGTGCGGCGGCGTCTCGCTCTTTGCCGAGCAAGCTCCGCTGCCGACAGGCGGGAGCCTCATCGTCGCGCTGCTCGTCACGGGCGTGCTCGGCTCGGCGGCGGCCTTTCTCATCCAAACGTATGCGCAGCGCTTCCTCTCGCCGACGCGGACGGCGCTCATCCTCATCAGCGAGCCGGCGTTCGGAGGGTTGTTCGGCTGGCTGGCGGGCGAGGTCCTCGGGGTGCGTGGGCTGGCGGGCGCCGGGTTGATCCTCGCGGGAATGCTCGTGGCGGAGTTGGCGGGCGTGCGCGCGGCCCGGGAGGCCCAGCTCGTGCTGGAACCGAGCATCGAGGGCCCGCCCGTCGTGCTGGTGGAGGAGGACGCCGTGTCCGCCGAGACGGACGCCCGGGACGCCACCGTCGACCGCTGAATCCGCTGCTTGACCGGCCCCCCGCGCTTGGTATACTGTGCGTTGCGCCTTTTGGGCGCCCAGCGAGTGGGGCCATAGCTCAGCTGGGAGAGCGCATGGCTGGCAGCCATGAGGTCAGGGGTTCGATCCCCCTTGGCTCCACCAACAGAATCGAACGACGCCCGCCCTCGTGGCGGGCGTCGCGCTTCTCGGGGTATGCTCCTCTGTGGTGCCGAGGGAGCGGGGGAGACCATGCGCATCAAGGTGATGGTCGCGGCGTTCGTGGTGGCCGCGTTGCTGGCAGTCGCGGGCTGCGATGCCGCCGCATCGGAGGTCATCATCGACGACCAGGATGACGGCGGCTCGGTGCGTCTCGGCATCGGGCAGGTGCTCGTCGTGCGGCTTCCGGCGAACCCCACCACCGGCTTCACATGGACGGCTGCCGAGACGCCTGCCTTCCTCGAGCGTCTTGGAGAACCGGAGTTCTCGCCCGAGTCCGATGCGCTCGGGGCCGGCGGCATACAGGAGTTCCGCTATGCGGCGAGCGAGCCGGGCGAGGGTAGCCTGGAGCTCGAGTACGCGCGCTCGTGGGAGGATGTGCCCGCCGAGGACGAGTACACGGTGACCGTGACGGTGAAGTGACGCGCGTCCTTCTCGGCTGACGTGCCATGCACCCGCTCCTGCCGTAGAATGGTGTGCACTCGCGCCTCGGCGCGCAGGCAGGCTCGCGACAGCACGGGAGGTAGTCGGTGACGCGTCAGTTCGCCCCGCACGAGTTCGAGGAGAAGTGGCAGTCCGCGTGGGAGTCCGCGCGGCTGTACTCGGTCGCCGAGGACCCCGATCGCCCCAAGAAGTACGTGCTAGAGATGTTCCCGTATCCCTCGGGTGACATCCACATGGGGCACGTGCGCAACTACAGCATCGGTGATGTCGTCGCGCGCTATTCCACGATGCGCGGCATGAACGTGCTGCACCCGATCGGGTGGGATGCGTTCGGGCTGCCCGCCGAGAACGCCGCGATCAAGAGCGGCACGCACCCCGCGACCTGGACGTACGGCAACATCGAGAAGCAGGCGGCGTCGTTCAAGCGCATGGGCTTCTCCTACGACTGGGACCGCACGGTCGTCACGTGCGACGAGGACTACTACCGCTGGGGGCAGTGGATCTTCCTGAAGTTCTGGGAGCGGGGGCTCGTCGAGCGCAAAGCGTCGCCGGTCAACTGGTGCCCGGGCTGCAAGACGGTCCTCGCCAACGAGCAGGTGCTTGCCGGTGGCGTGTGTTGGCGGTGCGGCAGCGTCGTCGAGAAGCGCGAGCTCGAGCAGTGGTACTTCAAGATCACCGAGTACGCCCAGGAGCTGCTCGATTCGCTCGATGAGCTGCCGGGGTGGCCCGAGCGCGTCAAGACGATGCAGGCGAACTGGATCGGCCGGTCCGAAGGCGCCGAGGTGGACTTCACGCTCTGTGACGCCGACGGGGAGCCGACGGAGCGGACGATCACCGTCTTCACCACCCGGCCCGACACGCTCTTCGGCTGCACCTTCTTCCTGCTCGCCCCGGAGCATCCGCTCGTCGATGAGCTCGTGAGCGGCACCGAGCACGAGGGCGCGGTGCGGTCGGTGGTGGAGACCTCGGCACGGGAGACCGCGATCGATCGTGCCGCGGGCGAGGTCGAGAAGATCGGCGCGTTCACGGGCCGCTTCGTCATCAACCCCGTCAACGGCGAGAAGGTCCCCGTATGGGTCAGCAACTACGTCCTGATGGAGTACGGGACCGGCGCCGTCATGGCGGTTCCCTGTGGCGACCAGCGGGACTTCGAGTTCGCCCGCACGTACGGGCTCCCCATACCGCCGGTGGTGCTGGCCGAGGATGACCCGCTGTTGGCGCAGCTTGGCGCGGAGCGCAGTCGCGCGATCGACGATGTGCCCTGGGCGGAGGCGTACGACGGCCCGGGCGTCATGGTGCAGTCCGGCGCGTTCACGGGCATGCCCGGCGGCAAGGACTCCGAGGGCATGCGCGCGGTGACCGAGTGGCTTGCGGAGCGTGGCGCAGGGCGCTTCTCGGTCAACTTCCGCCTGCGCGACTGGCTCATCTCGCGGCAGCGCTACTGGGGCAACCCGATCCCCGCGGTGCACTGCGACGCGTGCGGCCTCGTGCCGGTGCCGGAGGACGAGCTGCCGGTGCGGCTGCCGCGCGAGGTCGACATCACCAAGGGCGAGACGCTCGCGGACCATCCCGAGTTCTACGAGACGACATGCCCGCGCTGCGGCGGCGCCGCACGCCGCGAGACCGACACGATGGACACGTTCACGTGCTCGTCGTGGTACTACTTCCGCTACTGCGACGCGCGCAACGGCGACGCGATCTGGGATGTGGACAACGTCGGCTACTGGATGCCGGTCGACCAGTACATCGGCGGCATCGAGCACGCCATCCTGCACCTGCTGTACTCGCGCTTCTTCACCAAGGTCTTCCGGGACATGGGCCTGTGCGACTTCGGCGAGCCGTTCACCAACCTGCTGACGCAGGGCATGGTCAAGAAGGACGGCGAGGTCATGAGCAAGTCGCGCGGCAACGTCGTCGCGCCCGAGGACATGATCGCCGAGTTCGGCGCTGACGCGCTGCGCGCCTACATCCTGTTCATGGCACCGCCCGACAAAGACCTCGAGTGGAGCCAGGAAGGGCTGGAGGGCGCGTACCGGTTCCTCGGCCGCGTGTGGCGCTATGTGGCCGAGGTCGCCGAGCGCGCTGAGGACACCGCCGCGGATGCCGAGCGCGGCAACGGCGGCGACGCGGATGCGGGCAAGGCGCTGCGTCGCGAGCGGCACCGGGTCGTCGGCAAGGTGACCGACGACATCGAGCGGTTCCAGTTCAACACGGCGCTCGCCGCGATGATGGAGCTGCTGAACGCGGCGGGCGAGTATCGCCGTGCGACATCCGACGACGAGCGCGACGTGGCGCTCGAACGGGAGGTTGCCGAGACGCTCGTCTTGCTGCTGGCGCCGTACGCGCCGTACATGTGCGAGGAGCTCTGGCGCGAGCTGCTCGGGCACGACGGGTCGGTGCACCGTGAGCCGTGGCCGACCTACGACGCGTCGCTGGCAGCGGCGGACGAGATCGAGATCGCAGTCCAGGTCAACGGGAAGGTTCGCGGACGTGTGGTCGTGGGTGCCTCGGCAAGCGAGGACGCGGTCCGCTCGGCCGCGCTCGCTCTTCCGCGCATCGTGGAGCAGACCGAGGGCCGCACCATCCACAAGGTGGTCGTCGTGCCGGGCAAGCTGGTGAGCATCGTCGTGAAGTAGTCGGTGGCTGTTCAGCGGGCGGTAAGGCCCGCCCGGTAGGCTCGTACCCGACGCCCCTTCCGTCATCGACAACACGGAGGGGGCGTTGCTGTGGAGCGAACGGCGCTCGATGCCGTCGTCGAGGCGATGCGGCGGCTTGGGCTGACCGGCGTGACCCGCCGACACGTGCTCATCGGCGCGGCGGCGATCGCGGTCGGCGCGGTGGTCGCCTTCGCGGCGTTGTCGTCAGGCGCCCCGGATGAGGTCGCCGTCTTCGGCGGCGGGGAGGATGCCGAGTTCCCGCAGTTCGACCAGGCCGAGGAAGCGACGGGCGCCGCCGGTGTGCCGCTGATCGTGCTGCACGTAGCGGGAGCGGTGCGGCATCCGGGAGTCTACGAGCTTCCCGACGGCGCGCGTGTCCACGACGCGATCGAGGCCGCCGGAGGCGTGCTCGCCTCGGCGGCGCCGGATGCGCTCAACCTCGCCAGGATCGTCGCGGACGGGGAGCGGCTCTACGTCCCGACGGCAGATGAGGTCGACGCCGGCATGGCCGATGGAGAGCCGTACGGCGGCGGCCCGGGCGCGTCGACAGCGTCGGGCGGGGCGGCGCTCGTGGACATCAACACCGCCGATGCGGCCACGCTCGAACAGCTGCCCGGTATCGGGCCGGCGACCGCGGCGAAGATCGTGGACGACCGGGAGAAGAACGGGCCCTTCAAGACGGTCGATGACCTCGCTCGCGTGAGCGGGATCGGAGCCAAGAAGATCGAGGCGCTGAGAGACTCCGCGACCGCGGGATGAGCGCCGTCGTCGACACGCCGCGGCCCGTCATCGCGCGACTCGCGTGGGTCGCGGCCGGGTTGTGGGCGGGGGTGGTGGTAGGTGAGGCGGCGTGGTGGGCGGCGCGCACGGGGGCAGGCGTAGGGTCGTGGGCACCGCAGTCCTGCGCGGGACTCATCGTGACCGGCATGGCGCTCGCGGCGCGTCCAGCATGGCGGCGGTGCGTGACGCTGCTCGTGGTGGGAGTCGTGCTCGGCTCCGGCCTCTCGGTGGCCGCCGGGGCGCGGATCGCAGCGGACGGACAGCGGCTCGCTGACGCGGGTGCCCGGGAGTGGACCGGAACGGTGATCGCCGATCCGCGGGACGGCATGTTCGGTCCTTCAGTGAAACTGCGACTGTCGGAAGGGCCAGCGGAGGGCGCGCTGGTCTCGCTCGGGTGGCCCGACGGCGTCGTCGTGCCTGAGCTCGGGGAGCGCGTGTGCTTCTCGGCGATCTTCACGCCGTACGGCGTCGAGGACACCGACCGGCGAGCGCTGCGCGCGGGCCTGACGGCTCGCGGGAGCGCGTGGAAGGCGGAGTCGCACGGCCATCCCGCCACGCCCGCCGGTGTGGTGTTGCGCTGGCGTGCCGAGCGGATCGCGCGATTGCCGCCGCTGAGTCCGACTGCATCCGCGCTCGTGCGCGGCATCGCGCTCGGTGATCGCCGGCAGCTTGCGGGAAGCGCGGTAGAGCGGCGGTTTCAGACGCTCGGTCTCTCGCACGTGCTCGCTGTCTCGGGACTGCACCTGGGTCTCGTATGTGGAGCGGCGGCGTGGCTTGCTCGCGTGTGTCGTGTGGGCGTTCGAGGCGTATGGATGGTCGCCCTGCTCGCCGGTGCGGTCTTCACGATCGCGACCGGCGGGCAGGCCTCCACGGTGCGGGCGCTGTCGATGGTGGGCGTCGGAGCTGTCGGGTCCTGGGTGGGCGTCCGTCGCGATGGCGTCGCCACGCTCAGCGCTGCCGTGTGCGTGCTGGCGCTGTCCCGCCCCTGGGGCGTGTTCTCCATCGGTCAGCAACTGTCGGTCCTCGCGGTCGGGGGCTTGATAGTGTTCGGGCCGCTCGCCGGAGCGTGGGTCGAGGCCGCCGCGCCGCGTCGCCTTGTCGGCGCGGCACGCGTGATCGCGATGACGCTCGTGGCCCAGGCGGTGACGATGCCGGTCACCGCGGCTGCGTTCGGCATGGTGTCGCTGGTCGCTCCAGTGGCCAACGCCCTCGTCCTGCCGCTCGTGCCGGCTGCGCTCGTGACCACGCTCTGTGGCTTGATCGTGGAAGGCCTCAGCAGCCCTGCGGGGATCCTCGTGCTCCGCATTTCCGGGTGGGTGTTCGACGGCGTGGGGTGGTTGGCAGAGACGCTCTGCCGCGTGCCCAGGCCCGCAGTGCTCGTCGGTGCTCCGGGTCCGCTCGAGGTCAGCGCGCTTGTGGCGGCAGCCGTGGCATTGTGGCGCTGGTGGCCGCTGCCGCGAGCCCGGACGTCGGCGCGGCGGCTGGCCGTCATCGGCGTCACGCTGACAGTGCTCGTCGGCATCGGACCGCCCTCGGGAGGGGCGTGCAGCATCACCATGCTCGACGTCGGGCAGGCGGACGCCATCTTACTGAGCGGCGGCGGCGCGCGCGTTCTTGTCGATGCCGGCGCTGACGCGCGGACGATGCGCGCTGCGCTCGCGCGGCACGGTGTACGCACCCTGGATGGGATCGTGCTGACGCACCGGCACGACGACCACACGGGTGGCGTCGCCGGTGTCGCCGGGGTCGTCGACGTCGCTTGGGTGGGTCTGCCCGCCGTACCCGAGGAAGACTGGGACCCCTGGCGAGCGGAGGTGCAGACGCTCTTCCCGGATGCGCGGGTGGTTCGGCTTGTGCGCGGCATGAGCATCGGACTAGGCGAGGCGTCGCTGCGCGTGCTCTGGCCCGAAGAGACATGCATTGCCGAGAACACCAACGACACGAGCGTCGTCCTCGAGATGACCGCGGGGGGCTTCTCGGCCGTGCTTACCGGCGATGCCGAGCAGCCCGTGCAGGCCGAGCTGGCGGCATCGGGACTGCTGCACGATATCGACGTGCTCAAGGTGCCGCATCACGGGAGCCGCAACGGACTGGATCCTGCGGCCGCGCGAGTCTGGGACCCTGAGGTCGCGCTGGTGAGCGTCGGGCGACCCAACGACTTCGGCCATCCCTCGCCGGAGGTGATGGCCACGCTCCGCGCACTCGGCGCGCGTGTCTGTCGGACTGACGAGCTTGGCGACGTGACGGTACGGATCGGCGCCCGCGGCTACACGCTCGACGCGCGAGTTGTGTGCGAGAATGGACGAGGCGCGTCACCGGCGCGCGCGGTCAGAGGGTCATCGGGTATCAAGGGAGAACATGGCTTCGAACGCGCTTGCGGGTCTCAAGCCCGTCTATCTCATCTGGGGCAAGGAGGAGCTGCTCCTGGAGCAGGCGATCGCCCGTCTGCGCGCCCGCGTGGCCGAGGTCGCGGATCTGGACTTCAACTTCGAGCAGTTCGACGGGGCAACCGCAGAGGCCGCGACCGTGATCGCTGCCGCGAACACGCTGCCGTTCGCATCCGACCGCCGCCTCGTCGTCGTGCGCGATGTGGACAAGATGAGCGCGGACGGTCAGGCGCTGCTTGCTCAGTATGCGCTCGATCCCGCGGAGACTACCGTCCTCGTGCTGGTCGCGACCACCATCAGCCGCTCGTCGAAGCTCGCGAAGGCGATCGAGGCCCTGAGCGGGGTCTCGGAGTACGAGGCGCCGCGTGCACGCGAGTACCCGGCGTGGGTGGTGAAGCACTTCGGCGCCAAGGGACGCGAGCTTGATCGGGAGGCAGCCGAGTTCCTCGTGCGCGCAGTCGGGAAGGACCTGCGGCGTCTGGACACCGAGGCCGAGAAGGTCATCGCGTATGCGGGTGAGCGTCGGCAGATCGGCAGGGAAGACGTGGAGGCCGTCGTCGCCCAGACAGCGACCGCCTCGATCTTCGAGTATCTGGACGCGCTGGGCGCCCGGCAGGCGGCCACGGCACTACGGTTGCTTGAGGAGCTCATCGCTGACGGTGAGTCGCTCTTCGCGATCCAGGGTATGACGCTGCGCCATCTGCGCTCGCTCATCAGCGTGCGGTCGCTGCTGGACCGTGGTCTTTCGATCCGCGAGATGATGAAGGTCGTGCGCGGGGCGGAGTGGCAGGTGCAGAACCAGGTGCGACAGGCGCAACGATACGAAGAGGCGGAGCTCACGGGCGCGCTCCGTGCTGCTGCTCAACTGGAGGCGTCATTGAAGACCGGGGTGGGGGACCCCCGATTGCTCTTCGAGCGATGGGTGATCGAGACGTGCGAGCGTGATGGTGCTCGTGGGAGGGGTTAGCAGAGCTGAATGGTCATTGACCAGTGTGATTGTACGCTGGTACGGTAGTTGCGGTACCGTTATCGAGACAAGGCCAGGCGTATCGGAGGCCTCTCTGAGCCGTTCTTCCCAACTGCGCCGCTGTATCGCCGCGGGTATCTTCACGGGCACGCTCATCGGAGCGTTGCTCGTGCCTGCGCTTGCATTGGCCTACCCGACCGACGACGGTCCGTTCACGTGCAACCAGTGCCACGCCACCGATAGTGTGAGCGGGACCGAGGATTGGGAGGGCAAGGGGCCGCACGGTTTCTATGCCGAGACCACCCAGAAGTGCGAGGTGTGCCACACGGTGCACGCCGCACCCGGCGACAGCGTCTTGCTCCTGACCGGCCCCACGGTGTCCGCCTCATGCCTCAACTGTCATGACGGCACGGGAGGCGTGGGTCCGTACCACGCGATCGAAGCGCGCGGCGGATCGGTGGTGGCGTCCCATACGGTGGAGACCACGACGGTCGTTCCCGGTGGATCGACCGAGCTGTCCGAGGTTCTGAGTTGCTCGTCCTGTCACAGCGTGCATCGCTCCGGGACGGTATCGCCATTCTACCGGGACAGCGGGTACGCTTTCGCTTCGCAGCAGCTGACGCTGTCCGACTGCCTCCTGCGCAGCGATGTCAACACCGACACGCCGGACGCGTTCCCTGTATACGGCGCGCAGTGGTGCGCATCATGCCACGACGAGCGGCACTCGCAGGCAGCGAGCGTGAACAACCATCCGGTGGAGTCGAGCTACTCGTTCGGCTACGGGGAAGTCACGAGCACTCCCGGCGCTGAAGGACCTGCACGCGCGTGGGGGTCGGAGGAAGCAGCACTCGGCGGATATATCCTTGGCATGGGGCAGACGAACGCCGGATACGTGATGGCGCCGGCAGATGCGTCGCCGGACGGCCGTGTGGAGGCGCGACGCGCGCCGCTCTGCATGCAGTGCCACGAGGATGCCCGCAACGTCGAGTCGACGTACACGGCGGACTACACGGGCGACGACCCGGCCGCTGACAACCCGCTGTTCCTGAGCTTCCCACACCAGGCCACGAACCCGTCGTTCCTCGTCGAGACGGACGACGATCTGTGCCTCAACTGCCACGCGGTGACGCTGCTGCCCTAAGGGCGGGCCACGCAGTCGTTGCACGTCACCCGGCGAATGGGATTAATTGACATTGCCTTCCAGCGGGCGTAGCCTCCTGTGACGTGAGCCTCCACGAGTCGAGCGGCCCAACGCACTCGACCGGAGACCTGCAACACGGCAACTGCAAACTGGGGGAGGCGGACCATGCGACGGTTCGCGCTATCAGGCGGACCTGCCCGCGCCGGCAGATCGATCGCGGCCACGGCGGCGATCTTCGCGATCGTTCTCGTGGTGACCGCGTTGACCGCCGGTCCACGCGGCTCGGGATCGAACTCCGATCGATCGGGCCGGGGCGACATCCTAGGGAGCGAAAGGGCGTCTTCCGGCGCCGAGGGTGTCCCATCATCGGATGACTCGAGCAGCACGCGCCAGCCCATCCAGAGCAACCCCGCTGATGTTGTCGCTGGACACGAGGCGGCTGACTCCCGGTCGGCCGAAGGTGCTGCAGGTGGTGCCAGCGATCGAGCGCCCGGGGCGGATGTGGCTCCGGGGTCCGAAGCGGACCCGGGGGTCGCTCCGGGCAGGGGGTCGCTGACACCCGGCGCGCCGGTGTCCGTGTCCGTGGTCGCCGCGGACATGGTGAACGTGATCTCGTGGGAGCGCCCGGAGACCGGCGATCCGGCAGGCTACATCGTATCCAGGTCCGCGAGCGTCGACGGTGTCTACTCGGTGATCGCGAGGTTGGGCGCGTCGACCACGTCATGCAGCGACGAAGTCACTGCGACGGGGTCGCGTGTACTACGTGGTCGGGGCAACCGGGAATGACGGGTCCTGCTCCGAGCCGAGCAGACCGACCGGCAACGACCACGTCGACATGAGTCGCCCGGTAGGCAGTGCGGGAGGTAGCCTTCGTGCGGCCAACAGCGAGGTGGTGCTGGAACTCCCCGCCGGTTCATTGGCGGCGACGACGACGGTGCGCGTGGAGGAGCGGGAGGACGAGAGGACTCCTTCCGGGCTGATCGCGCTCGCGGGAGTATACGAGGTTACGCCTTCCGGGCCGCTTGATGCGCCCGCCAAGCTCTCGGTGGCGTATCGAATGCGGGTGACGCAGTTCCAGATCGCTGGCCGACTGCTGGCAGCAGCAGGCCTGGTGACCAAGAGCGGCGCGTCCTGGAGCGAGGGCGCCTCCGAGACCACGGTCACGGCTGATGGCTATATCGCTGGGACGTTGTCCCACTTCAGCTACTGGACGGGGGCGGCCATCCAGCCGCACGGAACGTCGCCCGCGAAGACCGACTACTGCTCGGGGGTCTGTCACGATCTGACTGCCGCTCCGGGTTCGAACGTGCGACTGAACGCCCGCGATTCCGCAGTGTGCTACTACTGTCACGGTCAAGGTGTCGGCCTTCCACCAGCGGCGGCGAGCGGTGAGAACGTCCAAGAGCGGTTCGGTGCCTGCGAGGGCCAGGATGCCGAGAGCCTCGGATCCGTGCATCCGGTCGCAGGAGGAGACCTCTACTGCAGCTCATGTCACGATCCCCACGCCGACCCTGCGGGGAGCCCCGGCCTGCTGAGGGCGTATGACGCGATCACAGGAAGGGCTGTATCTCGTCAGAACGCATTCTGCTGGGCGTGCCACGGGACGGTCGTGAACCGTGCCGTTGAGAAGCGGGTTCCCGGCTACTATGGTCGCAGCGATGGCGACAAGAAGTCGTTCTTCCAGGGCACAGCACACGACACCATGGAGACGTCGTCATCGGCCGGCGTCAGCTGCCTGGGATGTCATGCCGAGCACGGTTCAGGACTCGACTCGCTCGTGCGTGAGGAGTTCGTGCTTCCCGGCGGTGCGACGATGGCCGTCTCCGACAGTGGGCGGTCACTCTGCTACGGCTGTCACACCGGATCGTCGGGCGACGACTACCGCGGACGCGAAGCGTTCGAGAAGAGCGGTCACGCGGGCATGGCGTACGAGGCTGCGGCCTTCGACAGGACCCTGGACTTCTACGAGGGGACATCGGAGGGACTGCGGGTCGGCGCCGCGGGGACGCTGAGCGTCGGTGGGATCCCTGCTGTCGTCTCGGCGGACGCGACCGTCTACCAGGCCTTCACGATGGCGGGCGTGTACGGTTCACCGGCTAAGCTTACCGATGGCGACTGGGGCCCGAACGTGGGGAGCACGTATGACCCGAGCGCCGTGTACTACTCGGCCGAGGGCGATATCGACTGCACGTTCGACTATGTCCTCGATCTGGGGACGGAGCAGACCATCTCACAGGCGATCGTGCGAAGCGGGCTCGATTCCAGCAAGTACGTTGCCGGTCCCGGCTTCGTCACCGATGTGGCGGAGATCCTTGTTGCCGGTGACGCAGCGACCTGGGACGTCGCATCGTACACGTCGGTCGCCACATCGGGGACGCTGGGTGTCGGCGCACCCCGGGAGTTCGTGATCGATCTGACGCCCGTGACCGCGCGCTACGTGCGCTTCCGAGTGAGCAAGCGGATGTCCGCGTATGAGGTCCACTGGCTCGAGGAACTGGAGGTCATGGCACCGGTGACATCCGGCGTGTGGACGTCAGGGGAGCGCGACCTCTCACGTGAGGCCACCGCCGTCGCGTCAGGGGTGGAGTGGGACGGAGAGATCCCGCCCGGCGCAGAGATCGGCGTGGACACAGACATCTCGCTCGACGGAGGCACGACGTGGACAGGGTGGCAGCGGGTCGCCTCCCAAGGCGCCGCCGTGCCGGGGCTCGTTCCGGGCGCGGATCTCAGCGGCCTACGAGTGCGCTGCCGCGTCGCGCTCGACTCCGGGGCAGCCGCCTCGGCCGCCGTGCTCGATCGCGTCGCCATCTGGGTATCGACCGCACAGTCCGATGGACGTGCGCTGAACGTCCTGCCGGGTGAGACGGCGGAGCCCGGGATGTGCACGCAGTGCCACGACCCGCATGGCAACGGCAACCAACAGTACCTCCTGGCTGAGGGGCCCGCGCTCTGCCTGGCCTGCCACGACGCAGCCGGTGTCGAACGTCCGGCCGGCTACGCGTACCAGGGCAGCAGCGCGTATGCGCTCTCCACGCATGCGACGGTCGCGTGCGACGCGTGTCACAGCCCGCACGGCTGGCCCGCCGACGGAGACTCGAGCGTGGGCACGGAGCGTATGGTGCGCGGGTCGAGATTCGAGGCGTGCCGCGAGTGCCATGGGGCAGGCGGAGTCGGCGGGCTGGACGTCTACGCGGGGATCGAGGCGACCACGAACCCGAGCGGTCAGCACAGCATCGCGAGCGGCTCGATCGTGTGCACTGACTGCCACGGTGTCCACGCGGCCGCCTTCGTGTTCCCGACGACGAGGACCCCGTTCACCGGTGAGCAGGCAATCAGTGATCGGCCGACCTACACGCAGACGGTGCAGTGCGTCGCGGACGCGGAGATCTCGCCGCGCCACCCTGACGGCAACAAGGGCGTTGACCCCGTGCTCAACATCGGCGGACCGGATGAGAGCAGCGTGATCGTGAGGCTGGATCCCGCGAAGCTTGGCGGACCTCAGGAGGACGCGTTCGGTCCCGAGGAATGGGAGATGTCCCGCGCCACCCTCCGCATGTATGGGACGGTCGCGAGTGCGGGAACGTTGGAGGTATGGTCGGTTCCCGAGAGCTGGGTCGAGGGGACGGGCAGCTCATGGGCGACGAACTCAGCGGCCGTGAACGGCGTTACGTACGCCGAGCGCGAGTACGGAGCGCCCTGGTCGAGCCCGGAGATCGGTGTCGAGGCGTGGCCGGCGATAACTGCGCGGTTCGATGCGAACGCAACGCCCGGATGGATCGAGCTGGACGTCACGAACGCACTGCAGTCTGCTGCCGAGCGCTCGCTGCTCATCCGCGCGAGCGGTGGTCTGGAGCTGCGCATGGAGTCGCGCGAGAACGGCTCCGGACACACCATGAACGCGACGATCGATGCGCATATGGAGAGCGCGGTCCTCCATCCGGTCGCGGACACGTACCTCGTGGAGGGCTCCGGGGCACCGCACGATGAGTCCGTGATCAAGGTAGGCCATGAAGCAGAGTACTATCCGTTCACGTACAGCTACCTTGGAATCCTGAACCGCTACCCGCACGTGTACACGGTGACCACGGACATGGTCCGGTTCCCGGGCCTGCTTCGACGTGTCGGCCTGGTGCGCTTCGACACGTCGCGGTTGGTAGGCGATCCGGCGCAGGTGCTGCTGAATGTGTCCAGTGCGGACCCGCCGACCACCAAGTCGCGATTCACCGGAGGCACGCTGGAGTCCTTCGGCTATCCGCCTGTGGAGGAATGGTACTGGTCGGACCCCACGTTCTACACGTATCGCCCGGCGGACTACTGGCGGGGCGACATCGACATCCGCTCGGTCACCTCACCGTGGACGGACGCGGCGACGTGGACCACGACGGGCGACAGCGCTAGTCCGTTCTGGGCGACGGCCGGTGGGGACATCGGTCCTGTGGTCGCGCCCGCGACGGGGCCGGCGGCCGTGGAGCAGGTGTGGAGGTACGAGAGCATCGCGTGGTCCGAGAGCCGGGACGTCACCGACATAACGTCGAAGTGGATCGACGGCACGGTGCCCAACTACGGTCTCGCGTTCACGCGGAAGGCGGCCGTGGGAGCCGAGGCGTGGGTCGGAGCGGTGTCGCTCGCGGTCACCTATCCCGACGTTCCGGCGCGTCCGGTGAACACGAACGACTACTGTCTGGGGTGCCACGACGGCACGCCCCCTGCAGCGTGGGCATCACTCGACACTGACAGTAGCCCGCCGGACATCGGCTGGGAGTGGACCAATGCATGGGGTGTTCATGGTGATGCCGTCTCAGAGACGCCGAGCGGGAAGCTCAAGGCGCCCTACTCCTACGGCCGGGCCGCCCTGTCGTGCAGCGAGTGCCATGATCCGCACGGCTCATCCAACGCGTTCCACCTGCGGGAGGAGATCAACGGTCGCGCCGGGATGGTCGTCGCAGACATCGGTGGGCGTGACCAATGGGTGCAGTGGTGTGGGTCGTGTCACATTCTGAGCAGCGAGGCAGAGCCGCATCCCGGCTCCGCGGGACCAGAGCAAGGGTGTCTCGTCTACTGTCATAAAACGCACTCAGGGATGCATGACATGTCGCTCTGGTGATGGAGGAGCGCCGCGATCGAGCGGGGAGAAGAACAGGGCCGCGGATCACCGCGGCCCTGTTTGCGCGTACCCTGGAGCGGTAGGTCTACTCGAGACCCTTCACCTTGCTCATGACGCCCGACTTGCGGTTGGCAGCCTGGTTCTTGTGGATGACGCCCTTGCTGGCAGCCTTGTCGAGCGCGCGCGAGGCGGCGCCGGCAGCGGCGACGGCGGCATCCTTGTCGCCCGCGGCGACGGCCTCGTCGACCTTCTTGACCGCCGTCTTGACAGCGGACTTCACGGCCTTGTTGCGCTGGCGCGCCTTCTCGTTGGTGATGTTGCGCTTCTTCTGGCTCTTGATGTTGGCCACGTTCTGTTTCCTTCCGATGGTCGTGCCCGTCGCAGTGGGGTGTCGACGAACCCGAGTAGAGTACCACACGCACGGGGTGCCGCCAAGCGCGATGACGCCTGTGACCTCGGACACTGTACGGCGCACGAACGGGGCCGATAAGATACGGTAAGGAAACCACAGACTCGTTGGCGCATGGGCGCCACGGGCG